>VFQN01002215.1_pt1 | contig 30632 bp, 19 predicted proteins | sample 3512371 | NCBI WGS metagenome assembly VFQN01 (sample SAMN10412370, study PRJNA504923) | tailings metagenome | isolation source: Replicate 2 from Balatoc abandoned mine | place: Philippines: Itogon, Benguet | collected 2017-08-28 | reverse complement strand
ATTTTATATGGTCAGGATGTAGGAGCTCGTTTGGGTGGGGTATTCAGAGAAGCGGCAACATTAGGAGAAAAATTTGGCGAACATCGTGTGTTTAATACGGCTATTCAGGAAGCATATATTGTAGGTTCAACTGCAGGTCTTTCTGCACTAGGCATCAAACCCATGGTAGAAGTTCAGTTTGCGGATTATATCTATCCAGGGTTTAATCAACTCGTAACAGAATTATCAAAGTCTTGCTATCTCTCCAATGGAAAATTTCCTGTAGGTATGGTATTAAGAGTACCCACAGGCGCCTATGGTGGGGGTGGACCTTATCATAGTGGAAGTGTTGAAAGCACTTTGTTGACGATCAAGGGTATCAAAGTGGTATATCCATCGAATACAGCGGATATGAAAGGGCTGCTCAAAGCGGCATTTCATGATCCCAATCCGGTAATTATGCTGGAGCATAAAGGACTATACTGGAGCAAAGTACCCGGAACAGAAGATGCGAAAATGGTGGAGCCTTCTAAAGATTATTTATTGCCACTAGGTAAAGCCAATATTGTACTGCCGGCGGATACGGCACGAGTGAAAAAGGGCGAGACAGTATGTGTGATCACCTATGGAATGGGCGTTTATTGGGCAAAAGCGGCTGCGGCTCAGTTACCTGGGCAAGTTGAAATTGTTGATTTACGAACCCTGCATCCATTAGATGAAGAAATGATCTTTAATCAGGTCAAAAAACATGGGAAAGTGTTGGTTTTGAGTGAAGAACAGCAAAATAACTCCTTTGCAGAGGCATTGGCATTGCGTATTACCAACCATTGTTATCATTTTCTGGATGCAAGGGTAGAGGTAATGGGGGCATTAAACTTACCCGCTGTGCCGATCAATCTGGTCTTGGAAGCGGCTATGTTACCCAATGCACAAACCGTTAAAGAACGGATCGCTAAATTGTTGGCATACTAAGCACGAACCCCTATATTTGCACCCCGTAAATGAAAATTTACAAATGGCGGGGTAGCTCAGGTGGTTAGAGCGTTGGATTCATAACCCAAAGGTCTCGGGTTCAACTCCCGATCCCGCTACAAGATATAAGAGTCTTCATTGAAGGCTCTTTTTTTATTCATAACCCAAAGATCTCGGTGCCGACAATATCGTCATTGTTTAACCTCTCATCTATACCAATAACATTTCTTGGGATTTAGCTACAACTAATCACAAGCTTCTATCAAAATAGTAGCTTATTTTATACCAATATTGAACAAAGAAATATTGAATGTTTCTTTGTCCTTTTTTTAAGCAAGATCATTTTTCGTAATTTGATTAATATATGAAAAGAAAATTCCTTGATACAACTGTTTTCAGCGCTCGAAAAATGGAACGTGATGGTAACGTCGATAGAGGTTATTGGTTGAATAAAACAGTAGGAGAACGTTTGGAAGCAGCTGCTAGAATGATAGAAGTAGCTTTTCAAGAACCACTATTTCTTTCAAAAAAAGTTGATCGGTCTATTTTTGAAATCCGCAGAAGAACTTTATGATGAATATTTTCAATGAAGATTTTCAAGACTTTATTCAGTACCTGAATAAATTCGAAGTAGAGTATATGTTAGTCGGAGGTTATGCTGTTATTGTTCGTGGATATAGTCGATCGACAGGCGATATGGATATTTGGGTAAATAAAACCGAAATAAACTTTCAACGATTACAGCTGGCAATGCAATCGTTCGGATTACCATCCGTAGCGATTCCTGTTCAAAAATTTTTATCTGATGAATATGATGTATTTGCTTTCGGAAAACCTCCATACGCCATTGAAATCATGACTGCAGTAAAAGGACTTGATTTTATACCTGCATATCAGTCATCAACTATTGAAATGATAGACAATATCCCTGTAAGAGTAATTCATTTGAATCAATTGATCGAAGCGAAAAAAGCGGCTGGTAGAAATAAAGACATGAATGATATTGAAAATTTAGATGCATAAATTCAATATGTCCGATCAAGACGATTGGTGAAGCTAACATGGTTTTGTAAAACAAAAATCAACATTCTTTATTCCTCTGTTCTATATTGAATATTTATAACAATTGTTTAAGCGCTAGCTAGAAAAAATAAAGCGGGCAAGAATACCCGCTCGTAATGTGCTTTTAAAAACTGAAACACATGAGAAAATTACTACGAATTTAATAGAGCCACTTTTATCAAAATAATCAAGGATGATGAATCGTGATAGTTTTATGTTGAATCGTTATAATTCAATATAAATTTTGAGTAGTTTTTTTATCTCGTTTTCTGTTCTATTTTTTTTCAATGAATTATCACGTCAAAGGGGTGATCTGATATCTATCTTGAAATCGTATTGGTATTACAACTTATTTAACCATTCTAGAAATATGTCATCATAATTCGCTCTTTGCTTTCCTATATTCAAACCATGGTCTGCCTTCGGGAAGCTATGTATTTCATACTTCTTGCCTTTGTTTTGTAAATTTTTCAAACGCTGTATACTTAAAGTTACTGGACAAAGTCTATCTAGCTCAGGGTCTCCGTATAACCATAGTACAGGGATATTTATTTTTTCTAGGGCAGTCTCTGAAGTGAAATCAACAACAGTACGATACCACTTTCTGTATTCCATTTCAGGATTTAACCAACTTTCATTAACATACACTCTTTTAAACCATGGAGCACTCTTATAGGTATCCCATAACTGTTTGAATAAAGGCAGTGAATCGGGGTTTTTCGAAAGTGCTATATCGGCTTTATGCATTTCACTAGCTTGTTCAATATCAGTAGAAGAGAAGCCTTCTTTTTTTAATCTTGCTGCTCTTTCAAAAATATTATCCTCACCTACTGTTGAAACAGAACCTGAAATGATAATCATGAAATTGATTAAAGAGGATTTAGAAGCAGCTAAAGGGGCAACCCATCCTCCCTGACTGGTTGCTAGTAAGCCAATTTTGCCTCCTTTTACATCTGATCGTTGGCCTAATTGTTTTACAATTGTAACTACATCATCAGAAAGATCTTGGAATGAAAAATACTGTACTGAGCTAGGTTTACCACCAGATTTACCTGCTCCTCTTTTATCGTAAACAAAACTGGCATACCCGTGCTGAATTAAATTTTTTGCAAAATCTATATAATTATCCCTTTTCTCAGGACCTGATCCATGAATAAAAATTAATAAAGGAAAACTTCCATTACTAGAAGGCTTTACTAGTGTTCCGGAAATTTTTATAGTATCATTGAAAATTTCAAGTTCTTCTTCTACTCCTTGTGCTTTTGCCTCGAAGAAGATAAGAGTTGATAAGCAGATGATCCAAGATATTCTTAAGCCTTTAACCAATACATTCATCATAATAATTTTTGATTGTAAATAACTTTTATACTTTGATGGCTAAAGTAATATTCTACATAATGCATCAACTCCCGCAAAAGGGGGTATTTAAAAGTAGTTTATCAAATTCTATGTTAAAGTAATACTAGTCTATTCTCGATTATGATAGTTCTGTAAAGTATGATTGTGCTTTTCTTTAGGTTGATTCGTATAACAGTCTTTATATATGAAAGAAAAATTAAACTGGTCCTTGCAGGACTAGGCATTAAAAAACCGATTAACTACTTAATCGGTTTTTTAATAATGCTATTAACGCAAGTAAATGACCTTATGATTTGATCATTGCTTCTTCCAGTCAGGCAGCCTCCCTGGTGTATAAGGTGCTTTATATTTCTCTAATAAACGTTCTATAGCTTGAATCTCTTGATCAATACTTCTTAAATTATTCAGAATGGCTTCAAAGTTATTTGCAGCTATTTCGTATGATGCTTTGAAAGTTTCTGTTGGTTCCGTAGTCGTACTCCATAATGCACTAGTGATCTGTGCTATTCTTGAAAATAAGGAAATAGGTGTTGCTCCCTCATATCTGCCTCTCAATCCATCTCCATTCATAGCACGATTTACTTCTTCTAATCTGCGTTGTATTTTCACGATATCTTGTTGTACCTGCGTTACGGGAACCCCTGAGCCATCCAATGCTGCTCTTTGTAAGAAAGGAAGACGCTGTACCATTTCCTGTCTGAATGCATTCGCTCCAGATACAGCCCTCAACATTTCCGCTGTTTTCTGGTTAAAGGCTTGCAGTGCTTGTTGATTTTTTACAGGGAAAGAACCATTGATAATGGGTGCGCATTGAAATGCTTGAGGCGCAACCAACTCAGTAAACGTACCATTTTCATACAATTGTATGCCTACTGTATAAGTGCCTGGAACTACCATATATCCTGTAGGTGGAGAAACCCAAGCATAAGTGTCATCAAATGGAGCAAATGAAACAGGATAAAATGGTTGATGACGAAGATTCCATGTAAGCCTTTGCACACCCTTAGCGGCATTGGTTTTTATTTTTCTGATAAGGTTTCCTTGTTCATCCGTAATCGTAAATAACAAATAGGTTTCGGTTTGTTCCGCTTCTTTTCTAAATACATCATAGGAAGGATAATCAAGTTCTTCTCCTTGCTTTTGTTTTTCTTTTTCCGCTTCTACTCTTTTCTGTAGTAATGTTTTAGGCGCTTCTTTGAGGTAATAAGTAAATGTCACACCGGGTTCAGGATTATTGGCTGCATAAAAATCTGCCCCCTGAAAGCCTTTGCCTCTAAAACCTAACGGACTATCTTCCACATACATCAATCCTTGTTTGATCGGAAGAAGCGCTGCTTGTTTTGCCAATAGATCGGGTGTGAGATCACGCAAAGCACTATAGTCATCAAGAATGTATACACCCCGACCAAAAGTAGCTACTACCAAATCATTTTCGCGTTGCTGAATTTCCATATCTGTAATGGTTGTAGTAGGTAGACCATTCATGAAACGAATCCACTCATTACCGCCATCAACTGAAACATACAGACCAAACTGTGTACCGGTAAACAATAGTTTTTCATTGATATGATCTTCTACTATGCAAAAAGTGCTCCCCTTTTGTGGTAGATTGTTATTGAGTAATGACCAGCTTTTACCACCATCTGATGTTTTCAGCAGATAAGGTTTATAGTCGCCATTGGTATATGCATAACAGGCGGCATATGCTACCGATTTATTGTGCTTTGATGCAGTGATATGATGTACTCTTGTAAATTCATTCAATACCGGATTCGTAGTACTTCTTGTCCATGAATTACCTCCGTCTGTACTCACATGAATCCATCCGTCGCTGGTACCAGCAAATAAAACTTGTTCATCGATCGGTGATTCAGCGATGCTGGTGATCACAGCTGATGAGGCTTTACCCGCAAGTTCTTCTGTACTCCAGCTTTTACCCATCAGTTTATTCATTTTTTGTGCAACACCTCTGGTGAGGTCGCCACTGATGATTTTCCAACTATTTCCCTGATCGTCTGTACGGAAAAGTTTATTCGCAGCGAAATACAATCTTTTAGGATTGTGTTTTGAAATCAATAAGGGTGCATCCCAATCAAAACGATATCCTGAGTCAATCATATTCACAGGTTGAATAAATAATTTCTCTCCTGTTTTTTTATCATATCGTACAAGACCTCCGTTCTGCGATTGAGCATATAGTATATTATCATCAGACCAATCAGCCTGTGTTTCAAATCCATCACCACCCAAGGTAAATGTCCATTCTCTGTTACTGATACCATAAGAGTGTGTAGTGCGCGATGGTCCCATCAAACTGTTATTATCCTGTGTACCGATGTACACATTATAAAATGGCTTAGCATTATCAGTACTTACTTTATAAATTTCAGCGATGGGTAAATTTGCTTTGAATGACCAGTTTAATCCTTTATCCCAAGTTTCATACACACCTCCATCATTACCTGATATGAGGTGACTCGTATTATCAGGGTCGATCCAAAGAACGTGGTTGTCTACATGTTTATATTTTTCTCCCAATGCTCGCCAAGTTCTTCCGCCATCATTACTCACTTGAATCAATAGGTCCATACTGTAAACCGTATTTTCATCTTTCGGATCGGCAAAAATTTTCTGCATATAAAATGGATAAGCAGAAATTTGGTTGTTTAGTTTTGACCAACTAGCTCCTTTGTTATCACTTCTATAAAAACCTGCTCCTTCTTTGGCATGTACAATGGCAAAGAGAATATCAGGATTAGCTGGTGATATAGCCATACCAATGCGACCTACATTTTCTGCGGGTAATCCTTTCATGATTTTCTGCCAAGTAGCACCACTATCGGTACTACGATAAATGGCGCTTTCAGGTCCACCACTCACATTGGTGGTACCTCCACGTAAACGCTGGTGTGCAACTGCATAAACGGTTTTGGGTTGTTTTGGATCCAAGTGTACTTCAAAGCAACCGGTATATTCACTAATGTATAATGATCTGCGCCAGGTTTTACCTCCATCAACTGTTTTAAAGATACCTCTTTCACCACCTTCACTTCTCATAGGACCATAGGCAGCCACATATACAACATCAGAATTAGAAGGATCGATAGCAATACCTCCGATATGTTCTGATTGTTTGAGCCCCATATTTTTCCAACTTCGACCGCCATCTTCTGAACGGTACACACCATCGCCATAAATCACATTGCTTTGATTATTGTTTTCACCGGTTCCTGCCCAAACAATATTAGGTTGTGAAGGATCGATACGAACAGCACCCATCGCGAAACTCGACTGTCCATCAAATGCTGGACTGAATGTGGTTCCGTTATTACTGGTTTTCCAAAGTGAACCGTGTCCGGAAGCAACATAATACTCCGCTTTATTTCTAGGGTTTACAGCCATGTCGGTAATCCTTCCTCCTGTGATTGCGGGACCAATACTTCTGAAAGAAAGACCTGGTAAAGGAGTGTTTTTTAACGAATCCTTTTTAGGACTAAGACTGGGGGAAGGAGTATTGTTCTTTTGTTGCGCATCAACAACTGCAACAAAACAAATACTCAGCAGCATGAGGAGCCATAATTTTCTCATAGGGTTTATTTTTTGTGATGGTAGCGTTTTGGTTATGAATCGTAGATAAGTAGTTGGAATAAGGATAAAATTTAGTAAAATATTCAGATAATATGATGCGATACGTTTACAATTGATGAGAAAACACTCATTATTGGAGCCTCTAAGAAACAAATCCCTATGGTTTTCTAAGCAATTTTTATATAAATCACGTCATTCGGGGGATAGGAAAATATTTAATATGAAACTAAGTTTGTATGCACATGAAAGAACAAGACAATATTGTCTCGATGAATGATTGAATGCATGTAGATCCGGTAGTGTTTGTTTTTTCATGATCAGATATATGCACTTAGAGAATCAGGAGACAAAGGTTGTCGAACAATCGTCTTGTTATTCTTAAAAGTGTTTTTATGGAACTTCGTTTCTCGCATACCCTTAGCAGACTTAATCATACCATTCTTCTCTTTTTTGTACCTATTTTAGGTATTCTGATACCCTTATTCACCGGGTTATTAGAAGATTTACCTGTTTCAATACTTTCTCTTGGCTATGGTTATCTCTTTTGTATTCTGTTGAATTTTTTGATCTGGAAAGGCAATATGTGGATATTATTGAAAACAAGATCTATTACAAACCAACCTCTTTCTTCTCGATTTACCCTGATGGGTGGATTTGCCATCAATATTTTATATACGCTTGTTCTGTCCTATATCATGTTAATGATGCTGGATCGATTTTTCTTTGATAGGATGCTTTCCATAGAAAAAATCCGACTCTCAGTACTGGTAATGGTGGTAATGAGTGTGTTGGCCAATAATATCTGTGAGATGTTTTTACTACGTGTAGAAAAACAAATTACAGAAGAAAAGCTTCAAAAAACCGAATTGGAGAAAAAGCATGCTACTTATATGGCATTAAAGTTTCAGGTAGATCCACATTTTCTTTTTAACTCTTTGAATACGCTTTTATGCCTCAGTAAAAAAGAGTCTGCTCATACGCCCGAATTTATTCAATCATTAGCGGCACTTTATCAATATGTATTAGATAAAAGAAATACGGATAAGGTAATGCTGCAAGAGGAGTTAGCTTTTGTAAGGAAATATATCTTGGTGCAAAAAATGCGTTTTGGAGATCAGTTATTCTTAGATATTGATTTGTCTGAAAATGATTTACAGTGCTGCCAAGTTATTCCAATGAGTTTGCAAATTTTGGTTGAGAATGCGATCAAGCATAATGAAATTTCTATTAATCAGCCGTTGTATATAAAAATCACACACGAAGATGGATATTTAGTTGTAGTCAACAACCTCAATAAGCTTTCACACACACCAACATCAACAGGAATAGGACTGTATAATTTACAGGAAAGATGTCAGGCTTTATATGGACGTTCTCCTATTATCCATAAAAATGAATCCCATTTTATTATCCATTTACCTGTATAAAGAGAGAACGATATGATTCGAGTGGCTATAGTAGAAGATGAATTAATAGCAGCAGAGCATTTGGTAAAAGTAATGGAAGATTTTACAGAGCCTGTGATAATTGATAAGATTGTATCTTCTGTAAAAGAGGCCGTGACTTATTTTGAGAATAGTCCGGCAGTAGATATCATCTTCATGGATATTCATCTCAGTGATGGAAAATCTTTTGAAATTTTTGAGCTCACTACTATCAAAGCGCCGGTTGTATTTGTAACTACTTATGAGCAGTTTACCCTTGAAGCATTTAAACACAATGGAATTGAATATATTTTAAAGCCTTATGAAGCAGATGCTATTCATCAGGCTTTACAAAAGTTTCGACAGTACCAATCGGTGATGACCAAAGAAATGCTGACAGCCTTGAAGGTTTTAGGTAATGAAAAAAGTAAGCGAAAAATTCTAGTAGTAAAAAAAGGTACTGATTTTCGGATCATACAAATTAGCAGTATTGCCTATTTCTTTTCTTCTAGTTATGTGGTGTTTGCGGTGGATCAGGAGAATGTAAAATATATTGTAGAGGGTGTAAATCTTACTGATTTAATGGAAGAGCTGGATACCACTGTTTTTTACCGTATCAACAGAAACTATATTGTAAACGTACATTTTATCCAGAAGTATAAGATTGTGGAGCGGGTAAAATTACAATTCGAATTGTCTATTCCTGTATCAGAAGATATTATTATGGGGCAGGAGAATGCGAAGCAGTTTAGGAAGTGGATTAAGTCTCTTTGATTTTCTAGAAATTTTTATTCTCCGTTGATATTTATGTATTCTGAGTGTTTCAGAATACATAAAGCTGTTATACACAGACGCTTTATAGGACTTCTCATGATCAATATGTTTGTTTATCTATTTTGATTCTAATTATAGCGTAAATAATTACGTATTCTATGAATTCAGTTGAGCCTACTCGCTTTTCCCAACTTATTAAAATCACGTTTTAATTAATATTCATCATTGTTCGATGGAATACAGGGGTTGTTAAAACAGCCATTAAAATACATTAGTGGTCTGTGTTAATTATTCTTTAACAAACTAACAATTATCAGTTATGAGAAAAACGCTATTTACGCTTTTCCTTTCAATGCTTGTTATCATCTCTTTTGCGCAGCAGAGAGTAGTAGCAGGCAAGATTACCGACTCTGACGGTAAGCCAATGTCGGGTGTTTCAGTGAAAGTAAAGTCAACTTCAGCCGGCACTTTAACTAGCGACGATGGAACTTATAAAATTACGATTCCGGCTAGCGCTAAAATTCTAGAATTTTCTACAATTGGTTATGTTACACAAGAGGTAACTATAGGCAATAAATCTAACATCTCTTTAGCAATGACGTCATTAGCAAAGAGTCTAGATGAGGTTGTGGTGGTTGGATATCAATCAATAGCAAAAAAAGATGTGACAGGAGCCATCAGTACTATTTCCGGTAGTGAAGTTGCACAAAAACCTATTGGTTCTGTGACACAATTATTACAAGGTAAAGCTCCAGGTGTTCAAGTAACTGGTCAGAGTGGTCGCCCCGGAGCAAATGCTTTCATTAGGATTCGTGGTGCAGGATCAATTAATGCTTCATCAGAACCTTTATTCATTTTAGATGGAATTCCCATTACAGCAGCAGCTTATAATATGATTAATCCCAACGATTTAGAAACATTTACTGTTTTAAAAGATGCTGCAGCTGCAGCAGTATATGGTGCTCGAGCTGCTAATGGTGTAATTGTAATGACAAGTAAAAGGGGAAAAGCTGGGCAAGCGGAGTTTAAATACTCATTTCAATACGGTATTGCAAAGCGTCAAAATCTTAAGAATGTTCGTTTGATGAATACTTTAGAAAAACTTAGATATGAGTATGAGGGTAATTATGTCAATCCTATTGTAGATTCAATGGTTAGAAACAGGGTAACTGCTGGCACTTTTCCTGCAGGTTCAACATTGTTTTCGCTTAATGATCAGCAACGTCAAAGTATATGGGATCTAGTAAATCAAAGAGCTCCAGAAGGAGGTTGGGAGCCAGTTTTATTTCAGGATGCTGTAACAAAGACTCATGAATTGTCTGCTTCAGGAGCTTCTGATAAATTTCGATATTTTTTCTCATTAAATAAAAGTGATAATGAGGGTACTTTGTATGGTTCTTATTGGAATCGTACATCTGGTAGGATGAATATTGAATATAATGCTACAAATTGGCTTAAGATTGGCACTAACCTAGGTGTTTCATTTACAAAAGAAAACCAGGTACGCGAGCCTTTTAATACACAAAACTCAAATGCAGCATTTTATTTGATCAATCCTTATGAACCAGTCCGCCTTCCTAATGGAAGTTATAACCCTACATTTAATGGATTTAATCCATTAGAAGGAGCTGATTTTAATCCGCAAGAACTGAAGCGTGTTAGCAATTTTACTACTTTATTTGGTGAAGCGAAACCTATCAAAAATCTTACGCTGAAATCTCAGTTGGGAATCAATTTTAACATGCTAAATGAAGAATATTATTTACAGCCCGGTTCAAATCTTGCAAACATTTTAGGATATAATCAAAAAAGGGTTACAGCTAGTCAGGATTATTTATATGTATTTACTAACACGGCAAATTGGAGACAATCGATTGGTAGTCATACTTTTTCAGTCTTAGCAGGAACTGAGTTTACAAAAGACCGTTTCTATAGGGCTACATTAGTAGCTAGAGGATTCCCTACTGCTTCTGTTAATACACTAGATAATGCAGCCACTCCTTTCACAGCTTCTACTGATAGGTCTGACTGGGCATTAATATCTTATTTCGGTAATGTAAGTTATGATTTCCAGAAAAAATATTTTATCACCTTAAGCGGAAGAAGGGATGGTTCTTCTAGATTTGGTAGTGATGTGAAATTTGCAAATTTCTGGGGCATAGGACTTACATGGGATGTGCTGAAAGAGGGTTTGCTTAAATGGGATGGGTTAAATGAATTACGTTTACGTGCATCCTATGGCACCGCTGGAAATAACAATATTGGAAACTATGATGCATTAGGAACTTATAGTTTAGCAGCAACTTATAATAATCAAGGGGCAGCAGTGCCTGCAAGATTACCCAATCCTTCTTTAACTTGGGAGCAAAATGAGAATTATGATATAGGCATTGATGCCTCTTTCTTTAATAACAGACTTAACTTTAAGTTTGATTACTATACCCGAAAAACAAATGATCTATTATATCCGGTAAATGTTTCTACTACTACTGGTTTTGCTTCATTTACAGGGAATATTGGCAGTCTACAAAACAGGGGTTATGAAATTGAACTCAACGGAGATATCATTCGTAAAAAAGATTTAGTATGGAATGTTGCTTTCTCATACAGCAACAATGATAATAAAATTTTAAGCTTATATAATGATGACCAACAAGCTGCTGGTACAGGTGGTATCGGTCGATTAAAAATAGGAAATCCAGTAAATACATTCTATTTAGTTCGTTGGGCAGGAGTAAATCCTACTAATGGTAAGGATCAATATATGAATCGAGATGGTTCATTGACTGAAAGCTTCCCTTCTGGTCAACAAGTTCTTTTAGAAGGCAAATCCCCTAATGTACGTCATTTTGGAAGCCTTAATACTTCCATTACTTATAAGAGCTTAGATGTGTCAGCACAGTTTTATTATTCTATGGGTAACTATATTATGAACTATATGTGGCAAAATGCTGCAAGCAATGGGGAAAATATTAATATACCACAATTTATTGAAGCCTCGAATTATTGGAAGAAGCCTGGTGATGTTGTGAGGTATGCCAACTTAAATGATCCTACTCAACGTCAAACATTTGATGATGATAGATGGTTACAAAAAGGTGATTATATCTCTCTTCGTGATGTTACCATTGGTTATACATTACCTGACTTTGTTTTTAGAAATAAAAAATTTGTAAAAACACTTCGTTTCTTTTTGCAGGGAACCAATCTCTGGATAGGTTCTAAATTTAAGGGGATGCCTGAAGTTGGTCAAGCTAATTCTGAGACAGGAACGTATACGGTTCCAGGAGTTGCAACTTTATATGGATTCCCACAACTAACGGCATATACATTCGGACTTGATATCAAGTTTTAAACTACTAAAATCATATTTATGAAAAGAATAATAGTGATACCTTTATTAGCTATTCTCTTTATTACTTCTTGTAAAAAAGAAGAATTAAATCTATATCCTTACAATCAGGTAGAAACTTCACAGGCCTTTAATACACAAGGAGATGTTACTTTGGCAGTAAATGGTATGTATCAAGGAGTAAGAGGATCAGGCACATATTATAATGGTGCATGGAATATTGCTTTTGACATAATGGCTGATAATTTAATACTAAATCAACAAGGCCGTTTAAGTCGACGTGTTTTGTCTGAGTGGCGTTATAACGCAAATAATATAACCACTGCAGAAGTATTTCCTTTTTTTGCAGGCGCTTATACCATTATACGTAGGGCGAATGCAATTTTGGAGAATATTAATAAGTTTCCAGCCGGTGCTTTTCGTGATAATGTGACAGGTGAGGCTTTAGCTATGAGAGCATTGATACACTTTGACCTTTCAAGGGTATTTAGTAAAATTTATGTAAATGCCTCTGCGACTGATTTTACCGTGCCATATGTTACCACAACTGACCCTACTATTACGCCATCTAATATAACTGTTAGGGAATTATATGATAATGTTATTCAGGACCTTACACAAGCTTATGCTTTGGTAGGTGATGGAAATGGTATTTTCAGATTTAATAAAAACTCTGTTCAAGGTGTATTATCTAGAGTTTTACTGAATAAAGGTGATTATGCTGCTGTAATTCAGGCTTCTAATCTTGCATTGGGTGCGACACCTGAAATTGGAACTCTAGCGAATTTTAGTAGAATTTGGACAGATGAATCAAATGCTGGTGTTCTTTTTAAAATCGCTAACACTTCTTTGGATAATGTTAACACACAAGGAGTTAACTATTTTCAAATTGTTGGTGGACAGATAAAGTCAGAATATAACGTAGACTATAATTTATTCCAAGAGTTCTCAAATAATGATATTCGTAAAACTGCTTACACTCAGACAAGTCTTTTCAATGGCGTAAATTATAATCATGTCATAAAATATAGGGGAAGACCTGGTGGTGCATTAGGTGTTCTTGATGCGAAAGTTATTCGATCTGCTGAAGTTCTTTTAAATAGGGCAGAAGCATATTACAGAACAGGTAATCAAGCATCTGCTCTTGCAGATCTATTAACTCTTAAACGCAATAGATATTCAGGTTATGTAGATGAAGTATTAGCTGGGACTGCTCTTTTAGATGAAATATTAAGACAACGTAGACTTGAACTTGCCTTTGAAGGCGATAGATTTTTTGACTTAAAAAGAAGAAATCTACCTGTTCAGAGGGATGGTACTAAAGGCGACAGAGCAGATGGTACTGGTATAACATATGTTTTTTTGAGTCTCCCAGCTACGGATCATAAATTTCAACTTCCTTACCCTCAGGTAGAATTGAATTTCAATACAAATATGCGTCAGAATCCTGGTTACTAATTAACATCTTTTAATAAAACGGGTACATCATATTTTTCAAGATGTATCCGTTTTATTTTATTATCTAATTAGCGATGGTTAAATTTAACTATGGTTATTTTTCGTATTGGCTCTCATTTAAAGCATAAATGGATACATTAATTCTAAAATATATATATATCCATACGCACTAGGGTTATTAGACTATCAGTAATATTTTTATATTCCATTAATCCTCAGGTTTTGCTATTGTTTTATTGGGATCTTCTAAAAGATTACAGCAAGAAATGCTAGCCAAGATTGCACCTGTTGAAATCTTGTCTTTGGAGCAGTTATTTGGATATTAGAGTTTATGCTTTATTATCACAAAAGTGAATAAAATATATAGGTATCATATTTTTATGCCTATATATTTTTAATTGAAGACATTTTTACTGAGAGGAGGTTTTAAAATTTATTTTATAATTCACAAGCGGAAAATCATCGATACTAATAAAAGATTGACCTGTAATTACAAAACTATAGTCGTAATCCGGTTTTAATTGTAAACCAATGGTTATTGAATAGCCATCAACAGATAGTTGAATGTTTTTGCTTAAAGGGTAATGCTCCTTTCCTCCATCTCCATAGTTGAAAGATATACCTTTATTGACCTGCAAAGGTTTTGAAAAAAATAATTTTATAGCTGAGAGCAGAGGGCTCACTTCTTTGCTACTATTTTCTAAACCTTCTATTCGAATCACTTTGGAGGTTTTTCATGAAAGTCGGTACTAATTCAATTGATTCTGAATTTATACTTTTTTAAAATATCCCCCTTATAGGGTTAATACATTTGGAATAAGCGGCTATAGCTTATTTATCAATTAGTTCCTGAGTAGCCAATATTATCTATTGATGTCTTCATGTAAATCACCCTAAAGAAGGTATGCCAACCTTATTTTTAATGTGGAACTTCATAAAAAAATTATGTCACATTTTTCAAGAAAATTATTCCTCAAAACTTCCTTATTAAGCGGTGCATCCGTTCTTGTTTCTCCCTTATTCCTCAACGCTCAACAAGATCCACCCCCAGCCTTGGATAAAGCACTCGTAAAACAATTCGTTACAGAAGCCCATCGTGATATTGATAAAGTGAAAAAAATGCTGACTGAAACTCCAAACCTAATTAACGCGGTACATAATTGGGGTGCCTGGGATTGGGAAGATGCGCTCGGTGCTGCTGCTCATATGGGGCACTATGATATGGCTAAGTTTTTATTAGAAAAGGGCGCACGAATGACCATCTGTTCCGCTGCCATGATGGGAGAGCTGGATATCGTAAAAAGTTTTATACAAGCATTTCCCTACATGAAAAATGCTGTAGGCGCACATAATATTACTTTATTAGAACACGCTGAAGCAGGAAAGGAAAAAGCTGTAAAAGTGGTAGATTATCTAAAAGGGTTACACTAAAAGATTACATTTCCAAATACAATTAGCATTTAGTTTTATTCAGATAAGGAATAAGTACCGTTATAAATAATAATTGCATGAAACGAATTGTGACTAATAAAAAAACAGTCTACTGTTTACCTAGGTATATTATTATGGGTATCCTACTTTTAGCGTTGAACAATACAATAGCACAAATCATAGAGCCTCATACGCAATGGAGGTTTCAAACAAAAGCTGCGGTGAGGGGCGGAATAGTATCCGATGAAAGCAATATTTATTTTGGTAGTTCAGATGGTACTGTATACGCTGTTGCAAAAAAAGATGCCGCACTACAATGGAAATTTCAGACCCAAGGTGCCATTACATCGGCGCCAGCTATTGATAAAAATATGCTGTATGTAACAGGTCGTGATAACATCGTGTATGCATTTAACAGCAAAAACGGTACACTGAAATGGAAATATCAACTTGGACAAGCTTTACCTTTTTTATCAGGATGGGATTATCATAGTGCAAACCCAGTACTGCATGATAATAAGTTGTACGTCGCAGCTGCTGATGGAAAACTATACGCACTGAATCCATCTGTAGGTAAACTATTATGGTCGTATCAAACAAAAGCAAGACTTCGGGCTACACCTTATATACATCAAAATAGAGTCTATCAGGTGGGTTTAGATGGAATCATTCATGTTCTTGAATTAAACACAGGAAACCTAGTTTGGAAATATGAAACGGAGGGTGTAAAACTCAATGCTCGTGAATCAGGATACGACCGTACATCTATTTTTTCATCACCGCGTATCAAAGACAGTCTTCTTTTTTTCGGTTCGCGTGATGGGAATGCGTATTGTGTTAATTTAATTACCAAAAAGAAACAGTGGTCTTTTTTTTATGATGGTACCTGGGCCATGTCGGCTCCAGCTATTAAAGACAGTATCGTGTACATGGGTTGGTCAACCAACTTTCGCTTGAATGCAATGAATATTATTACGGGAAAGGAGAGATGGTCATTCAGATCAGGTGGTGTTTTTTATGGAGATCTTATTTTACAAAATGATGTAATCATCACCGGAGCATCCGATGGAAATCTCTATGCCATCAGACATGAAGATGGCACTGTCAAGTGGAGCTATGCAACCGGTAGCAGTATTTTTTCGACAGCGCTTGTAGAAGAAGATGCTATTTATATAGGTAATGATGATGGGGCGGTATTAAAAATTATCAATAAGAAAAAACCCTTATTAAAAGTCTATCATCCCACTCCTCGAAATAATATGTTCAAAGATGCGTATCTGGTAGAGGAAAAAATAACCCCTTATTTTCAAAGTAAAGGTTTTGAGTTATTAGATTCTGCATCACTACATCAGTTCTTAATAGCAAGGGTAAAAGACAATCATCCCAGTGTTATTGTATTCCCCTATCAATACATTCCAGAAGAAATCATGGGAAAAGATCCTTCTAAAGGACTGGTGAGACAATACCTTGAAAAAGGAGGAAAGATCGTATGGATTGGTGATGTCCCCAAACGCTATCTGCTGAATGAAAAAGGAGAGTTTTATGGAACAGATACCTCAATATCTCAACAGTTATTAAATATTCATCCCGACTATAGCTTAGAATCCGGAAATTACCATGCTGTAGCAACACAAGAAGGTTTGAACTGGGGATTACCACCGAATATGAATATCACGTATGGGTTATTCCAGATACCTGCATCGAATCATATTACGCCACTAGCTATCAATGAACACAATCAGGTGGCAGCATGGGTAAGAAAATTTACAGATGAACCCGGGAAAGGATTTGTATCATTCAGACCTTGGCACTGGCATGTGCCTTTTCCTGAAACTTGTTTACCCTTACTGTATAAGATTGCTATGTATGGACTTGAATAATGAATTTGTTGAGTATTCTTTATAAGATTCATAAAACCCTGAGGGAAAATTATTTTCTTACATGGGGCTTCATTTTTTATAAATCATGGAGAATTAATCCTATTGATAGATATTTTTTACAAGTAATTGTAAAATTTTCCTTCAAAAGCTACCTATTAAATTTATTATAATGATAAGTTAGTACTTATACTTTCTCTCCTATTAAAACGAGATTATATCATTTCAATTAGTATTAGCAAGGTTATAATATCCCCCCCAACGGGTGATATACTTTCTTATCGAATCATCCATATTTGTAGTGTTAGGTTCATACAGTAACCCTATGCATCGTGGAGTCTATCCATGTAGGTAACTTTTTTATTAAATACATACAATGAGACAATCAGCTAAGTTTTATTTTTTGACAATTTTATTCAATAGTATAGCTATTCTGGCCTTTACGCAGAATCCTATCATGAATGTAATGCGAAATGCACTTGACACAGTGAGTCAACGCTTTTTGTTACCAGGTATCACCGCAACTATTATTACTAATGAAGGTAAAATATACCATACAGCAATGGGATACGCAGATAGTGTAACAAAGCTTCCTATGCAAACAAATACACGTTTATTAGGTGGTAGTACAGGTAAAATGTATTTCTCGATTGCTATTATGCAACTACAGGAACTCGGAAAAATTGACCTAGATCGAAAAGCAATAGATTATTTAGGTCACCTGTCTTGGTTCAAGCGTGTACCCAATAGTGAGCATTTTACGGTTCGTCATTTACTCAACCATAGTGCAGGTGTTCAAGAATACTATAGACTCGGGAACTTTTTTGAGAAAGCAATGGCGGATCCCGAAAAGAAATGGACCCATGAAGAACTGATTGGTTTTACATTCGATAAAGAACCGCTTTTTACAGCAGGAAACGGGTTTAGTTACGCAGATACACATTATTTAATTCTTGAGTTGATCATTCAAAAACTCACCGGAAAAACTGCGTATGAGTATATCCAACAGAATATTATTCAGAAAGCTGGGTTGCAAGTTACCATTCCATCTGTTGCACGTGTCATTCCCAATTTAGCAAACGGCTACTCTAATCCCAAACTACCTTCAAAAGTAGATGGCCCCATGATTCGTAATGGTAAACTCATTGTAGATCCTGCTTTTGAAGGCGGCGGCGGTGGATTTGCCACCTGCTCCGATGATCTAGCTATGTTAGTACATCAATTGATGCAGGGAAAATTAGTAAATAGCACTTCACTCACAGAGATGAAAAAAAAGAATCCTGCTACAGGACAAGCAGGTCGTAATCAATTTTATGCACTTGGGTTACAAGGTGTGGTTGTGAATGGTGATACTGCTTATGGACATAGTGGTTGGTTCCCGGGTTATATGTCTGATGTACTTCATTTTTCCAATGGTGGCTTTACGATTGCTGTACAGTACAATACTGATATGTCGCCAATGGGAGCTATACAGCCTAGAGATATCATTCTTCGTATTTATAGAAACCTAATCCTTCCCAAAAATTAGTTTGCAAATGAAGAAAATAATAGTAGTAATAGCAACAGTTTTATCTTCTCTAGTTGCTCAATCGCAAGACGGATTGTACATGCCAAGAGAAGTAAAGAAAGCGTATGCAGGCTCTACCAGAACCTATACAGGCGTACCTGGAAATGCTTATTGGCAGAACAGAGCTAGCTATGATATCAGTATTACATTGGCGCCGCCATCCAGAGAAGTAAGAGGTACAGAGAAAATTGTGTATTACAATAGAAGTAAAGACACATTGTCCAGTGTTACCATCAGACTCTTTCTTAATAACCATCAGGCCGGCGCAGTAAGAAACGGTGCAGTAAGTGATGAATACCTCACCAAGGGAATGGTGATTGATAAGTTCTCGATCAATGGAAAAGAAAAACGTTGGCAGAAAAGACCAGTACCCCTCACTTGGCAATCTGTGACTTTAGATAAAGCCTTATTACCCGGAGATGCAGTGACTTTATCATTCGACTGGCATTATGATGTTTCTTTAGAAGCCAATCGGGAAGGAGTGACTGATTCTACTACTTTTTTTCTGGCTTATTTCTATCCGAGAATAGCAGTATATGATGATGTGGTAGGTTGGGATCGAATTGATTTTACAGATCAGCAAGAGTTTTACAATGATTTCAACGACTATAAACTTACAGTTTCAGTACCTGCTAATTTTTTAGTATGGGCTACTGGTGTATTACAAAATCCGGACGAAGTACTACAACCTGATTTTTCAAACCGCTATAAAAAAAGTCTTACAACAGAGGAAGTGATACATGTGGCTACGTTTGATGAACTGAAGGCCAAAAAAGTAACACAGCAACAAGCTATGAATCAATGGGTATTCACCGCAACAGAAGTTCCAGATATCGCATTGAATGTGAGTGATCATTTTGTATGGGATGCAGCTAGTGTTATCGTAGATCAACAAACAGGTAGAAGAGCTGCTGTTCATGCTTCGTATAATGATACTGCTGCTGATTTCAGACAAATGGTAAATTTTGGTAAACATGCATTACAATGGTTCTCTACGAAATGGCCCGGTATTCCCTATCCATATCCTCATTCTACCATTGTTCAAGGCTATGCAGATATGGAATATCCGATGATGGTAAACGATGCCACCACTCCTGATCCTGACTTTTCAAGATTTGTTGCAGAACATGAAATTGTACATACTTATTTCCCATTCATGATGGGTATCAATGAAAGCAGATATGCTTTTATGGATGAGGGATGGACGACCGCTTTTGAATTATTGATATCAACCGATAATCTTGGAAAAGAAAAAGCAGAGCGCAACTTCAGAAATTTCCGCGTGAGTAATTGGGCAAGAAGCAGTGCAGCAGCACAAGACATTCCCATCATAATACCGGCTGATCTTATCAAAAATATTGCTTATGGGAATAACGCCTATGGCAAAGCTGCACTAGGTTATTTAGCGCTCAAAGATTTATTGGGTGATGAGCTATTCAAAAAATGTTTACATACGTTCATCCAAAACTGGACTGGTAAGCACCCTTTGCCATGGGATATGTTTTTTGCTTTCAATACAGTATCTGGGCAGAACCTCAATTGGTTTTGGAATCAATGGTTTTTTTCTAATGGATATATTGATGTCACAGTACTTAAACCCGAAAAAACAAAAGATGGTTGGAAGATTCATCTGAAAAATACCGGCGGTTATCCAGCTCCTGGTGATCTCAAAATTTCTTATGAGGATGGTTCAAAAGAAACCATTCACCAAACACCTGCAATTTGGAAGCAAGGTCCACAAGCTAGTTTGTCTATAAAATCAAAAAAGAAAATAACGGCAGTAGTGTGGGATGGGGGAATTTATATGGATGCTCAGCCTGGCGATAATCAGTGGTCTAATCAATAATAATTATTAAGCTATAAATAGTAAACGTATATGCTACACTATTTGAAAATGTCCTTACGGGTACTCTGGAAGAGTAGAGGATATGGCATACTAAATATTGCAGGGCTAACATTAGGAATCACTTGTGCTGCGCTTATTTTTTTATGGGTAGACTATGAACTGAGTTATGACAGTCACATTAAAGACAATGATCGTATATATCAGATTTATGAAAATCAAACCTATGATGGTACCACAGTAACATTTGCCGCTACTCCGGGTCCACTGGCAGCAGCCATGCAGCAGGAAATTGCTGGAATCGAAAAAACAGCGAGATGTACTTGGCTGGCCAACGGTCTATTTAGTTTGGGCGAAAAGAAAATATTTGAAGATGGCTATTATGCTGATTCATCATTGATCGACTTATTATCTGTCGAAATGATTCATGGTCGTGGTTTTGATCAGCGTTATTCTATTGTAATCAGCAATCGTATGGCTAACCGTTTTTTTGGTAATGAAATACCCATCGGTAAGTCTATACGTATGAATAACAGACAAGATTACATTATCACAGGTGTATTCAAGGATTTACCGGATAATAGCACGCATCGATTCGATTGGCTGGTTCCTTATGAAGTTTATTATGCATCCAATGACTGGCTTCAGTTTTGGGCAAATAATGGAATTCAAACTTTTGTAAAATTAGCACCATCGGTAAAGGCAGATGATGTAAATAAAAAACTTCAAAACTTTATTACTGAAAAAGATAAAACAGCCATTGCACAACCATTTCTTTTTGCAGCTACAGACTGGCGGCTGTATAATAAATTTACTAACGGGAAACAGGATGGTGGTCGAATTACTTACATCAGAATCTTTACAACTATTGCGTGGTTGCTAATTATTATTGCCTGTATCAATTTCATGAATTTAGCAACGGCCACAGCCGATCAGCGAGCAAAGGAAGTCGGTATTCGAAAAGTGGTGGGGGTAACAAAATGGATGTTGATTCGTCAGTTTCTGGCAGAATCATTATTCGCTTCTTTTATTGCAACAGCTCTGAGTGTTGGATTGATCTATCTCAGTTTGCCTTATTTCAGACAATTGACAGAATCAGCTATAGTGTTTGAGTTTTTTTCCATTAAACATCTGACGAGTCTTTTGCTTATATGGATACTCAGCGGTTGTATTGCAGGAATGTACCCTGCATTTTATCTCTCCTCATTTAAACCGATACAAGTACTGAAAGGATTTAGATTAAGAAACAGTATCAGTGGTATGTTTATTAGAAGGGGGTTGGTTATAACACAGTTTTCATTATCAATTATTTTAATGATAGCAACCATTGTGATTTATAAACAACTCAATCATGTTCAATCAAGAGATATCGGGTACAATAAATCTGGGCTCTTATATTTTGAATTGAATCGTGGGTTACGAAAACAATACACGGCTATTAGAAATGAACTTAAGTCAAAGCAAATCATTGAAGAAGCTACTTTATGTACCAGTAATGTACTGCAGTTTGGAATGAATTCAGATGCCTATACTTGGGAACAAAAAGATCCGGATAAAGGATTACTGATAACACAAGAAAGTATCAATGAAACATATTTTGAAACCCTTGGAATGAAGCTGGTAGCTGGAAGAACTTTTAAAAGTGATCTCAAGCAAGATTCGGGTAAGATTATCATCAATGAAACTTTTGCGAAAATTATTAATCCCAAGTCGGTTATCGGTCATTATGTAACAGTAAAGCAAACAGGGGAAAGACTTGAAATTGTTGGAGTGGTAAAAGATTTTTTGTACAATAATATGTACAACCAACCATCACCTATTATGATGTTTGCAGATACCTCAAATGTCAATTTTATGGTTGTTCGGATGAATCAGAATAAAGCTTCTGCTGATGTTTTAGATGAAATAAAGAATGTATTCAAGAAATTCAATCCGGATTATCCTTTTGAATATTATTTTCTGGATGAATCCTTTTCAAGATTGTTCAAAACGGAAAAGATGACTGGAACGCTAGCTACGGTTTTTGCTTTTTTAACTATTATTATTTCTGCGATTGGATTATTTGGTCTTTCTGCATATACCATATTCCTACGAAGAAAAGAAGTAAGTATCAGGAAAGTATTAGGAGCTTCTGAACATACACTCGTAATGATGTTGTCAAAAAATTTCTTATCAGTGGTTTGTATTGCTTGTCTAATTGCTTTTCCTACAGCCTGGTGGTTGTTAAGTGAGTGGTTATCGAGTTATGCATACAGAATCAATCTCTCATGGTGGATTTTTTTAATTACAGGACTTGTTAGTGTAGCTGTTGTCATACTTACCATTGCTTACCATGCAGTAAGGATGGCTTATGAAAACCCTGTAAAGTATCTACGGAATAATAACTAGTTAAAGCAAGTAAGGTTTATGATAAGAATATACTGTCTGCTTTGTTTACTGTTAGGTCTGCAAATCAAAAGCCATACTCAAGCAGCACCTGCATGGGGTGGATTAAAACCAGGTCCTTATGCTGTAGGGTTTAAGACCATTGATACTGCAGACTATTCGCGGAGTTATGGAGTTGAAAATCCAAACAGCAGACCTATGCAGCTCAATATTTGGTACCCGGCAGAAGCAGGAGGAGCTGTTATGAAGCTACAAGACTACTATGAAACATGGCGTACTCCTGCAATACAGCGTATCGATACGAATTTTTATAGAACAAATTATGCAGAAACCATGCAAGGTTTAGGACGTAGATACCCGAGGGGTGTTGCGCCTGATTCTGTTATACAGTTTGTAAAGAATAGTCTAATGTATGCTGCTTACAATGCAGTTCCAGTAAAGGGTAAATTTCCGCTCATCATTACTCCGGGACCGGGTGGCGATGCTTTGTCGCAAGGTGTTAGAAATGAATACTTAGCTAGTCATGGCTATATTGTTGTTTCAATACCGATGTTAAACGAGAGTCCTGCAGATTTTAATAGGGCTGATAACAGTATTCCTTCCATATTAGCACAGAGTAATGATATAGGTTTTGTAATCAATTATTTTCATCAACAGCCGAATGTAGATATCAATAATATAGCAGTAATAAGTATGTATTTGCAAGCGGGGTTAATGCATCAGTTTCATACTAGAAAATTAAAAGCTATTATATCGTTTGAAGATGATATGATTGGTCTCAATATGAGTCCGTATTTTGACGTAAAAAAGATAACTATTCCTCTATTGCTTACAGGCTCAAAGGATATGAATAGTGATTTTCATTTTTTAGATAGTTTGAAATATGCACAACGATACATACTGAATCTTCCCGGTTCCACACATCTGGATATGTTTCAAAATAAGAAAATAGATAAACCGGCGGAGGCATCCAAAGAAACCATCTATGAAATGATAACTTTGTATTTTAGAAATTTCCTAGATGCCAAGCTAAAAGGAAATCAGGAAGCAGCAGCATTTCTAGAGAAAAATACAGTAGCACGTGGTGTCGGAGAAGATAAAATAAAACTCACGCAATTATCGGCACAAGAAGGATTTCCTACGGAAAGTGACTTTTTGTCTATGATAAGAAAGGGTCAGGTGCAACAAGCACAGATAATTATGGAAAGAAATAAAGCTGTTGGTAATGCCCCTTTATTTTCAAGAGATAAATTTTCTGATTTCCTCTTGTACGAAAGACTTTATCAGCGGAGTGATAATCTCTATATTATGGTAAAAATGCTACTGGATGCTTATCCTTCCGCACCGGTGGCAGAACGTTTCATGAATATTTTTGGCTATCAATTTCTTCGTAATAGGCAAAATGATAAAGCAATAGAAGCATTTACATTGAATGCGCAACATTTTCCTCAATCACCAAATAGCTGGGATGCTTTGGCAGATGCAGAAAAAGCTGCGGGATTAACGGAGAAAATGGTAGAACATGCTTTTAAAGTATTAGCATTCTTACCATCAGCACGTATCGATTCTAGAACCAAAGAACAACTGCGTATTAGTGCAGAAGCTAAACTTAAAGAAGCAGGTCAAAATATTGAATCTGGATCAACAGAAAAAGGGATCAAAAGAATACATATTAATACCACTGATTTACTTGGATCATTGACAGTTCTTAACGATGGAACATTGCTGGCAGGAACGGATAAGGGATATTTCTGGCATTCGGATATCAAGGCAGAACAATGGGTAAAAGATTCTTCATCAGGCATTACAACGGGTATCAGTGACATTCATTTCATAACAATATCTAAAGGGTATGCTGTTAGTCCTGGTGGTCATATACTTACAACCAATGATGCAAGTAAAACCTGGGAAAAAATTCCATACGAGTCAAAAAATGTACCCATTGCATTGCATGTGTTGACGCCTACTAAACTTTTTGTTGGTACTGCTAATGGAAAAATATTGATGTCAGAGGATGCAGGAGTGAATTGGAAAGCGGTATATGAAAATAGTGATCACTTTTTCAGAGATATTCATTTTATCAATGCTACAACAGGTTATGCTGCTGGCGGAGGTGGTAATGCAAATAATGGGTATGGCATTTTATTGATGACAAAAGATGGCGGACAAACATGGGCAAAAGTCAATATCAACCTTAGGTCTACATTAAATACCATTACACAAATACCCACTAAGGAAACTATTGTTGTAGCTGGTTATGATGGACATATGTTATATAGTGAAAATGGAATCAACTGGCGTCAGCAAACCCATCCACAGGTTCGTGCATTTAGGAAAATATTATTCACAACTGCATTACGTGGATATGTAGTAGGTGATAACGGCTTGCTCATGACTACTACTGATGCGGGTCAAAATTGGAAGACGTTGAATACAGGGGTCTATGGAAGTCTACATACCATGGTAATTAAAGAGAAAACAATGATAATGGCAGGCGAAAATGGAATCCTGCTACAACTCAACCAATAATCAATTGAATATGAAAAAAATAACCCGAATCACAATCACAGTATGTATATTATTGAATAGTTTGATAGCGGTTGCACAAACAGGTATGGAAACCATTACAAAAATGCACAAACGTTATGCAGGTAAATGGTATAAAACATTCACGTTTACCCAAACAACAGAGCATTATCGTAATGATAGTTTAAAACAAACAGCAACTTGGTATGAAGCATCTATGTTTCCATATGATTTACGGATAGATATTGGCGATCGAAAAAATGGGAATAGCGTGATCTATCGAAAAGATTCCACATGGCGATTCCAAAAAGGAGAATTAAAAGCTGTAACGCCTGATACCAATCCTTTTACTTTTTTATTGGGAGGTATGTATCATGTGTCACTCAAAAATATGATACAATATTTTCAAGATCAAGGATATGATCTTGCCAAAGGATGTACCACTTATTGGAAAAATAGAAAAACCCTAGTAGTAGGCACTGATGATATAGCGGATAGTACCAAAAAACAGTTTTGGGTAGATGCAGAACATCTCTACCTTGTCAGAACTATTGAAACAAATAATAATATTGTTTTTGATGCACATATGGAAAACCATGTAAAACTTGGAAAGGGCTGGTCTGAAACATTGGTTACCTTTTATTTCAATGGCGTGAAGCGACAAGTGGAGAAGTATAGCGACTTAAATGTGAATTCAAAATTAGATCCACGCATTTTTGAACCAACATGGTTTGGTAAGGTACATTGGAGAGAGTAGTAGTGTTAGATAATTTTAATTGAATACTTATGAAAAGAATAATATTATTAGTAACTTTTTTACTTTCTCTTTTTATTGTTGTATCTGTAAAGGCACAATTTGAAATCATCAATACCGATTCAGTTAAAACCATGAATGGTATAGCTATTTCTCCTGATTATAAAAAACTATATAGTTCTTGGATTATCAGCAATCGGCAGAATCATATAGGGAAATGGGATAGTAGAATTTTTGAATATCATTTGGTGAACGGAACATATGTTTTGCAGGGCAGAATTAATTTTTCGGGTCCTTATATTGATTATCATCCCATCCTTTCACCTGATGGAAAGAGAATGTATTTTAACTCACTAAGACCTATCACAGAAGATACAGCATCACTTAAAAAAAATAATATCTGGTATTCTGATTATGTAAATGGTGCTTGGACAGAACCTCGTTTAGTTCCTGATATCAATACAGATGCTTATGAAAGCTATCCATCAGTAACACATAGTGGTAATCTCTATTTTATTTCAGATAGACCCGGTGGCAGGGGAGGAGATGTGTATAGGGCATCTTTTAAAAATGGGAAGTATACCGATCTCAAAAACATCGAGTCGGTCAATACAGATTTGGCAGAAAATGATATATGTGTAGACCCATATGAAAGATTTATGCTGATCAATGTTTTTAATAAAGCTACCAATCAGATAACCATGTATGTGTCATATCAAGAAAATGGTACTTGGACTAAACCTGAAACTGTCAAAGCTTTTGAAAATGAGGATAAATCTGTATGGATTTTAAATCCGGCATTGACACCCGATGGAAAATATTTTTTGTATGAACATCGTTCGAGAATCAAAAGACTTCCTATTGAAATGGTAATTGATATGAAACGAATTCAACAATAGCAATTGTATAGTTATAAATAAAAGAGAATCATTCAATTGATAATAGATATAGCCTTAGCCTTGCACTTCTAATATAGCTGTATCAGGTATATCCACTGTTGCATCGTTCGATGTAAAAGTTTGACATATCACCGTACTACTTGCAAGTATTTGTTTATTGCCACTATTACTAATGATCAAATGATGATAGCTAAAAGCAGTAATGGTTTGTGTACTAGATCCATTGTATTCAAAACTGTTATTAGTGACTATATAAGTAGTAGAACTAGCTGCAGGTGTAAACACTTTTGCTACCCTGATGATGCCTCCGTTTTCCAATGTTACCGTTCTGGTGCCATTAATGCTGATGACCAATGTGCCGTAATCTGCTGCTGTTACAGTTTGTGCGCCAGCACCTGTATAGTCTACAATCAAGTCTATCAATGTTTTATTTGCAATGCTGTATTGTGCTCCAAAACCCGGAACGGCTAATAGGCGTGTAACTTTTACTGTTCCAGTCCCAGTTAATGTGCCGCTTCCGCCAATGACGGTGCTAGCATTGGGATTCATTTCTCCGGTAACATTCATAGTATTTGATACCGTAAAGCTCCCCGTACTACCGATAGTGCCCGTAATATTTAGCTGATTGAATTGCATAGTTCCTGTTGTATTGCTAATGATACCACTAGCGCCAGACATTGTAATGGCTCCACCGCTGGGAGAAAAATTAGCAGCGCCACTAGTGGCAATTGTACCGGCAACTGTGAAGCTGGTATTGTATTGAGCTTGTGAACTAGGGGTAGCAGCAATAGTCAAGTTATTAAATACAAGTGTACTATTGTTGACGATGGATGATGCGGCATTATTCATATTTACAGTACCGTTATTATTTACAAAGCTGGCATTATTGGTAAGTGTACCTGCAAGATTCATAGTGCCTGAGGTAGCCGTAACTGTTCCTCCATTAATACTCAGAGATGCAAGTGTAATGGTCTGATTTACAAATGCCAAAGTTCCTGCTCCTGTTTTTGTAATGGAGAATGTTGCATGGTTAATAGTACCACCCACCGTTAGTGTAGTGCCTGAACTTACTGTAATACCTCTGCTACCACTCATAGTAACCGTTGCTGTACCTAAATGAATATTATCAGGTCCGGAAAATGTAAAATCACTGTTCCATGCCATAGGATAATTCAAAGTGGTAATAGCAGCTCCAGAAGTATTGCCAATAACACCTCCGGCCACCGTGAATGTACCTGCAACAGTTCCTAATGCTCCGGAATTATTGATGTTAAGTCTACCTGCATATAAACCCGTTCCTCCTGTAAAACTATTAGCAATACTCATGATCAGTGTTCCGGCACTATGTTTTTCTACGGATGTAGTACCTGTACCATCTGTAATAGCTGATGTGTTCATTTCTACTGTACCAATATTATCGAATCGAATAATTTTTGTTCCTGCTAGTCCACCGGTGATACCTCCTGTGATAGATAATTCATTGGTACTAGTAGTAGCTACTTGTAATACTGAAAAAGGTCTACTAAAAGTTATGAGTCCGGTAAACGAAGCGTTATTATCTGTATTCCCGCCAATACTATAAATACCAGTGGTGGCCTGATTGGCAATACTAATGGTACGTGCAACACTGAATGCACCATTGATGAGTAAAGAGGGACTTGAATTATTAGTAGTAGTTGCGGCGTCGCCCAAAATGATCGCCGTATTCGCGTTACCCAGTGGTCCGGATGTACTAACAGCAACATTATTGTTGACTAATAAAGTCCCTGCGCTAATAGTAGTTGTTCCTGTATAACTGTTGGCAGCTTGTAAACCCAAAGCTCCATTACCGCTTTTAATGATACCAATTCCAGCATTGCCACTGATTACACCCGTAATAGAGCAGTCCTCGTTATTGTTGCCATCATCTTCTACTGTAATCGTTCTGTTAGCGGCTCCTAGTGCTATATTTTTAGTAATTGATGCTCCTGAAACGATACTGCCAGTTCCTGTATAGTCAATAGTTATATTTCCTCCTAAACTAATGTTACCCGTGGTACCTGTGATACTAGCTCCGTTACCTCCACCTACTGTTTCCAAAGTAATGCCTAACGGTGTTGCCAGTGTATTGGTTCCCAATGCTAGTGTAGATGCAGCTGCAACAGTGAGTGTTCCAGTTAAAGTGAGTGCACTGCCGGCAGTTTTTATATTCCCATTTCCTCCACTGATAATAAGGTTCCTATAAGCCGTGAGGCCAGTTGCAGTGGGTAATGATACATTGGAACTGCTTTGGTAATCAACAGTGGCGCCTGTACCATTCAGTGTAAATGAATTGGCCCCTGTGCCGGCAAGAGAAAAAGGTGTATTACCTGTAATGTTCAATCTGGGATTGGTATTACCCATGATAAAAGCTGAAGTAGGCGTACCTGTATTTTGTGTAGTAATATTGGCAGTAGTAACAGTACCACTATTATGATTAACAGTTACATTATTTCGTGTGCTCCCATTGTTTCTTCTTGAACGAATAGTGATACTACCGCTGATCGTGAGCGTTGATAAACTAAGGTTTACAGTAGTAGTGGTATTGTTTCCAGTTAAGGTAGTGGTACCCCCGGCAGTGAATGAGGCACAATTAATAGTGCCGGTTCCGGTAATACCTGCTGTAAGACTGGCATTGGCCAGGTTATTAATAGTTAATGCACCAGTAATAATAAGCGTTTGTCCGGTAATTGTTAATGTAGCTGAACCCGTAAAAGTAACAGAAGCTACAGCATTCGCAAGAGCAGTACTGAGTGTGGGTTGATTAGTTACTGCCGGAATCTCTACAATATCTCCTGTTCCGCCATTACCCGGAAATGTAGTACCTGTACCTGCTATTACAGTCCAGTTGGAAGCATTATTCCAGGCAGTACCGCTACTGCCATCCCATCGGTAAGTGGTGTTTTGTGTGTAACCATGTAGACCCATCAATATGAAAAATAGGATTGTACATAGTCGGATAGATGTTTGATGAATGATTGATTGCATTCCCCATATTTTTCTATGCGATTTAAATTGGGTAATGACCAGCAATAGATTTTTTTCTCTGTTGTACAACTGGTTGGTTATTTGCAGGGTGATAGTATGTGATCAAAATTGTATGAAGAAATCTATTCTACGATCACCGAATTCATAAATACCGCTAAAGGGGTTAGGCCAATTATGTTGCTTACTTGTTTTCTAACGAATGTACTTAGATGCCTGTATATATAATACCCCTTTAAGGGGGAGATTATTCATGAATTTTTCATGCAATTTTATTTCCTTTTAAAATCTGGTGATGCTTGATATAAGCAATCGATATGCTCCGATCAGTAACACCCTAACAGGCTAATTCAGTTCTATCATGAAAAAAACACTATTG
>VFQN01002214.1_pt1 | contig 30637 bp, 44 predicted proteins | sample 3512371 | NCBI WGS metagenome assembly VFQN01 (sample SAMN10412370, study PRJNA504923) | tailings metagenome | isolation source: Replicate 2 from Balatoc abandoned mine | place: Philippines: Itogon, Benguet | collected 2017-08-28 | reverse complement strand
GGGGTGGAAGGTCAGGCCGCACAGCCGCAGCTCGCCGGGCTGCAGCGGCGGGGGGCCCAGGCGCGGGGGCAGGCAGCCGTGCAGGTGGGCGGCGGTAAGGCTGGAGGCGGGAAGGTGAGCCGCAGCCGTGCGATGCTGCTGCTGCTGCTGCTGCTGCCCTTGACCAGGGATGCAGGCAGCCCCCATGCCTCCCCTTCCCTGGTCCGCGCTGCTGCCCGCGGTCCCCGTGCCGCTGGCGCACTGCTGCTCCTGGCACAGCTGCTGCTGGCGTCGCTGGTGGCCCAGCCTCGGGCATGGCACCTGGGTTTGCGGCAGGACCTGCTGCTGCCTACACACCTCGCTAGTCGGGGACACCGCCACCGTCTGGGGCGGCCCTTGTTCCTGACGCTCATCCTGACGCTCATCCTGACGCTCATCCTGACGCTGCGCACCCGGCTGCTGCTGCTGCATGGCGTCCTCACCGGTGTCAAGCCACGGCGCCTGCAACACCGGCTCCGGCTCCACCGGCAGGGCCGGCCGCTGCTGGCCGTACTGTTGCCATCCGAACGTTCCAATATCACAGCCGCTAACCTGGCTTGGGGCTGCGGTTCCTGTCTCTGCACTCGCCCCTGGCCTTGGCCCTCCCAATGCCCTTGCACCTGGTCCTGCTCACCGCTCAGTCCCTGCTCCTGCTGTACTTGCTGCTTCTCCTGCTGCTGTAGCTGCTGCTGCATCTCCTGCGGCCCCTCCTGCTGGTGTAGCTGCTGCGCCGTCTCCTGCTGCTGCTCTTACCCCTGCTCCTGCCTCTGATCGCGCACTGTCCGCTCATCGTGCTCATCCTGCTCCTGTCCCAGAAACCGCTCCCGCATGTCCTCGTCACCCGGCCCCTGTCCCTGCTGCTGCTCTTGCCCCTCTCGCTGCGGGCTGCGCTGCTGCAGCTGGTCAGCTCCATGCAGCACGTGGCAGTCCCCACGCAGCCCCTCGTCACACGCCGTGCTCACCAACCGTTGAGCCAGGCAGCATGGCCTGAAGCAGCCGTGTCCAGTCCAAGCCCTTCACGGCCCTCCGCACTATCCCTGCCCGCCGATCCGGTCCAACCGCCGCTGGCACCACACTCCGTGTGCTGCTGCTCTGCCGCGGCTGCCTTGTCCCTATGCGCCGCACTGTGCCCAGCCCACGCCTCCTCCGGCCCCGCCCTGCGCACCCCCACCACGCCCCCCTCCAGCGGCACCAGCTCCACCCGGTCCCCATCACCCAGACGCAGCTCACGCAGCAGCCCACGCGTGCCCTCCAGGCGCCACACATTGCAAGCAAGCCGCGCCAGCTGAGTCCCGTAGTGCGTCATCGAGCGCTTAGGATGGGCGTTCATGCTTGCTGCGGCGGCGACTGTGTCCCCGCCCCCACCAGGCTCCACCACAGCTCGCATCCTGACCAGCTGCTGGGTGCCCACGGCCATGTCCACGCACTCGGGCCACAGGGCAGCCACGGTGGGCCTGGCAGGGTGCAGGCAGCCGCCGCTAACACACAGGGGGCCGGTGGTGGCGGTGAAAATGGTGGTGGAGGGGGCTGCTGGCCAGCGGGGCACCGGGTGCGGGGCATAGGGAGACGGGGCTGTTAACGCGAAGGAGTTGTAGATTGCAATTGTGGCAGCAAGGCTTCCGTCACCGATACTGGCGGCGTCGGTAGCGGGCGCCGCGGCAACTGGGGCGGCGGCGGCGGCGGCAAGACCCGGATGTGGCTGCTGCAACGCTGGAGCTGTGGTGTTGGGGGAAGCGACCGCGGGTGCGGTACCGGCAGCGGCTCTGTCCGCGGAGGCCGCGAGGGCCGCGTGTGGCTGCTGCTGAGGCGGGTTGGCGGCAGGCGGCAGTGCCTGTTCTGCCCAGACTCGGCCGCCGGGCGACCTACGTAGGCGCAGCGTGTCCCCATTTCGCAGCCCAATGCAGCGATGACCCCTGCCGCCTCCTTCAATGTGAACTTCTTCGCCTCGGTAGTGAAGTGCAGAAGCACGGTGTGCTGCTCCGCTGGCCCCTGCCCTCCACCGACCTGCTGCGTGCGTGCCGAGAGCTTGGCCGCCGCCGCCGCCGGCGCACGGTTGCAGGCGGCGGTGAACAGCGTCACCGGCACTGTGTGGTCAGGGTGCAAGTCCGCCTTGAGGGCCGCTGCCTGCTGCGGCCACAGCCGCCTTGTCGTGGCCGCTGGCGGAAGCAGTGACGTGCGTTTGATGCGCACGTCCCACGTCTGTGCCGCTGCCACCCAGTGGTGAAGCTGCACCGGGCACGGCGTACCGGCTGGGGTTGGGGCGTGCTCCGCCCATACCCGCCCGTCCGGTGTCCTTCGCAGCTGCAGCACGCCCTCACCCCGCAACCCCAGTGCAGCCAGCACAGATTCTGCCTTCAATAACCGAAACTTCGAAACGGAAACGCTACTGAGATGCACTGCGTGCTCCTCCTCCTCAAGCTCATCGCAACGCTCATCGCAAGACGCCCCTTGCTGCCCGGAAACCGCCTGCTGCATGCCGGCTGGGCCCGCCGCCAACACCGCCGGCGGCGGCGCCCCGCCACAGGTGTGCAGGGTCACCTGTATGCTGTTGACCGCGCCCGGCGAGCGCTTCAGGCGAGCTGTCAGCTGTGGCCAGAAGGCGTGGGCAACCGCCCCCGGGAGGTTGAGATGATATCCGCAGTGACGCACAGTGTAACAAAACTGCGAGCTTGCGGTCGCTGCTGCTGCAGGTCCAACTGGAGCCCTTTCTGCTGCTGTGCCTCGCTGCGGTCCCAGGACCGACGGCTGCACCCCCTGTTGCTCCTGGGGATGCAGCCCCGCCCCGGTACCGGACGCTTGCCCCTGCAACCGGCGGCGCTTAGGAGGGGGAACATACTCCTCGTCGCTCCCTTCCTCGGCTTCCGATGGCACTCCCTCATCCGATGATACTTCTTCGTCTGGCAACAGTTCTTCGTCTTGAGAATCGGCGCGCCGCATGTCCTCCCTATCTTGCCCCTGCAGCTGCCACCGCGCTGCGACTTGAGGCTGCGGACAGCGCATGCCCTCGGCAGGCGGTCCCAGGGGTGAGCCCGCCCGTGCCGACCCCAGCCTGAAAGCGTGTGGCGAAACCCGTTGCAGGTTCGCACCCGCCCCTTCCACAGGCTCGTTACCAGCGCCCCTGACCGCTGCCCCTGCTGCCGCCACCGGCCCACATGCCCCAGACCCCGCCGCCACCCCATACCCCACAGTCCCCACCGCCATGCCTGTGGCTGTCAGCAACTGCCCAGGATGCAGTCTGTACCGCCTCAGCGGCAGTCCGTCCTCGTCCCCCAGCCCAGTGCTGCCGTGCACCCCAGCTACCCCTGTTGGCGGCCCCTGCTGGTTGGCAATGAGAGGCCGCTGGTTGACACACATTGGCCGAAGCGATGCCCCGCCGTATGGGTGACCGTACGCCCGCCCGAGGTCAGCGGCCGGCAGGGGCCCGCCGCTGCCACCGAAAGCACCATGGCCCAACGGCACCACGACGTACCCCCGGAGCGGGACCAGCTGCTGGGGTGCTAGGCGCGGGCCCGGATGCCACGCACAGGTGTCGGTGGGGGCCTGACCTGGGCCGCCGGGATACCCCGCTGCAACGCTGCTGCCGGCATTTGGGTCAGGCGGTGCTGAGACCGCTGCAGAAGCCAGACCGGTGCGGAAGTCTGTGGAAGCGCGACCGGGGTCAGCTGTGCCGCAGCTGCGGGGTTCCGAGGCTCCCGCCTGGGCGCCATGCATGCCCTCAGCAGGTGGGGCAGCGGTGGCAGGCGCTTGTGGCCAGGCTTGCGAGCCGGCCGCGTGCAGTGCGGGGCCAGAGGCTGCGAGGGGAGATAGGTAGGGGACCCAACAGGGTCCGTTGGTACCATGCTGGGTGTGGCCTGCTTCAGGGGTTGGCCTACAAATCCTGATGTGGGTCAGGCGGCTCGCCCCCAGAAGCTCTCATGCTATACTGCACGGCAATTTGTTAATCCAGTGCTTCAGTATCGTTGTAAAGTGCACCCTGGTGCGTTTTGTGATGGACAGCTGCTGGATTACGGGCGCCGACTCACCAGTGGTTCCGTCGATGATGTCTTCTGGCGGTCGCGCTGCTGCCGCCTCCACCTCGGATTCACGTCTTGCAACAGTCATGTGGTCAAGCTGCCGTCCTAGTTGCTTTTTGATCGCGTCGTGTCCCGAGGGAGCACTGGCTGATGTGCTGACTTCTTGGCACCAGGAGAAATGTGGAGTCGGCTTCCGTGAAAACCCCAATGCCCTCTCCAACCTTGGCCCGGCACTGCGCTAGCCACGGCTCTAGGCCATTACAGTAACAACATTATCCTTAACTCCATCCCAGGTCTGCACCTGCCAAAGAGCCGTTTGCGTTCACGTTGCAGCGTGCCGCGGCTAAGACGTATTGCCAGACAGATGCTATCGTGCTGGAGTTGGCACGACACTGCCAAGTGATAAGCTTGTTGTTTTGGAACTTGATCCGAAAGCCAAAGCAGACTCCATCGCAGCATTTAGGTGTTGCTGCCCAACCGAAAGCATACAGAAACAGACCAGTTAGCTGACATGACTGAATAGTTACTTCATGGCATACTGCACAACATTGTGCAAAACGGCATGTCCCCACTCTGCTCGTGAACCGCGTGCTGCGTTTCCACGCATCAAGGCCATGGACCTTGGCCTTTTCCGGGCATGCACCATTTCTGGGATTGCCCTGTTGCGTCTGACATGCGTGCTCATTTGCATGAGGTGCTTGGCATGCCGTTACTGCCTCACCACCTCTGGATGGTGGTTTGTCCTGCTGACACAGTGCGGCAACCCGTTTGGGACGTGGTTTGCCTTGCTTGCGTGGCTGCTCTTGAACTGGGCCGCCAGCGGTTGTACCAGTCCCGTGCTGGCGATTGCGTTGATCGTGCTGTTCTGTTGCGGATCAAGGCCGAGGTGTTAGCTGACTTCTGGGCACGCCTGCGGTCATTTGCTGTGCTTGGCATTGCCCCTCGGGGGTGGGCCTCGGTGCCTGACTCGCACTGCTTCCTTGCCTCTGGCCCCGGGGGTCGTGTGGTGTTACGTGAACCGCCTGACGTTGAGTCCCCGCCTGGCTCGCCGGCTTACTAGCCATTGTCCGTTGCATGCCTGCCCATGCCAGGTCCGTCTAGTGAGGGGGTGTATTGCCGTGTGGCCCTTCCGGTGATCTAGTTCGGTGCGTCGGGGTGTCCTTGCATGGTTTGAGGCTCCCCCGAGGGAGGGGATGTTTCTGCCCCTCAGGTCTTAGGTACCCGCATGCAGCGGGTACCCTGGCCCCCTTGTAACAATTGCCCATTTGTTGACGAGCTACGGTGGCCCATGGTCAGGGGCTCAGGGCTCAAAACCCAGCGTCGGCTAGCCCTGCCATCAGCAAGGCGATGGACGCAAGGAGACACTGTAGATAGGTGTGCTATATGCAGATTACGGTAGACTGCGCTCTGTAGCCGAGCAGCAGTTGTGCCCTGCTGTGCCGCACGTTGGTGCTCGCAGTACAAGCAATGTCACAGTCCAGTGTCTAGCCCCAGCTGTTAAACAAAGCAGGACAAAGCGCAGGATCTCTCCGCGTGGGCCCCAGGTTGACTGGCTATCCAAGCTTGCCCTCTCCCCGTCAGCCCAGGAAGATAGAGCAGGAAATCCGTTTATTGCATGGGGTGCGTGCGCGTGGCCTGGAGATGCCAGGAGATGCCTGCTTGGGCGTCAACTTTTTTTTCTGTGGAAAGGTTTACAGGTAAGGAGACGGGAAGGGTCAACTGAATCCCTACGTAGCTGGAGCAGGCTGGAGGAACCCTGGTTTGCGGCACATCCACTGTGAGAAATGCCGAACGGTACCTATGCAAGGTTGTAACTTCGTCAAGCGGCCTCCATATGTCTCACAAGGCCACACTGCAGCACGCCCAACCTCGCCTGCGATAATCACACGCACGCAAAGAGTGAAAGGCACTACGGCATCGGCCAGGATGCACACAACACACGGGGCACGGCTTACCACGCACCCTGCTGTTCGGCACGCAGTGCCAATAATACACGCACACACTGAGACCATGCCCACACTGAGCGGTGTAGCAAGCCCGAGGAGGCCTAGCTAGCTACCGGAACAATGGTCGCACACAGCCCAGCAGCCAGCGCACTGGACAACAACCAGTTCGTGTCGTGCGTACAACCCATGCATAATGAGTTGGAAAGACAGCTTACCAAAGCACTTGCCTGCTTGCCTCCTGTGGTCAAGTCCTGTCGATGAACCGCTTGCAATCCCACCGCATGGCACATGATGCCACCAACAAGCACCCAAGCACCTTTCTGCAATGTAAAGCTTGCCGACACCCCAACTTGCAGTACCGTTTGTGGTGCCAACTGCCGGCACCGTGAACCAGAAGGGAAGGGGGAAACGGGGCTGCATGGGGCCGGTTCCGGAGCGAAAACCGGCGCTAGCCAAATTGAGGCCCTGGCACGATGCCATTCGCTCGCCTGGCTTTGTAGACTAATAGAACACCACTGACTGGCCCTAGTCACGCTATTACATCACCGGTTGCCGAGTCTCTTCATGGCCGGTCGCGGGACTGTCACCATGGAGTTCGGGCGGCCGCGGCAGCCCCGCCGCGAGCGCAGAAAATACCTAGGTACCTTCAAGGTTGCTCATGGATGACGTAGCGAGCAGCAGCTGACAGTCTTGAGCACAGTTTGTCGCGTCCACAACCTTTTAGCCCTCAGCACCCGCGGCTGCCGGGTGTCACCTACAGTCGAGCTTTTACCCCGCTGTGCGGCCCAGGACCTTCCTATGATATGTACGCATTCTGGAATTAGGGTCCGCCGCCGGGCCCCGCTATGCAGTGGCCTCAAGGACGCTCGCGAAAGTGCCATGTCTCCGCGCTCATCCCTCAAAACCCGCGGCTGCCGGGCGTCACCTGCAGTTGCAATTCCAACGCGCCGCGCGGCCCAGGACCTTCCTATGACATGTATATATTCCGGAATTGGGGTCCGGGGCCGGGCCCTGCTGTCCAGGTGCCGCAGTAAGCTCGCGGAAGCGCATGTCGTTGAGCTGAGCCCTCAGCGCCCGCGGCTGCCGGGTGTCACCTACAATCCGACTTTCAACCCGCCGCGCGGCCCAGAACCTTCCTATGATATGTATATATTCCGGAATTGGGGTCCGGGGCCGGGCCCTGCTGTACAGTTGCCGCCAGGACGCTCGCGAAAGCGCTCTGTCCCTGCACTCCTCTCAAAACCCGCACCTACTGACTGTCACCTGCAGCCGGAATTCCGACCCGCTGCGCAGGCCAAGGCCTTTCGATGACATGTATGCACTCTGGTTTGGGGTCCGGGGCTGGGGCTTTGCAGCACAGTTGTCGCAGGAAGCTCGCGACCCCGCCACGGCTCTGCGCCCAGCCCCCGAGACGCGATGCTGCACAGTGTCCCCTGCAGTCGAAATTCCAGCCCGCCGCGAGGTCCAGGGCCTTGCTATGATATGTATGCATTCTGGAATTAGGGTCCGGGGGCTGGCCCTGCTTTACAGGTGCCGCAGGAGGCTCGCCATGCTCCATGCACAGGCCGAAGGGAAGGTTTTCCACGTTTTGCCTCACTTTAGCAGGCATACATTGACTTTCTACACACTCAAGGTCGCGTATGCAAAGCTCCAGGGTCCCGGAGGTTCCCGTTAGCGAGAGGGACGCGAGTTGCACAGCACAGCATGTGGACGCGACAAACTGTGCTCAAGACTGTCAGCTGCTGCTCGCTACGTCATCCATGAGCAACCTTGAAGGTACCTAGGTATTTTCTGCGCTCGCGGCGGGGCTGCCGCGGCCGCCCGAACTCCATGGTGACAGTCCCGCGACCGGCCATGAAGAGACTCGGCAACCGGTGATGTAATAGCGTGACTAGGGCCAGTCAGTGGTGTTCTATTAGTCTACAAACCCGGGCGAGCGAATGGCATCGTGCCAGGGCCTCAATTTCGCTAGCGCCGGTTTTCGCTCCAGAACCGGCCCCATGCAGCCCCGTTTCCCCCTTCCCTTCTGACGGCATTGGCGGGATTAGCGGCACAGCTTCCTTACAAGCCTTGCAGGGGATAAAGTCACACGGCCCGCCCAGGGCGCGCGAGTGCGCTTGTGGGGATGTGGGCCGCAGCGCCGATAGGTGAGGCACCCACCCGCAAGCGACGAGAACCATACATGCCAACATGCGAGGATGCAACATTAAGTGCAGCTTACACCGCCAGCCAAACACATACGCTGCCAAAAACGGCGTAAAGGCATTACACGTCTACGGCACGACCCACGCTGCTAGTGCTGACAAACACGTCGCAGTGTTATGCAAAGGGGGCAGCAACGACATACCGTAGCCACACCGTGCGGTCGTTGTTTAGCGTGCCACAACCCCAGCGCCACAGTATGCACGGACGCACTGCACAGCGGCAAACGCCCCTTCCCCAACGACGAAACCTGTTCTACGCAAAGATACTACTTCCAGATAGCACGTCTGCCCATACCCACTGGCTGCATAAGTCGCACCTCCACACAACACCTGCGCCTTGTACGGCAACCAGCCAAGCCCGTGTTGGCACCCCGTTTGGTCGCTCCTAACCCACGTCCACAAGTTGTGACGCAAGGACCTGCACCACCGCGGACGCACAGAGAAACCACCAGCTTTTCACAACTCTTGCATCATCGTTGCAACAAGACGTAGTCAGTCCCAATTTTCAAACGTGTCGAAGACACCGGTAGCTAATCTTATGCGATCGCACGCCCCTGCCAAGTTCTTCCAGGTCTCGTTCCAGCCTCACTGCTGCGACGCCCAGCCTTTCCTCTCCGTGCGCTGCCGAATGACTGGTAGTCGTGCTACATCTGTATACGGTACCCAAGCCTCCCCGCAACGGCGCCGTACCCATGCCCCCGCCCTTGTAGGCCCGCCCCCACCGCCGCGCCGTGATACCCGTCATCTCCCCTCCCCCTCCCCAACCCCGCCATGCCCCGTCCCCAACCCCGCTGCCTTCAGCAGCCGCCACCGCCGCAGCGCCTCCCCATCGCGCTTCCGCCCCCCGATGTGCACGCCGAGCGCGTGGGCGGCAGGCGGGCGCGCAGGCCGAGCGGCGTGTGCAGGGGCGAGCGCAGGATGGCGAACAAGGCCGCCTCCTGATCCGGCTGCCGTGCCACATGCAGCTGCGAGCCGGCGCCCGCCGTTTGCCGGTGCACGTTGGTGCACGCGTGTGCTGCGGGCTGCGCCACGTGGCAGTGGCTGGGGGCGGCCACGCCGCTGCAGCCGCTGCCGGAGCCGTAAGTGCTGGGGGCAGCGGACCCGCCCGCCAGCCGCCATGGCTCCAGGGAATTCGCACCCGCAACCTGGAACCCGCCCTCGCGCGACGCTGCAGCTGGGCACGCCTTGGACACTGCCGAGAGCTTCGTCGCCGTGCGCAGCAGGTGGGGCCCGAAGCGGCCCGCCACCGCCCCCGTGCCGAACAGCGAGTAGCCCTTGGGCGATGCTGCAGCTAGGCACGCGCTGGCCAGGCTCGCAGAGCTCTCCGCCCGCCGGCTGGCCGCCTCCTCCGCCTCCGCCCCCTGCATCTGCCTGTCCGCCCCACACACCCCAACGCCCAGCTCCCCTGCCCGCTGCTGCACCTCCCCGCCAGCCACTCCAGCAGCCCCATCTGCCGACAGCACCTCCACCTCCTCTGTCGCCCCTTGCCCGCCCACACCCGTCCCCTGCTCCCCGTCCACCCCCAGCGTGAAGCCCGGCGGGCAGCTGATGGGCTGCTGGCGGCCGAGGGAGACACGGCGCGGCGTGGGGGTCTCCATCTGCTGCTGCTGATTCTGAGGGGTCTCAAAGGGGTTGAAGATGCCGAAGACTGCGCACCGGGGCGTGGCGCAGGCCTGGTGGAGGGGCAATGGTGGCCAAGGAGGGCGGGGAGGAGCACAGCGCCTGAGCAACGGTGGACGCAACGGAGCGAGTACACTCGTGTGCGTGGCACAACATGCATTTTGCAGGGATGCGTGGGGCCAACCACCCACGACGGTGCTTCCATGCTGGCCGGCTGACAACCCACACGGGCGCTTCGATGTGCAGTACAAATACAAGCCCTCTTGCAGGCACGAAAACACGGCCCTTACGTGACCCTCCCAGCCCCCGTTGCCCCTACATCGCTCCCACCCCGCTGCCCACCTGCTGCTCCTCCTCGTCACACTGCTGCTCCCAGTCCTCGGCCGCAGCGCGGGTGGGGGTCTCGCAGCCGGCCTGCAGGCACTGGCGGGGCACAGCCGGGGGCCGGGGGCGGGGGCGGCTTGTGAGGGATTGGTACCAGGGGCGGACGCGGTGCGTGGGGTGAAGGCAGGCTTGAAGCGCGGGGGTGCGGCGCAACACCGCACATGGCAGTAAGACACGCGATGACGTCAGCAGGCGGCAGGGTTCCGCTGCGGGTCAATGAGATTCAAAGGAGGCACTTGAGCCTCGACTTATACTTCAGGGCTCACCTGCTGCTGCGGCTGCGACGGCTGCAGCCAGGACATCTCCTCCGTCTCTTGCACGGCGTTGCCCTGTGGGTGCACGGCGGTGGGCAGTGATGCGGCTCGTCAGCAGGCAGCTATGCAAGCGGAGGGAGGCAGGATGTCACCGGCAAAAGAAGGCCCAGCAATGGTCTCAGCCACGCCACGGCTTCCGTCCTCGCCCCCTTCCCCACCTCCATGGCGCTCAGGATGGGTGCGACGTCGCCCCCCGCCATGGCCAGCTGCACCAGCGCCAGCCGCAGCGCGGCCTCCAGCTGCTGGGCGTAGCACTCGTCCACAGCATGCTGGTGCTGTGCGGCCGCCAGCTGCTGCCTCAGCAGCTCGTTCTCCCCGTGCTGGTCCACCAGCAGGCTGCGCAGCCGCATCGCGGCCAGGTCCCTGACCGCCAGCGCCTGCCCCGCGAGCTGCACCTGCCGATGCAGCTGCTGGCAGCGGGGGTCGAGGGCAGCGCGGGACAGGGCGTAGGGGCGGCTGGCGCCAGGGGACCAGGGCGCGGGCGGCGGGGACAGGCCCACACGGCTTCCATTGCGGTACTTCGGGACATGGTGCTTGGCCATGTCAGCCTCGCGGCACACGGACGGCGGCCTGCGGGCAGGGGCGGCAGAGGAGGGGGAGCGGAAGAGAGTTGGGGTGAGGCAATGGAGCGCACCCAAGGTTGGGTGAAGCAGTGGAGGGCACCCATGGAGACGGTGGAACCCAGCCGCGAGAGCGCGGACGAGGACACAGCGAAGCGGTGAGTAATCACAAGCCAAACATGCAGGTAGGTTGGCTGGAAAGCACGCAGGGTTCACGTTGAGCGTAGAAGGTGTGGACAGGCTGGGCAGGCTCACTCTGTGGGCAGGTCGCCGCGCGCAGCTTCGGCGTAGCACTCGAAGAGGGTCATGGCGATCGTTCGACTGGGTAGGCTTGGTGAGGGTCCCGGTGACTTAGGCTAGTTAAGCGTTTATGACTTTTGTTGATGTTTCGTTGGTTCGCTGGTCGCGCTCTGGTGAAAGTGTCTAAGACTCAACAGGGGCCGGCAGACGGGCCTTTATACCCTCCAAAAGTGCGCATGTGTACGGCTTATCTCATAGCTTCTCAGTTGTGCTTGTTGCCGGGCCGTCGCAACTGGTGCCCGATAGCCCATCGTGCGAAGTAGCTTAATGCACAGAACGGCCCGTCAGCTGGTCAAACAAATAAAACGTTGCAAACAATACAGCCTATAGCACCAACGCTAGCTTGCTGCCAGCTGGACAAGTGCACCTGACTAACCCACCACCGAGTTGCTCCTTTGGGCCCTGCTCCAGAATCTCATTTGTGCTTAGCCGTATAAAAGCTTTATACAGGCCTAATACAATGGCAGCTCCACCAGCGCGCTCTACTTTTGGCGCCTTGTGACGACTGCCAGGGTTTGGAAACAGGAGGTCCGCCCACGCCCTGGCAACACCATGAGCTCTGAAATCGTGTGAGGCATGTTCCAGAAGCAATGCGTGCATCCGTAAAGGCATGAGCTTAAAATGCTGTCGCAGGCCTGCTGTTTGTGAAAGCCGGAAGGCAGGAATGGGGCCGCTGCCTGGGTTTAAAAATATAGCCATTCAATATACGCTAAGCGGTTAACCGAGGCGTGCTGTCTACTTGCACCGGTAATAAGATTACGGCAAGGTCGGAAGGCACTCATGTCACCAGCGTCACAAGGCCTCCGTGTTTTGCGCAGCAGCTACCAACGTGCTTGGTAGGATGCCAGTAACAAGTAACCTATGCAGTTAATTCAACTGCAACGCGTCACCATGGCATTGTGGCGTCGTGTCCATGTGGACACGACGAAAGGAGAGGCACCCTGAAAGCATGCAGAAAGGCAATTGTTTCGCGCAGCCGGCTGTACGCGTAAACTAGGCTGTCGACGAGCGTGTCGCATTCTGAAGAGCTCACGACTTCAAGCAGCTAAAGTCCTAACCTGCCTGCGAGGTCCACGTGCGCGTGTCACAGTGTGCGGTGGCCACCTCCAGGCCCTGGCAACCGACCCATGGGTCATGTGGGTCACAGCCAGGCGGCAGCCCTGATGGCGCTGGCCGCTGGGGCCCTCGGGACGGCAATGCCTGGTCCGTGTGACACCGCTATGCTCAGCTGCACTACACGAGCTCCTCACCCGTACGCCCAGAGACCCTCGCAACCCACCTGCCCCTTGGCGCCGCTGCAACACCTAGCCCGCGCTGCTCCCGCTCGGCCGCTCCACCGTAGCTCCCATGCAGGGCCCACAGGGCGTCCCGCAGCAGGGGCGGCTGGTGCGGCAGCCGCTCGGTCCTCCCGTTGCGCTGTGTCGTTGATGTGCAGCACGTGCCCGGTCTCGTCCGCCGCCCCCTTGCAAGTGCCTTTACCTCGCAGCAACGTCCGGCGAGTGGACGCCAGTGTGGCCAGACGTAACCGAGACGCCCGGCTAATCCCCCACGCTGGGCCTCACTTGACGTTCACGTCGTACACTGCCAGGGCCTGGCCCTCTGCTGTGCGACCCACGGCAGAAGCGCCCTGGCCACCAAAGGTCCACAGCCCTGCCACGGCCGCCAGCGAAATGGCTCGGTGCTGAGCGCATGAGAGTCGTGCCTTGCACTGCGAGATCCACCACGCCGTGTAGCCGGAGCGCATTCACGGGCTGGGTGGCGTCATGGCATGCGGCTGCCGACCAGCCAGTGGGGCGCGGTGATGGCCCTGGGACACTTGGCAGGGCGGGGGGAGGAGGGTCAGCAACGAGGCGAGGGCAGTGTGCGTGGCAGAAACGAGCAAGCAGCGCCATTCATGCGCAACGGCCAGTTACAGTTGCGCGGGGCGCTGGGGACGTGGGGAGTATGCCTACACCGGCAGGTTGCGCAGATAGGGCACTCCGCTGTGTGCACTGTGGCGCGCTGGGCACAGCAGTACGCCTGAGCACGGTTCAGGGCGTATCGTCCTAGCGTAGATGATGCAAGAGCCGTTTGGGGTGATGTGGCAGCCGGCGTGCTGTAGCTGTCACCGCAAGTATAGCTGGTTCGGTACAAGGCAAGGCTTTGGGCACGGCAAGCATGCAGGCAGTGTTCGGTACGCCCGTGCCCCGCAAGGCGCCCACGATCCGCGTACCTCACGTAATGTCGTACTTTTGCAGGTACAGAACGCCATGGCGGGCCCCTCCCTGTGCCCATGGCCCAGGCGCGCGTGGCCGTCCAACCGCAACTTGTGCATGGACCGCGTACGGTACGCAGCCGCTCAGCCGCTGCTGAGCTGTGATGACCAGTCCCGCCCCTGGACCCGGTCTCACTGCCGCTGCATCCCCAGCCGCGCCATCATCCTCCGACCCCGCAGGGGCAGTAAAGTGCCCCCTCAACCACAACTACCAACTGCTGCTTGAGAAGCTGCCGTATGGCAGATTGCGGGTAGGAGCTGCAGATGAGACCCCTCCGTGTACGGCACGACTGTACTGCGTGCAGCCCTGGCAAGCGGCGCCATGCCACGTGCGGCAGCAGCGGGCCCCCATGCGGTGCCCCCATGCTGAGCACCTGCGGCTCGCAGGCCCCGGGCCACGGCCTCCAGCCCTTGAGGCCCCCCACGCGAAAGAAGCTGCGGCCGCTGCGGCAGCGCTTTCCTCGCCAGGGACTGTGCTCCAGGCAGCAAAACTCCAGCCCGGTGCCGCCGGTGGTGGTGGTGGTGGTGGTGGTGGTGGTGATGGTGGTAGGCCTGGAGCAGGGGACACCACGTGGCCAGGACGGTGCGCCAGAGCAGGCATAAGCGGGTCGTGAGCAGAGGTCATACTAAGCATGCATTTGGATAGCCACGAGAATTGTGGCCGCAGTACGCCAGCTAGCTGTGACGTCTATGTCAGGCGGGCACTGTGGGGGTGGCGCGACCAGGCTAGGCGGCTGGGAGCTGGTGGTGGCACAGAGGGCACAGCACTCACCCAACCTGCTCCTTGTGTGATAGCGGGAAAGGGCCTCCGGGCAACGCTGCCAGTGTGGAGAGAACAGGACGGCAGCGACAGAGCTGCTGGCCGAACAGCGCGAGGCCGAGGGGGGAGTCGCGCACAGGGATGCCGCTCAGGCACAGCGGCACGCCGGCACCCGTAAGCGCGCCAGCCATAGCAGTTCTAGCTTTCTCTTTTCAAATTCGGTACAGTCTTCCTGCCTAGTGTCCCCTGGGGAACGCCCCGCGCCGTGGTTCCCGTTTGAAGCGTCGCAGCCGGTCACGAAGCCAAGGCCCTAGACGTCAACACTCTTGTGTTATGTAGTTCAGCTTTTAACATCATGTGCGGGTGACAGCAAAGGCGTTAAGGTGGAATGGTTACTTGTTCGGCGATCTGTTGCCGTTTATGCCTTGGCGGTCCTGTCGTGTTGCTCCGTGCTTGCTACCGTGGGAGATGCTCGCATGCATGGCGATGCAAGAAGACTGAGAAGGGCAGCAGCTGCTCTTGCTCCTTACAAGGGGTCCCTGAAGGGGAACCCCCGGCCTGGGGCACACTGCTGGCCCCACGCCAAGCACGCCGCCAACCTAGCACCCCACTCGCACCCACGCCGCCGGCCCCTGAGGGGCAGTCCGCAACGCCGCCCCCCGCACTCGCACCTTCTACGTATACAATCGGCAAATATGTAAATTGGTAATTGTGCACCCTTGTGACTAGGTGACCTGAACGAAAGCTCTCAGGTCTCATCCGACGATATGGGCTGTCTGGCTCCGCCCCCGCTAGCACAGGCGCAAACAATAACATTGGAACACTGTTATGCTAGCTGTCAGGCAACGCCCCAATCGCGGCGTGGCCCACGCATGGGCACGTGGCATCCTTGCGGGGGGTGCAGGGCCCACCGTGCGACGTTCAGCTTGCTGTGACGAGGACGAGAGGAAGAGCAGCTGGGGGCTCTTGTGTCCCGCGCCCTGCCGAATGTCGCCATGCAGCTGTAGCGGCAGCAGCTGCAGCTGCTGCAGCAGCAGCAGCAACGCACCTATACTGGCCCACGCCAGGCGACACCAACCCGCTACCCTGCTTGTGCGCAAGAGCTTGACTGCCCGGACACTGGAACCACCTGTACGTCATTGGCGGGATTGGCAGCACAGCTTCCTTACAAGCCTTGCAGGGGATAAAGTCACACGGCCCGCCCATGGCGCACGGATGCGCTTGTGGGCCGCAGCGCCGATAGGTTGCCCTCCAGACACACAGAGGTACCAACAGACAATGAAACGTTGCTGGTGCTTACAGACACAAGGACAATTACTACGTAGGGGAAAACATGGATCCGACCGTACCGTGCGATTGTTTTGCTTTCTGCCACAACGCCAGGATGTCAGTGAACGAACGCGCTGCACAGCGGCAAAGACCCTACCCCGAAAGGTGAAACATGTACGCTTGCAACCTACACTATTGCCACATTTGTAACAAACATGAACCACCACGTGCATAATGGCACCGGTACGTTCTATGCCGTACACCATTGACACCGTTGCCGCTCGAGTACAAACCTGGCACCGTGCTACGTAGCCAGGAGCATTGGGTAGCATTGCTGTATCTACAGCAATGCTGTATACAGGGTAGCATTGCTGTGTATACAGCAATGCTACCCACCACTCTTTGCTCCTTGTCACGTTTGTGTACACGCTAATCACTCAACACAAGAAAAAGAAACGCCACATCCTTTGCCATTTTTGCAGTGTTTAATCCGCCGCACCAACTAAGTTAAGACTAGAAGCCGGCCCATGCTGGGTATCCAGACTCCCCTGCGTTCCGTAGCAGACCCACCTAGATGTACCGGTACGCTATGCTACCCGCCTACAGGTACGCACACAGCGATTACGTAGTGTCCATCCACTCGTAGCTACATGATATGTCGTGTGTATTTTTGTCCAGGGTTCTTGCGTTGTGGTGGTCTTTGCCAGCCCGACGCCCGACGCCCGGGCCACAATCCACACCCGGCCAGGCATGCGCGCTGCCAAGCACGCACGTGCCGACCGGCTGCCACGCCTTAGCGCCGCCACGAGCGGGGCGAGCACTGGCGCAGGCACGAAGGGCTGGTCACCCACAGCCCGTTGTCCCTGAGCGGCGCGCTGACGTTGAAGGCCTGCTGCAGGTAGGTGGCGCCGGAGGGCAGGGCGTTGAGCGCTGCGATGTTCTGCGGCAGGTTGATGGTGCCCACCTGGCGGGCGTTGAAGGTGACGATGGCGTGCGCGGGGTAGCAGGTGGGGTTGTACTGGTAGTGCGCCCAGCCGCGCGGGTACTGCACATTGGCGGCTGCGTCGTACGAGTTGTTGTTGGCGGCGAGCGTGTGGTTAAAAACGGTGTTGTTGGGTGCCACCTGCACAGACTGGATGGTGCCAGACACCTGTGGGGGGCGTACGGCCGGGTGGTCGCGGTGTGCAGACGGTAAAGGAAAAGGTCCGAGACGGTTTGCACGCAATCATGGATGTGGCAGCGCTTGCGTTACGCAGGGTGGTGGGTGACCATTGCAGTACGGTACGGTAGTGCAGGGACCTTAGTCCCCAAGACCACCAATGCGGTGATCTGCACGTGCTGCATGCCAAATTGACGCACGTGCCACACAGCGCTGTCATACACGGCACGCGAACATACTACGTGCTACCGTGCGTACTCACCAAAATGAAGATCTCATCTGCCGAAATGTGCTGATGCAGGGCGCGGAATGTGCAGGGGCCCTGTATATGGGCCGCAGGCAGCGAGCGCATGAGGCAGGACAGCGCAATCGTTAGCTAGGGTTGGCTGACGCAGTGGAGGGTGTAGAGGTTTGCAGACGCCATGCAACCACGTTACTCCGCAGTCATGTGCCCGACTGCCCTACTGTACTGCAAGGTCACCAGCAGGGAGACACAGGTCGTGCCGGACCCACCAGCGTCAGGCGAGAGATTGTCACGTCCAGCAGGCTGCTTGCACCTTGGGCCGCACTGCTCGTATTGCCCTGCAAGTGACAAAATGCAATGGGGTGACGTAAAAGGGGCGCACAGGACATACCTGCAGAGCGCTTCGGGTGTGCAGCAGCAACAGCAGCGGCGAGCAGCAGTGTTTGGTGGCTGGCGCATCCCTTGCCGACAGCGGCAGTTGGTTTCCAACTACTACGGCCTGCGGTTAGCTCATGCTGGCACGTGACCGTCTGTTGCGCCGGCCCAGGCCCCCGTGGTTGCAACGCTGTGCCTGTAGTGATGCAACCCACCTGTGGCCAAGGCAACAAGGCTGGTGACAGCGCTATCTGGTATGCGTCCTGGGCGGCGGTGGTGCCGGCGAGGGCCGCTAGCGCCAGGCAGCAGGCGGCAAGCATGGAGGGCGCGAAGCGTTTTGCGGCCATGTTGTACCGCGTCGGCTTGAGGGTCAGGTGGGTTCCAAGCTGGAAGGGCTACCGGTGGGTCAGAACGCGTCAAAACGCTGTTGAGCTCTAGATTCCGGAAGATAAGCTTTGGCTGTTATGTTGGCCGGCTTGGCTCCTGACCTGTTTTGCTGGCCTGGTGGGGTCCTGATATGGTGCAGTGACCGAGGTCCAGCCTTACTGTATGGCACATTGCTTCGGGCTTGTACGGCACGTTCTCGTCGTGTTCGCGACTCGCGGGAAGGCTGTCGGAAGCTCTGGTGGGCAGTGTTTCGCAGATGCAGGACTGGTTCAGTGCAAATGCTGGTAGCTTTGCTGTTTCGAGCCAGCTTTGGGCAGGCCGAGCCCTGAACGGACGCACTTGCCTAGACGAGGTCGCGCACTTTTGGGCCTTCGCCGCGTTGCCGCAACCCCTGCCTCGTGTGCTAGAGTCATACTTCCTTGCAACAACTGGGGCGATGTCATTGAACTGCGAATGGCCGAGTGCGCTTTGGCAAGGGACTCCGCTTGCGCGACCACCTGGCTATGCCGCACTGGCACCGACACGTGACGTCTTTGGGGCCTGCTCCCACGCCGCACCTCCCGACCTGCCGACCTCCCCTTATGGACACATCCATGACACGACAGTCGAGTTAGCTCCAACTTCAAATAGCATATGCACGCCCGCCACGAGTGCCCCTACCGCGCATCGCCCGCGCATGGGTCAAGAGCCCTCCAAATCAGCCCTTCACACGTACCGGGTGGGGTGGCACGCATGGCCACACCGCCTGCACTGTCACCGATTACGAACCCAACAAGCCGACACCGAAAGCTTGTGTACAATATTGAACGGCATATAACGCGTAATCCAACAGCGTGGCCAGCTCTGTTGATTATGATATTGGGGCTGGGCGCTGGGGTTCCTGGAAGGCGGCAAGCTATACACACGTACCATTGCCACACGCCATCCTCGCAAGGGATGCAAGGCACACATGCCCCACCATCGGCCTGCTCTGCAGGCAACCGCCGCCCTCGTGCCGTATGACACCAGGGGGATAATCCACAACCATGGCATGCCATCTTAAACTCCTCATGCGCCATTGCTTCAGCTGGGCCCCCACCCGTCCACGCCACCATCCCTGCCCCTCCTAGGCCCCATGACCCTCCCTCCTGCCCCCACGCCCCTCCCTGGTCCCATGCCCCGCCCTCCTGCCCCCATGCCCCTTCCTTGGTCTGGCCGCCAACCCCTACCCCCAGTGGGCTTGCGATCCCCAGGCCCATCCGAGTCGTCGGCCTGCCGCTGGTGTACGGCGTCCTCCTGCTCGTCCACCACCACTACGCCCGGCAGGCCACGTGGCAGTGCCAGGCGTGCCACCACCCGTCGAGGCAGTACGGGCGGCAGGGGCATGCCTGCGCGGCCAGCCATACCGTACCAAGCAGTGGAGGCACACCGTATGCGCCGACAATGAACGCGTGTCAAAGCTACAGTATGGTACCACATCGACAGACACCCAGCTACTGCGCGCTCTGCTAAGCCCCGGCAAACCTTGACGGACCTGTTTCGGCATGCTGCCCAGCCTAGTACAGCCTACTGCACGCTCATCGTCCCTACTTACCCATGGTGACACAGAACCGGCGCGCCAGCTGCGCCAACCCCTCCGGCCCCGCAGCGCCGCCGTCAAGGGAGCCCTGCACCGCCGAGGACCCCGGGACACCTCCTGCGCCCACCGCCGCCGCCACCTGCCCCCACCCAGCGCCGTTGCTGCTACCACTGCCGTACTGCGCAGTACCATACGACGTTCGTACGGCACCCAGCAGGCCCTCCAGCCCGCGCTGCTTGGCGGCGGGCGGCACGCGGGCCAGCGCCGCCGCCACGCGCCGCCGCGCCATGTCCAGGTGCGCAGCAGCATCGGACCCTGGAGGGGGCGGCTGCACACGGGCATGCAGGCACACGCACAGCGGCGGCTTGAGCGCGATGCAGTGCAACAGCCATAAAGGGAAGGCATGCAACACGCAGGCGCAGGCAAGGGCGGCAGTGTCCCGCAACCCCGTCTGGGGCACGGCTCGGCGTGATGCACGTCAAGAAGCCTTGGCGCTGACCTCCGTGGCCCGGCCCGACCCAACGCCTCGCCGGTGCTTGGTGCAACCACCGCATGCCCCTGCCACCTGAGAATGACTGCGAGGCAGCCCACAAGATGATGCAGCTGCACCGTCGTACCTGCAACGGGATCACGGACCCCAGTCCCGTCGCCGCCACAACAGCTGCCGCGAGTCGCGCCTCGCTGTGCCCCCCTGCCCCGTGCTGCTGCTGCTGCCTGCTGAGAGGCAGCAAGGCTTGGCTTTGCCCCTGCTGCTGGTGCCCTTGCGGCCCTTGCTGCCCCTGCTGCTGCCACCACTCGGCAGTCAGCAGGATGCACCGGGGTCCCTGCCCCTGTCCCTGCCCCTGCCCCTGTCCCTGCCCCTGCACGTAGGGGGAGGCTGCGCCGCCATGATGGCCAGCGGCATGCGCACCGCCGCCACCACTACCCACCACACCGCTGCCACCGCCGCTCGCGGTAGACGGTGCGGCCTCTCCGCGTCCTGATAGCGCGTCCCTGTAGTGCGATTGCTGCTGCTGCTGCTCCCGGATAGCTGCCAGCTGGCCCAGAAGGACATCCGGAGTGCGGGGCAGCCCCACCTGTGCGGCATGGAACAATGGGCAGGGAGCAGCATGTCATTTCTCTGCAGCATGCCACGAGATGAAGGTTAAACCAGCCGCAGCACGCTCCCTCTAAACCAGCCACCTCTACCGAAGCTTTCCCGCCCACCCCTGGACGTCTGGACGATCCCTGACTCACCCACACCACCAGGGTCAGCTGCGCGCCGTCCCCCGCCCCGCCGTGCCCCCCGGCCCCCGCCAGGCTGCCCCCCAGGGGGTCGGTGCCCACCAGCAGCCCCCGGGGGCCCTCGCGCAGGTCCCGCACGGCGGAGGCGCGGGCCTGCGCGCTCATGCGGCTGTGCGCCTCGGCGGCAGGGAACCCCAGCGCCTGGAGCACGGGGTGCGGCACGGGATACCATGCCAATGCATGGGGGGTGGCACGACTGCATGGGTGTTGTGTGGTTGATAGTGGAAGGCTGGCTGGAGCAACGTGGGGGTGGGTCTCAGTTGGATGCCGGCTGGAGACGGTACTGACAAAGCCAGGATGGGGCAATTGGCGGTTAGGTGGCAAACGCTCCTCTCCACGCCTGGCCGTACGCTCTGTGTGAGGCCCCACCCCACCCCACCTGCAGGACACGGGCGTAGAGGGCGGCCAGGGCGGCGGACGGCAGCTGCACCACCACCTGCGGGGGAACGGCAGCAAAGGTCACTCCCTGGTCAGGCGGGACAGCAATCCGACAGCATATCTGCAATGTTACGGATACGCCCCGAACGTGAGCAGCAAGGTGTGCACTTTATGTGCAACGCCGTTGAAGTAGCGCATGACTGAAATCCCATCACACCGCTGTTACGGTGCGTGCCAACACGTGGCGCACTCAGCTCCCGTCCCGGGCCCCCTCCAGACCTCCGTCCATGCCATCCGCGCAAACAGTAGGCTGCCGTACTGCAAGGCGCATAGGCAGTGTGTGCATGGTGCTGTGCGCAACTGAGGCCCAGCCGCAGACATGGTAATTTGACAGCACCCGGTGATGCCACCACGGCGCACCTTGTGTCGCGCCTCGCTGAGCATGTGCTGCCGCAGCAGCAGGTACAGCGCCGCCAGGTGGTCCTCGGGGGGCGCCGCCAGCACGTGCAGGGGCGGCAGGGGGGCCGGCGGGGGAACAGCCGCAGCGCCGCCAGCAGCAGGGGTTGGGGCAGCACCTGGAGCCGCAGGTGCTGGCCGTGCGGCGGCCAGCTGTCCCTGCGGAAGGCCGTTGGCTGCTGTCGCCACTGGTTGCTGTGGTGCTGCTGCTACTGGAGCGCCCGTGCTGGGTTGTGAGAGGTCCGGGTCGTGTATCTGGGCGTAGCTGCCAACGCGCTGCGTGTGGTACCCCGGGCGCAGGAGCAGCTGCGCCAGGGACTCCACGGCAGGGGGGCAGGAGGCGGGCGGCGGGCTGGGGGCCGCGGCCCACGGGCGCGGAACAAGCGAGGCTGGGGACGCCGCAATGATGGTGCTTGCCCCGGTGGTGGCCGCTGCAGCAGCAGTAGGATGCCCAGCAGTATCCGCTGCGGGCCAGCGGGCGGGCTCATGGCCACCCCGCCCGCCTGCTCCCGCCCGGCCCCCGGCTGCAGCCGACCCTGGGACGCTGCGGTTGAGGCGGGTGCCGGGCAGCGAACGCAGCAGCCTCTCCACCTGTACGGCGGCGTACGGCAGGCGCCAGTGCGTTGGTGGCAGGCATGCAGCAGCACAGCGACAGCTGAACGTGGTGCACCACGTTGTACGGCAAAGTGGTGCACACATTGGCCGGGGGATGTAGGCGATCTGGCTGCGGTAACAGTCGGACGGCAGGGATGCAGGTTGGGTGAGGGACGACGGGCTGCGGGCCTGCAAGCCATGTCCTGCATACGGGCGGCATGGCCCGCCTTGTACGCACTGCTTTGCAGCACCCAGTGATTCACAAGGACTAGAATGCACGCGCATGATGTGCAACGGCTTTGGCTTCCGTGGTAAACGGGCAGCACAGAATGGGAGCCCCCCGCCTGCGTTACTAGTACTTTGTTTCCCGCCTGCCCCCCGCCCACCTGGCCCCTGTTCCCCGCCTCCGCCAGCACCTCTGCCCCGTCCAGCGCCACCACACGCAGCCGACCGAACAGCGCACCCAATCCGGCCTGGAGAGGGAGCGGCAACAGGAGGCCACAGGTGATCTACCGAGCGTGAGTGAGCTGCAAGAGCCACAGCAGGACGCCACAAGGAGGCGGCATGAACGAAGAGCCCCTTCGGGAGCCGTTGCCCTCCATGCACCGAAACTGCGTTCCGAAATGCATGTCCGTGCAAGTGGGACCAAGCGCTTCGCACGTGGGGCAGCAGGTGCGTGCCGCACGCACCTCCCTGTCCCCCAGCAGCTGCCCCAGGCGGCCGGGCGTGGCCACCAGCAGGGCGGGCGGCTGCGCCCTCAGCGCCGCCAGGTCCTCGCGGTAGCGGTTGCCGCCGTGCACAGCCTGCGGGGCACGGGCGGGTGGATGTACGACACGGTGTGGTACACGCGGTCGGGCGTGCAAGAGGCACGTGCTTTTATGGGGCGCGTGGGCGTGGGCGGACACATGCTTGTGCGCGCGCATACTGGCCGGCTTTCACGAGGGCAGATGCGTACATGGCACGAACCTATGCCACTGGTGGTCATGGCCATCATGGGTACGGCGCCGGACGCAGGGCACAGGGTGCGCCGAGGGCCAGGGGAGAGCCCCGTGCACACGACCCGCCTTCCACTTGCTCCGCTCACAGTTGCAATACTGGTTGTCTGCTAAGACCCGTTTTTACAACCTGGCCAATGTGCTCATAATGCAGGACGCAGTCAAGTCAGCCAAGTCATACAGGTGCAAGCAAGGGCGCATACCTGCAACTAGGCATGAGCACACGCGTGCCGTTCTCTTGGCCCTCAGGGTTGGCCAAGCCACTAGCACCCTGAGGCTTCGGCGCAGGGCTACCTGCTACAGATCCACCTACCACAACGCGAACGCCGGCGCTGCTGCAGTCACCGTCACTACCCTCGCTGCTGCCGCCGCTGCTGCGGTCACCGGCCCCCAGCGCCGCCCCCGCCACCGCCCACCGTCTTCCCGTACGCCCGGCCCCATCTCCAGCCCCATCACCGCTGTCGCCCTCTGCACCTCCCCTCTGGCGCCGCCGCGAGCCGCCGCCCTGCTCCCCTCCCCGCCTCCTCCGCCCCGCTTTTGCCGTTGCTCCTTGCGACCCACTTCCCGCGCCAACTCCAGTAGCCGCTGGCCCCTCATTCAGCGGCCCTGCCCCTGCCTTCCCTGCCCCTGCTCCTGCCTCTGCTGCAGCAGCACCAGCTGCTGCCCCGCCCTCCGCCTCCCCCGTGCCCACCGATGCCAACAGGGCGTAGGCGGCTTCCTGCAGGGCCTCCGCGCGCTCCAGGGAGGGCGCCAGCAGCAGCGCCAGCACACCGTCCCGCGGGTCGGGCCGCGGCGCGTGCGGGCCCCCCAGCGCCTGGGGGGAAATGCGGAGGGTGAGTGTTGGCGCGATGGCGTGACTGCTATGAGGGCCGAGGACATAGGGCCTACTGGATGACGCATGCCGCAGTGTTCATGTCACCTGCCCAGCGCCCCATCGCCCCTGATCCTTTCCCCATTCAGGTACAACCCCGTGCCCACCACCAACCGAGCCCGCGCGACACGTCCTGGCTCTGCGCAGCCAATGATATGCCGAGTGTGCCACTAGGCCACCCTCCCCCTCCCCCTCACCCTGCGCAGGGTGGCCGCCAGCAGCTCGCGGGTGCGGGCGGCGCCGTCGGGCCCCAGCAGCAGCAGGTCGCCGTCAGCGTGCGGCGCAGCGCCTGGGGCGGGCTGTGTGGCCTGCGTGGTGGCGCAACAGGAATGTGAGCGGGCTAGGTAAGGCTCAACGTAAGGACAAATTGACCTTCACTCTCGTTGCGTAGAAGACTGCAGCCGTGGGTGGACAGGGGAGGCGCCGAATGGCAAGGGCACTTCAGGTCGGCTTTACGCCCGCCCATTACACTGTTACCTCGCGGCGCCGGGACGCTGTGCGGCTGCTGTCCCCAGGGGCGCCAACAGCAGCACGGGTTTGGCGTAGGGACAGCTGCAGCCGCCGGGGTGCGGTGGTGCGCTGGGCAGACGTCCCGCGTGCTTGCATGCCAGTCCTCACTGACATGCTCTCTTCATGTAGCTGTCCGTGAGCATGTATGTGAGGTTGCGAGAGGCTTGGCGCACAGGGAACGCGAGCAGGAGTTCCATTGTCGGAGACGTGGCGCAGGCCCACCACGGCGACGTTTTGACGCGAGAAGGCTAACATCTATTTGTGATATCTGCTTGCTCGAAGGGAACGGTTGGGCGTGCAATGCCAGGGTGCGAGCATGAAGCAAGGGCTCGGACGCATGAATTGCACCCTATCAACTGGTTTAGGCGCCTGACACTCGCCGTAAAGCTTCGGTGACGCGCATGCGATAAAAAGCGTTGATGCATGCTGGTTGACCGAGACGGGAAGCCTGTCAGTTATCGAGCTGTACTGGACGTCTGAGTGTGGATTGATTGATTCCGATATCTGTGCAACATACTCAGGGTCCTTGACTTCAAGGAAGGAGAAGCAGAACATGCTCTACACATAGAGACGATGCTGGTTAGGGGAGACTGCACAATGCAAAGCACGTGTCGGGTAGATAAGGCAGGGGAGTCCCAGGGCGTCCCGCGTCCCAGGGCTGCTACAAGGGTCTCACGAACAGCGACCCCAAGGCGCCTCCTGCAATGTAGCAGCCTCATCGGCTGAAACATGGTGCGCGTGGCTGCTCGCCCCGTTCCCTGCACCGATTGGACCTGGGCGTGCCTGTAGGGGACTCCCCTGCAGCAATCCGTGGTCCGGCCGTTGTTGCCTAATGGCACCTCGGTCTGCCTAACGGAGCCGTCAAGACTATACATCGACAGCTCCAAGGAGTGGTGCTCTCACCGCTTGTGAACCATTAGCAAGCTGCCATAAGCGCGTTTCTCCTGGTCGTTGTCAGTCTACATACTATGGCTCTACTTGGCCGCGTTAGTCCACGACTATGCCCAGCGTATAAACAATGCCCTACTTCGCTTCGAGCTGCACAGCTCGTCTCCCCAGTATGTTGCGCTGGGCGGCGGGTAGCATGCGCTTCAGCAAGCGGAACTGTGGCGCTCACAGCCGACGAAGAGGTGCCTCTTGAAGCCTCTAGTACCTCGCCACAAGCCGCAGCATCCGATGGGAACAGCTCCGCGTCCGGTGAAGCCAGCGAGCTCGGTCAGGTCAGCGGTCAGGTCGCGGAGCGGGCCGACCGCACCGCGGAGGCTACGTCTTCTGGTTCGTCCTCCGGCTCTGATAGCGAACAAGCACCTTCGGATGCAAGCTCTGATGGCCTTACGCGGGCGGAGCGGCGGAAAGCAGCACGGGTGTTCCCCACGCTGGTGCCACCCGGAGCCCTAGACGACCTAGGCGTGCTGCAGAACGCTGTGCTGCTGGTGGATAAGCCCCTGACCTGGACGTCCTTCGATGTATGTGGCAAAATAAGGAACACGCTCAAGTTCCTTGGCATACGGAAGGTGGGTTGCTTGGCACGTGGCCTAGTCTCCCAGGGAAGCAGGGATACGGTAGCTTGGGCTGGTACCCGTTGGCACGGCGGCGGGCTGCAACCAGCAGCCAGCAGTGTCAGGGCCCCCGCAGGGACAGTACACTTCAGAGCAGCAGACAGTTCAAACGCGAATTTGCACTTTACCGCCAACCTGCGGTGTTCAAGGGAGTAGTCACCGTTTTGCTTCGGGGCAACGCAGTGCCAGGAACAAAGCTGCGTACACGGCTGCTCAACCTGGTGCGGAGCTCACGCCTGCCACGCCCCCCTGCGTCCAAGCTGGCCCGGGACAGCCGTGCCTAGTTCTCTCTCCTGCCACCAATACCCTGCTCACGGCCGCCATCCCATCCACCACCCACAGCCACATGGACCTACATCGCCGCATGTGCTTGCCCCTCCATCCGCACGTCATTGTACCGTACTACTGTTGCCTTGCTGCTCGCCAGCTCCCCTCCTAATCCCCCCACCCTCACACCTACGTCACATACAGTGTTAACTGAGGTGCGTTATCATGCCCCACATGTCCAGGTTGGCCACGCGGGCACGCTGGACCCCCTGGCGTCGGGCCTGCTGCTGGTGTGCGTGGGCAAGGCCACCAAGTTCAGTGACGACTTCATGGCCACCGACAAGCGCTACAGCGGCACCGTGCGGCTGGGGCAGGCCACGGCGTCGTACGACGCGGAGAGCGAGGTGGTGGAGGAGGCGGCGTGGGAGCACATCACAGGTGGGGCATGGGGGCAGGGCCCGGGGCAGGGGCTGGGGTATCGACCAATACTGGGGCTATGGCCGGGCCCGGGCGCATGCGGCGTGGGGCCATGGGCGTGGGCGTGGGCTATCGTATGGGCTAAAGTGGGCACTGAGCTGATAAATGGCGGCGGGCATGCCATGCATCTGCAATGGATGGAACAGCTAACCCACACACATGGCTTCAGGGCACGGCGCGGTACGACATAGCACCACACGGGAGGGCATGGACAGGCAGTCGCCGGCAACGCTGACGTCCCCTCCTCACTTGCTGCTGCCGCCACCGCAGACGCGGACATCCAGGCAGCTGCCGCCAGCTTCCTGGGGGACATCATGCAGGTGCCGCCCATGTTCTCGGCCATCAAGGTAGGGCTGGGGACGGGGGGGCGGCAGGCTAGGGCACACTGGCGCCTCACAGACTGGTACATGTGGCAGCTACCGGTAACGCTCGCCAACTGCGGGCTGGGGCCAGCGCTGGCGATCGGCAAACCGGAAGCGAGGGTCCGCGTACCCTGGCGGCTCGGCCAGCCAGCAGTAGGTGCCGGTGACGGAGCGCTCCAGGTGCAGCAGGGGGTACTGGCATGACAACGAAGTCAGACACCTGCGCTATGTTTGTGCGACACCCTGCCCTAGCGCCTTCCAACGTCATTCAGGTGTCATCATAGTGCTCCCCTTCGTTGTCCTGCACTCGCGCACTCCTTCCTGCATTGTACTCCCGACACACTGCGTTAATGTTCGTCTCAACGTCATAATCTTTTTAGGTGGGCGGCCAGAAGCTGTACCGGCTGGCCCGCGAGGGGACCTCCCTTGAGCTGCAGCCGCGGCCTGTGACCGTGCACAGCCTGCAGCTGTGGCGCGACGCGGCCAACCCCCGGGACGTGCCCTTCGAGGTGGCGTGCAGCAAGGGGCGGGGGGCGTGGGGTGGGGTGGGTTGGTGTTGGGGGTATGGGTGGGGGTGTGGGCTCGGACGGCCGGTGCAGGGTTGATGAGCTGGCATGCAACCAAGGGGCCTTAGCTCGCGGCACGCCGCACGCATGGACGTTCCTCCACGATGCCATCCCCGAGCACCCTGGCTGTGCTTCTCCACGGCAATCACCCTTATGTGGCAGCACCCTCACTCGCATGCCCAATTGCCAGTCCCGGTCGCCATCGCGTACTTGCAATGTCCCTAGCTCAGCGCACCGCGTTCACGCGGCGAACTGCTTTACAAGCTCTTCATCGCCGCCCACGCTACCCCACCCCTCCCCACCACTACCACTTCACCCTCGCGTTACTAGTACTTTGCTCCCCACCACCCCCAGGGCACCTACATCCGCTCCCTGGCGCACGACCTGGGCCGCGCGCTGGGCTCCTGCGCCCACCTGGTGGCGCTGCGGCGGGAGGAGGTGGGCGACTTCAGCGTACGGGACGCCTGGGACCTCAAGCAGCTCATACAGGTGCTCAGCGACAAGCGGGAGCAGCACAGGCAGCAGCAGGAGCAGCAGCAGCAGCGGGAGCGGGAGGAGAGGGAGGCGGAGGTGCAGGAGGCGGCGGTTGTGGAGCAGGGCGAGGAGCAGGGGCGGAGAGGAGAGGGGTCAGGTGCAGGCGGGGCGGAGGGGCAGTGAGCGCAGGAGGGGAGCGGAGGGGTCCGCCGAACCCGGGGTTCCGTGTATCGGTGTTGGCCTGCTTGTGGTGGTGCGCGTTGGCGACTGGGCATGTGCACGACGCAGGGCGTGCGTGCAGGCATGTACCTGGAGCATCAGTAGGTGCACCCAGGGTGGAGCACCTGCACCCGCCGCATACCGGTGGTCGCGAGGTGTTGCAGTACTTTTAGGCGGTGTGAAGTGCGCCCCCGCGCTTCCACTCGGATGGCCATGGGTCGGGGGCGCACAGACACAGAAAAAAAGACCCGGAGGAGCTTGCAGGACGTAACCGGTCTGTCCTAACAGGAGCGCTCCTCGGATGATGTAAGTGCCTTACGCCCTACTTGAGCTGTCGTTGGCGTTGCATTGCTGGACAATAATTTTATGCACTGGTTGGGAACCACCCACCGCAAACGGCACAGCTTAGGTGTGCTTACCCACGCAGCACAACGATAGGCTTCACAGAAGTACTAGCTGCGAGGAGCTTAGGCCTGCATGCGTTTTTTGGCATTCGACGCATCGCCCCGGGAAGAGCTGGGAGCTAAAGGCGTTGCAGATGGCCGTGGCCATGGCCTCTGGCTGGGGTGGCCATGGCCTCTGGCTGGGGGTACAGTGCACACGTGTCAACAAGGGTACGATACCCCACGCGCTCCTACGCCGTGCGGAAGTCAGTGCTTATCCTCCCGACCCTGACACCCGTTGTCTGCATGGTTGATGGTTGATGGGGCCTGTAGGCGATACTCGTGTCGCAAAACATAAATTTGAAGGAGACAGCGTTACCGCGTATACCGCGTCTCGGAGGACCACCTACAGCAATGCTCCGACAGGGCGCGTGGTGTCGACCCGCAACACTATTTACAAATCTGCGCTGCGCAACTCGTGCCAATGCGTACCCTTCGCAGCGCCAACAGCCACGCTCTAGACTGCTTGCGTCGGTTGCCCATTCCGCTTTGCCTGGCGCAGCGACGCGCTCGCTTACGATCACAATTCCAAATGATGACACGGGAGGTACTCTGGAGGCTCAAGTTACAGCTGGCGCAGGTAGCCAGCTTGTCAAGGTGTCCATCAGGAAGCCCCTCGGCTTTGTGCTTGCAGGTGGGGTGGCGTTCAATGCACCCACATGGTATGGCTGTTTTGACGCAGCCGAAACTGCCCGCCCGGCCAGATGAAACTGACCGCGGAATATATCTATCAAGGAGCATTGCATCAACGTGCAGTCGTGCACAGGCACGGCAGGCATGTGGCACGGCAGCCTAGAAGTGGCAGCTTTGCTACGCAGCCAATCCCCAACCCCCTGTGCCACGCCATAGCCACGTGCATGTGGCAACACTACTCACCTGGAACTCCCTTTATATCTATAAGTGGAAGCAGTCGGAAACACATATTGCTTCTTACATTGACGCATATCCTGCCGCTGCTGCGCTTGCTGCCGAGCAGAGCGTGGAGGGCGTGTAGTGGTGGAGTCTGTGACTGCAGGGGGGCACGCCGCGGTGGCGGGCGTGGCGCCAGGCGACGTACTGCTGGCCGTGGGGGCACGTGCTCAGGTACGACAGCTGCGCCTGCAGCCCTGCACCATACGCCCGCAGGCGCTGACTTTTTCCTTCACCTCATGCCACACCAGCTGGGAACGGTAGGATAGGTGCGAAAGGCGGCGGCTGGTCACGGCCGACCGTGTGAAGGACTGGATGCGCTTCACCTAGCGCTTATCCCGGTTTACTCTTGTCCTTATGCCGTACCGGTTTGGCACCTCCATGCGCAGAAGGGTGGCGGCAGCGGGCTGGCGCCCGGCGTGCCGGTGCTGATTGCGGCGCAGGGCGAGAGCTTCTCCACCGTGACGGCCGCCATCCGCTCCAACACCTGCTCCCAGTGCCTGGTGCACCTGGTTCTGGAGCGCCCGGCGGCGCCCACCGCTTGACCCCTGCAGAACTGTTGTGCAAAAGGATGGGTTGTCGGAAGGGTAAGAATACGTTGATGCTGGGACATGTGTTGACCTGGGCTTGACCAGCAGGCTACGCAGCTCCGATTGCAGTTTTTTTTTTCTGTGAAAAGGTTTACAGGTAAGGAGACGGGAAGGGACAGGCCAGCGGGAGTCCAAGGCCCAACCAGCACAGGCAAGCACCAGCCAGGGCTGGCATCTTATTTTATTTTCACTATAAAATCCTATTTCCAGCCCGCGGAGCGGAAAAAATGTAGAGGGATTTAATTGCATCCGACCAAACTTCCGTCCCGAAATGATGACTAAATAATTTCCGGTTCACTATTTATACCACGCGCCGAG
>VFQN01002213.1_pt1 | contig 30653 bp, 50 predicted proteins | sample 3512371 | NCBI WGS metagenome assembly VFQN01 (sample SAMN10412370, study PRJNA504923) | tailings metagenome | isolation source: Replicate 2 from Balatoc abandoned mine | place: Philippines: Itogon, Benguet | collected 2017-08-28 | reverse complement strand
CAGCTTCAAGCCAAGTGAAGAGACGACCTTGAGGACCTACCCGCAAAAAATAGGTTTCCGATAATCCCATAACCCTTCTCCTGAAAAAAAAAAAAAAAAAAAGCAGCAGCGGCGGCAACGCCTGAAGCAACAAGCATTTTATCCCCGTCGGTTGCAAGCAGCATCCGAGTGCATACTCACAGGTTCGATATCACCCCCGATTCGATACCCAAGGAGGTTCGCACTCACCGTTCGCATCCCCTATGCAAAACCGCGACCGACCTGCTGGGTGCTAGGGGTACTGCCCGAGGCACCGACAACGTCTCACATACCGGTATGGCAATAGCCTGATCATGCACGGAAGAAGGCACACTGGCCACGCCACAAGCCTTGCGCAAATGTGCAACACGTACCGGTACACAGGTCCACACCCGCAGGCACCACTGCCGCATGTGGCAACCATGCATGACCCATGGACCGCCACCGGCCAGACCACACCCACGCAGGTGGGACTCCCCCAGTCCTGCAATACCTGACACCCCACAGCCTGCAACCGTGTTGTCCAAGCCATATTCAAACCTCACTGTCTCGTGCTTACGCCGATAACAGGCAATGAGAGCGGCGGGGAGGCCCGCCCATGCGTGTGGCAAGTGCCCTGCCCGTGTTGCACCGCGGCCCCTGCTCCCGCCTTGCAACTGCTCGCTGCCGCCGTCCACACAGCCAAGCCTTAACCAGCGCTGCTGGTCTGAGTGTTATTGCTTACCGATATGGCCTTTGGCACGCTGCGGGCGTGGCTAGCAGGTGAGGTGAGGCGGGGTAGGTTCGGGCGAGCGCAGGGGCTCACAGGGGCTCCCCTCCGCACAGCGTCGGAGCGGCCACATGGGTGCTGTTCGGCTAAGGACGGAAGCCCAAATCATTGAGATCCATCTACTGAGTGGCAGGTAGTGGCAACAGCCTGCCTCGGATCCAAAGGATCCGTGGTGCATGGCAACGGCCATCCCTGCCGTGCTCCAAGGCGAGCCATTCCTGCGGAGTCTGGCTGCTGGCTGTCGGCATCCCACAACGTTACCACCGCTTGCATTGTGATAAGTTCCTCCATAGCTGGTGGTGCAGGTTGCGTGCTGAAGTAATGAGCGCAGCGCGCCGCCTCGTTCAACTTTGCCTGCACCCACCGGGGAAAGCCTCCCAGGCTTCCCGTGCCTGCCTGTGCCTGCTCCCCTGGCTGGGAGGCCTAGAACCAACCAAGGACGCCAGATGTACGCCCTAGGTTATCCAGCTTATAGTTCAAACATCTCATCGCGCAGCCTCACGGCTCCGTTATGCAGGGAGCGTGCCCGCTTGGGGACGCATGCAAACGCCTCAAGGCACATAAAAGGATTAGTTGCCGTCTCGGCCGTATTGCACGTTCACGTGCAGTTGTCATAACAAGTAGTAAGGTTTATGCCGTGCGACACCTGGACCGTTGGATGTGGCCGTTTCCGTTCCGTTCCGTTCCATTTAGAGCTCTGCGCGTCTCCGGAACCACCAAGGCGGAATTGGAAGAAGACGTCGTGAAACCGCCATGTAAGACCCTAAACCACATTTACTTCAACTCCTATGCTATTGTGTGCGAGACCCATAACTTATAGTTGGTGTTCACTCCCCAGGCACTGCAACCTCTCAACTACATCGTGTTGCAGCCAAAACGACTTGCCTTCCACTGTGCTCTTACCTGCCAACAATATCAAAGTGTACATAACGTTGCCTGCGACGCACTCGGCCTCCCACGGTATTTATACTCGTGCCCTTTCAGTAACCGTGACCGCGTTGCCTCGGAAGTGGGCGAGCGACTTTGTCGCCTTGCGCGCTGAGTATCTGTTAGCATCACATAAGAACTATTGAAGGCGACTGCTCCAACCCCACGACGCGCTCGCGCCCGGCTGCAACGCGACCGACGGGTGACAGCCGGTAACCAATGGCATCCCCAGGGCCACCTACCCCTAGCTACGCGGCCGGCTTCCCAGGACAGGGCCCTTCCCCGGGCGCCTTCCCGCCAAGCCCAGGCGCATACCCGCCGGTCCCAGGCGGAAGCTTCTCACCGGGATACCCGCCGCAACAGCAGCAGCAGCAGCAGCAGCAACAAATCCCTCCCCAGCAGCAACAGCAGTTCTCCCCAGGGCAACAGCAGCAGCCCTACCCGGGTCAGCAGCCCTACCAGGGCGCCCCTGGTTTTCCGGATGGCGCCGCGGGGCAGCAGCAGGCCGGACAGCCAGGACAGCAGCAAGCCCCCGGCCCCGGGGCGGCGCCTGGGGAGCAAGCGCAGGGCCAGGCCGCGGCCCGCAAGGGCCTCCGCCGCCTCTTCGGACGCAAGCAGCAGCAAGGTACGATATGTGCGACAGAGGCGCCATGACTTGCAGCACATGCACTACACATGTGACTCGTGTGGTGTATGGCACAGTGTTCGTGCAAGGGGAAGCGGGAGGGAGAGGAAGGGAAGCTGAGCGGGCGGCAGGCCAACGCTTGGAGGGAGAGTGATGTGCCGGTATCTGACGGAAGTGTTGTACAACGGGGTTCCAGTATTTGGACATGGGCATGTACTTTGGGCAAGTTCCTTGTTGGACGGGAGTCTGGCTGACCCACATCGCGCGTCACCTCCCTTTGTGTTAGCCCCCATGGCCCCTGCCCCCGTGGTCCCCAGTCTAACCCACCAGCCCCGGCCCACATGCCCTTCCACGCCCCTCTTCCCCTTCTCTTGCAGACCCTAATGCGCCCCCGGGCCAGGACGGCAGCGCCCCGGCGGGAGGTGTCGCCGACCCCTCCCCGCAGCGCAAGGGCTTCTTCGGGCGCTTCCGCTCCAAGACGGCTGGGGGCGCGGAGCAGCAGCAGGGGCAGCAGCAGCAGCAGGCGGGGGCCGGTGCTGGCATGCAGCCGGGAGGTGAGGACGTGGTGTGGAGTTTGGGGGGACAGGACTTGGGTGCAGTGTATTAGGGGCACTTGGGCTGTAGGTGGGCTGCAGCGTGCTTTGCTGCTACGTTGAGGGTGTCGCACTACGGTAATACCGTTACACCGCGGCTGTTGGGAGTATGGGGCGGGGGCAGGAGTGGATGTGGTCACAGCACAGTGACCAGCCGCGCATGTAGCTTGGAAGCTGCTGCAGTTCAAGAGCCCTACAACCCACTCCTTAACACCCAGACCCCCGACGTGTCTCATTTCAAGTCCCCCTCTCCCTCTGGGACCCCATCCCCATTTCCCCCCTCCCCCAGTCCCCGTGGTGCCCCCCGCCACCGGCATGTGCTCCACGCAGCCGCCCCCCACCGAGGAGGTGGCCCGCCTGCAGGGCTCTCCCCTGGCGCCCTCAAAGATAGGCCTGTTCAACAAGCCGCACAGCAGCAGGAGGAACACCACGGACGGAGTACCCGCGGCGGGCAAGGTGGGGGATACCAAAACATTGTGCCCACACTGTGGAATGTCGGGCAGGACGGGCAGGACGGGCATCTTGCCTTGGCGGGGCGTGCGGGCATCGCTGCAGAGCCTTATGGCTGGGATGGTGTACGGTAGCGGAGCGATCAGTAGCTAATGAGTAAGCACGAACTTTAGGGCCATGGAGGGGGTGGTCTGGGGGTGCGGTCCTGACGGTACAACGGGCTGTTGGGGCCTGAGAGGCGGGGAGTGGAGAACAGCATCCCTTGACGTCGCGGCCTGCACGCTGCATCCTGCCATGCCTTGCTTCTGTAGTAAGTTACCGGTATGTGGTCGGGGCTTGACACCTCCCTGCCGTGCCCTGACCTGCGCTGGCCTGACGAACCTTGCCCAACCATGCCTGGCCCTGCCCTGTGCCCTGTGCCCTGCAGAAGGGCGCCCCCGCCGTGGACCCCGCCTTCCCGGGGCCCGCCCCGCTGGCGCCCATGTACGGCCCCTTCCTGCGGTACGGCGGGTACGACCCGCCCTCCCGCACGTACCGCCTGTCCGTACTGGCGGTGGTGCACCAGACCAAGAGCCCGTACGCGCCGCACCTGCGGTACAGGTAGGCTGGGGTGCACGGTTGCGGGAGTTTTATCAGTATAGGTATAATGCAGCTGACGCAACCGGGACAGACCACCTTGCTTGCAGTGTTGTCACCGCTCATGCAACGGCTGCGCACACTGGACACGCTCCTTCCGCGCGCTGCACCGTGCACCGTGTTCGACACGTGCCCAACGCGCATTTCAGCATCCTGTTCCTCCCTTGCCCTCCCTGCCCAGGGACATCGCCGTCCGCGGCAGCGAGGTCGTGAACCGCACCCCCACCCGCCTGTGGTCGTACGCGGGCTACAACTTCTGGCGCTGGGACCTGGCGTTGCGGCTGGGGGCGGCGCCGGCGGTGGTGGAGTACGCGGTGGTGTGCTCCAGCGACCACTTCTTCTCAACGGTCAACAGGTGGGTGCACGTCTGTTGCTCAGAAAGTTCGCTATCGTACACTACTATTGTCATATTTACGGCGCAAAGGTTGCAGCACACCGTGGTGTGCTGCTGTGCTCCAGCGACCGCCTGCTCTCTGTGGCCGCTAGGTCGCGCATTGCTTTCTGGTCCAATTTGTATTGTACACATTTTACAGGTTGTGTATGATTTGACCCAAGGGGTGGGGTACACGCGCTTTGCTCTGGTGACCCAAAACAGTGGCTTGTTGCCTGGACACGTTAGCGGCAACAGCCTGCGGACGCTGTAAGTCAGGACCTGGCTCAGCTCGCAATAATTCAACATACCGTAGGCAAGATGCACAAACCGCCAAGGTCCTGCGGTAAGCAACACGGACTGGTAGGGTCGTGGTCAGAACACGTGGCCATGCAGAGCCCGGCAAAGGCGCCAGTGGCGCGCGGCACACCCTACCTCACCCCTGCCGGCACGCCAGGAAAAGGCCCTGCAGCCGACGTAACCCACACACACACATGCTCACAGCCAACACCACACATGCGTGAGTGCGCAACCTTTCAGCCGCCTGAGGGTGACCCCACCGCTGACTCGGACTGCTGGCATGTTAAGCTACGGCTGCGGGAGGGTGTGGACTCTCGAGCGCCTCCTGCAGCCGCCGCCACACGTGCTGGCAGATCGAGTCACCGACGAGGTCGTCCTCAGGCGGCTCATACTGCTCCATGGCCGTCAGGGCCCACGCGGCCATGTCCGGCTGCAACAACAGCTCGGCAAAGCTCGTATCAGCCGCACAGATTGAGGCCAGGACCAACCATGCAGTCGAGCGTACCGAGGCTGGCTCAGCCTGGTCCTCGCAGAGCGCCAGCAGGGCGAATGCCACATACACCATCCGCCTCTCGGATGGCTTCAGCCAGTCCGCTGGCGATGGCAGCGGCTCCTCCACGCCGCCGCTAGCCAAGGCCACCATGCCTGCGGCCGCTGCCATTCCGCAAGCAGAGCTCGTGATGCGCTCGAGTTCGGCCGCATACTGCACCAGCGGCATGTCTACCAGCGGCACAAGCGTGTAGTGCCGCCCAATGACACTGCTGTGGCCTAGCTGCTCGTGCCGCTGAATGCCGCGCATGGGCGGCGGCCAGCGCAAGGGCGCACCCTGCACCATGGCGAATCCCTCCGACAGCTGCACGCCCGGAGCTGTCACACTGCAGGCCGCAGCTTCTAACCCATGAAAGATGCGGCGTGCAGTGTCATTGTCGTCTAGCCTCAAGAAGCTGACACCTCTCCTGGAGGGTGAGACGTACTGCACCCCATCCCGTTCATATACGTCCACGTCCTTCCCCGGGCAAGGCTCGCCTAGGACGCGATGCAGAACGACGTTGGGCAGGCGCTGGCCCATCCCCTCCTACGTAGGCACACAACATGTACGGTTTCAGTGCAGCACAGGCAGTTGCTTGCGGCAAGATACACAAAACAGATGTCGGGCCGCACCACAGGGGGCACGCATGGACCCCACACGCCAGCGGCACGTAGGGACGTTGGATGCGCACGTGGCACACCCACCGCAGACCTGCTGCTTTGCTTACCGTGCAAACTCTTCCGCGTCCAGAAACCAAGAGCCCAGAGCACCTGAGGCAACGGTGAGAGGCCCAGGGACACAGGATATGTGCGCGTTCGAAGTTGTTGCAGCAAAGGCTTCACACCTGGATAGCTGCACCGCTCTCCAGCGCCCTCCAGCGTCCGGGGCATGTTGCAAGTGAATGCCGCACTTATGAACAACCTCCGCACAGCCCTCCCCTCACCGTGTGAGCTCTTCAACGCGCCTCCGTCCGCGTTCACAGAGCGAGAGCAGAGCGCCCACCACGGAGGAATGCCGCGGAGGAATGCCGCGGAGGCCTTCGAGCCTGCACATAGTAGTGTTGCCAATTGCTTGGATATGCTCTGCAGCGAAGCAAAGCGTATCTAACTCCTCGCGCGCGCGTCCTCCAGAGCCCACAAGGCTGACCTCAGGATGTCGCCGACAGACGTCGCGGTTGCGTTGCGTTTGGATGAGGGTCTAACCGAATTTGCTCGAATTGGGACCTCAGCGTTGGCTAGTGGTCGCATGCAAGAAATAATGGATGCGATAAGACTAGAGAGTAAAAGTCGGTCCCCATCCCATTCGTCACGTGGGTTCCCTTGGTTTCCCCGAGGCCCGAGCGCCCCACCGGGCTCCCTATGGTTCCCCAGCGTTCCCTGGGGCTCCTGCAGGTCACCCCGGGCTCTCGCAGGTCCGAACCGGGCTCTGGCTTTTGGCTCTCGGCTCCTTGCAGGTCGATTCCGCGCTCCCGGGACCTGCAGGCACCCTCGGGCTGCCAGCGGTCCGGCCGGCCCCGTGGTACGGCTGGGCATCTTTTGTGGCCAGCCTCGTGACAGGGCACGGGTGTAGGGGTTGGGATGCTTCTGCGGTGCCGTCAACCTGTTTCACAACTCCCTCGCCCCGCCCCACACCCAGGCACCGCTTCCACCTGCCCTCCGCCGGCCAGAAGTGGCACTGGGGCTTCTCCCTTTCGATGTACCGGTATTTGGTCAAATACACAATATATAAGTATATAAGTTGATTATGTAATCTATATTATTTCCCCTCCCCCGCCCCCTTCAGTAACTTATTTCCCCCGCCCCCTGCAGGCACCGCTTCCACCTGCCCTCCGCCGGCCAGAAGTGGCACTGGGGCTTCTACTCGTGCAACGGCTTCGACGACCCGGCACACGCGGCGGCCGCGGGGGGCATCCAGCCGCTGTGGAGGGACGTGCTGGCGGTGCACGGCAGGGACCCGCTGCACGTCATGTTCGGGGGAGGTGGGTGCGGGTGCATGTGTATCAGCTGTGTGTTAGCTGTGTCTTAGCGGGGCAAAGGGGACGCGCTCGCGGTGCACGGCCGCCGGCTCGCGACTGCTCCCCTGACAGCAGTCGCATGCGGTCCATGCCCCGCCCCTCCCCTCATTACTGCACCGGCCGGCCGTGATCTACCCATATCCCGCTTAACCCTCCTTGCCCCTACCATCCAGGTGACCAGCTGTACTGCGATGAAGTGTGGAAGCTGCCGTCGCTTGTGGAGGTGGGTTAGGTGTTAGCTATCGTGAGCCTAATGCATTAAATGCATGAAATTGAATGCAGTAAAGCATATGGAGGAACGCAGGTGAACGGTGCAATACGCAGTGCGGGTGCCGTACCTCATGGAGGTGCGGGATCGTGTGGTAATGGCTGCTACCGTATGCGTGAGGGAGGATGACAGCCAAGGGATAAGGCAAGCCCCTGGGGTCCGCTCGGCCAGGAGCCTCGGTCAGCACACTGCGCTCCACCGCAAGTCCATCCACGGCGGGCACCACGTGCCAACATATTAGCAAGCAAGCAGCGCAACGCCCGTAACTCGTTGTTCCTCACCCGTACCCTGACCCTGACCCTTGCCGGCCTTCCCTGCGGCCCGGGGTGCCCACATCCTTGGGACCTCTGCACGAGCAACCAAACCTGTTTCATGCATCCGCCCCTCCGCCCACGTCTCCCCTCACCCATCCTCCCTCACCCACCCTCCCTTGCCCCTGCAGTGGCTCAACATGGCGGACAAGCCCAGTCGCTACAGCCACCCCTTCTCGCAGGCCATGGTCAACGAGGTGTTTGACTACTACTTCCGCGCCTACAGCACGCACTGGAGCCAGCCGGTGTTCGGGGAGGCGCTCAGCTGCATCCCGCAGGTGTGTATTATGAGTGGCGTCATGGGGTGTGCGGCGCGCGCTAGGTGTGGGCGTCAAGGGGATGGTACGGGGCTCCGCAGCTCACGTGCTCCGCACCGGAACCAATAACACCGTCAATGCTAGCGCGAACCTTGTGCTGCTCGCCCTTACACACTAATACACTCACTTCCGTTGGTTGCCACCCTCCCGCCTCCTCCCCCAGGCCATGATGTGGGACGACCACGACATCTTCGACGGTGGGTGGTGCGCTGGTGCCACGTGGTGCACAGCGACCAGCAGTTGTTGTAATGAGGACCAAGCGGCGCCCCACGGCCCACTGATCAACATCACGCGCATGCTGACTGACACCACTACGGGGCAGTCCCTGCACGCACCACCCCTCCCCGCGCCTCCCTCTGTCCGCCGTATCACACCCCTTGGCCTTAAGCCCACGTGTCCATCGTCGCGACACCCTGTTTCCGGCACTCCCTTCCGTGCCCCACCTGACTCCCCTCCTCCCCCCTGTCCCCCTTCCACCCTCACCCCTCAGGCTGGGGCTCCTACGACCCCGAGATGCAGTCCTCCCCCGTGTTCGCGGGGCCCCACCCCCACCCCATCACCCTAATGCACGCTTACCGCCCTCCTATTCCCTCCCTCCTCCCCGTCCCCTCTCCTCAGGCTGGGGCTCCTACCCCCCCGAGATGCAGTCCAGCCCCGTGTTCGCGGGGGTGTTCTTCGTGGCGCGCAAGTTCTACCTGCTGTTCCAGCAGCACGCTGCGGAGGACAACTTCAGGGAGCTCAACAGGGTACGTAGTACGACACGATGTACGGCACGTGCACGACAGCAGGGGAAATGTGTACGAGACTGCGTGGGTCCCTGTGTGCCTCTGGCAAGGCAGCCGGGAGCGAGCTGCAGCGGCGCTTGCGCGGGTGTTTTGGCCTGCTGTACCCGGCCCTGCTGGGCAGCATGGTCCGACGTGCTGCCCTGCACAGGTTCTGACTTAACTCCCTCGCTGATCCTCTCCTCTTTGCTCCCCCAGGGCTGGGGCCTGACCGGCCTGTCGTACACGGCCATGCTGGGCAACACCACTGCGGTGGTGGCGCTGGACACGAGGGGGGAGCGAAGCAAGGAGCAGGTGGTGCGGCCCGCCTCGTGGGCCGCGTTCCAGGACCAGGTGCGTGGGAGTGTGTAAGGGGGATGTGTATTAGGAGGAGCACTGGGGGAGGAAAAGAAAGCACCTCAGTTGCAGGCCTCTGCGCCCCCAGCTGCGTGCAGCTGCTGGCTTGACTGTGTATTGACCTTCACCACACCCGACGCAGGCGCGTTCTCTGCTGCGCGTCGTCACTCTAGCTGCCGCGGCTTCCCGCAGGCAGACATCTAGCACTGTTCACAGCGTGGACTGCGGCACGTGGTGGTGCTGGCCGTCATGTGTATTGACCAAGCTGTGTGTTAACCCACACCTCCTGTCTCGCCCTCCCCCAGCTGGCCCGGCTGCCCGCGGGCTTGCGGCACGTGGTGGAGCTGACCGTCATGTGTCTTAACCAAGCTGTGTATTAACCCACACCCCGTGCCTCCCCTCCCCCAGCTGGCCCGGCTGCCCGCGGGCGTGCGGCACGTGGTGGTGCTGGCCACGGTGCCCGTCATCTACCCCTCCATCCCAAAGGTGGGTAGTGTTGTAATGCAGGGCTATCAAGTCCTTTGGTGACATTAGCATAGGACCTGGGCTACCATTAGGCGGGGCTGGTGTGGGGCCAGGCCTGGCCGCTACTGCGCACCTGCTCCACTTGTATATGATGTGTCCAGAATCTCAGCTCCAACTGTGTACATTCTGAGGACATGTCGCACGCGTGCATTGGGAAGCGATGACACGTGCCGCATCATCCTCCGTTCCTCCCCCAGGCTCAGGGCCCCTCAGTGAGGGGGCCATGATGTTCCTGGCGGGCACGGGCCTATTGCTGCCTCGCATGTGCAGCATATTGTCTTTTGGCCAACATACATAAAATGTGGCGATGACACGTGCCGCCTGTTTCCCCTAAAGGCCGAGGAGGCGATGATGTTCCTGGCGGGCACGGGGCTGATGGCCAACGCCGTCAACGCCTTCCTTAACAAGTCGGGACTGGCGCACCACATCTACAGCCAGTTTGGTAAGTGGTGCGATTGAGGCTGCGAGATAACGATAGCAGATCGCAAACAGGTCGGGGCTGGCGCACCACATCTACAGCAGTTCGGTGGTTGCTGAGCTGCTGCCGACGCTGTGATCACCACTCCCCGAACGATCTGGTTGCTTGCTGGACATGTCAGCCTGCTGCCACTTGCTGCATTTGGAAGATCATGTGCCAGGACTACCTCTTCCCTACAACAAGGAAAGCCTGGGCTGCTGGACGAGCTGCTGGTCAGAACTGGTCCTCCTTCACTGTGCAGCGTGTGTATCAGCAGCGTTTCTGTGTATTAACCCACACCCTTTCCTGTCCCTGTGCAGGCGAGCCCGAGCTGCTGGACGACCTGCTGGACCACTGGTCGGCCCCCATCCACAAGATGGAGAAGTACTGCTTCATCAAGATCATGCAGGACATGGCGGCGGTACGTACGTACGGCACGATGTGGGCGGGAACATACCGTACTGTATATACTGTACGGCATTGTCATTAGCTTGGCAAAATACTGTACGGCAGCTGCAGTACGCATGTGCAGTGCCTCAAGCCGCGCGAATCGGCTGTGTACCGGCGCGTTAGTGTGACCGTTCGCGGTGCGCACAGGCTGCGTCCATGGGATCAGCATTATAAGCCCACACCCAACCCCGCCCCCATGCCCTACTCAATAGTATCGAGTCAATACCACAATCCGCGCTCCCCCTCCCCTCCAGGCCCGCGGTCTGCGCTTCTCGCTGCTGTCCGGCGACGTGCACTGCGCCGGCATCGGCCGCCTGCACACGCACCCCAAGATGAACTTCAAGGCGGACCCAAGGTGGGCAATGAGAGGATCAAGGTGGCCCCCCGCAAGTTCAACGCATGGACGGTTAGGGGTGGTTGCCCTGTCACGCCCACACCACACATACCGGTACCTGCCTCCGGGCCCTCCCTCGGGACCCACGCCCGAGGCCTCCCAATCCAAACCCCTGACTCGGCCCAAGGCCTCCCAATCCAAAGTTCCAAACCCCTGACCCGGCGTAACGCCCTGCCCCACGTGCCACCCAAAGCCCCGGACCGGGTGTACTGCCTTGCCACCTTTTCCCACCTGCCTGTGCCACCCATGCACCCAAATTTTCATATCCTCCTTCCAACCCCAAGTATCCCCCCGTCGTGTACCTCCAATTCGCTCCCCCATCCTACCCCTCCAGGTACATGGTGCAGGTCATCTCCTACGCACAATACAACATTCACAGTAACCATAACTAACCTACGTGTACCACCCCGTGCCCCCAGGTACATGGTGCAGGTCATCTCCAAAGGTACATATCCTCCGCACTCCCAACCCCAATCGGCCCCCCACATGCATCTCCAATCCGCTCCCCCGCTCCCCCCTCCCCCACACAGGTACATGGTGCAGGTCATCTCCTCCGCCATCGGCAACATCCCTCCCCCCGACGCCGTGCTCAAGGCGCTGGCCGCCTCGCAGAGCGCGCGCATGCTGGACGAGGTAAGGGGGTGGTTTGCCTTGCCAACAGTCACCGTGAATTGCATGTGCCTATTGCAGGCTTGGAAGCGAGACCGTGAAACCTCTGTTTGAGAGGCATTGGCGCCCTTGCTCAACTTCCCGTCACCTTTCTATTCTATGTGCGGCATTTGCCCTTGCGCATTCTTCCATCGCTTAACTAAATTGCTTTATACGACATGTTCCGCAGGCCACCCGCGAGACCATGAAGCCGGTGTTCGAGGGCCGCACCCTGCTCAAGGGCGCCCGCAACTGGTGCGACGTGCACGAGCGGCCGCTGCTGGCGGGCGCGGCGGCGGCGGCGGCGGCGCTGGCGGGCGGCGTGGCGGGCGGGCCGGCGGACGGCTCGCTGGTGTTCCAGCTGCGGGTGGAGCACCCCACGTACGGAGAGGTGCGTACGGCACGGCGGGGTAGGACAGGCTGGGGGCTCCTGATTCCGCAAGAACGTTTTTTGTACCAGCAGCTTCACTGACCTTTCAAGTAAACCCTCGGTAGACCAAGGCTTTGCGGCCCTTGCGGGTTCCCCCGCCTGCTCGTGGACCTGCGGCAATGCCGACCGATGGTGCTGCACTGCTCCCTGCGTGTGTGCCCCAGGTGCGGCCTCAGACGTACGACGTCTCCGTGCCGGCTCTAGAGCTGCCGCCAGGCAGCTTCTCCCCCGGACCGCTGGCGGCGCCCCCGCCGCTGCCGCAGCCGCTCATGGTGCGCTTCCAGGCGGAGCTGGCGGCGGCGGGGGTGGGGCTGGACGCCGCCATGCCGCCGCCGCCGCCACCGCCGGGGTCGGGCGCCCCTGCGGCCATGACCCCCGTGCCTGTGGGCAACCTGGCCCCTGGCGGCCCTGGTGCAGGTGTGGGCGTTGCAGGCCAGCAGCAGCAGCAGGTGCAGCAGCAGGTGCAGCAGCAGGTGCCGGGCGGGCCGCTGCCGTTGCAGCCGGTGGGCGGTGCGCCGGGGTCGTTCGGCGCGGGGCAGCAGCAGCAACCGGAGTACGGCCTGCAGGGCGACATCAGCCGGCAGCAGCAACAGCAGCAGCAGCAGCAGCCGTACGGAGGCGTGGGGGCAGGCGGCACGGGGCAGGCCTACCCTTCCGTACCGCCTGCGGCCACGGCGGGCGCACCGCGGCCGTACGGGCAGCTTGCGCCGTACGGTCAACAGCAGCAGCAGCAGCAGCCGCTAATGCCCGTGGGTCCTGGTGCGGGCTCCGCCTCCCTGCAGGCGTCCTTCAGCCAACCGGCACCTGGGCAGCGGCAGCAGCCGGGGGCCTACCCGCAGCAGCCGCAGCTGCAGCAGCAGCAGCTGCAGCAGCAGCAGCAGCCGTATGGTGGAGTGCAGCAGCAGCAGCAGCAGCAGCAGCAGCAGCAGGCGGGCCAGTTGCCGTACACGTACAGCAGTCCCGCAGCAATGCAGCAGCCGTACGGCGGGCCTGGCGGCGCAGGAGGGCCGGGCTACAGCCCTGCGGTATCGCAGCAGTCCCCCGGCGGCTCGCCGTACCCGCAGTACGGCAGCGTCGGCTCGACGTCGTACGGCAACAACTCTGGGTCGTTGTCGTACGGCAGCCCGGGCACTCCGTCGTACGGCGCGGCACCTCCGCCGCAGCTCTACTCGCCGCAACAGCAGCAGCAACAGCAGCAGCCAGTTGGTGGTTACCCACAGGCGGTGGCCTACCCAGGTCAAGGACAGCAGCAGCAACAGCTGCAGCAGCAGCCTCAGGGCATGCAGCAGCAGTACCCAGGCGTGCCGGCAGGAGCGGCGCCGCTCATGCCCGCAGGGCCCCCGGCAGGCGGGGCAGGGCAGTACCCGTACCCCACACCACAGCAGCAGCAGCAGCAGCAGCAGCCCATGCAGCCCGGGCAGCAGCAGTGGGGAGGGGCACCGGGCCCCTACCCCGCACCTGCGCCCGGGTACTGAGGCGTATGAGACACGTGGGAACACGTGCGAATTACCGATGGTGTGTGAGTGATTACCAAGTGACGTGGGGCCGTCCCAATCGGCCTCCTGCTGTTGGTGGCAAAGGGGCTGCAGGGTGGGTGGTGATGAGAAGAGCCAACGCGATCCAGGAAGCGGAAGGACGAGGAACCAGAACGAAGTGTATGCATTTGAGGCGGAGTCTTGTGGCCCTTCTATACTGGCCAGGTTAAACGAAAGCCATGACGTTGATGGACGGAAATAGGTCTTGTATACTCGTCAGGCTAAAACACGAAGCTGTGCCGCTGTTGGAGCGCAACTTGGTCGTTTATGTATGGTTCTACGGTTGTGCTGCTTGTGCTGCTGCGGCAGGCAGTGAGGCAAGCTGGGCGTTGCCAGGCGCAGTTGCTGCGACGCAACGTACAACGTGATTAAAAAGTGCTTCCAGCCTCCCACAGATGTAGTCCCCTGCAGTTGGGGCCACGGCAGGGGCCCCGTGTTTTCAAGTGTTGCAAGTGTTGTGACCCTGGTTGAGCGCTGTGACGGCTAGCGGCCAAGGCTCCATTTTTTGGCACATAAGAGCGCAGTGCATTCGTACCGTATCCTTTTGCGCGGCCCTGACTCAGGCTGTGGCATGTGGCGATGTGGGTGCTGGTGGGTCCGTACAACGGCGACCATCACCCTGCGTGCGTCCGTTGCAAGGCACAGTGAGCCCGCGAGTGTGCCCCTGCGCGCATGAGGGCAGCGTTTGCATTCATGTGGCATGTTCCCAATTGCTGGACTCTTTCCCGGTGCGAAGGGCTGGAATGAGTCCTGGTGCCATGCTGGTGCCGTTAGCAACCTACTACCGGTATGGTCCAGACGGATGTTAGACCCAGGTTAGAGCTCTTCCCTGGTTTGAGCTTTCACGCCCCTGGTCCCCTGGTTAGAGCTCTCACGCTGGCTGTTATTTCACGCTGGCTGTTATTTCTGGGTGTGTACTGCCGGTGTAGTTAGCCAGATTAGCCACTGTAACGCCAGCCCACAAAGTCCTGCCCATTCCTGCCTGACCCGTGTCACCGTCATGCCAATTACTGCTTGGGACTCCCTGGTTCCAGGCCGTGCCAGGACCGCCTACGACCGCTACCGTACTTCTGACCGTACATGCCGCTGTTTCTGTTACCATGCTTACTTAGGCTGTTCCGCGTGCAACAAGTGCGCTCTGACCGGCTATTCATCACTGCTTCGTTATGTGGATCCAAGGCGCGGCTGCGGCAGCGTGACCAGCCAAAGACGGTGTGGTGCAAAGTGGTGTTGACTGGTTGCGTGTGGCGCTGCAGCGTGCAGTTCAAGCACGTGCAGATGGACTTGAGGGTGCAACAGCAATGTCCATCAGCTGCAGGTCCCCAACACGTAAGATGGCCATGATAGTGCGCAGTAGTTGTGTCACCACGTGCGTGTCACCAAAGACGTCCGGGTCTTTTAGCTTCAACACCCAAGCCAAGGCGCCTGGGCACCGTACAGGAAACAGAGCGCCGTTCCCATCCTGGCCTTGATATGTTCCGCATACCGTACCTCATAGGTGTCGCCATACCGCACAGCGCTTTCCCTCCGCATCACAGCCACTGTCATAACCTGGTATTTTGTGCCACCACACACGTGTTACCCAACCTATGACATGGACTTGCATGAATACCAAAAAACGGCATGCGGCCATCGCTTGCTGCGTTCGTTGCGTATGGCAGAGTAAGACATGAAGCGCTTTCCCACCAGCACTGGTGACATCAGTACTGCAGGCAAGGAGCTCAACAGCCCTTTGCCTGCTGCGGCCCTCGAGTACACAACAAGTAATACACGCGCATGCAAAAAGGGCCATACGGCACGCGCAAGAAGTACGAGCACTGAGTACAGGATGCAAGCCACCATCCAGTAGCTCGAACCCCATGTGAGGATACCACACAACGGCATACCGTAGGTCGACATATCCACTTAGCATTCCAGCCTAACCAGCTACACACAAATGGCGCAAGGTACAGTAGCAAGAACGTAGGTAAGGGAGCTACAGCTTAGCGGCCGGCGCCGTGGCTGGCTTGCCGCCCTCCTTCCCCTCCCGCCCCTGCCCCTGCGGCTTTGACGACAGGCGGGCCATGGCGCCCCCCAGCACCTTGAACGTGGTGGGCAAGTTCAGAAACCCCCCACGCAAACTCGGGCTCTGTGGGGTAAAGCGCCTCCCACGCGCCGCAGAACGAAGTCCTCCCTCAGGCTCCCTTGGTGCAAACGTTGAGCACCTCCCGCAGCCGCAGCTCCCCACCGCTGACCCAGACTGCTGGCATGTTAAGCCACGGCAGCGGGGGGGTGTGGACTTTCGAGCGCCTCCTGCAGCTGCAGCTCCACATCCCAGCAGATACAGTCAGCAACGATGTCGTCCTCAGGCGCCTCATACTGCTCCATGGCCGCCAGAGCCCACGCGGCCACGTCCGGCCGTACCAAGAGCTCCTCTTCAAGCATCATGTCAGCCGCAAGGATGGAGGCCAACAACGCCAATGCGGTGACACGTACCGAAACCGGCTCGCGCTGGTCCTCGCCGAGCGCCTGCATGGCGTAAGCAATCCACATCGTGCATGTATCGGACGGCTCTAGCCAGTCCTCCGCGGCTGGCAGCGGCTCCTCCGAGCCGCTCCTAGCCGAGGCCCCGCCTGCGGTCGTAGCCAGCCTGCAGACTGCTGAGCTCTTGATGCGCTCAAGCTCGGCGCTGTAATCCACCAGCGGCATGTCGACCAGCGGCACGAGCATGTAATGCCGCCCAATGACACTGCTGGCCTGCTCCACCCGAAAAATGCCGCGCCTGGGCGGCGGCCAGCGCAGCTCCACGCCCTCCACCATGGCAAACCCCTCCCTCAGCTCCGCGCCAGGAGCCGTCAGGTGGCACGGCGGTCCCCTGAAAGCCGCCTGGAAGCTGCGGCCTGCAGCTCCGCTGTCATCTATGTGCAGAAAGCTGACACCCTTCCTGGAGCTTCTGATGTACTGCACCCCATCCCGTGCATACACGTCCACGTCCTTCCCCGGGCGAGGCTCGCCAGCGAAGCGATGCAGCACGACGCTGGGCAGGCGCTGGCCCATCCTCGCCTGCACATACAGGCACACAGTTGCACAGCCGGTTTGGGCGCAGCGTAAGCAGGGGTGATCGTGGCAAGGCGCAAAAGCAGGAACCTAGCCGCGCCCAAGGGGGCGCATACCGTACACAGGACGTCTGTGCCCACGCCAACGCGACACGCAAACTCGTGCCCACCACTGCCCTGCTGCTTCGCTTACCAACGGTCACCAAGCTCAAGGACTGCAAAGGGCGCAGGCGGAAAAGCGCGTGCTGGAGGTCCTCACGCACGGCAAAGACTTTACACGTCAAGCTATACCGGTAGTACAGCTGCACAGCTCTCCGGCGCAGCCCGGAGCCCACGAGGCACGTTGCGGACGGATGTGGCCCAACTGCGGCAACAGCACAGCCCAGCAGCGGCCCAGCACAGCCGTTCACCTTCCCGTGCCCCTCCCGCACAGCCTTGCCCCTCCCGCACAGCCCTTCACCTTTCCGTGTGTCAGGACGTTTACGTCCACTCTCACTGCGCGGAAACCCAAAGCACCACGAGTGGAGCGAGGCCTTTGAACCTGCGCACAGTGATGTAGCCGCACTCCCGGTGACGCTCCGCAGGAGAGCAAGCACAATTCAGTTTTGCTCTCGTGCAGCCTCGCAGCCAAGGAGGCTGAGCTAACGACGTCGCGCATTCGAGCCTTTGCGAGTGGATGCCAGGCCTATGCTCGCTCGTGGTGTCCTCAGCGCTTGCTAGTGAACCAGTAGCGCCTCACTCCGGTGCATTTGTTAGCATTGAGCGAGTGTACGCGGGCCTCACCACTGCTCAAAAACTGTTGACTGCCGCAGGCCTCACGTCCGTGGGCATAAGTGCTGAACCTTAACCAGCTTAACGTTGAAGTGAAACCTAAAGCTCAGGTGTTCGGTTCTGGGCTGAGGGGCTCAAGGCGCGTCCCGTCTTCTCTCCTCTGGGCCTCAGATGTACGGCACGGCGCACGAACTTGCACTTTGGTGTCATTTATGCATTGCTCGGTATCCTCTCAACTCCTGGCTGGAATCCTCTGACAATCCGGAACGGCTCTTCTCTGCGATTCATTTAATTACGGTTAGACACGTACAGTATTCACACGTTCAACGTGAGCAGCTAGCCATCACCAGGGGAGCTCCCCTGGCCATCACTGCCTGGATCCCGTGACCTGTGACACGTGCGGACGGCACGACCAGCCTGGACCAGCTGATGGCGGTGCAGGGTTTGCGCGCATGCGGCGCTGCAGCGTAGATGTAGTTGAGCACGTGATGTGCGTTTGCAAGAACACTTTCAACCAGCTGTAGGTCACCGGCATCGGAACCACCTATGCTGGCATTCCTGTCACCACGACTTCCAGGTCTGATAGGTCCAACAACCTAAACGCAGGCGCAAAAAGCGTGTGTTCAGGACCGCAGAATGCCGTTCCAAGCCTGGTAGCCTTCTCATATGCCGCACGTCTCCGTGGCCCTCCGTCCACACAGCACAGCGCTTTCCCTTATTGCTTCACAGCCACTCACATAACCTGGTATGTATGTTGGTGCCACCACACAGGCGTTACCTAACCCTTGACATGGACTTGCATGATCCCGAAAACGGCATGCAGCCATCGCCTACTGTGTTCGTTGGGTTGGCAGATACAAGTCACAGAGCACCTGCACGGGTGGCACAAACACCGGTATCCAGGCGAGGAGCTCGACAGCCCCACGCCTGCTGCGCAAAGTACCCTGCAAATAATACACGCACATGCCAAAAGGCCACACGGCACACAAGACATGTGAGCACTGAGGCCGTGTCACCAACCAATCGGCTCGACCCTCATTTAAGGATACCACACAGCAACCGAGCTGTACATGTCAACACTCCCTATCGGACTGAATACTGTACACAAATAGATTAAAGCACACTAGCAATAACATAAGCAGGGGAGCTACAGCTTAGCGGCCGGCGCCGTGGCTGGCTTGCCACCCTCCCGCCCCTGCCCCTGCGGCTTGGATGACAGGCGGGCCATGGCGCCCCCAAGCACCTTGACCGTGGTGGGCGAGCTGAGGAACCCCCACGCAAACTCGGGCTCCGTGGGGTAAAACGCCTCCCACGCGCTGCAGAAGTCCTCCCTCAGGCTCTGCTTGGTGGCCGCCCGCGCGTGCGGCGGCACCTTGCACGCCTGCAGCGCCACCCCCACCGCCCTGTCCAGCAGCCCCTCCGCCCCCACCAGCTCATCCACCAGCCCCAGCTGCTTAGCTGCCTGTGCGTCCACCATGCGGCCAGGGAGCAGCAGCGCCTCTGCCTGCTTGCCCCCGATGATGCGGCCCATGAGCATGCCCCAGTACTTGGGCACGGGGATGCCCAACACCACCTCGTTGAGGCCCATGGAGCCGTTGGGGGTCATGAGCCGGTGGTCGCAGCACAGCGAGATGGCGCAGCCGCCGGCGGGGCAGGCGCCGCGGATGGCGGCGACGGTGGCGAGGCGGGAGCGGTGCAGGCGGACGAGGAAGCGGTTCTGGGTGATCCAGAACTTGGCGTAGCGCTCCTTGGTGGTGTTGGGGGCGTACAGCTCGCGCAGGTCGTTGCCGGCGGTGAAGACGTCGCGCTTGAGGCCGGATTGGAGGACCACGGCGTTGACTTTGGGGTCGGCTTCGAGGCGGGTCAACGCTTGGTCAAGCGAGTCCCACATGTCGAAGTCAAACGAGTTGACCGGCTCCTTGGCGAAGGTGAGGATGGCGACGCCGTCGGGGCGGACGGAGATGGTGATGTAGGTGCCGGGGGCGGGGGTGTGGGAAGACATGGTGGCGGTGGGGAGCGGGGGGGGGGGGGGGGGGGGGAAGGGGAGGAAGGAGGAAGGCGGGAGAGGAGGCTGTGCCGCTGAGACGCACACCGGGGGAAGATATGAGGGACGCGGGGGATAGGCGGTAGGAGCGGGGGAGCGCGGGGGGGAAGAAGAGGGCTGGATGGACGGGGAGCTGCAACGTGTGGGCTGGCCGGCAAGGTGGAGGTACGGGGCGGGCTACCGGGCGGTGTTGCGTTGCAGGCGACAGAAGCAGAGGTCGCGCGCCCTCAAGGTGGTGAAGGTGGCTGTTGGAGGCCAGCAACACGTGGATCCAGCACCCTGCAAATGGAAATTGAGCAGCGCACGGGACGAGGAAGAGGTCAGAGGGTGTATCAGGAGCGGCAAGAGGCAATGACCAGGTCCGGGTTGCGGTTAGCCAACAAGTGCACGTGAATGCGTGGAGTTCTCTCAGTTCAGGTCTCCAAGTTTGTTTCCACACAGGGCGGCTTTGCCGTCCCTGCTCGGAAGAACGAAAGTTTTTAATCATCCTCGAGAACGTGTCCACGATCGGGTGCCCGTCCACAAAGTTGTGTCAGTACCAAAGTTGCTCTCATAGGAGGTGTGGTACACCCCCAGTCTGAAGGTGTCCTAAGATTGGTTTATTTTGGTCAGCATCCACAACGTGTATGCAGTAGGCGTGAGCAACGAGTGCGCGGAGGGCATGCAGCGTGCTCGAGTGTGTGCATGTGCTGTCGCATCGAGTCAGCAAGAACGCAGCGTCGTTGTGTCGATCATTGATGATCAGGTCAAGCGTTGGATATCGACAATGCTTCGTCATCCTCGACATGATTTCAGTGTATGGCGGCGCAGAACATGTGACAATGTCGCGGCCGCCGCCCCTTCCCAACACGCAAAGCGCGTCAGAGCGGGATGACAACAGCAGTACTCTTCTCGGTTGGTAAGGGGCGGTGCTACGCCATATTGACGGCCCGCACGGAGGATAGTCCGAGGTGCAGGGTGCTGACTATGTGCGGTCCTCAGCAATTGCTTGTTGTCGACACGGACCCAAGAGTCACCAAGGGTTCAGGTCTCAAAGATTATATATGCCATCACAGGACCATCCCGGTCTCTTTCGGCGGCCGCCAAACTGCTCCCTTCCCAAGACTCACCAGGCGGCAGCTCAAGCTCCTTCGCGGCAATGTTGGGCACCAGCTCCAGTACCTGCACTTGTTCGCTAGAATACAAGAAGAGAATACCGCTGTGGCGCGCCTCGCTGTCTATTTGTAGCTAAAAAATTGCTGCCGCCCCGATGCCGCCCTCCCTGGCAGGCTCCATGCCGCTCCTCCTGCAGCTTGCCATTCCCCAAGTACTCAAGCAACAAGCATATGTGTATGCGTCCTGAATTTTGTCTTCAGCAGGGCTGAGCATGTGGCATCGAACCGGTCGTAAGCAGGGATGATGCGCACGATTGACTCCTTGCTTGGCGGCACTTAATGGCTTGTGCACACCAATTAGAATTTGTCGAAAAAGAGCATAGCATGAAAGGGGGAGCACGGAGCAGGGCGGGGCAGCTAGCGCCGAGTAGGGATGGACTTGCCGGACTTGGCACTGAACACTGGGTCGCAGCAACTTGCAGGTTGACATGGCGCATCATCAAAAGCATGAATACATTTGGCCGAGCTGTACCAGCTCAGTCCGCTGCGGTTTGCCCAACGCTGGAGCTCACGCGTCTCCCGTGTCCCGCGTAGGACTCCCCCGCCTCCGTGAGCCTCAGCACGCCCCGCACACGTGTGACTTGTGTGCATTGTGGGCTTGTGCAATGGGTGCAATATGAAGCAAGAACCAGCATACAGTGCAGTTGTAGTTGACAGGCGATTGTGATCCTCCTTCCCGCGCAAACTGTTTCGCTCTTCGAGCGCTGTCATTTTGCCGCGACCGCTCCTTGCGCAACACCTCGTGAAAAAGCCTTACATTGTACGAGTACTTATCCTTACATCATGGCCAGCGACCGCTCTTGCGCGCGTGGTGCGCTCATTGTGTTCGAGGGCGGGGACCGCTGCGGCAAGACCACGCAATGCAGCAAGCTAGTGGAGCATTTAAACAGCAATGGGGTAAGCGCTATTGACAGCACCATTGGCACCACCGCGGTTCCAAAGCAAAATCCTCACCGTCTGTCGTAGATGCAAAGGGCGCCTGCCCGTTGAAAGCAACCCGGACGCACCGTGGTGGCAACCCACGTTTCCACCCCCAGATTCCTGCCGTTATGTGGCGGTTCCCGGATCGTTCCACATCCATCGGCTCCACCATTAACGCCTACCTGGAGAACAAAGCCAACCTGGATGACGCCGTAATCCACCTGCTGTTCGTTGCAAACCGCATGGAGAAGAGGTGGGCTGCCACGCTCGGCACCATGGAAAGACTCGCAGGCATTGCCAAACATGGTACGGCTGACAAAATGATCTACAGGCAATCGTAGAAATTGTGCACGGCGTGGGACTGTAGCAAGTTAGGGGACGCGGCTGGCGGCACCGTGACACACTAAACCCTGTCCCTGGCCACCGTTGCTCCCCTTGTTACGCCCCCACTCCTCCCCGTTCCCCCCTCCCCGTCCCCCTCCCCCGGCCCCAGGTCCGAGCTGCTGTCGCTGCTGTCCCGCGGCACCACGCTGGTGGTGGACCGCTACAGCTACAGCGGGGTGGCGTACACGGCGGCAAAGGGGGTGCCGCACCTGGGTGCGGAGTACTGCAGGGCAGTGGAGGTGAGGGGGCGGACTGCAGCGGGATCGTGCCGGAAACACACGACCGGGGCCCGAGAGAGGGCACATTCAAGGCGTGGGCGTAGCGCTGGGCCCCATCCTCCTGCACCAACTGCTGCACGCGCACTAGCAGCTGTGCTACCTTCCAGCATTAAGGACACACATTTGTGGATATTGTGCATACTGAACTTCCGCCGTGCGTGTGCAGGTTGGGCTGCCTGCGGCGGATGTGGTGGTGCAGCTGGCGCTCAGTGCGGAGGAGACGGCGGCACGTGGCGGGTACGGCCAGGAGCGGTACGAGAAGATGGACTTCCAGCACAAGGTACGGCACCAGCGGACCGTGCTGTACGGCACAGTGCTGCAGCAGGGGGTAGATCCCCTGTTTGCGTCCCAGTGCATACGCTAGTACGCCCCAGGAGCCAACGCTGGCAGCCCAGGTGCTGCTGGCAACTGGCATGAGGACACAGTGCCCCCGTGGGCCCTCACGGGTGCGTCCCAAGTGCCAGGAGCAGCTCTTCCCCCCGACACGACACCACGTCGCCATCGCTGTCGTTGTTGCTCTTGTTGCCGCTTCCGTTGGTTCGAAACCTGTTCTGTTGCTGCTGCTGCATTCGTGCAGGTCATGGAGCAGTTCGATGCGCTGCGCGACGAGCGGTGGGCGGTGGTGGACGCCAAGGGGAGCATGGAGGAGGTGCACCAGCGGGTGAGAAGGGGGGCGAGGGGAGAGGGCTGGAGCCGTGGCTAAAGGGGAGGCGGGGAGGGAAGGGCGGGTGCAGAGGTGCGGCTGAGGGGGAGCCGGGGTGCAGTTGGCAGTTGGTAGGGGCAGGGCAGGCCAGGGCAGGGCGGTGGATGCCCTTGCGGCCCTGCCCCTGCAAGGAGAAGTGCAAAGGACACAGGAGCTGTGGCCGGTGGGGCTGAGGCGTGTGGCAGCGGGCGCGAGCAGGGTCCCGCCGAGTTGCAGCGAGGGCACGGCCCTTGTGGGTACGGGGTATGCTGCCCGAGATATGCTGATAGCTGCAGCGAACGCGGATGGGCCTTTTGTTGGAGACGATATACTTATATATCGTAATATTAATAATTTGTATATGACATCGGTAGATGTCCTGAGGCTAGTTCTAGAAGCAGTCTCTAGAAACTGTGACACGTGCCGAGCGCGTGGGCATGGAAGCATGGAAGTACGACGCGAGGCACCTGGGTTCTTTCTACCTGGCCGGCTGCCAGCAAAGCAGAGGTGCGCTGCTGCGCCCATGCCAATGCACGGAATGCAGCAAAACGGCGCACTAGCATGTTTCGTGTTGCCGCCTCTTCGACTGGCGTATAGTGTGTGAATATTCGTGCGTTCATCCGTGCCCGCAGGTGGTGCGTGCTGTGGAGCCGGCGCTGCAGCGAGTGGCGGCCGGAGCTCCTCTGTGTCGCCTGTGGGACTATACGCCCCTGCCCCTGGAGCTGCCGAAAGCTGCCGCAGATGCCGGGGCGCAGCAGCAGCAGCAGCAGGCCGCACTGGCTGGGGATGCTGTTGCCAATGTGGCGGTGGCCAGGGCGGGGGCGGCGGTCAAGGGCATGCAGGAGGGGGAGCAGCTGCAGGCGGCGCAGGCCGTGGGGTGTGCGTGACGTGTAGAGCGATCCTCTGACGTGGCTTGCAGGTTTAGTGTGTGCGCATGCCTGTTACCGGGGCTACGGTACGGCTTCGGCTGATAGGTAGTGGGTCCAGCGTGCGATAATCGCTCAGAATCCACCAGCGGCAGCAGTCCCAATGGGCAGCTGCAGGATGCGGACGGCGACCGGTGCTCACATTTGGCTTGTGCATATATTGATATATATATCAGTAGTGCTGTCTGTTAAATTGTGAGTCAATAAAAAGCAAGGCACGCACGTACGCTAGCCTAATAGCTGTGGTGCTGTGCTTTTGTCCCTGCGTCCGGCGTGCGGGTGCACCACGTGGCAGCAGTGCCGCCTGCAGCACGTGGTACTACGTCGTGGTCTTGGAAAATGGGGAACTTATGACTAACATGTTACGGTCATGTGACTACTGAAGGGCCGGGAGCACTGCGTTGAAGATACATGCATGAAGTTCGCTGCTTGCCCTGCCGCTGGAGCCGAAGCCGGACATGTCAACCACTACGCCAAGACCAAGTTCCGTTCGGCGACCTGCATGATGGCTTGGATTTAGACTGACCAAATATGCATGAAGTTGGTGTGCTGTTGAACCCGTGGCAGGCAGCAGCCGCAGGCTGCGCCTACGGATGGATGGATATGGCAGTTTCCCCTCCTGTGTGACCGTGCGTTCCTTGGCAACAGTTTGCTTGCATCAGTCCAAGCCAACATCATGTAATCGTCTGTAGATTGGCCACAATTTGTTCAGTGCGAGGACTGGGGATGAGCGAGCCCTACTGCACCTGTGATCAGCAGACAGTTGGGCTCCGAGACCTGCCGAAACGCTTCGATGACCCTTCTGTCCTTTTCCGGTGCTCTGCCAGCGATATGTCAGCATTATCCCTGGACTTAATTTACTCGGAAGTCTGGTTCGAACAAGCTGATCGTCAAGTGCTTCGTGTTCTGCTGCTGACCGAAACTTTCGGTGAAAGGCACCTGAGCTGAGGGCTACCCGAGTCCTGGCTTCAACCCCACGGCCCTAACAGCGCGTCCTTATCAAGGCAAAGACATGTCAACTTTGCGGCAGCTGTCGCTGCTTGCTCGCCCGCTCGCCGGGGCGTTGTCCCGGCGACACTGGACGCGCCATCGCGCGCGCGAAGGCCTTTGCCCGTTGCACGCCGGCCGGGGCCAAGTGCGCGCCAAAAGCAACAATGGAACATCTACAAATACTGCAGCAACTCAGCCCCGAGGCGCGCTAATCGTGTTTGAGGGGCTGGACCGTTGCGGCAAGAGCACACAATCCAAGCTGCTTGTGGAGCACCTGCAGTCCATGGGGGTGCGTACAGTGCGGGCTGCTCTCGCGGCGAACACTTGCATAACAGGAGCGCACTCGCTATGATCCTGCATACGCTGGCGCCCCCGTAATGCCCAGGACCACCCCCAATCCGCACCTCCTTCCCGCACCACTACTTTGCCATCCCTGCCCTCCCCCTGCCGCCCCGCCACGCTCCAAGGTCTCCGTCCAGCACAAGGTTGAACTGCTCACCATCCCAATTCCCTTGCAGGACGAGGATTGTGGCTGCACAGAGTCTTTCTTGCCGAGCTCCGTGCCTCTTCCCTTTCCCCTCCCCCTCTACCCCGACCCTAACCCCCAGATCCCCGTGCAGCACTGGGTGTTCCCCGACCGCACCACCCCCATCGGCATCACCATCAACGCCTACCTCAAAAACACCACCGCCATGGACGCCGCAGCAATACACCTGCTGTTCGTTGCAAACCGCTTCGAGAAGAGGTGCGCACAGGCGTCTGGGCACCTCACATGCTGCGCCCGCCCGATCGCCCGTGGGCTTGATCCTGGGCTGCTCCACCAACCCATGTGGCATTCCTGTCTTCCGCCCCTTGCCCGCCATCCCTCGTTCTCTCGTCAACCCCCCCATCCCTCCCTGCCCCCACTCCTCCCCACCCCCCTCCCGTGCCCCAGGTCCGAGCTGCTGTCGCTGCTGTCCCGCGGCACCACGCTGGTGGTGGACCGCTACAGCTACAGCGGGGTGGCGTACACGGCGGCAAAGGGGGTGCCGCACCTGGGGGCGGACTACTGCAGGGCAGTGGAGGTGAGGGGGCGGCGGGGCGGGGCCACACGGGCTTGGGCAGTGGCAGGTGGAGGGGGACAGGGGGGCAGGGGCTGGGGTCAGGGGTGCGCCGCGCACTGCAGGCACCTAGAGGGAAGGGGAGGAAGGGACACCGCGAGCGGGGCTGGACAGGGCGGGGGCGGGAAGGGGGCTGTGATTGGCTGTGTGCACGCATCCGTTCAGCCCATGCTCCCCCATCCGGCGCCCGTAGCATGCTCGCCCCCGACCTGCAGGTTTACACATACAGGGAGGACTCGTGTATATTCGTAAGGCTAAATACTCATGTATGCATGTTTTGTCTTGGTACCTGATGCTGCGTATCGGCAGGTAGGCACACCCGCCCCCAATCTGGTGGTATACTCTTCCAAGGAAGAGCTTTTGTGGTGGTAACTGTACACTTTACTTTTTGTGTTCTGCGTCCGCAGGTGGGCCTGCCTGCCCCCGACCTGGTGGTGTACCTGCGGCTGGACCCACGCGTCTCCGCGGCACGTGGCGGGTACGGCACGGAGCGGTACGAGAAGGTGGACTTCCAGCACAAGGTACGGCACCAGCAGGCCGTACGGCAGGCCACGTGGCATTTGCCCACCTGCCCCGTGTCCGGCATATGAGAAAGGAGCTACAGCTGGGCACGCATCCTACCTACCATGTCGCTCCACTGCTGTTGAGCAACACCCGGGCATCCAATAAGCGCTTTTTGAACCTGGTGGACAAACTAGGACAAGCTGGACTTGGCTGCAACCCCCTGACTCGCAGGTAGCTGCGCAGTTTGAGGCTCTGGTGGGCGACAGGTGGTTGGTGCTGGACGCGGAGGAGCCCACGGAGCAGCTGCACCAGCAGGTGGGTGCGGCGGGGTGCGAAGGGTGTGTATTAAGTGTATGGGGCTGTGCGGGGTGTGTGTTGGGTGTGAATTTGACGCGGAGGAGCCCACGGGGCAGCTGCACCAACAGGAAGGCATACTACGGATGTTGGACGTGGTGCGGGCTAACCGTGCTTGTACAGTATTAGGGACGGAGGTAGTTGTGCGATGGGCGCGTTAGGTGTGGGTAGGGTATGGGGCGTGCGTTGGGTGTGCGCTGGATGCGAAGGAGGGGTTGGATCGGCTGCACCAGCAGTTGGGTGTGTATGCTAGGTGCGGTGGGTGGGTTTGCGTCCGTGGAGTAAAACTCACCTGACGCGTCGATCAGTTGTCAACCGTGATGGCGATGCAAAAAATATGGTTTCCAGCACGCGGGAAAGGATGTTCGCTTGAGTCAGTGCAGCTGCCCTTCAACGTGTACCGACTGCACCAGTGTAGATGGGGCGAAGGGGAAAAGCGGACAGGAGGACAGGGTACCACCAGGAACAGGACACGTGAATACCGGTAAGGCATGACACCGTCACTGATACCGCCAAGTACGTTACGTCGCTCCTTGCTACTATACGTGCGTGCGGCAGGTTGTTGCGGGCGTGACGGAGAGCCTGGAGCGGGCCCGCCAGGGGGCTCCCCTGGGCAGGCTGTGGGACCTGCAGCCCATACCGCTGCCGCAGCCCTCGGCCGCGGTGGCGGTGCAAGGGGGGCAGACCGGGGCGGCGGCGGCTGCGAGCTGAGGGCCGAGGGACGGCGTGGGGAGCGGGCGACACAACCAGCGTGCAGGGTCTACAGTATTGTACGGCTTTGTACCAAGAAGCAATTGTACACAGATGGTTGACATTTGCCAAAGACTTGCATGTGTGGAAAGCGGCATCGGGCAGTTGACAGGCGGTTGCAGGGCGCGCAGCGAAACGGGCGCAGGGCGAAGGGCGCGTGCCACGCGCACTCGGGCGGGCCTCTCCCCTCGCGTGGCCTGTTGGTGAGTGTGCAAGTACTCAGCGTTGGGGTTTGTATCTGGCATTGCAACGCACTTGCAAGATCGAAGGGGAGCAGATGCAGTGAGACTGCAGGCACCATCGATCGGGGGTGTTTTGCAGGTGACACTTTTGACGGTTTCATGGACGCCGCACACGACAGTGGTGCCTGCGGGCATGCAAGCACGTGCTGCACGGATTGCAGCAGCGAGACTATTGAGACTTACTACATGCAAGACGTGGCTATTGCTGCATGTGAGGCGTTGCCGGTGCCTCGGGTGGTACCCCTAGCGGTTTGCCAGCGCGATTTCGGGTGCACAGGGGGTGGGAAGTGCAGGTGCAGGTGCAGTTAAGAAACCCCTTGGAGGATCGGATCTGGAGTGGCATCGGATCTGTGGACGTGTATCTGGATGCTGCCTGCAACCGATAAGAGCGATCGTGTGCCGCGTGTCACCCCGCTGCGGCAGAGCGGTGCTTGGGGCGTAGAGGGTAAGGGTCCCGGCCGGTTAGGCCCGAGCGCCAAGCAGCACCACAGCGGCGTTGCCATGCTTCTGCAGACCTTTGATGGCTCCGTAACTGCACACGCTGTCTCTGTATAGCTGTTGCCGGTGTAAGGTCTGTGCGGGAGGTGTGCTGCGCTTGTCGGCCCGTCCAGCGTGCGATAGCGGTTGACCAACGGTCGGTAGCGCTCGAGGTCGAGGTCACGTGGGTCTAGGCAGGTCTAGGTCTAGCCGAGCAACGGTCAGGCCCTAGGCCTGGGATTGTGCTGAGGGCCCCCGCCCGCCCGGCACGCGGCGCTGCCGCGGCTGTTCAAATTGGTGCGGCCGAGGATCTGGGGGAAGGTGCACGGGAATACCTCAGTGCGCGTACTCCCGGCGGTTACAGCTCGGGAGCGAGGCGGGGCGCAAATAAAAGGGCCACGGTGGCAGAATACCGGTACCCAGCCCACGCCTCTCTACGCCCAGCTGTGGGCGTCTTCGTACACACACTGCTACTGGTGTTGCTTGCTGTTCTACTGGAGGTTCGCTGCGTCCGTCCTTGCTGCTGCAACACACGCACAATGCGGTGGGTCGTGACGAACGGTGCTCTCTCGCTCCGCCACCACCACCTTCCCGCACCCGCCGCCAGCACAACAGCACAACGCAACGCGTGCAGCCGACTGCTCTTCGCTCCAGCAACAGCACTTGCTTGCATGCTTGTCAGATGCACCTCCTGCCCTTCGCGCGTGCTCCCATCCTTCAGCCCCTCCCATGCCGCCCGGCGACCACCACCCAGCGACACCCATACATAGAATGATAGAGATATCCCGGACGTCTTTCCGTAGCTGCACCGCCCAGCTGGCCTCCCGGTACTATTCCCGGTACCATTCCTGGTACCGCACCCGGTACCACGTAAACTTGCTTGTTGCCCCCCATCCCCGCAGGCCGGCGCTGCTGCTGCTTGCCGCCTCCGCGGCCCTTATAGGCTTGGCCGCCACCGCCACCCCCCAGCCCGACTGGTACCAGGATGTGGAGATCCTGGACCCCGTGCAGTACCACAAGGAGTACAAGAAGGCGCACATCCAGTACTGGAGGTGGGTGGGGGGAAGGAACAACCCGGTACTGGGAAGCCAGGCAGGATTTGTTATTAGGCGCAACACGGTACACGTGCGCAGAGGCCGACATCCACCAAGGCCTAGCTTGCTCCGCCACCAGTCACTGCCCCGCTCATGCTGCTGGCCCCCGCATTCCGCCGTATGTCCTTCCTGCTCAGGACCGTGGCCTCCAAGGCCGCCCACGAGTCCCCCCTGAGCCCCTACAACAACGACCAGCGCGCCTGCCCCAAGGCCATCAAGGTGGGTTGGGCCTCAGCAACCCCTCGCACGCCGCGCAACGTAGCAATGTAGTCTACAAAAGGGCTTTGCAGGAGCCACCCAGTGGCTTAGAAGTCTGCAGCATATAGCCACGTTGAGGTCCAATCAAGACTCATTGCCCGGTCCCAGAGTGTCACCAGCAGCGCGCCTTGCCCTGACATGTTCCGTAAAGCCCTGGCCTAATCACCCAGGACAACCTCCCTCCCAGGACAACCGTGACTACGGCCGCGAGTGCAAGCAGGGCGAGTACGGCAACAAGGGGGGCTACTACTCAGGGGGGTACGACGACGGAAAGGGAGACGGCTACAGCCACGACGACAGGTGGGGGCGGGCGGGGCATGACTGGGGGCGTGTGGCATGACGCCATAGTGCCATTGTGAGCGTGCATGTTCCGTTACTGTGCACGTGTGCGGTGCTCACGCGGTGAGTGTGACGGGGGGGGATGGCATTGCAAGGCACCCTACTACTGGCGTGGCTGCCCGCAAGCTGCTGACAGATGCAGGCTCCTTGACATCTGCTTGCACCTTGCACGTTACACGCTGTTGGCGCACACACCGGACAACACCTGGTGCCTACACGTGACACGTGACACACCTTGACATGTGGCACGTGACGTGTGCATTTAAGTGAGCAATGGTCCCTGGCATGCCATTTTCGTTCGTCTTCACTTGGGAAAGGTGTTGAGTGTCCTCGTGATGCTTGCTAGTCCGCTGCACACAAAAAACGCTGGGGACCAGGCAGTGCCTTAGAGTAGGATGACACCGGGGCACCCCTGCCCTCCCGCCCTAGCACTAAGATTTAGTGTTTTGCTAAGATAAGGCTTGCATGCATTGGATGGCAGGGTGCCAAACGAGGGCGGCTACGACGGCAAGGACTGCAACGGCTGCGGTAACGGCAACAATGGCAAGGACAACGGCAAGGACAACAACGGCAAGGACAACGGCAAGGACAACAATGGCAAGGACAACAACGGCAAGGACAACAACGGCAAGGACAACAACGGCAAGGACAACAACGGCAAGGACA
>VFQN01002212.1_pt1 | contig 30673 bp, 23 predicted proteins | sample 3512371 | NCBI WGS metagenome assembly VFQN01 (sample SAMN10412370, study PRJNA504923) | tailings metagenome | isolation source: Replicate 2 from Balatoc abandoned mine | place: Philippines: Itogon, Benguet | collected 2017-08-28 | reverse complement strand
ATAGGTAATTTTGAATTCGGGTTGTCCCATAAATAGCCCAGTACGGTCTTTACTTGCGGTAGCATTATGCCTTATATCTAATTCAAAGACAATGGTAAACTCATAATCAACCCCCTCTCTTTGAATGGGTTTCATGCCTACCTTTTCTGGAATCATCTTCCCATTTTTCTCAGAAAGTATATAGTCTTGCTTTGCTCGAAGCGTACAAATGATGTGACAGTCTGCCTGGATTATAGCTTGGATAAGCTGCTGATGCCTAGGTGTAAACTTCGCCCAATTAGTGTAACTATTTCCTGTTAGATTGGAATGGGCATCTAGAATAAACTCCCATTCCATACTCAAACTATCAATAATAATCACCTGCATCTGAGATTGTATACACACATTTATGGCTTGGATGTATCTTTCGGGAGAAAAAGGAGGTTTTAATACCAAAATATTAAAATTGCCCATATTGGCATAAAGAGACGCACTTTGATTTTCGGTATCAATCACTGCGATTTTACTCCAATTGTTGACTAATCCAAACCCAATTTGTAATGCTGAATAGCTTTTTCCACTCCCCGAACTCCCTTGCAAGGCCAATTTAATTTTGACATTCTTACGCTGTGCTTGTTGTAATTGCATAGTTATAGTGAGTAAAATGAAACAAAAAAGGTGAAGCCCCGAAGGACTCCACCTAAAAATCTGTTGAATGAAATACGGTTAAAACGCAGGTTCTGTTTGTATTTGCTCTTGTTGCATTGGAGCAGCTGTACCAAATACTGCTTGCTCTGCTGTGCCTTCGGCTATTGGGCTGTACTCATAGCGGTGTTCACGAGTGATTACTTCTCCTGTTTCTGGAACAGTAAATTCATATGGTTCACAAGCTACTTTTATTATTGAACCTACAAATTCTTTTCCCACCATTTTTTTGCAAATGGCCTCATTAAGCGTGCTACTCATGTAACATTTACGAGCTGTGATGTAATAGCGGTTAGTGGCACGAGAAAGTACCATTTCTGGTTCGTCGCTTGTTAGTTCAAGTACAAAATAAGAATTTCCCTCCTGACTTTTGCGGAGTGCATAGTTGGTTACAGTAAGCATGACTTTAAAGTTTTATGTTAAATAAGATGTTCTACTTGCTTCCTTCCGCTTGTGTAATATTGTTATAAATAAGGAATGGGCGGTCAGGGAGGCTAAGCATCTGTAGGGCAGGGCGGGTAGATTTACTGGGTAGCACAGTTACCCATATAGAGTATCCAACATAATAGAAAGTTTGGCACTCAACCAAACTAATACCTTATACAATTGCTGTTTTGGTTGGGTAGGGTTAAAAGCTACTTGCTGATTAAGTATTGTTCTCTTTTTCTACTTGCTTCTTGGTAAGTTCCAAAAGTGAAACACTGTCTATTCTTTACTTGTCCTTTATAGATAGAGTAGAAGGATAGGTATTCATTCTGAAAATCATCCATTAGTTTGTACTTAATGGCCTCGTTAAAGAAGGAGAGCTCATGTATCTCAGAAGTATAGTAGTAAGATTTCTCAATGTTAACAGATTCAATATTAGGTCCTTCTGCTTTTAGCTCCTGTTCTGTTTGGGTGACATTAAGTACTACAAAAGCATATACTGAAGTGGCTTTTGGTTGGCTAATCTCCTGTTTTAGTAGTTTGTTTTCTTTTTCTAATTTATTAAGTTGTTCTTCTAGTTCCGCTTGCTTGTTCTTTGTACTGCTGGAACAGCTAAAAGTAACTAATATAATAATTACCCCTTTTAGGCAAATGGCTAAAAATTTAGGTATGAACGGAGAGGGTTTCATTTGAAGTTTGTTTAAGTGAAAAATTGAGAATTAATAGGGCTGTTAATAGGGTAAAAGGACATACATCCAGAAATTGTCAGGGTCGGGGGTATCACTATTGAATGTAATAGTTAATACTAGTCTTTTAACACCGTCGCTAATATAGGTAAGATAGTCAAATAAGTATTTAGAGCCTTGGTCATCCAAACAAGAGAAGAAAATGTGAGTGGCTCCATCTGAATCTTTTTTAATTCTAGTAGATTTTATGGAGTACTCATGGGATCGGGTGTCAAAAATTGTAAGTCGGTTCCTGTCAAGGTCAATGGTGATTATTTCTTTTGAGCTTTTTGCTGAGTGATATTCTCCGTTTTCACTAAAAGCGGCTTCAATAGCCCTAAACTTGTATGTTTGTGTAAAGCCCAATAATGGGTATAAAAGAAATAAGAAAATTAATGCTTTGATTTTCATTGGTTTATTCATTGGATTGTCTTAGTTAAGTTGTGTGAGATTGTTTGAAGTTTGTAATTCAGTATTTGTATACTTCCGATACAAATATAGATAAATACCCAATATATTGGGTGGCTGTAATCCTGAAAATGTCCCAGTTTTGAACTGTGACAAAAATTCGAGATAAAGACTTTTTGAAAAGGTTTGGGGAAAACCTACGTAAGCTCAGAGAACAGAAGGGAATGAGCCAAGAAGAGCTATACTTTAGAGCTAATCTTTCAAAAAATCAGGTAGGGAATATTGAAAGGGGAGAAGTGAATACAACTATTAGCACTGCAAATGCGATAGCACAGGCATTAGAAATAGACCTTTTTGAATTGTTTAGATGGTGACTCCTAATAGAAAAAAATATCCTTTCTAATCAAAATAAACAGATTTAGTAATAGGAGGCTTTAAAAATCGAATGTTTATTAATAACTTAAATTAAGTTATGCGTACAGCATATCATACTTATTAGTAATTCTACAACGTCTAACTTTCTCAAGGCTTGCTTTTATTCACATTCCAAAATAGGAAGAAGTTTTTCAGAGAAGTAAGTTAAATAGTATTGGTGGTTAATAAATGACTTCATATCGCTATACCTAACTAACACAAAGTTTACTAAACTGACTTGTTTTGGTTGGCTAGGTCTCTCAGGCATTTCTCCTTGATACGACAAGAATAAAACTTGACAGGAAACGGAAAACTTGTCAATGCAAAATCAGTAGAAGGCATGAAAGAGTAGATCCAAAGTAATCTTCTGAAGTAATTGCAGCCTTTGGCTACTCCACAATGTCCCCATCCTTGAGATTGTAAACTGAACAATGTCTCCTTCGTTTAGCTGATTGAGCGTTACCTCCGCTGCAATTCCTCTACGCACTAAGTTATACACCACTCCTTTGAGGCGAGGGTTATTGTTTTCTCTTAATTGGATGGCATTAGGGTAGTTGATGTGTACTTCTTTTAAATCTTGTTTCGAAAACGCGATTTTAGTACCACCGCCAATGATTGCACACAATTAGATTCGTAGTAGGGAGGTAAATGAATGCGCTTGCATAAGCCCGTGATGGGGTGGAGGAGGAAAGTTAGAAATAACTGCATGTAGTTTTGAGAATTACTGACGCTTGAAAAACGGTTTGCTACGGCTAGGCAATATCAATGAGGTTCAAGGGTTTATTATTTTACCAACTTTAAAATTATCATAACTATAATGGTTACAGTCATCCCAATTAAAGTTACTACTCTATTAAACTTTACCTCATTCATGAGCTTTTGGCTTATTTTGGAGAGTTCTGTAATTTCCTTTTTTTGCTCATTTGATTGATTCTGTAGAAATTCGATACTTTCAAGTTGCTTTTGATTTGCTTTATGTAGTGATTTTTGGCCGTCTTCGAGATACTTTGTTTTTGCTTCAAACGTTTTGTTAGTATCAGCGATAGCTTTTTGAATATTAACCAATGTCTGTGTGATTTGGGTAAAAGTCAGATTAATGGCATTAATTGCTCCAAAAATATCGCTCAGTGTCTTTTGGAGCTTATCAAAATGCGTATCTAAATCTATGGCTTCAAGACGTTTTAGGGGTGGGTCAAATTGAGCAACTTTTCCATCTACTTTGTTAAGTTCTTTACTTAGTTCAGTGGTAGCTTTTGTGAGGAAATCCTTCCGCAGACGTTCAAAATCAGCCACCAAATCAATCTTTCTTAGGCGGTCTATTTCTTCCTGTATGGCATTAGCTTTTTGTCCTATTTTTTCAACTTTACGACTGAAATCCAGTTGATTATTATCGAATAACTTATTGTTGCCTTCTAAATACTTGTGAGTTGTAATGTCAAGCCCTTTGAGATATTGCTCTGATAAGGCTTTGATTTGCTCAAATTTTTGTTGAAAAGCAGTTGGTATAGAAGTGGCTCCCTTTTGTGCTTCTATGGCTTCTTTTCTTAAAGCTTCAACTTGTCCAACAACTTCATTTTTGATTTTATTGGCATCAGCCATTATTGCAGTTTTCAAACCTTCATTCTCTTGAAAAGCAGCATTTTTCAAAGAAATAATGTCTTGATGAATAGCATCGAATTCTTGAATTTTCTTGTTTAATGCTTCAATATTTTGGTAAGCAAGTTTTAATAATTCGTTAAAATCAGCCATGATAAGTCGTTTTTAAGGTTGTGTGTGTCGTAAATAGAGTATTCAGTCGTTGACTCTGCATTTCAAGCATGAGTTTGATCTGAATCAAGTTAATGTCTTCAAAAGTAGGGCTATTGGGAGCAATATTTTCTTTCAGTTGTTTAAAGTAGCTTTCAAAAATTAGGTTAATGCTTTGAAAATTAGCGTTATGGTAGTCTCTATCTTCAAATAAATTGTGAAAACCTAACTCTAATTCTTCGTTGGCTTCAGAGATATAGGAAGGATTATTGACAGCATACATTGCAAAAGCCCTCAGTAAGTGTAATACCCAATCTTTTTTCAAATCAGACTTTGGTAACGAACGTAGGATTTTTCTGCATGAACCCATCAGGTGCTTATAGTTGTTCTGCTCTGCACCCTCTAAACCGACAACTTTCAGGTATTTATCCAGTACTATATGAGGTTGTATTTGGTTGCCACGATAAGAATCATAATCATCTAATAATGAAAAAGGATTACCACCAACCATAAAACCCCGTCGAGTATACTTGGCATTGAAGTAGTAAAAAATCTCTTCTTTAATGTGTTTGTTCTGCTCAAAAAAATCAGTAGTACCAACACTCTTATTCATTAATTTTTCAATCTCATCAGTCGCTCGTTTGCGTTTGCCTGCAATTTCCTCATAGGCAAATTCAGCCAAGAAGTACAAACATTCCAAAATATTACCAATCAGGGTATCTTTTGTGAGTCGAGTTTTGAGGTCTTCTATTTTGGCTACGGTGCTATTCTCCGATAGATACCTCCGCAAGTAGGTTTCAATATGCGTTATGTATGGCTCTATGTTATCGTATTTCTGAAATGTACAGTGATGTAAGCTATTTATTTTGTAGTCAATGGTATAGTCGGTTAACAAGCCCATGCTCTGCATTCGGTAAATCAAACGGCCTGTATTGGCGGCATTTCTGTCACGGTTGTAATAGTACCTAAGTTCACTAATATTTGAGTTTATAGGGTCATCCTTAATATCATTTCCAATTTCTTTTAACCGTAAAATGAAGTCATTAAAACCATAAGAGCGTTTAGCATTTAATATTTCTTCTCGGTATGTTTTAGTATATTTAGTAGGGGAAATTTGTTTTTCTGGGTCAATACCTAATTTAGTACAAATTTCTTTGACTGCATCTGGATAAACTTTGTCCTTTGCAATCATAAAGTCGAATGTACCTACCTGACTGTTATTAAAAGTGTCTTTCAACGTTTCTTGCTCTAACTCTACTTTTAATTCCTTTTTGCCATAAACGCTCAAGTCTGCGTCCCCACCATTAGCACTAATCAAGAAGTTGAGTACACTTGTAATGATTGCATTGCCATAAGGGAAGATAGAATTACCGATTAGATTGATATTGCCAATATCAATACCTTGATTTTTTACATAAATTCTTTTTTTATCAATTTTTTTCCAGTAGCTAAACTCATAATCTGTGCCATTTTCAGTATTGTAGTCACTCTCCGCCTCTTTCAACCTCTTCTCGAAGTAAAACTCCTTGTAGTTAAAAAGGCTGTGTACTTGGCTTTTTTCAGAATCAATGCCTTGAAACGAGTTTTTGAAAAAGAAATCGTGTGTACCCCTATCTTGATATGATTCCTGTATAAATTCTATCAGCCTTTGTTTTATTTTTTCCTTGAAAGCAAGTGGTTTTCCTGCAAAACCCCATCCCTCAGCCAAGTTGTTGTCAATCGCACTTTCTAATTCGTCTTTGCTATAAAATAGTTTTTCAATCACATTCTTGCGTAAGGACTTCCTTTGCCATAAATCCGAGATAGGGTTTTCTGCCTTGGCTGTAAGTGCCTGTTGAGATTCAAATAACAAAGCAAGATCTGATACCTTATAGACCTTGGCCTCATTTACCAGAATGTTTGCTACACCTATTTTTCTATCTCGTCCTGCTCGCCCTGCTTCTTGGACAAAACTTTCCAAAGAACCTGAATAAACATAGTGATACGTAGTCCGAATGTCTTTTTTATCAATTCCCATTCCAAAGGCTTTGGTACACACAATATGTTTTTTTCTGTCATGAATAAAATCTTGGAAATGCTTCTGAACTACTATGTTAAGTTCACTCTCTTGTCCATCACTGGAATAGAAATACCCTCTGGAACTTGATGCAATATTTTGAAAGACAAAATCAACCCCTAATTTATTTAAAGGGTTGCCATCTTTATCTACATCGGTTCCTTTAACTGGGCAAAAGACAATCGAATAAAAGTCATTTTGTGTTTTGTAAGCTAAATTCTTCTCGTTTAAAAGCAATTTTTCTTGCTCTATCTTGGTATCGCTATCAAATTCTTTGTGATGTTCGATAGACTTTGAAATCAATTCCTCATCGTTGAATTGTGCCAAAACCGAACCCATTTTTGCAAAATCTTCATTCAAAGCCTCTATTCTATCCTTATTAGTTACATCAATCACCCTAAAAAATAGCTCAGGGCGAATGGTATTTTCAATCATAATGATAGCGTTGGCAACATCTTCATGTTGGATTTTTAGTTCTCGCTCAATGTCGGCCAATACATCAAAAGAAGCGGTGGCGGTAAGCCCCAAAAGAGTAACCTTATTCGTCCTGCTTTTAGCAAATTCTTGGGCGTTTTTCCCCAACATCAAGTAGGTAGTTCTAAAATCATGCCCCCATTCTGAAACACAATGTACTTCATCAATCACACAGTAACTAATAGCCAAGCCAAAGTAAGCGTCAATATTTTTGATAATTTTCCTAAAATCTTCCATCACAAACCGCTCAGGAGAAACAAATAAGAACTGCGTTTCTCCGTATCGGAAATTGGTTAACCGTTTGGCTTTGTCCTCTCTTTTTAGATTGGAGTTGATGTAATCACAGCAATCTATCCAGTTTTCTTTAAGTACCCGTACTTGGTCTTCCATCAATGATTTGATAGGGTCAACTACCAAACATAAACCTGGCTGCATAAAAGCAGGTAACTGAAAAGTTAAGGATTTTCCACCACCTGTGGGCAGCAAACCAATGACAGGTTTTTGTTGTAAGGCTCTTGAAATAATAGGCAACTGCCCCTCTCGAAATTCGGTTTTTCGGAAGATATTCTGAACAAAGTATTCGATATGAGATTTTAGAGGTTCAATAGGTTTATACAATCCATTATCAAGTTTATCTACTAATTTCTTGTAATTCAACGAATTAGCACAATACACCCTTCGGGCTTTTCCATAGGTAGCATCTGCATAATGTGAAGAGCGAACTTTTATGGCTTTGTTTGATTGGTAATCATTTTCTTGGAAGATGGTCGAACGTCTTAGAATGGCATGGTCAATAATGAGGTCAAAAGTGGATTTATTTTTTTCAAAATAGGTTTGGTCTTTGGTTGGTATACCTAAATGAAGTTTTTCATTGATAGACCATTTGAGGTTGTTAAAAACAACTAACTCAAAATCAGGGACTTTTATTTGATGTTTTTTCTCTAAGAGTTCGTTCAGGTGGAAAACCATATCCTTCAATGATTGAATTGCCAAAGCACCACAAGGCAAATCACGCTCAATCACTGCAATCGTTATGGTAGCTTGATTGAGTAATGATTCATTGCCCAACAAGTACTCAATCATAGTTTTTTGGATTCGGGCAACTGCTAAAGGAATGAGCAGTAACGCATATTCAGTTTTGAAGTCTTCTATTGTCCGAAAGTAGTTTTTCTCAAAGATTGCATATTCCTGTTCATTAAGTAGTTTTTCAAAATTAATTTTCCCTGCGTCGATTTGCCCTTCACTAAACCGTAGTGTTTCAAAAGCAACCACCTCTGCGGCATCATCCCGATATTGGTCGTAGTATTGATAATCTGAATATGTATGATGCACTCCATCCACTTCAAATATTTTGCCCCTTTTCTTTCCAACTTCTGACAGATAGGGGGAATTAAAACTAAAATCAACGCTCCTACCTCCGACCATTTTGGGGTTGATAGTCGAAAACTCCCTTTGTGCTTGTACGATTTGTTTCAAAAAAGGGTGCTGTCCAATGAATTTCCATTCCAAATGACTGCCTAACTTTCCTGCATAGTTTTCTTTTGAAATCTGTAAGTGAGGCTCTATTATGTGCATTAACTCAAAAACTGTTTCATAGGAAATAGCCTCACCAGCATTACAAAAATTGTATTCAGTATTATCCCCTGTTCGTTTACTTAAACCTATTTTTTCAAATGTTTCTTCTACTAAAATAGGCACACGGGTTGGTAGTCCTCTTGAAATAATGTTATTAATGGTCGCTAAAATAGGGTTTAGAGTATCAAAGTTAGGTTGATGTTCGTACCCAAGTGGAAATTCAACATCAAATGAACTAATGTGTTGCAAAAGACCATTGAGTTGATTTAATTCTCTTTGTGCATGGGCATTTTTCCCTGCATCATTGATTTCAACTCCCAAGCCTTCCTTCTTCTGTGTGATTATCTTATTTATTGCATCAGCAATATATCCAGCATGGAAATGATTCATTTGCTACAAAATTTATAATAATACCCAGTATAATGGGTGTTGAATTGTTTAGAATTGCTTTAGTTTTGAACCGTGACGATATTCTTCTTAAACGATTTAGTTAGCATCTTCGTAAACTCAGAGAGCAACGCGACCTGAGTCAATAGGAACTGTATTTCCATGCTAATCTCTCTAAAAATCAAGTTGAAAACATTGAGCGCGGTGAGGGTAACACCACCATTAGTACGGCAAACACACTTGCGCTAGCACTGGGAGTAGAATTACCTGAATTGTTTCAATTTTAAGAATTTTAAGTGAAAAGCCAAACTACTCCAATAAGTTATTGGAAACCAAAATCTATTCAAACAATTTATCTAACGGTCAAAACCTTCCAAACAAAACTACGCAACTATAAGGGGCTTTACTTTGGTTAATTGAGTTTATATGATAGATAGACAAAGTAACTAAATACAGAAATACGTCATTTTTGGGTCTTAGAAAACTCTTTCCTTGTTTCATCGAAGGAACTTTTCCATAGTATGCTATTAAACCCACCCAGCCAATAGAAAACCCTATAGAGTAAGCTATTGGTTGAGTGGGCTACATCGTTAGAATATCAAGTCCAGTTCAGGGTCAGAGCGGTGTCCTTCTAATAAAAGCATATTAGGCAGTAACTCATAGACAGTTGCTTTTCCAATTGCTGCTTTGATATGGAGGTGACATACTACGCCATTTTGGTTGGTTATCTCCAATCCCTTCGCTGAAATTTCTTCCAAACGGCTTTTGAGGGTATTATCAGAGCAATCAAACCGTTGCTTTAATTTTTGCAAAAGCTCTTTTTGAGGTAAAGCATCTCCCAGTAATTTTCCTAGTTCCTCCACTACTTGCTTGATTTCAGCCACCTGTGGTCGGTCGGAAGTGAGTTGTAAGAGCATTTCTTCGTGTGCTAATGCTAACCCTTTAATCGCATTATCATACACCAGATGAATAGCAGGGGGACGTTGAGCTGCCCGTAGCTTGAGAAATTTGAGGGCGAGTAATTCTGACCCTTCTTGCTCAAAACCAATTTGCATTACTGTAGATGCTTTGTTAGCAGCTTCCGTACCTGTATGTCCTCTTGCTTTCTCACCTCCTGGGTTTTGGTGAATGACCAGCAGGAAGGTGGCATCGTAATTGTCACACAAGTTTCCCAAATAATCAAATAGTTGCATAGACTCTTTGGGGTCATTGAAGTTTGATACGCAATCGGTTACGACATCCAATAGAACAAACAATGGATACTTAGTTTGCTCTCTCACTTGCTCAATGAAGGATTTTACCGCACCCAAGCGTTTCTTTCGCTCAACTTGTTTGATGGAAGTAAATCGAAAATCAGTCGGGTTTTCATGGATGCCAAAACATCCTTTTTCTTTGATGGACTGAATGGCAGCAGGAAGCTCTTCCTTGAGATTCCGTTCGGTATCAATATATACTACTGTAATTGCCTCATCGGTCTTTTCAAAATGCAAATAATAATGTAAGCAATCGGTTTTTTGGGCTAACAAGTGACTGCAAAACAGCTCTGCTAATCTTGATTTGTGACTGCCGTACTTACCTTGGATGATATTGATTGTACCTCTCCTGATGATGGGCAAATCTCCCAAACTTATCAAGGGTGGAGAATATACAATAGGTTGGGTTGATAATTGTCCCACCTGTTGCTCAGTAGCAAGCAGTCGAGTTAACAGCTCATCCGCTACCAATTGTTGCTCTGGAAGAGGTTCGGGCGACGAAATGATTTCACCCAAAGCATCTAACAACGATTGTTCGCTTAATTTGAGCTTAAACCAATCACTGATGTCTTTTCCACCGTTATCGCTTAGGATAGAAGGGAGAATGAAGTTCCGTAAGCCATAATGGCGAGCTTTCATTGCAGACATCTTCAACCCAATTTCGTCAATATCAAGACATAGTACCAAATACTTACACTTCGACCGCATCATTTGGAGCGTTTCAGGTTTCAGGTGGGTACTTGCATTGTCTATTCCAACAGCATAAATCCCGTGTTGATTGAGATTGGAATTGGCCACAATACAATCCTTTAGTCCTTCTACTATCAATAGGGTATTACACGATATAGGAAGTTGAGCAATACCATAGGTGTTTTGAAAATCCACTGGTCGTTTCCCAACGAACTGATGCTTGTATTTCTTTATTGGTTCTAATGGACGGTAGATTTTGTTATAACCCTCGGCCAGTTCAAACGCAAAGATTGGATTGGAGGCAGATGCTACTACCTTTTTTCCTTGATTTGTAGTGAAGCTCTTAACTGACTTCACTCTGTAAGTTGCTAAGGTCTCTTTGATACTTTTTGGTATCGCTTCCCCTTCAAACTGCTTCCAGTAGTCGTAGTTATTGCCATATTCAATTGTACTGTTTCCACTACCTAAACCCAGCTTTAAGTCCCGATTGATACGTTGGAGTGCGTTAGAAAAGTCACAAGTATGCAGTCTCATTATAAACTCAATCGGATTTAAGGGCTTATCTTCTGCAAAATCTTTGTAGAGATAAATCCCTGAACTGTTACGAAACACATTGGCTGATGGGTGTTTATCTTCTCTGAACACTGCTCGAAACGGCTTCTTTTCTTGTTGAAAATCAGGGATGTAGTATTTGAAAATATCAAGGCCACCGTTGGTAGCGGCCATGATATTTTGTTTGGTGAGTTGCTTACTTTCTAAACGGAGATACATAAAATTCTTTAGTTAGAAGGTGGTGTAACTCATTGATAAACACTATTCCCTTGGGGGTAACGCGAATAAATGGGGCAAGTTTAAATGTTCTTCCCTCCTTATTTTTTATCTCTTTGGAATGTTGCTCAAAGTAACCTACGATTAGAAATTCGCGGGCTGGCTCTCTATCTTGGACAATATTGTATTGACGTAAAAAATTGTATAGTTTACGGTTGTTCTTGAACCCCAATAGTTCTGCAACCTCGGTCATTGAGTAGGATGATTTTTCTAAATCAGCTATTTTTATAACTTTTTTCATTTTTTTTGTAATTAAATAAATTTTCTTTTTTATTTTCTTCGACCCATTTGAGGAGGTCTAATTTCTTGAAATATAACTTTTGGTATTTTTTTTGATGAGGAATCAGCCGTTTACTGGTATAACGATACAATGTAGATTCGCTGATTCCCAGATACGAAGCTGCCTGCTCCGTTCCCATGAGTTCTGGGTACAAAGAAATATCGGGGTCGTCTTTATTTTTCACTGGTAGGTGATTGACAATAATCCGTTCGACGGCGTTGTAGATGAGCTGTTCAAGCTCGGAGGGTGTGGTAATGATTAAATTGTTGTTCATCTTTCGACTTCTTTATTTTGGAGTCGCAAAGATGATAGGTTATAGTGGTAGATTTAGGTTAGTATCTTTTTACTTACCTTTGATTATCAACACATTACGCTTTATTAGGGAGCTTGATTTCTTGCACTAATTTTTTTAAACTTTCAAAAGCAGCTTCAACAGGTGTACTATCGCTAATAATTTGCGAAAAAAGCTGTTCAACATTTTTGACTTCATTATTGTTTGAGTGAGTGGTACATTGCTCTAAAAACTGGGCAAGCTGATAATTTGTAACAGATTTACTTATAATACCAGACTCTCTTAATCCCAAAAAAAGCATAGCTAACTGGTTTTTTTGAATAGTAAACCTCAGCTTTTTAGGGTTTGGTAAATCTGTTGGTAAAGTTTCCGCGATATTCTTACTATCTAATAGTATGCTCTCAATATATAATAATTCTTCATATTGAATTTTTATTAATAACTTAGATTCGTAGGTATTAATATCAGCTGTATTGATATTAGTACCTACTACCTCTTCAAAAGTTGAACTCTCATGTGTGAAGTTGTCGTCATAGTCTGACCTGATGAATGAATTTTTGATAGAGCTAACAAGGCGAATACAATTAGTCAAAAATAATAGTTTCTTAGTTTTTGTTATTGAATAGTCTTGAATGTAATCACTCATCTGAGTTTGTATTTCTTTTTTAAAAGCCCTTAAACTTTGAAGATAGTCCTTTAAATAGTACCCATTGAACTGCACTATTTTCTCTTCATATATTCCAAACTTTGCTTCTTGGACTGCAAAAAAAAAGTCACGCAAATTATCATAAAGGCTTTTTTCCATAACTCATCATTTCTTAAACTTCGTCAATAGATTGGCGTATTGTTTCTTAACATCATCCTCAAAGCTATCCAAGTAGTGTTCGGTGGTTTGGAGACTGTTATGACCCAAACTCTCAGAAATGAACTCTATGGGCGCACCGCTACGCTTTAACACCGTAGAGAAACTGTGCCGAGCTGCATAGGTAGTAACAGGTTTGTCAATTCCTAATGCTTCAACGATACGTTTCATGTACTTATTAATTTGCTTGGTTAAGTACTGCACCAGTTCGCGTTCTCGTTGAGGGGTGATGTTGGGTTGCAAAATAGGAAAAATGTAGTTTGTAGGCAACTTAGAAGCATTTCCCCATTTTTCGATGATTGCTTTCGCTTCGGGGGTAAGAAACACTACAATAGGTTTTTGATTGGATTTTTTGGTGTTTTCGGTCTTTGCACGATAGAAAACCAGTTTATCCCCGTCAAGATTTGAATACTTCAAACGACATATATCCTTGATATTCATACCATTGCATAGGTAAGAAAACACCCAAAAGTCTCTTGCTTTATCCTCACTACTATTGGATATGGTAGGATAATGGAAGATTTGTTCAAGTTCAGCCATATTGAGAGCTTTCTTGACATTACGCCCTGCTGGAATCTGAAATTTGGATTTTTTGAATGGATAAGACTCCTTCGTAATGATGCCATGTTCAATAGCTTGGTTGTAAATAGCTCGTAAACTCCTGAGGTAAATACCTACGGTCGTAATAGATTTGCCATTGTTCAGCATCCAACGCTCGTAACTATTCAAGAAATCAGGGGTAATGTCTTTGAAGGTCAATTTTGTTTTGAACTGTTTTAAGGATTCCAAGGTGCAATTGTAAGAACTGGCAGTAGAGATACGGCCTTCCTTTTTTAACTGCTCAACATATTTAGCAATCGAACCATAAACGTCATTGGTATTTAGCTTTTCCTCTTTTGGAAAAAATAACTCTTCAAAAGACGCAAATGAAAACACTGCAAGTTGTTTGAATACTTCGGTTGCTTTGGCTTCAACAATTGAAATATTAACACGTATATCTTTTAGAAAAGGGTCTCTTGATTTTTCCAACCTATCAAAATCAGTTGCTGTAATGGACGGAAACCCAATACTGTAATACTTACGTTCCCGATTGAAGGTTACTCTAAGTTTCAATGGATAGGTTCCATCTTCCTTGATTTTCCGCTTGTCTAGTACAACGTTAAAAGTAGGAGCGTGTGATTTCATGTTTTGGGATAGTTGATACACAAATTGATACACAAAGTAAACAAAAAGAAACAAAAGATGCTAACTTAAATTAAGTTTAGTTGATATAAGTAGTTGATTTTTAGGGTATTTAATAAAGGGATAAAAAAGAAGCTAAAGTCGAAGCATCTGACTACGGATCAGAAGGTTTGGGGTTCGAATCCCTACGAGACCACAAAAAGCCCCTTAAACACTTGTTTGAGGGGCTTTTTTATGTTTTACTGCTATCTTCTATTTTGCGTTTTGTAAAAAAAACGCTGGGTAAGTGTTGGTGAAACCTTTAAGGTAATAAAGATTTATATTGGAGGATATTATAGAATGACCTCCTATGCTAAACTTATCCATCCCCCTTTATTAAACAAAGAATATTATTGTAAATGAAGGATTTTAAAGAAAAAGCTGACCTGATTTAGAGACTGGCAGATTTATAATTGCAGAAGTGCAAATAAGAAAATCTATAATTGCAGAAAACGCATTAAGTGCAAATAAGAAAAATTATACTTGCACTTATGAAAGCTACCGATTCTGAATTGGCAGCGCAACCGATTCAAGTTCCTCACCTGATCAAGATTGCTATCATTCATTATCAGTTTGAAACCATCCACCCTTTTTTAGACGGGAATGGTCGTATTGGAAGGCTACTGATTACCCTTTACTTTTTGGATAAGAAGCTTTTACAAAAACCTATTTTGTATCTATCAGATTTTTTTGAACGTAATCGCAGAGATTATTACGACAATCTAACCTTAGTACGCAAACGCAATGATTTGGAGAATTGGCTACTTTTCTTCTTGACAGGAGTCATAGAAACTGCACAGAAAAGCATAGAGAGCTTCCAACAAATCATCAAACTGAGAGACGACATTGAGCTGAATCAATTAATCAGTTTAGGAAAAAAGCAAACAGATGCAAAGAGACTTATCAATGAACTCTATAAACAACCCATCATGGATGGTTTACAGATAGCTGAGGTGTTGGACATTCATCCGTACTTCCACCTTGAGTAAAATTCTTACGGCCTCTAGTGCTCTGTCGATGTTAGGGTACTTCGTGCTGCATCTATCACAGGTATAATGTTTATCAAATATGATAAATATATTGTAATAATATTTCATAAGTATTATGAGTATTTGGCGCTAATTTTGCGTTTATAAAATAGTACATTTAAAATACTGAATGAACATCGATGCTCAACATATATTTGGCCTAGGAACAGGAATTTATACGATTCCTGATGTTGCTGCTATACTTGGCTTACCTCAAGCTAAGGTAAGGCGTTGGCTTCATGAGTACTGGAATCAACAGTTTGGCAAACCCAATCAAACCATTTTTTCTGATGGGGAAGGTAAAGAGCTAGTCACTAACTTTTTGACAGTCATAGAGTTTTTTACTTTTTATCAGTTAAGAGAGGAAGGAATCAGTGCACAAAAGATAGTAAAAGCTCATCATGTACTTGAAAAGGTATTAAATACAAAATATCCATTTGCAAAATCACAGATACTTACGGATGGCAAGCAGGTTCTTTTCAGTGGGGAAGTAGGTGAAATTATAAAAGCGGATGATTCTTTGCAAATCACTATTAAAGAAGTATTTGAACCCTTTTGTAAGAAAGTAGATTTTAATAAGGACCATTTGGCCGCTCGATTCTTCCCAATGGGTAAGGATAATAGCGTAATTATTGACCCTAAACGTCAGTTCGGCCAGCCAGTCATTGCGGATACGAATATTCTCACAGAAACAATTTACGGCTTGTTTAGAGGAGGGGAGTCTATTGATGTGATAGTTAAGCTGTATGATTTAACACCTAAGCAGGTCGACGATGCTATTAACTATCATAGGAACGCAGCATGAGTAAAACTAAAATCTACATTGACGAAAATATATCACCTACTATAGCGGAAGGACTAAACATACTTGAAAAGCCTAATGGTGATTATTTTGAAGTTTTGTCTATACAAAGTGTATTTGGACGTGGAGCCTTAGATGAAGAATGGCTGCCAGAAATAGGCAAACAGCAAGCTGTAGTTATAACCCAAGATTTAAATATACAGAGAATCCGCAGACAGAGAGAACTTTATGAGCAGCATAAAGTAGGTGTTTTTTTTCTAGCTCCACCTTCTAAAACTGGTTATCAATATTGGGAAATGGTGGAACAAATCATTAAACGATGGAAAGATATTAAAAAACTTTGTCGTGAAAAAAGACCTTTCGCCTTCAGATGCACTTCTAGAACTGAATTTGAAAGATTATAATACTTAAAAATATGTCCAAAGGACACATCTCTAGTTTTGCTCAAATTCTCCCCAATGTCGTGAATTGCTCTACCAGCCAATCGCGCTTTTGCTTGGTGACGGGTACTTGGCTGCCGTCGGTCATGAGCAAATAGCCCCCTTCTTGCTTTATTATTTTTTTGATGTACTCAGGATTGACCAAATGCGAATGATGAACTCTTACAAATCCGTTGGGTTCGAGGGCTTGCTCTACTTCCTTGAGTGTACGACAAATGACGATTTTTTGCCCGTCCGACATCTGAAAATGTGTGTAGCTAGTGTCGGCCATACATCTCACAATCTGTGCAATTTCGATGATTTCGTGGCCCTCATTGGTAGGTAGTGCAATACGATGAGGGGGCGTTTTGGGAGCCAGATGTTCATAAAAAGTTTGGATTTGGGGGCCTTGTAGCTGCTTTATTTTTTTTTGTTGCCATAGTCCAAGGGCTTCTCTCAAGTCATTTTCTTCGATGGGCTTGAGCAGATAGCTTAAGGCACTCACTTTAAAAGCCCTTATGGCATAATGGTCGTATGCGGTGGTGAATATGACATCAAAATGAAAATCAGAAAAGTGATGCAACAAATCAAAACCATTGAGACGGGGCATCTCAATGTCAAGAAACAAAATATCGAAGGCTGTCACTTTGATAAACTCTATGGCGGCCTCGGGTTGGTTAAACTTGGCTAGTACTTGTACGCCCATATTGAGACGTTTTAGTTTCATGTCGAGCACCTCAGTAGCGGGTTTCTCATCGTCGATTAAAATAGCTCGTATCATGTTTTTTTAGTTGTCGATTTGATAGATGATTCTTACTAATGTGCCTGTTTGCCCTTCTTTTTGCAAATCAAAAACTTCGATAGTAAGTTGATTAGGATAGTTACGATTAAAGAGATCGATGCGTTGCTGTGTAATGTCCATTCCATAAGATTTGCGCTTCACGGTGGAGCGATTGCGAAGTTCGGAGGCTTTTTTGCGCCCTATACCGTTGTCTTCAATCTCAAATTCCACTTTTTTATCATCTTTTGAGCGGATTCTGATGGTTAATTTTTTGGAAGACAAATGGCTGGGCATTAATCCATGCCAAATGGCATTTTCGACAAAAGGCTGTAGTAGGAGCGGAGGAATGATGAGGCTTTCGACGTCCACATTTCGCTGCACTTCAATCTGGTATTCAAAATCATCACCTAGTCGCATAGCTTCGATGTCAAGATAATACCGCAAAGCCGTCAGTTCTTCTTCCAAAGAAATAGATTCTTCGCGTGAATGGTTGAGAATCATGCGCAAAAGTTTAGAGAACTTCGCCAAATAACTTGACGCTTTTTTCTCATCATTCGACATGATGAGGTATTCGAGAGAATTGAGACTATTAAACAAAAAATGAGGATTCATCTGACTCCGCAAGGCTAGCATTTCGGTTTCGGCCATGCGTTTTTCATAAAAAGATTTGTTTTGTAGTTCCTCAAAATACGCCAATTGACTTTCGGTTTTTTCTTTTTCGAGCAACCGCACCCGGTGGGCAATGGCCAACGAAAGTACGATGATTTCGGCTACTACGGCAAAAGACAAGGTAAGCAAATCGTCGAGGTTGGCGGGGAGTTTTACGCCTTTCAAAATCACTTCTCCGGCTCTGAGCCAAGCCAGCATTCCGAAAAATCCCAAGACGGCATTGGCTAAAATAATGTAAGGTACCATCGGCGATTTGACGCTCCGCTTTATCCAAATGAGGGTAAACAAATACAAAGGGAAAGCCACAAAACGCCCTCCCCAAAAGGAAAGTTTTTGTAGGCCGCCGTCGTTTGTGAGGAGCATTACTGTAAGATACACTACTCCATATCCCCAAAGTAGTACAGCCAATCTCCTAAACCATGTTCGAATGTGAGGGTTGTTTTTTTTGAGATCAAGAAGCTCAATCATAAAAAAAAGATAAGCGCCAATTCCCCACCATAGGAGGGTTTCCATGAGATGGTTTTTGAGAAGAGGCCATTCGCCTAAGCTGTGCCCTAGCGGCGTATAGGCGCGGGTTTTGAGGAGCGAAAACACAAAACTACAAACAATATACACCCAGTAGTAGGCATAGATTGGCTGGCGATATTTGACGTACAAAAGACCCACAAACAACACCGCCAAAGCCAAAGCTCCTTGTATCCAGCTTCGGTACTGAAACTCGGGCATGTTGGACCGATACTCGCGCAGGATGCGCTTTTGATAATAATCTTCACTTTCGATTTGGAGATTCAACGACGGTTTGGGCGTTTTGAAATCGGTCAAAAAAGGTAAAATACCGGTCTGATGCGAAATCCGTCCAAACACCCTGATGGTTTGATTTGCACCAATTGGGAGCGGAATATAAGTGTCATTTTCGCTGGCAGCCCATTGAGACGTGGGTGTCATCGTGCCACTTTGGAGGATTTGGCAGCTATCTCCCCGAAACACACTGAATCTAACACTCTGGTTGACCGAACTGGTATAAACATAAACTACCTTTGGCAAATCGGTATCGTTGTGTATCACAAAATATACCCAATAGGCTTGTTGAGGCTGAGTGTTGAGAGACTTTTCAAGAATTTTCCAATCTGGAAGGGCTCGTAAAGAGTCTAAGTTAGTGGCATTGACCTGTCTTCTGATGGGGGTAAAAGTATAGGTCGCTTTTTGGAAAAGCGTTTGATATCCATTCAGCTGACCTAAATATAGTGTATCCGGTACTGCCCAAGAGGTCAACACCATCAGCATCATTCCCCCCCAAAGAAGGTAGCGTGTCATGTTTTAGTAGGTACTTTGTAATTTTTTCAAAGAAAAGAAAATAATCTAGCATCTCTCATTTTAAACTTATTCAACGGGCATTTGAGTTGCTAGAAAAGGTTTTTGAATGAATACTCAAACAAGTATAACGATAAGCGGGGGTTGTTGACTCAAACGCCCGTTTTATTGACCCATACAGATGCTTTATGAAATCTAACATAAGAGTGCAAGGCTTTTGGCGCAAATTTGAGTAGTTATTTTATCTATCCATTTCATAAAGCATTTACAAAAATGAAAGAAAAATCTGTTTGGCGTTTTTGTGGGTCTTTGTTTTTTATTGCCTTGATGTTGATAGTTGAGACACGAGCGCAGATACGCGTCGACAACCCCAAGCGCACCGCTGAAAGAAGCGTAGAAGGACGCGTCAACGGTAAAATAGATCAAGGTATCAATAGAGGCCTTGATAAAGTAGAGGAAGGAATTGGTAATATTTTCAAAAAGAAAGATAAGAGCAAAAAAGAAGATAAGAGCCAAGAGCAGGAAGAACAATCTACCGAAGACGAAAACCAGAATGAGGAGGTCGCTACACAAAAGCAAAGTACTGGTAAAAAGAATCAATCAGAACCTACAAGTTCTGCGGCATCTCCCTCCAAAACCTTAAAATCATACTCAAAATTTGATTTTATAGCAGGCGAAAAAGTAGTAGCCCTCGAAGATTTTACGCAAGATGCGGTGGGGGATTTTCCGGCCAAGTGGAATACAAACGCGAGTGGGGAAGTGGTAAAATTGGAAGGAGATGCCGCCAAATGGCTGCAGTTTGGCAACAAAGGGATTTTTTATCCTGAATTTGTGAACGACCTCCCCGAAAACTTCACTATGGAGTTTGACATGGCGATATCAGAAGAAATGAGCAACAATCAGTCGGGACTCAAAATTATTTTTCCCGAAAATAAAGAACGAAAACTTACCTACGACCAGCATTTTAGCAATGTGTTGCAGGTAGGAGTGGATATTCATCCCGTGCTGGGAGAGGGAAGTTCTACGGATATATGGGTGTTCAACAAAAGCAATGAAAAAATCTTAGAAAACAGCAGTAAAATGGTTTGGAATGACAATCAGCCCAATCGCGTCTCGATTTGGAAGCAGAAAACCCGCTTGCGAGTGTATGTCAACGAAACTAAAATATGGGATATTCCAAAAGCTTTTGATGCCACCGCTAAGTATTCTATGCTTTTTGCCACTAACGTCTGGAGTGGAAGTGTTTTTCTTGCCAATCTGCGGGTAGCGGTAGGTGCGCCTGATACGCGCAGCAAACTCCTCACGGAAGGGAAATTTAGCACGACGGGCATTTTGTTTGATGTCAATTCTGATAAAATCAAACCCGAATCTTATGGTATTTTGAAAGAATTGGGAGGGGTATTGAAAGAAAATTCAACCGTAAAAGTTAAAATTGTGGGGCATACCGATTCGGATGGCGATGATTCCAAAAACCTAGACCTCTCGAAGCGTCGTGCACAATCAGTCAAAAACACACTGGCTAGTGAATTTGCGATTGAGGCAGCGCGCATGGAAATAGACGGAAAAGGCGAAACCCAACCAGTAGCCCCTAATACTACGGTAGAAGGAAAAGCCAACAATCGGCGTGTAGAGTTCATAAAATTGTAAACCCTTTTTAGACCATACAAAACGTAATGAAAGTCTCAATCAAAGACATACTGCTGGGTAGTTTGTTGCTTATAAGCTGTGGACAAAAAAACACCTCTGAAGCCACTGCAAGTGAAATAATGGAGACCTCATCTGCTTCGGTTTCTAGTTCAAACGGAAATTGTCTATTGGCTTATCAAGATAAGTACGACCAGCTGCTGCCTTTAGAAAACATCCAAAAGCACTTTACGACTGATTGGAAAAGTACCAAAAAGACGTATATTCTAAACAAAAATCCCAAGTATCGCAATCACGATACCTACACTTATAGTTGGCCTAGCGAGCGCACGCGCACCATGGAGATTGCGGGTCGCAAACTGACAGTGCCTATCGACAATCGAGTAGGGCTTACATGGGTAGGAGATGATTTGTACAAAATGTCCAAGAAAAAGTCGGACCTTGAAAACTTTCAATCTTTTTATAGAACCCCTACCAAAGAAGAGCTAGAACGGGCTTTTGAGGAAGCAGATAAACGGGTAGGGGAGCAAAAAGACGTATCGAAAGACCAAAAAAATGCAGCCATGGGGCTGGCAAAGGGAATGGCCGCCCAAGCTAAGTTTGAGCAAGTTTCGGGAATAGGTGATGCGGCTGCTTGGAAACCCAACGACAATGAACTTGTGGTACTAGTAGGTGGTTTGACTTTTCAGGTCATTGCCGATGTGAGTAGTGATGCCAATTCCAATTTAGAGCTTGCAAAAAAACTCGCCCTTGAGGTCTTGAAAAAGTGTAATTAATTGATTTAGTGGTGTTTTTGACAGCGTTTACGACGCTGAAAGGGAAATCTATGTTCAAAAAAACGTTTTTAACTCATGAAAACCAGAATTTTTATAGGATGTATGGTGCTACTTTGGAGCTTCGGAGCGGCTGCTCAAGAATGTAGTGGCTACTTTGCCCTCCAAAAAGGATTGAAAATGGAACTAGTAAGCTATGACAAAAAAGACAAACCCGCAGCAATCCTAAAGTACGAAGTGGTAGACTATAAACCCGTAAACGGAGGAATAGCGCTGTCTTTTTCAAACCAAACCTACGACGGCAAAGGGAAATTGCTGGCTAAAGGAGATGTGAGTGGAAAGTGCGTAAATGGGGAGTTTTATTCGGATGTACGTAATATCGGCTCAGAAATGCTTCCTAAATCAGCGGATATTGAAGTCAATGTCACGGGTGATCAGCTTATTTATCCCAATGACCTTAAAGTAGGTCAAAAACTGAAAGATGCAGTGGTGACCGTAAAATCTGGCATGAAAGGAGGCATGACCCTTCTAAACATGACCGTCACAATCACAAACCGTACCGTACAAGGTTTTGAAATAGTCGAAACACCCGCAGGAAAATTTGAGTGTGCTAAAATCACTTTTAACACGTTAGCCAAATTGATGGGCAAACATAGTACCAAAACAACTGAGTATATGGCCAAAGGCATAGGTGTAGTGAAGTCGGAGCAATATGACGAAAAAGGAAAAAAAATATCCTCTTTGGTACTAACAAAACTGGAAAAACCATGATACGCCTGCTCGTATTTTTGCTGGCTTGCAGCCCATTATAATTTTTTTAATAGAAATAGAACACGACTTACCTCTTTTTACAGATATTGACCTGCCTAGTTATCTGCCTAAAAATCAGTTAGTTTTAAAGCAGAAAAATAATGCCCTACACACTTTACCCCCCTGAATACTCCATTGATTTAGGACAATACAAGGTCGTGAAATAGTCACCCTACATGGGTGATTATTTCACATAAAAAGCGACAAAAAGCGCCGAACTTATTATTTTTGAGGATTCTAATTAGTCAAAATGGGTTTACAGAACTTGCCGAATAGAAACATAATCCGCTAGAAATGTTGAGAATAGGAAAGCTCAGAACCCACGAGATTAAACATAAGTAGACTCATTTATGAAAAAAGATATTTCATTTTCCCCCGTTTCGGGTGTATATGTCACCATTGCTCGTCGCTTTAATGAAGTCAATCAACTCGAATGGCACGTATATCTTATCAACCGTAACGATGCCCCTATCACAAACGTATTTGTGACTTCGAGAGGGTACTCGGGCGATGATGCCAAAACCAGAGACGAACAAGAGCGTACCTCTACTTTGCGTCATTTTTTTGCCGAGGTTCTTCCTTCCCAATCCGTAATTATAGAGCCTATTATGTCAGGGGTATTTCACTTAAACAACGAATATTGGGTTAGCTATTTTGTTGGAAATCAGGTTTTTGATAAAAAGTTTGTTTTTGTTCCTGACAGCATAGTTGAGCAAAATCTCGTAGATATTGAAGAATTAGGCCTCCAAGGAATCCTCCACGAATAGCCTTATATTAAGTGCTAAAGCAAAGTTAACCGTCATCGGCGGCTAACTCTGCTTTAGGGCTTTGGTAGCTCAAACGTTTGTTATTTTTTGGGGACCTAAACGTTTGTTAACCATATTCGTTACCACAGTGATTTCCTCTAGGGCTTGTTGAATGAACTTGTCAAGACTTTTTGATTCAAACTCTCTCCAAGATTCAATTTGTTTGGCAAGTTCGGCCAATTTGATAAAACCTGCGGTAGAAGAAGTCCCGTACAGTTTGTGACCAACCGCTTTGGCGGTGGTTGTATCTTGGGTATGAATGATTGTTTGTAGTTTAGCGGTCGCTAACTCAAGTTCATTGAGGGTGAGGGTCAAAAACTCATTCATTAAATCTTCGTCTTCTCCCACTAGCATTATCAGTTGAGAAGGATTAAAGTGTTGCGATTCGTCGATTGATGGCTCCTCCTTATTCGAGGTTTCTTTCTGAAACCACTTGCCAAAAAGCTTTACAATCGTCTCCTCAACAAAGGGCTTGGTGATGAAATCATCCATGCCTGCCTCCATACATTTTTCTTTTTCTCCTTTGAGGTTTCCGGCCGTAAGAGCGATGATAGGAATATGTATGCCAGGCGTGAGGGCACGAATCTTGGCCGTCGCCTCGTAGCCATTCATTTGGGGCATTTGGATATCCATGAAGATAATGTCGGGTAGTTTTGTCTCGCAAACTTGCACTGCCTGGTGTCCATTAACTGCCTCAAAGATAGTGGATTGGGGGGATACGCGCTTGATGATGGTTTTGGCCAGAAGCATATTGACAGGGTTGTCTTCTGCAATCAATACCCGAATAGCACTTGATTCTTCAGGGATAGTTTGAAGAGATGGAGTAAGTTGAGCCTCGTTTGTTTTTTTGAACAAACGTGAAAGAGTATTATACATTTCTTGCATTTTGATGGGTTTCACCAGTCGTTGGTTCACCATCAGTTCTTCACACCCTTTGATGATAGTTCCATCATCGGAGGAGCTATGCAGCAAAATGATAGGCTGCTCTTCGTGCGTTTCAAAAAAACTTTCTCTGATTTTTTTGATAGTCTCAAGCCCATCCATATAGGGCATATGATAATCCATCATAATCACATCATAGCGGCGGCCTTGGGCGAGTAATTGTAAAGCCTCAAAGCCGTTTCGTGCTTCTTCGGATACTATTTGTTTGAGCAGCAGCATTTGTCTCAAAATCACTCGGTTGTTGTCGTTGTCGTCAACAATTAACACATTCTTGATGAGATCAATATTTTCCCAATTGATAGAGCCGCCTTTTTCGGCTTTGAGAGTCAAATCAAAAAAGAAGGTGCTACCTTGGCCAGGGGTACTATGCAGCTGGAGTTTACTATTCATAAGTCCCAACAATTTGTTGGAAATCGTCAGTCCCAGCCCCGTACCTCCGTAGCGTTTGGTAGTAGATACATCTTCTTGTGAAAATGCCTCAAATATTTTGTCTTGTTTTTCGGGCTTGATACCAATCCCCGTATCTCGTACTTCAAAACGAAACGTGACTTCGTCTTGATGGATGTCTGAAAGTGCTTCAATTTTGAGTTCGATTTCACCCGTTTCGGTAAATTTGACCGCGTTGCCTAGTAGGTTGACCAGCACTTGTTTGAGGCGTACAGTATCGGTCCAGACAAACCGGGGCAAATCCAACGAAATATTGAGAAGCATCTCAAGTCCTTTGCTTTGGGCTTGGTAGGTGATGATGTCGGCGGTTTGGCTTCCTAGCTCAAATAAGTCACATTTGGCAATATCTAGCTCAAGCTTACCAGCTTCTATTTTTGAGAAATCCAAAATATCGTTGATAATCGTCAAGAGAGCGTTGGCCGATTGATTGACGATATTGAGGTATTGTAGCTGAGTTTCGTTAAGGGTGGTTTTTAATACCAAATCCGTAAACCCAATAACACCATTAAGAGGTGTCCGAATTTCATGGCTCATATTTGCCAAAAATTCTGATTTGGCCACACTTGCTTGTTCGGCTTGAAGTTTGGCTTTCTTTAATTCTTCACGTTGGAGACAAATTTCAGTGATGTCTTGTGTAAACATCATAATCCCCCCAATACTCCCGTCAAATTGATACCATGGCCTCACCTCCCACTTAAGGAATTGGTCATGAGACCAGCCATCAGGGCGCCATCTATCTTCTTCATTTTTTTCGATGGCTCCTTGTAAACAGCGCGCGTGGATGTCTTTCCATTCTTGTGAAAGATTGGGAAAAACCTCATAATGAGACAATCCAATGATGTTTTGATTGCCCAAGCGGTATTCTTCCATCCAGCGGTGGCTGACAGCGATATAGCGGATGTTTTGATCAAACATAGCCACGGCGGCGGGGGCGTGCTCCACAAACGCCATCAAGCGGGCTTTTTCGATGGTAAGGGCTTGCTGTGTTTTTTTCTGTTCCGAAATGTCGGTGGCGATGCCCAAAAACCCAATGATTTTGTTTTCGGTGTCTCGTATAGGAGTCACCACCATCGATACCATTATTTGAGAACCATCTTTTCGAATGTAAGTCCATTCTCGTTGTTCGGAACCGTCGATGAAAGCTTTGTGAATAAAAGTTTTGAAGCCTCCGATAGGAGTATGGTATTGTTGCGAAAGTTCGTCGGCTCTTTGAGACAATTCTACCACATTCGGCATTAAGATAGAAGTAGTTTTGCCAATTAATTCTTCAGCGGAGTAGCCCAGCATTCGTTCGGCACCACTATTGAACACCGTAATAATGCCGTGGGTGTCGGTAGCGATGATAGCTACTTCCGAAGCAGACTGTAATACGTCGTTTAGGAGTTTTTGGGAGCGTTCGGTTTCGAGTTGGGCTTTCTTTTGGGTATCAATATCTTGAAAAGTACCATAAAGTTTGCGGCATTTACCATTCACGATTTGAGCATTGCCAAGGGCTCTCACCCAGCGTTCATTGCCTTTAGCGGTTACAATTTGGAGTTCTATGCTCCAAGATTCCCCTGTCTCAATACCTCTATTTACTGCCTCTTGAATGGCTTTTCGGCTTTTACCTTCTTTGTAAAAATTGATTCCTGTCTCTAAATCAGGCTCGAAGTCGGCAGGTACTTCATGAATTTCTTTGGTAACTGCCGTCCAAATTACCTTATTGTTTACCAAATCTACTTCCCAGCCGCCCACACTCGCGATTTGGTTGGTTTGTTCGAGCAGTTCTTTTGTTTGTTTTAAATCGTTTTCTAACTGATGTCGCGTCGTAATATCTAGTGCATTTCCGATTACATAGTCTTCTCCCTCCAAGCTTTTTTCGCGGATATTGTTAAACATCCAGATACGTGGCGAGCCATCACGATGTAGGGTATGCATGACACCACTTGCTCTTCCTTTTTGTTTGATTTCGTTTAAGTAAGCTTTGAGTCCTCCATGCAAGTGCTCAGGAACAATATCAAACAAACTCATATGGGCTACTTCTTTTACTGTATATCCCAAAATATCTGCACCTGCTTCGTTGACAGTCAGGAAGTTGCCCTTCATATCATGGGTGCACATCAAGCCCTGAGAGTTTTCAAAAAAAGCTCTTAATCTATCTTCGCTGATTTTGAGTTTAAGCTCTTTTTCTTTTTCAGTGGATATATCTCTCGCAATCGCAAATATACTCCCCGTGGCAGGCTCAGGCGAAGCGGTCCATTGTAGGTATTTGTAGTGACCATCTTTGGTACCAAAGCGATGCGTAAAGTTGATTGTATTAGCGCCTGATGCTAGTTTAGCGATTTCTAGTTGGCTTTTTTCAACATCTTCAGGGTGAATAAGTTCGAAAAAGGAAGTATGCAAAAGTGTTTTTTCATCCCATCCCAAAACTGCCGTGAAAGCAGGATTGACTCTCTTGAAGTAGCCGTCAGTGCCAGCTACACAAATCAAATCGTTGGAAGAATCAAAGAGCTGTTCAAAATGTTTTTGTTCTTCTTTTTGCCGGCGTTCGACAATCAAAGAAATCGCTACTTCCCCGAGCAGCTCTAGGGCTCGTTGTTGAGAATCGGTAAGTTTACTGGGAGTATCATCCAAAACGCACAATGTTCCTAAAGCGTATCCGTTGGGGTCAATCAACGGATAACCAGCATAAAATCGAATATTAGGATCGGACGTAACGTAGATATTGCCTTGGAATCGTTCGTCTTGGGTTGCATCCTCCACTTCAAATATTTGGCTGTCATTAATAGCGTGGTTGCAGAAGGCCAAGCGGCGTTCGGTTTCCTCAAATTTGAGCCCTACTTTAGATTTTATCCATTGTCGATTTTCATCAATGAGTGATACAAGAGACATGGACGTGCCGCATATCAAAGAAGCTAGCTCTGTAAGACGGTCAAAATCTTCTTCGGGTAGCGTATCTAATATTTGATAGTATTTGAGTGCTTTAAGTCTCTCCTTTTCGTTGCGTACTAAAGGGCGATTTTTCATTTATTTGGAAAATAATCTCAATAGTTAGGTGGAATCAAGGGGTGTTGAAAAGGTAATAATTAGGGTTTAGGGATAGATATGTATACTATAAAGATAATAACATTCTAAAAAAATGAAAAGTTGCGAATTGACGGTTTTCTTATGGTTTGTGTTAATGATTGATAGTCAGGATATAAAGACTTTTTAGGTATACTAAAAAATACAAAAAAAGCACTTGATCTGAACAAGTGCCTTTGTTTACCCTCATAAAAGGCCAAATTTAGCTTTGTATCTTGGCAAATTCTTTCGCCAAATTCCCCGCTACTATCTCAATGTCATACAATTCCCACACCATTTTTTTTGCGTTTTTTTTGAGCTTATCGCAGTAAGAAGGATTTTGAAGCATTTGTACTAATCCTCCCAAGACACCTTCTACGGTAAGAGGTATTTCATGGGCGGCCTGGTACTGTGCAACGGTGCCATCGAAGCCGATGCGATTAGAAACAAGAGCAGGAACGCCCGCAGTCATGGCTTCTAAAGCCGCAATCGAAAAGCCTTCCGAATAAGAAGTTAAAGCAAAAATATCAGCATCGGCTAAGGCGGCTTTTTTGAGCTCACCAGTGAGCATTCCTACCATTATCATTTTATGAGCTAGATGATGGTCGCTAATGAACCGCTCGGTGAGCGCTTGGTATCCATCATCTGGCCCCGCCAAAACAAGGATTGTATCATCGTATTGTTGGGCATATTTTTGAAAAGCCGGGAGTAGCAAATCAAGTCCTTTTTTGATGTTGAGGCGTCCCATAAACAAAACGATTTTTTTGTCGGTAGGCAAGCCAAATTTTTCTCTAAAAGTGCCTTTGGGCGGGAGATTGGCAAGCTCATCTAGCTGCATACCATTAGGAATGATAGCGACATTGGGATGCTGAAAACCCAGATATTGACGTAAATCGTTTAGCTCATCATGGTTATTGATTTGGATGAGGTTTGCTTTTTTGAGAAATCGCTTTTGAAATAAAACAGAGAATATTTTCTTTTTCCAATATCCATGATGGAGTGCCCAATGGTCAAGCAAACCATGAATGGTGATGGCTTTGGGGGTATTGTTTTTGAACAAAAAGGGAGCCACACTCCCAAAATGCCAAATACCATGACAATGAACTACGTCATATTCATGGATGTGTTTTTTGAGAAAATCCCATAATTCCAACGAAAATTCAGGAAAAAAACGACTAATGGGAGTCGTACGCTTACAAACAATTACCCGGGCACCGTCAGGAGCAGGGTAGATTTTGTCGTCAGGTGAGGCAGGACTCAATATGTCTACTTGGTGACCTAGTTTCAAAACCACCGTAGTATGATCATAGATAATACGAGCTGGCCCACCAATCGCCCAAGTGTAGGCACAAATATTTAGGATTTTCATGCGGCAAAATAACCACATAGAAGCATACCACACAATAGAAAAGGCAGCACTAAATAATTTGGCACACTATTTGACATAACTTTATTATACATTACCCATTCTCCATTAATTGACATGCGAAAGCTACTACCAATCGCTTTTTTATTTATTTTTTGGCAAATACAGGCGCAAAATGTGACTTTATTGGGCGTATCCCCTAGTTATTCACAGGCAGGAAAGTTGTCAGGCAAATTGGGATATAATTTTAATGTCACTTCGGTTATTAATGCAGTCAGTCAAACAGTCGAACAAAAGTTTTTCCCCTCCGGACATACGCATTTTCTTTTGCATGGATTGTTGGTATATCAGCTCAATAAACAATGGAGCGTCGCAGGAGGCTATGCTTTTGGAAGGCATAATATTTTTGGACTTCGCGAAAATGAGCATCGGTTGGTCGGACAAGCGATTTACCAGCATAAACTAGGCAACTTTGTAATCACCCACCGTGGCCGGTATGAGTGGCGTCAACCTATAAACTTACAGACGAAAGTAGTATCTGATGCCAACATTGGGCGCTATCAAGTTTGGGCAACTTACCCTCTTTATGACACTGACAGACAAAAGAAGGGATTCTATTTGTCAGCTTCTAACGAAGCCTTTTTGTATTTCAAAGGGGCGACCAATGGCCCCGTAAGTTCGCGAAATGGCTCCCTATTGTCAGAGAATTGGATGCATATAGGAGGAGGTTATAATGGGGGAAAAGCACGTATTGAATTGGGATATTGTTTTCAAGCATTGGTACGTAATAAAGTGCAGGATTATCGCTTTTTCAATCTCTTGCAAATCAATATTTATCATACAATTCATTGGCACGACGTGCAGTATTGGTGGTATATGTAATTCCTATGGCATGAAAATTGTCTAAAATTTTAATGTGGAATTTTAAAGTTTTAAATACCTTTGGATTAAAATTAAAGTTTTTCTTGAAAAAATTAACTGCTATCGGCCTTTTTATCTTGCTGCTCTACAATATGTTTGGGCTGACGGTGGCAGTTTTGTTTTTTGAAAATAACTTCCAAACGGCTTCTCCTATTGCTGAAAATGATAAATGGCAGACCGTAAAAATGCACTTACCTACGCTTCCTTACAATGAAGCATGGGAAAATGCTGATGGACAAGAGGGGTTGATTAGGAGTGGGGATGATTTTTATAATATTACCCATCAACGCCACGAAAATGATACGCTATATGTAACGCTCAAAACCAACCAACATGCCCGTGATCGGTTTTTTGAGCTTGCCAATATGATTCAAGAAATCACTGATCCCAGCTCTGACCCTACCGATACTCCTTTTGGAAAGGTAGTGAAGCTATTGAGTGATTTGGTAAAAGTATATCTCCCTAACTCGTCGATTGAGTGGCCTACCGAAGCATCTATACAAATGCTCTCTACCCGTTTTTTTGCCGCTCCCAACGATTCTTTGCCACAATTTTTCCAGCTTCTACACTCTCCTCCTCCCGAAGTCGCTT
>VFQN01002211.1_pt1 | contig 30673 bp, 38 predicted proteins | sample 3512371 | NCBI WGS metagenome assembly VFQN01 (sample SAMN10412370, study PRJNA504923) | tailings metagenome | isolation source: Replicate 2 from Balatoc abandoned mine | place: Philippines: Itogon, Benguet | collected 2017-08-28 | reverse complement strand
GAAATGTCACGCCTGCGCACGCCTGCCCTGATCGGACCCGCGCAGCTGCGCGGCCGTAGGGGCTTGTCCGTGGCCATCAGATACCGCCCCCCCTCATTAGTATTATTTGTGCTGCACGTGCGCTGCCTACGCATTGCTGAACGTGTACGGCACCCACGTGCTTCGAGACCCTCGTACGGCAGCCTTCCGGTCAGCATCTCCCACAGCATGACGCCGAACGCCCACACGTCTGCGCAACGCAGAGGGTACGTGGGAGGGGGAGGAAGCTAAGACACAATCAGGGTAGCCGCGCGTGTGCACTGAACGCCAGGCTGCAAGTCCTATGTCCAAGCTGGCACGCACACACGTGCCTGGACTCGGGGGGTGCTTCATTGTGGTACCAATTGTACTGCTCAATTACGAAGGCCCCCCTTGATGCTTGCACTGCACAATAGGGCTACGATGCGCCTGGCTAGCTGCCGTCTGCTGCTGATGATGATGGACAGTCAATACAGTCAACCAGGAGCATAGGTGGCCATGGCACAGAAGGTCCAGCAGCACGCTCGCGTGGTGCGCTTGCCACCCGTACAGCTGTGTATTACGGTGCCGGTACCCCGCCCGGGGGCGTACGGATCCAGCTGCTCACCGGTGGCGTGGCAGATCTTGCCCTGGAACGCCTCCTGGGGAGGTACGGCGAGAGAATGCGTCGCACATGGGTGTAGGCCGGCTTGCCCGTTTGCAAGAAGGTATAGACGGTGTGCTGTGTTGTACCGGTATTGTGCTGGCTTTTTGGGTGCGCGTAGAAACGACGTGCGGCTCAATGCCCAGCAGGCGGCTTAGCGCACGCACTCTGGCAAGCAAGGAGAAGGCAGGTGGTGCATCCAGTGTGTTGACTGTGGTGTTGTGCACATGCTCTCGTGTGCTCTCTCTTAGCACCTAACCTATGAGATGCACCCACCATCCACCATGGCAGGTCCCTATCCGTCCAGTCGCAAGACGCTAAGGGTACATCACCTGCTTCCCCGCCTCTGTCACAGAGTCTGTGCTGAACAGGGATTCCGCCAACCACCAAAACGGAAACGCGCGGTCAACGCACGACTGTACGGTTGTACGACTCACGGGCGCCATGTACGCCACGCTGCCGTACGCGTCGGTTGCCATCACCGCGTTGGCGCCCACCAGGTGCGTCAGACCAAAGTCGCCAATCTGCAAACAGCATATACGACAAAGAAAAACAGTAGCGCTTTAGTAAGGCATGGTTGGGGCACACGCACTCGGCCTAACCCACAGCTGCGGTGTGTATTAGGATGTTGTGCAGGGATGTACAAAGCAAGAATCAAGGCATTGTTGACAGGCGCGTGCGTATGCCAGTTGCCGCCGCAACGGTACGGTTCCGTTAACACGGAACCCAACCTGCACTACTACCATGCCCCACTTGACCACAAAATGATGTACATATAGTTTCATGTTCTATCCACTATTCAGCCGCAAGCCTGTGCATGCATGGGCTTGCCTTGGCGGTGCAGCCCCTGCGGTCCGCCCCCGACTTGCTCAGCAGCACGTTGGCGGGTTTGAGGTCGCCGTGCACCACGCCTGTGTGTTAAATTAATGAGGACAGATTTAACGCCTGTGTATGTCGGTGGATGGGTTCACGTGTGTTACCTTTGGCAAGGGACGAAGGCAAGGCAGGAGGGGACTGAACGTCGCCGCGCACCACGCACGCCTCACGCACGGACCCTTCCCACTTTGTTCACTAAGCGCTACGGACTTCAACTCCCATCCCAACTCCCGCAACGCACGCCACCACCCACCCACCCTTCTGGTGCATGTCCATGAGCCCGCACGCCACCTCCGTGGCTGTGCGCACCAGGGCTCGGCGGCTCACGCGCAGCGGCCACTCCGTGGTGGGCTCAAACAGGCCCCTGCTGATGGCGCCACGCAGGTTGCCCTGAGAGCATGGGACGTGTCAAACGCAACAACAGGCAGGAGGAAGCAAGTGAGTGTCATGCGGTGAAACGCATGCAGGTGGCAAAAGGGTGAAGCACGTTTGCTCAAGGCGTTGTGAGTGCTGACGCCCTGCACGAAGCATGTAGCTAGGTGTTGATAACTCGCAAGGAGTGAAGGCTAGCTAGGTACAGCGGAGGGCCTGCGGCGCAGTCACGCCTATGGTGCCGTTGTTGCCGGCGGTGGGCCAGGATGGGTGGGACATTGTTTCCCCAGGTGTGACAGAGCGGCGGCAACTGCATTATCAGCGGGCAGTAGTGCAGGAACACCACTCCAGTCCCACTTCAAATTATGTGGAAGCAACATAGCAAGAACCTATCCGCACCATCATGCCTGGCAACGCTGCACACCACCCTCCCTTGCGTCCTGCCCCCTGCGAGTTTATGCACGAGTTTCTGCGTACTCGCAAACCAAGGCACCCAAACATACACCTCCGGTCCGACCGCTACATCCCCCCCGCCCCTGCTGCTGCTCCTCCTTCCTCCCCCTGTGTCTTAACCCACGCGTACGGGCGCACAGCTCCAGCACCGCCACCGTCACCACATACCCAATGCCCCTGCTGCTTCTCCTCCCTGCCCTTTGAGTATTAACCTCTTAACCCACGCACCCGGTCGCACAGCTCCAGCACTGCCACCGTCACCACGTCCCCAACGCCCCTACTGCCTCTCCTCCCTGGCCCCTGTGTATTAACCTCTTAACCCACGCACCCGGTCGCACAGCTCCAGCACCGCCACCTTCACCACGTCCCCAACGCCCCTGCTGCCTCTCCTCCCTGCCCTTCGAGTATTAACCTCTTAACCCACGCACCCGGTCGCACAGCTCCAGCACCGCCACCGTCACCACGTCCCCGACGCGCGCCTTCAGCTGCAGCAGCGCGGCGTGGAACGCACGCATGGGGTCCCCCGTACCCTGGAGGTGGGACAACAAAGCGGAATAGCCGAGTAGACCATACATTAGAGCCTCCAGGTTAGGTGCATTGTGCACGTAACATGCCATGCACTTCAACTGCGATGCGGCCACGCGGTTGAATACACAAGCTGTGCAACCCCATGCAGCAACCACGTGCTCCGGCAAGACCAAGTCCCATCCTGCACCGGCACTGCTTCCGTCCTGACTGGCCAGCACTCACGTGCATGTGGCGGCCTGGGTCGCCAAAGCCGTCCCCCGACTTGAAGCCCGAGAGCAGTAGCCTACTGCTGAGGCCGTCGACGTCGGGATGCACACCCAGCGGCGAGGGGCCGCCGCCGCAGCCGCCAGCGCCGCCGGCGGCGGCGGCGGCGGCAACGGCAGTGGCGGGGTCGGCCCTGCCAGGGCCCTCCAAATAGTCAAAGTAGGCGTCCGTGAGGGTGGCACAGCGTGTGGTGTAGGTCTGTGGCGGGGACGTGGGGGGTTCGGGGGCGGAGGGGTGGGCGTGCCGGAAGCTGAAGGTTCCAGCGCACGGGGGTGACCGGGAGTGCGACGGCGGGAGGGCGATACGGACCAACACAGCAGGGCGCGACTTCCTGACGCCGTGTGTTGCTCCGTGTCTTGCGGACCTCGGACGCCGGTAGCCACAAGCCGTAGCACAGCGCGTGGTGCAGCCACGTGCCGCAGCGCACCACCCTGGTTACCCCCACCCGTCCAACTGTGTTTCTGCCCGACCCATGTCAGCATGATGTGGGTTTGTGGCGCCAGACGCGTGCGGCACATGCGCGCCGTACACGCCGTACAGCACAGGCGCACCGTGCATGGCGTGCTTGCGCGGCAAACCATAAGCACGGCGTACGGTGCAGCCGGTAGAGGATTATACCCTCCCCCCGGTGCTTTGCTACCTCACTCGCTCTTCGTGTGCAGGCACCAGCGCAACCGTGAGTCCCTGGCGCCTTAAGCAGTGCTCCTGCGCTTTACACGTGCCCCCCGTGGTGCTCTGCCCACGTGCCCAGTACGGTACGTACCAGCATGAGGTGGGGGTGCACCAGCCGGGGGGCCAGCAGCGCCTCACGGAGCGCCGCCTTGTCCAGGCCCTGAGACAGAATGACCTTAATGGCGGCCGGGCAGCCGGCGTAGCAGCCTGGATGATAGATTGATAAAGGTAGGGCGGCAGGGTGGTGACAGGGTATGGGTAAGCCGGCAGCAGGGTCAGGTGGACGGTTTGCAGTGCGGAGCGGTGGGGTGGGGTGCATGAGGCAAAGCGTGCAACTAGGGTTAAGGGGGCGATGACGTCGGTGGAGTACCACTCGGCCCAGGTGCTGAGTACTGGAAAGGGGGGTGCTGCCAACTGCCATAAACCCCCCAAAATACCAACCGACAAGGATTTGACACACATCACCGCGTAGCTCTTGATGTGTACTAGCGGCCTGTATAGGTCAAATCCTTGTCAGTTGGTATTTTTCCAGCCGTACGGCGGCTGCCGTACAGGGGGTCTGAGTGCCCAGATGGGGACCTCCTGCCCACAGAACGCTTGACTTGCCGCCTTCAGATGCATAAATAGACTACATATAGGTCATGTGTGCAAAAATCCGGGTGAAAACGGTTGCGGTGGCGTGCTACGGGGCTGCATTGGAATGACCCACGGTGGGGCCCTGGCGCCCCCTGGCCACTTTTGGCTGAAGCGGCCACCGGAGCCCCCCATACTTGCAGGAAAGTCTATCCAGCATATAAGGGTGTTATCTTAACGTGTTCCTGGCGTCTATCGGGCTGGTTTGTTGCACTATCTACAGGACTGGTTTCGCGCCATGCTGTCGGGCGACTTCGTTCGTTTTGCTTCGGGTGGGCCGCGATGTGCTCCTAAGCGCACTGGTATACTCAGTGATGATTGTTGTGCAGACTATCTCCGTCATTGGCGGCCTAGGGCGAGACATGCACGCGAGATGCCAAGCCTGCGGAGCGCCTGATGAGCGATTGATGGCCCAGGGGCCTTAGTCCAGGCGATAGACTAACAATAAGGGCCTTGGGTGTAAGGGGGAGCGGTTCTTCGACTGTTCTCAAACCCCTGGCCCAAGGCTGGGGAAGTAGTACCCGCTTGGGTTCCTGGCTGGCTGCTGGCAAGTACGGTACCTGGGGCTCAAAATGCATCTGGGGGTGTAACATGGTATCTCGTCCAATACGTGGTGTCCGCCACGGCGGCACCGGCCCCTTGCCCCAGCACGAGGGAACCTGTCGATTGTGTCAGGGGAGCAACCTTCTTCTGTCCCCTCCCCATTGCTCCGCGGTAACCCCCCATTGCACAGACGCTGGCAGAGCAGCGGGGCAGGAACCTGTGCAGTAGGAGACTGGGAGGTACCGTAGGGCACGCAGGGAGCTTATTTCTCGGCCAGATGCCACCGGCACATAACCTATAACGTAGTGGTGGTAATCACTGGGTTCTGGGAAGTGTAAGTGGCAGATTGCCCAACGCAACGGACAGGTTCGTCCGACACGCACGGCGCAGACACATGGCGGTTTCCTGCGAGGCGCTGTAAGTCAGTAAGACAACACCATAACCTCCATTCTATAAAGCGCAAAGCATCAGGTACTATTGTGCAGAAGTCGTAACGTCGATAGGCCACGGAACGAAGGTCTCAGAATGCAGTGCGTGCGAGTATGTTGGTTAGGCCCCACTTCCCCCTAGGCCAATGCGAACAGGAAGCTAATCCAGACACTGTATAACAAGGAGCAGCCTGTGACTGCAATTGTAAGTTTCAACATTCCTCAAGTCCTCGCATCCCAGTTTGACACCGTGTGTGCCCGCTCAAGCGATATATAGTCTCAGCGACGCGCTTGACGGGAGAACGCCCCTCCCCTTATACATTGACTGGTTGGGCCATATTTCATATGTCGCGAAGTGCTGCTTTGGTGCTCCTGAGCGTAGTTCTTGCCATCTGCCAGCAGTCCGTGTCAGCATACAGAGAATCCAAGCTGCTGATAAATGACAGGCGCCTCATCCAGTTGGCTGACGGCCTGCGATTCACGAAGACAGCGACCGGCCTCACACTGACTGTCAGCGACATTCAGTTGTTCGGAATCCCTGGCAGTAATGATAAGCCACGATATGAGGAGTTCGGCCTCTTCATCGTTCCAGCTGGGGCAAGCCTCAACCCTTATTCGCACTGCATCCTTGGCGAGGTGAACTCGCTGGCCTTATTCAGGTGAGCGAGGCGCAGTGCGTTGTCAACACTTCACATAATATCATGTACACGCGGCTGCGCATCGTTGAAAGCCCCTAGGTGTGCAAGCTGCTGTGGGCAACGGTCACCTCTGCCCTCGTCACAACGAGTCACAACCTGTGCATGCCACCTCGCCGTGGTGCTCTGCCCCCTGTGCGCCATGCAGGGACTCATCAATCCTGAGCGTCATCAATGGCGAATCCAAGGAGGTCACGTTGCACTTCAACTTGATGGTGGAGGGAACGTATGACGTTTACTTCGCAAACTGCGGCGCTCCCACGTTCGCTGTGTCCATGGATGTGCGCCTGGAGTGGGAATCCCAGTCCATTGCCTGCAAGCGAGGCTGCAGCAACGTGAGTCGCGCACACATCTTTTGCGCTCACCTCGACATGGTCTAGAGTGCGTGAGAGTAGCCGGCCAGTGTGCCAACCTGAGTGTGTTATCCTGTTACCCAGCGCTGCTGCACCACCTTGCTGCACCCGTCCCGCCCGACCGTAACCACCGGTGCCCTTGGTCCCCCCGGAACCACATGTACATACACTCTGCGCCGTGAACCGTAAGAAGGGGCCGGGGTTCCGGAGCGCATCACCGGCAGAGCAGGAATAATGGGAACGTGGATTTCCCCTGGTAGCCAGGCTCAGACTCAGCTGGCCCCCTAGTGCTGGATCCCGCTGGTCGGTTTGACTCATGTTCACCTGCTGCTCCACGCGCGCAGGGGGTGATGTGCTTCGTCAAGTCGCCGGTTGGACACGCAACGATGGTGGCGCTGATGTTCGTGGTGGTGCTGGTGGCGCTGCGCGGCATGAAGCGCCTCTCCCCGCAGGTGGGTGGTGGGTAATGGGTGCATCGACAGGGAGGTACTTTTATTTTTACCGTAGCTACCACATGGTCGCTTAGGCTCGTACGCTAGTTTGCATAAATCCATACGGCCTGTCCACATCACGGCATGGACCCCGGAGCGCCACATGCCTTTTCTGTTACATCGGCAGCTTGGGGTGCGCAAGAGGGTTATGCTCTCACGCATGCTAACCTGTGCAACGGGGTGCCGCTGCACTCTGCCCTCGGCAGGAGCAACCGTGTATTGTGTTGGAAGCTTACCGATATGCAGACCTGCGCTGGCACACTTCTCCACGTTGCCCACCACGCTTACGGCTCGGAGCGTGCCCCACCCACTGACCAGCCTGACCCGCTTCCCCTACTGCAGGCATCGCCCGGCTACGAGGCCCTCCCCACCGCCGAGCCCTTCCCCCCTGTGGTGGTCATCCCCATGGCCAAGGGAGGGCCCCCGGCTGCCGTACAGGCGGCGGCCACCAAGGCGACGGCCGGCAAGGAGGGGATGGAGGGCGCCGCCCCCGTGCTGGCCGCCTGAGGAGTGGGAGGGATTGCACCTTTCCACGATGGTGTCAGGGGGTGTTCGCGCTCAGGATGGCAGAGAGCAGGGGCAATTCTCTTGTTGGCGGTCGCGGGGTTTGCTGGAAGGAAGGATGGGGGGTGGGGGGCTCTGCCGCGCTGTATGCGCTGCTGTCTGCAGTCCCATGGGTGAGCAACTGCTGCACGAGTCTCGTTCCAGGGTCGTAGCACATGGACTACCATATGCATCTTGTCAAGCCGACGGAATTCCTGAATGAATGGTGCATTATTAAGGCTGGCAAACCGCAGACGCGTATGGTGAGCATGTTAAGTAAACCGGTGATATGGGCGCATTTCGCTGCACGCTTGTTCTTGGTGGCCGTGATTGTCTTGGCCTAACCTCGTTTGCATCGTTCACCGGCAGGTGCCTGGGCATGGTCATTTCATCTGCATGTGCACCGACCCACTTCCCGCACACCTTGTTATGGCTGCTGGCTGTGAAGTAGTGTTTGGCAAGGTACCATTGTAGCCCTGAGTGGTTAGTGCACGGCATGCGTCCGCAGACAATTGCTGGGATTTGCAGCCAGTCTTAGTTGTGCTGCCATGATCAGTCCGCAGAGTGTTGGAGGCTTGTTGGAGCAGGTTAGAGTCATCTTCCTCATTTGTGATGGCTTGGTTGTCTCACGCACAGTGAACAGCCAAGGGGGTCATCCATGTGATCCACACACCGGGTTGTTGCCCTACAGACATGGGTATGCGTTACTTCGTGACATGTGCGCACGCATGCATACCGGTACACTGTGTCCGCACGTGCCAAGTGCGGCTCATCCAGCAGTTTAGCCGTACTCTTGGGACACCTTGTCCCGTTGTCCGTGTTGCACATCATTATGTTGATCGCTATTATGCGCACTGAGGTTACTCGTTGTAACTGGAGCTTTGTAACCCTGGGTTGCCTGCCCTCGATGTACCCAGTCGTGCCTGGTCGTACCGCTGCTGCGTGTGCTCTCCGTGTGCAGTAACAGATCCGAGCCGGGCAAGCTACCGGTATCATAGCATCGCACCCAAAGTCAGCTACGGTAGTACCACCAGCTCCCACACGCGACCACCAGGGACCACGACACAAGTCGCCAGTACGCCCACCGCACAGGTTCATCGTGGCCACCTCCAGCCACCGGCCACGCAGCGCTTCGCCTGCATGTTGCTGCTGCATGACTCTCCTCTCTTGCGCTACTAAGTAGCAAGCCGCTGCATGCCCCAGCCTGCGAGCACCTCCGTTGCGCAGCGTGCCAGGGTACGGGGAACACGGAACCTCTACAGGCGCACCAGAATCAGCAATCTGCAACCACGGGTGTGCCGGCTGGTTGGTGTTTACGGTCTCCCCCAACCGGGTTTCAGTCAATACCGGTAGGTGTGCACTGCGCTTCAGCACAAGCACACTGTATTGTAATGTCATCGTTCTGTGATATGTATATAGAACCAAGAGCCGCTTAAGCTTGAAGCACCATTACTCCCCGCGACACGTCACACCACTGCCGCCGGGGCCCCGGCAACACCCAGGCAACGCGCAGCGCCTAAGAACCAGTTTACCCAATGCATATCGCCGCACGACACGCTTTCCTCTGCATGGGGCGCTAGACAGCCGGCACTGCACGAAATCCCATGAACAGCAAGTGCACATCCCTTACAGCTGAGGCCAGAGCCTTGCGACTCGATGAGCTCGACGGAACCCAGTAAGCATTAAGCGTCATAGCGCAGACCCATGGCCTAGCCCAGATAGGGTGCTTCCCTGGGTGCACCGCGCATCCAAAACACCTCGCATGACGTACGTAAAGCGGTACCGTCATTGTACACCCCTACGCACCTCTTGACTGAGGCATGCACATGCCCTGGCTTGCCATCACCTCCACGCCGCCCGTGCAGGGACTAACGCACAAAGGCTACGTGGCCGCCACGTCCACCTCCACCCCTCCCAAGCAAGGGGCCACCGGCGACAATACCGGTAAGCCCACCACAAGAAAGTAAGCACGCCGTTAACTGCCAGGCCGCGGCACCGCGCACCAGCAGCATGCAGGGACAGGTGCTCGCTCCGATGTGCTTACTGCGTGAAGCAAGCAATGCGTTAGCCTCACCCTGCAACACGAGCGCTCATTGGAATGTAAATACACATAGGACCTCAATGTGCCATGCCCAGGAGTACGCACAACGCACGCGCACTCACTGTTGGTCACGACCACTGCATCAGTCCGAAGCCGCAGCGTCCACCACTACTGGCCTGAGGAGGCCCTTTCCCCGCGCATGGCACCGCAACACAAAGTGAACATGAACGTTTGCACAATGCCTCGCCGCTCGAGTCGTACCTCGGGACAAATAATGAGTGTATCACTCGACCCAAATCAGGGCACCCTCATAATCGCACTCACTTAGCACTGATCGCTCCAAGCACGACCATCACAGCTCAGAGCAGGTTGGTCACACAAGTCCAGTCAAGCACGATCGCTGTTATCACACACAGTACCTAAGTCGGCATAAGCGGTTGCACCCGCCATTATAAATCTGTCTGCAGAGCATACCCCGTAGTCAGCAGTGCACTGCGCTTGCTCACAACCCCTGTCCGCACTTCACGCCGTCTCAAGCGTAACTCCCTCAACTCTGCGAACATATTCCCCAAATGTGCATGTCCTCGTGCATGGCAACGTCAGAATGCGCTCGCCGTAGCAGTCAAGTGTCACTCAAGGCGGCCGACCCAGAATGTGCCGTACGCTAAACCCCCCTGTCCCGACCCACACTGCGATCCAACGACTCCGAACGCACGAGCAGCTCGCGTTTCATCGTGCCCACACCTGGAGACCCGAACCCCGTTGCTCGTACCAGAACGCTTCCGACCTGCCGCAAACCCGCGCGCCCAACCCCATTTCCCATGCCATGCACCCTCCTCCCCTCAAACCCGCGCAGACTCGCACTGAGTACAACCTCCTCTTCCCCTTCCTGCACCTCACGCCTCCGCCTGCTCCCAGTCGTCCCTGTGCCAGGCCTCCCCCGGCGCCGCCGCGTGGTCCACCGCCATGAGCAGGAAGCCGCCCTCGTACTCGTCGGCGCGGCCCAGGATGCCCTCGAACCCGCCCCCGCCGCCCCCGGCGCCGAACACCGCCTGCGGGTCCACGTGGCGGCGGCGGTAGCGCAGGCCGCGGCGGCGGCACTCGCGCGCAAAGTGCTCGAACACCTGCAGGCAGCGGCAACAGACGAGCGGTTAAGCGGGGTGAGAACGGTTCGGTAAGAAGTGTACGGTTGTGGAAAGGGACGGTTTGAGGCCCCTGAAGGTATCCACGTACAGTGCCGTTACCCGTTCGTCCGAGATATGAGTGCGTGATATAACTCATGAAGCTGAGGACAGCTCTACGGCTAGGTGCTGTATGCCACCAAGCGGTTTGGCATACTGCAATCCTGATGTGCCCACCCTGGGTCCCGTTTGTGTAGCTGCACGGGCCGCCGTTCCTGTCCCTCGTTCAACCCCTGCAGAACCAAGCGCCACCACCCGCAGACCCACATGTCGCTCATCGTGCACTGCAACACTTCCTCGTTCCAGTCCCAACCCAGAGGAGAACCTGGTAGAACCTGATCCAGTCCTGGAAGCTACCCCCAAAGCTCTCACCTTGAGCTCCCGCACGGCGCAGTTGAGCAGCGCCCTGCCCCCCGGCGCCAGGCGGTGCGCCACCACCGCCGCCACCAGCTCCGCGTGCGCGCGCTCGTACATCACCTCGCTCGCCACGATCACGGAAAAGCGCTCCGAAATCGGCACATGCGGCGGCATGTCCTCCTCCTGCTGCTGCCCTTGTCCCGCCCCCGCCGCCGCTGCTGCCCCCTCACCCTCCAGCGCCCGCACAGACTCCGCCCAGTCCAGGAGCCGCACGCTCATGTTCCCAGCCTCCCAGGCCTTGTCCCCCGCGCCTGCCCCGCACGACCCCGTCCCCTGCCGCCGCTCCTCACCGCCCCCTATCATCTCCCCAAGATCAAAGTCCTCCACCTCCTCCGCCTCGTCAAACAGCTCAGCGTCCGTCGGCACCCCCTCGCCCCCGCACCCTAGCCCCTCTGCTCCACACCCCTCCGCCTCCACCTCCATGACATCCCCTTGCGCCTGTGTGCAAGCATCTCCTTTTGCTGCTGCGTTGAGGTGCATGCAGGAGCGCAGGTTGCGCAGCACGGGCCCCTCCACGTCCGTGAGCACCACGTGCGCTGCCCCCACAGCTGCGGCCGCGATGCCCACCACGCCGCAGCCGCTGCCCAGCTCCAGCACGCGCTGCCCCGCCACGAAGCCGGGGTGCGCCGCCAGCTCCAGGCACAGCATGTGCGCCACCATCCACACCTGCCGCGGGTACGAAACGGAGTGCAGCAGGATGCGGTGAGGGGACGTACAACGCATGTATCAGAGTAAAGTTAAGAGGACTAGACTGCGACGGCAGGTATGGTTACTAGGGAGGACATGACATGGAGTGCGTTTGGGGATGTGGGTTACTATCATGAGTGTTGTCGTGGATGGCGGTGCGGAACGTGCGCGTAGTGCGGCCAGAGGGGATGCGGAGAAGCGCGAGAGCGGGTCCGCCGCCTTAAGCCTTTGCCCACCTGCCCTCACGGCCGCTAGCCCGCCCTGTGCCACGACAGAAGGTGCGTGTGCAACGCAAGTCACGCCCTGCCCTAACGAGAACCTCAACACCACGCGTTGTGGGCGTTGGCTCACAGTGTAACACTGAACTATAACGCACCTTGGCTCCCAGGCCGTCCCCCAGCGCGCCCTCACGGATGCGGACCACGTGGCCGTCGTAGCAGTACTCGCTGACCTGCAGAGGGTTGGGGGGCCGGCAGGAAGGCAGTCCATCAACGTTGACCGTGACCGTTCAACATCAGGCACTGTCCCGACGCGGTGCGCGCATGTAAGGAGTACGACGCGGCTCTGGCGCTGGACCACACTCGAAACCTGCCTGCACGCCGCGGCCTTTTGCGTTTCAACCTTCCAAGGCAACTTGGTTCAGACCTCAAAGGGTGAGGTGTAAGTGGCAGCATCGCGCAGGGGCCTCCGTGCCCTTACCTGGAACAACGCATTGCGGCCCACCCAAATGGGTGTGTACCCCATTACACACAGTGACGCCACAGTCAAGGTGCAACAAACAAGTCTTCCACGGCGAACGTGCGTTCACGTTTGCAGAGCAACCGCTGTGCGTGCGAATGCACAACGCGCACACGCGTGTCGTATGAAACACCATAACCCATGACCCAGATGGCCAAAAGAGTGTACGGCATGTGCCAATCAGGGCCCACCTTCCCCGCAGCTGCCATGGGTCCCGAGCACGCGGCGATGATGGCCGAGGCGGCGTCCAGCACCTCCTCATCCTCTGCAGCACAAAATGCGTACGGTATACGGTAAGTCATCATCGTTGGCCCAGCAGTACAACCGGTTGCACCGTATTGTGCATGTCCTAGCTGTACGGCACCACCCGCGCGTTGCTGAGGGCGGTTGGCACGTGATGCACTGCTGCCTGCTGCCACCTGCAGCGACCCAAAACCGTGTGGAACACAACAACCTGTGACAGCGCCATGGGGCTAGTGGCTTCCTCCACGCAACAAGTTGTGAACAGGCGCGTAGGAGCACGCCACACAATATCTTAGACCACTGAGTTGGTGTTGCAAGCAGCCGTGCGTTGGAGCAGCCCCCAGGCTGCGCCTACCCCTATTGACCCCTCAGGATACCCATGTTTGACACCGTCAGCCAGGCGGCCCAAGGTCTAATACGCTACGCAGCAGGCGCTCTTGCCACCTGCCTGCCAGTGCTGGATCCTCAGCCGGACCTGGGGACGGAAACAGCACGGCACCGCACCTCCTTAGCCCCAGGGTCGCGGGGAGGGCAAGGAGGCGGCGGGCTGCAGCTACCCTGCCTTGCGGTGCGTATGGTCCCGACCGAAACTGCACTTGCCTGTCAACCCGAGGACTCGTGTGAGCAGTGGAACCACTCCCGCCTGTCGCGCCTCCTCAGCGTACGCACTGCGGCTCTCCACCGCCCGCTTCAGCAAGAGGATGGCCTGCTTCTGCCTGCAGTTGCGGCGGCGTCGCATCCTGGTCATGATGCATTCTTATCCTAGGTTAAAACATAAGCGTTGTATGCAAGTTGTCCTACCTCGCGACATTGCCGCGCGCGCGAATTCGCTCAACCCAGTCTGTGACCTTCTCAGAGGCCACCAGCAGCTCTATAAAGTCAGCTTCGTCTGCTCCATCCATTTTTGTTATCGCCTTACAGGTCTCAATTTCAGGCATGCAGGTTCGGACGCGCCTCTTGAACCCGAGTCGACTCCTCTTCCCAAGCCGTACAGGTCGCGCCTTATGTCAAGCCCATTTGGCAGATACACAAGCGCTTTCTTCTAAACACTATACGACACGTCTACGACACGCACGACAAGCCCATGCCATGCAGCCGGGGATTGACACATAGGCGGCAATTCTAATGGCTCTGCCATTATTGTAGGGCTCCAGTAGGCGCCCGCTCTTCACGCGCTCTACAATGCTCTCCAGACGCGACACCGTCCGCGCCGCTTCCTTACACTCACGCTAAACTGCTTCTGCGACAATTCTCTTCACCTTCATCTCAACCTTTCACTGCTTCCCGCATGGAAAGCTGGAAGCGACATGCCCCCGCTTGATTTCAACGTTTGCCGACAGCACAACGTTGCGTCCCGCCTACCTGGCGTACTTTCTTCTCACCATGTTAGCAGCATACCACTAGTTCCGTCTGCAGGAGGGGCGCTGCTGCACAACTTCTCCACTCGCGACAGCCCCCCGCTGCCCCCGCAGCCGCGCAACGGACATCCGGAAGGCCAAGCTATTTTCAGAACGCATCGTTAGAAACTTTCACTGAACATTCCCATTCAGCCCCATTGAGCGCATTCTGCACGACGTGTACGACATGCCGTACAGTTTCGCCCTTCACAAACGTCATATACACAAGTATTCTTTTGCCATGTATGTTGAAATGATAGAATACAATGTCTAACTACATCGTTGATACAGAATACGGAGACGAACGTGCCAACGTGGGCCACGATGGAGCGAAGGGTGCTGCGGTCGCGGAGGGCCTTTCCGGGGAGCTGCCAGGCAGTGAATCGAAAGGGCGCCTTTGGGGGAGCGAATGCAAGAGGTTAGTCCGGCGCTACGGGCGCTCCTGCGTGCCGTTCGGGGCTGGCGTAATGCGTTTAATGCGTGGCAGGCAGGTGTCGGTGGGAGGCACGGGAGGGTGCCAATGGGTCAGCACTGCTGCAGCTTGTGTGTGGTGCACACAGCGTTTCGGAGTTGCAAGCGTATCACATGGCACTGTTGGTGCTGGTGCTGCAGGGTTAGCAGCCACGGTATTATAGCAGCCAAGGGCTTGTGCTGCACACGACACCCTCCGGCAGAACAGAAGCCCTTCCATTTTGCCCACACGCCGGGCCGTCGGCCACGCACCTATGACACGTATCATAGGCAGTGACGCAGTGTTGTTACTGTTGCGTGACTCTACATTACACTCCTCACGCACGGCTTGTGCCCTGTTGTCCTTGCTGCAGGGTGCTGGCCCTTGCCGTGCCCATCTCCCTCAGCGAGGTGGTCTCATTCTTCGCATACCTCATCACCACGGCGCAGGTACGTCAGCTGCACGCCCGCGCCACCGCCACAGTAAATGTCCATGTACATGCGGCTCTCACTCCCACAGCCTTTGGGAGCTTCCAGCATCATCATCCCCTTCGCCAACACGTGAAGCTCAATTCGCCCCGCTCAGTTTATCCGCATCGCTGCGTTGTGTATCGCTTACGTCGCTGCGCTGTGCGCCAGCCGCACGCCCACGTGCCATGGCGCTCCCCCTAGTGCATCCCAACTGCCCATCCGTCCGTCCCAACTGCGCCCCGCCCTACTGTTCCTGGACCACAACCAAAGCTCCGCCATCATGCCCCCATGCATGCAATTACCCCCCATACACACGCCCCAGGTGGGCCACCTTGGCTCCCTGGAGCTGTCCGTCATCACCCTGGCGCGCAGCTTCTTCCACATCACAGGGCTGTCGCTGTGAGTAGGACCGTCTACCATGCGCAACACCCAGCGTGTCACCAAACTTCAAGCTAGGAGCAGATGGCCCTGCCATGCAGTTGGAGGCGTGTGGATTATTCAATGATAAGTTGGTAACATGGCCCTGAGCGCATACACATGAATATTGTCCAGCTTGCTAATTTGCTTTCTTGTCCACGCAACTGCATACGCTATACACATGAATATTGTCCAGCAACCACTCGTTTTGACGACTGCATGGCACGACAGCTAAGGCGCAGTGCAGGATTCACGCTGTCCTTTCAACGTCTGTACGAGATGCCGATTTCTGTAACAAACGCTAATTTCGTTCTGCATGCATTGGCCCCATCGTGCTGCTGCAGCGTGATCGGCATGGCCAGCGCCGTGGAGACGTTCTGCGGCCAGGCCTACGGCGCAAGGCACTACCGCACGCTGGGCGTGGTGCTGCAGCGCGCGGTGCTGCTGTGCTTGGTCACCTGCTGCCTGCCCATAGCGCTGTGGGTTAACGCCGCGCCCGCCATGCTGCTGCTGGGTGAGCGTGCGAGCGTGCGTGCGTGTTGTGGGGAAGGGGGTGCATATGCTGCTGCACAGCCTGTGTGGCTGGAGTGGTACGGCAGGCCTTACTCGTGCCGAACGGGGAAGCGGGTCCGCATCTTCCGTGGTCACTGCAGTTCTTGACCTGGGAGCGTTACATTAGAACCGTACCCACTTGTACAGCAGGCGTGGCGGGTGGACTTCTGCACTCCATCCCAAGCGCCTCTGTGCATGCCCCTGCCTCCAACGAACGCAAATCCCACCCGCCTCCTTCCTCTCACCCCACCCCAGGCCAGCAGCCGGAGGTCGTGGGGCCCGCCGCCGCCTACGTGCGGCTGCTGAGCCCCGCGCTGTGCATGTGGGCAGTCACCACCTGCATACGGAGCTACTTTCAGAGCCAGGTGGGGCAGGGCATCTGGAATTTAATGTTACATTCCAGGTGGTTGTGACACCATCCTTACTGGTCCCGACCACCGAGGGCAGGGTGAAGGGGAGGCGATGGCACGGAGTGAGGCAGCAAGCAGGCACGGCAGAGCGTGACCGTTGTGCCTGTGGCCATTGCAAAGTTTTGCTGACGGTCCGGTCCCCTTGCATGTCCAAGCATGGTGGGCGCACGATTCAGAGCGAGACTGTTGTGCCGCGCTGGGTGCACACGCACGCTGGAGAAAGTACCCAAGGCTCCAAGCCCTTTGCTGACCTCACAACACACAGGCCGTCGCCGCTCCGCTGACGGTGGTGTCCGCGGCCTGCACCGCCCTGACGCCGCTGGTCAACCACCTGTTCATCTTCGTGCTGGACATGGGCATGGTCGGGGCGGCCATTGCGTACAACGTGATCCAGGTGCGGCAGTCCCCATCCTTGTCCCTGACCAGCGCACCTGCGACCACACCGTGCCTACCGGTATGGCGTCCGAGACGAGAGGGGACACAGCATCTGCCTAAGCCTGTTCGTTTCTTGCAATTCGCGGGCGGGGGCCGTGCACCCTATTGCATTCGCCCTCCTCTTCCCAGTCCTTGCCGTCCGATGTCTACAACCTCGCACAACCTCCGAGATTTAGCCAACCCATACTTCCTCCTCCTGGACCCTGCACTAAGCCAATCCTCCTCCTCCTGACTCCTACACCTCCTTGCACTTCCCTCAACCGTATTCAACCCAGGCCCTGCGTGGAGCTGCTGCCCTCCCCTTTCCACGACCTCCCTGGACCTCCCTCCTATCCCTGGACCTCCCTTCCCTGGACGTAACCTATAGGCCGTATGTGTATTGTCTCCAACTGCCGCCAACGCCCCTAACCTACGGCCCTCGCCCCAGGCCCTGGAGCTGCTGTTCCTGCTGGCGGCCATGGTGTGGCTGCACCGCTGCCGCCAGGGCCCCGGCACGCACACGTGGCGGGGCTTCAGCAGGCGGGCGCTCAAGGGATGGCGGACGTACCTGCGGGTGGGTGGAATGGGTTTCCGGAATCCTGGCCGATCAGCTCCGATGACCAGAGATGTAAGGGAAGTCAGACATGAGCCGTGTAATGGCGAAAATGCAACCCAAGAAGTACGCTGGCCGACACGCTGGCCGACCCGCTGTCCTGTCTTCCCTTGTCAGGTTGCGCTTCCGTCCGGCGCCGCCATCTGCCTTGACTGGTGGATGTACGAGGCGGTGGTGCTGGTGGCGGGGGCGCTGCCGGACGCAAAGGAGCAGCTGGGGGCAATGGGTAAGACACATGACGGGCGTGCACTACGGTGTATCTTGGTGGGCAACGTGTGGGGCGGTGGTGCCGTGGCGGGGGCTTTGCCGGGCGAAAAGGACGCGGTCCAAGGAGCAGCTGGGGCCTGGGGGCAATGAGTGAGCCTCAGGGCAGGTGCTGGGGCACATACCGATGGGCGCCACGGGCGGGCTGGGAGGTGGAGCACCCCTGCGGACATGGGACAGCGGTAGGCGTGGGACGAGGCTGGTGCTGTTGGTCAGTCACAGCACAAGCAGCGGCTCGTTGCGCCCCACCACAGAGCTGCACGCCCTCGCACTCCAGGCTATGCGCACACCCCAACAGCCGCCGAAAGGACCGGTACACCCCTGTCCCCTCCCCTCCCGCCTGCCCTTGTCTGTCCCCCCAGGACTTGCCTTCTCCACGCACGCGCTGCTGTTCATGGTGGTGGAGGGCTTCGGGGCGGCGGCGTCGACGCGCGTGGCTAATGAGCTGGGTGGGTGCAGGGCGGGGCGGGGCCGGAGTATCAGGCAGGAGGAGTCATACTACTTCTGGTGTTTCGTATTACAATCGTATGGCCACTTACTAGCAGCAGTAGGCCTCGTAAGCAGTGTCAAAGCGCATGGTCAAGTAGCAGTGTGTGGTGGGTTTCGGTACGCGTGGCTGGGGGCCGCGCAACAAGCCGGGTGGGTGGAGGGCCGGGGAATGGAGTGTGGGGCAGAGTCGGGATGCGTGGGTATGGACACATAACAGTGGATTTAGAAGGCTGTGTGCAGGCGCGTCGCAGGTGCGGTTGGTGCGTAGTGGGGCAGCAGGCTGTGCGGGAAGTGGCAGGGGAGGCACCGGTTGCCTGGTGCTGACGGGCCGACCGTGCTGTCCCATGGACATACTTGTCCATACTGGAATGCTCACGAAGCCATGACGAAGAGCAAATGTGATTTGGGTCAGGGCCGCCGCTGGTGTTCCCGGCCCCCCTCGCCCTCACTGTTTTTAGCAATCTCGCGGTGCCTAACCTCCTCTCCCCTCCCCCGCCAGGTGCCGGCCACGGCCCCGGCGCCCGCTTCGCCTGCCGCGTGTGCCTGGCGCTGGGCCTGGCCGCGCCCCTGGTGGCCAGCGGGGGCCTGCTGGCGGCGCCCAGGGCGTGGGCCGCGCTCTACACCCCGGACACAACGGTCATCGACCTGGGTGCGTGGGGCGGCCGCGGGGTCTGCGGGAGCCATGGGCGCTTAAGGGGAGCACCACCGTCCACCGTTATACCCACACAACTTCGCTCGTTTCTTGTGCTGACGCCTGTGATGCGGGTGTGCTGCGGGTGTCCAGGCGCGCGCTGCAGTCACACTCTTATCTGACCAACCTGCGACCGCCCCTCCCGTTACACTCAGTCCGACCAACCCGCTACCGCCCCTCTTTGCTTACACGCACGCAGTCGCGGCGCTGATGCCGGTGCTGTGTGTGTCCAACGTGGCGGACAGTGTGGCGGCGGTGCTCAGCGGCGTGCTGCGGGGCGCGGGCAGGCAGGAGCTGGCGTTCAAGGTCAACCTGGGGGTGAGCGACAGGAGCAGGGGCGGCTTGGGGGCGTGTGGGTGTGCATGTGCAGTGTGTTGAAGTGTGGGTAAAAATGGGGCGGGGGCATTGGGGTCGGCAGCTGGGAACCCTAACGCGGCAATTGAGCCGGTGTCAAGGTTGATACTGTGGGTGTGCGGCAGACAGGGATGACAGGGATGGCTGTCCTTGCATGCACCGCATAGTGTTGTCCCATGACGGTGCTTTTTCCTGTCATGCAGCGAATACTGCTGCTTCGCCTTATTCCCACGTAGCATCTTACTGACCCCTGACACCCCTGACATTGTGTTGCCCAGGGTCCATAGACAGCCGGGCACGTTTGCCTTCCGACAGCCGGCAATGGTAGCCCACAACTAGTCAGACCCAAAACCATCCTCAAACCGGGACAGCAACATACCGGTAACACACTACCTGTTGCCGCTTCGCCCCTGCAGGCCTACTGGCTGTTGGGCTTGCCCCTGGCTGTGCTGCTGGGGCTGCAGCTGCGGCTGGGCGCCATGGGGCTGTGGCTGGCCATGGGGGGAGCGTCGGCGCTGCAGGTGGGTGGCGCATGCGGGTGCATGTGGGGGTTGGACGCGCACGGTTGCCCGCCGGCCGCTCATCTGTACGACATTAACTGCATGCTTACTGCTAGCAACCCATATCGAGACCAGCTTGAAGGCCTTGCCTTCCGCGTACTAGAGTACGGGACGCAGCTGACACGGAGCGATCAACACACCCTGAGCAGCACTTTGACTGGCACGCTCCCTCCTCGCTGTGCTCCCGCACATCCGGACAGGCTGCCATCTTCTACATTAGCGTGATGCGGTTTGACTGGGGGGAGGAGGCGCGCAAAGCTCTACACCGCGTGGAGAACTCGGAGGGGGCAGCAGCGGCAGCGGCAGCAGCAGGGGAAGGGGCGGTGGGGGCGGGGGAGAGGGAACCGCTGCTGGGCCCGTCAGGGGAGGAGGCGGTGGACGAGGAGCAGGAGGAGAAGGACGCGCAGGAGGCGGTGGCACGTGTGCGTGGCGGGCACGTGCCGCTGCATGGAGGGGCGGACACGCGACACGGCGTGCATGAGCCAACGTTGACGTCAGAACATGTGGTGTAGCGGACAGCGGGAGAGGAGTGGAGAGCAGTTGCGCGAGGAAGGACAGCAGCGGTGAGGCGGTGTCATGGTCTGGTGCGCATTGCCGGCGCTGACGCCAGTTGTTATTCATGCTGTTGCTTTCCAAAGCTGCTTGGAGCAAGTGAAGCAAGCTGTGTACCACGTGTACATTTTCATCAGGACGTACGCGCGCACTGTTTACGCTCAAGCGCATGACGCTCAAGCTGAGACTGGCATATAGGCCGCTTCCGGCAGGTTACCGTTGCGTTAATTATTTGAAAAGCTAGGCTAGCGTATAGGCTGCAGCGACCCATGGGGCACAAGCCTTGCACCCGCCAGTCTGTACCTTCCACGCGCCCATAATCTCTTTCCTCAGTTCCCCATTTCCCTCTTCATCTCGTAGTACCGCGTGATACAGCCTATTACAGCTATTTCGTCGTGGCCGCTCAAGCTTTTACAATGGGGGCTTTTGCTTCTCGCCTTGTGGCCCGCTTCGCCTCCTTCCTGCAAGGCGAAAGCCAACCAGCACGTCCAGATGACACAGCCACATCGCAGCTAGCCGGGGGTGCTTGTCCTCGTGCGCCTGCTCCAATTCTTCCTCTCGCTCCTGCTGCTTCCGCTCCCGCTCGTGCTCCCGCTCTGTTATTGGCGCACGAGCTCGTGCAAACAGCTCAGCCTGTGCTGGACATCCTTGAAGTCGAACTGCGCGATGAGGATGAGAACAGCTCAGCAGCCACTACAAGCAGCATGAGCAACTCGGGTGCAGATGATGAAACCTCGTCTTTCGCGCGAGAGGACGAGCCTGCCCAGCCGGCGTCCTCTCGGATCGGCGCTGCTAGCAAGCTTGCATTGCAACAAGTCCAGCAGCTGAACCGTGCGCTTGATGGCACGCGCGCCTGTCTGCGCGCTGAAGAGCACGCGCAGCGCAAACGCGCTGCGGAGGCGATGATACTGCGCGAGGAGTTCCGTTCCACGGTTTTGAGGCTTATTGCTGTCGCCGTGCGGTGGAAACACCCGGCGCTCGCGCGGCTGGTGGGTCAGCAGCAGCATCAGCAGCATGACCAGCGGCAACGGCAGGACGCGGACCAAGAGCAACAGCTGCTCGCTGCAGCGCTGGGTGCTACCATGGACATAACGCGCATGCTGCTTAACGCCAGCATAGCGCTCATCCCCGACGGCATCTACGGTTGGACAGGGATCGAGCGGGCGCGTGCCGATGCAGAGGCATCAAGCAGGGGAGGCGGTGGCGGCGGAGGGGAGAGCAGCAGCGAGGCAAGCAACATTCGCAAGAGCGCCGGCGGCGGAAGAGGCGGTGGGGGAAGCAGAGACGCCAGCGAGGGCGAGGTGGGTAGCAGCAGCAGCAGCAGCAGCAGCAGCAGCAGCAGAAGCAGAAGCAGCCAGGCCGCTGCTGGTGCCAGCACAGCTCTCAGCGTGCCTCCTGCAGCGTTCGCGTCCCTGGACCTGGGCTGCCGGCTGCTGCGCATGCGCGTGCTGCACAGCTGCAGCCGCCAGCTGGCCGCACTGCACCAGGCGCTGCAGCGACATGACCCGGAGCTCAGGCCAGAGCCAGGAGCGGAAGCGGAGGCGGAAGCGGACGCGGCACCGGAGCAGTTAGCAAGCGGCGATGGCCGATGGCACCCTGACGCAAGCGTGGAGGGCGTGGGGTGCAAGCACCTGGAGGGCCTGTGGCAGGCCGGCGCCTGGGTGCAGGTTAACTACTGGAGGCTGGCGGTACCGCTCATAACTCTTGCGTACGGTCTCGTGGCCCGCAGGCACAGCGGCCTTCGCTACATGGCCGTTTTCGCAGAGAGCCAAAAGTTAGACCGGGAGCTGCATGACCTTACCAGCAAGCTCAATGGGGCGGAAAGCACCGAGCGCGGTGGCCAGGTGCAACCGACGCAACAGCTGCAGCAGCAGCGACAGCAGCAGGACCAGTACCAACAGCTGCGGCAAACCTCGTGGCGACTGGCTCTGGAACTCGTTGGCGCACTGCGGGACAGCTGCCTGCTGGACCACTGGGCCAGGGCGGCACTGCTGTGCGTGCTGCACGTGGACGCACTCCGGAGCCAGCAGCAGGGCTCGGGCAACGAGGGCGGCGGTGCAGACCAGGATGAGATCGATGCGCTGGAGGACGTGGTATCATACTTTCCCACTTCCTGGCACCACGCCACCCTCCTTGGTGACACCCATAAGAGCGCCATCCGCGCACCCAGCGGCAGTGGCCGCACCGGCCGACACGGTGATCCCCTGCCCCCTGCCGCCCGCGCAGCCTACGTCCAGGCCCTCTTGGGCCACAGCACGCAGCACCTGCTGCTGTCCCTGGGCGTGCGGGCGCTGTGTACGGCAGACGGCGGGCCGCAGTACGGCATGCCGCTGCCGTACAACACGGCCTTGTGCGTCAAGCTTGAGGAAATTGGGGACAGGCCGCACATATTGGTTGTTAGAGGGCACACGTTTGAGAGCATGGCGTGCATGTTGGCGCTTGGGGGCGAGGAGGAGCGGTCTGGCGAGAGGCGGCCAGGGGGGATACCGCGGCTGCTGCTGCCAGCGCTGAGGCCCGCGAGGCGGCGGCTGAGCCTGCTGCTGCGGATGGCGCGACTGGCGGTGCGCTCAGCAGAGGCCTTCGCCGGCCCCGCCGCTGCCGCCGCTGCCGCCGCCGCCGCCAAACCTCCGTCGCCTTCCCCTGCCTCGCCTTGCTTCATGCACCCCGACGAGGTCTGCGCTGTGGCCGTTACAGCGCTGGCCGGCGCCCGGCAGCTGCTGTGGCCGGCCCCGGTGCAGCAGGAGCAGCAGTGGCGGCAGGAGCGGTGGGCAGCTGCGGACACGGGGCATGTGGATAAACATGCCTCGCAGCAGACGGCGCCGCCGCCGCCAGAGCAGCAGCAGCACGAGGAGGGGCCGGACGCTGGCGCCGCGGTCAGCCGGCGTAACTGCAGGGTGGAGTGGTGGCGGGCGCTGAGCGGTACGGCACTGCACGTCCTGCCGTACAGCAAGGGCTTCGACCTGGAGGACCATGCGGATGCGCTGGCACGGTGGATGGGCCTCCCTGAGCTGGGGGACATGCAGCTAGCAGGTGGGTGCTGGGTGTGAGCGCATGCATTGCAGGATTCGGGAAACATATCCTGTGTCAAGACAAGATTGATTTCACAGGGCAAGCAGGAGGGTGCTCCCGGGGTACTGGAAGTGTGTGTCTGCGTCGTTCCCTGATGGGGTCGTTACGCACAACACAGCCCCGGTGCCTGTTTCTGCTTCTATGCCACATTGCATGTAACGTAATACTGCTTGTGTGCAGAGCACCCAGCCGCCGCCTTGGAACAGTCCACAGAGCATAAACGTAACGTTAGTCTACAGTGGGCTGTGTGCTGTAGTACTGTACGTCTGCTTTCATGCAGATTGTGTGCCATCAGGGTGTCCTGGTACACCAACCGTCCTAACCGTTGCACGTTGCGCCAACGTCGCACATCATGCCAAAGGCCAGACGTTGAGTGCAGTGTGTCCTACATTCTTTGCAGGCCCCCTTCCGGCCGCCCCTCCGCCGGCGCTGTCTTCCGCGTGCCTGGACGCGCTGCTGCGCTTGGGGACGCAGGAGCCGGGGGGCCGGGCGGCGGACCTGGCGTGCCGCGTGCTGCAGCCCGGGGGCCACACCTCCCCACAGCCCAGCGGCCCCCTGCTACTGTGGCTGCTGGCGTACGGAGATGTACGGCAGGGTGCGGACCTGATCCGCGCCTTACGGTTGGTGCTGGAGGGGCAAGGCGCGGGAACGGCCGAGCAGCAGCGCAAGCGGAGCGAAGAGTCTACCGGAACACCTAGAGCATGCTCAGTTGCCCTGCTAGAGGCTGTTGCGCACGCGGCAACGGGGCTCCTCGCCGCCTGTGCAACCACCTCAGCAGCCGCAACGCCCGCTTACCTCACCACCGGCGGCTCTGCGGCTCCCGGGTCTCCGCAGCTGCAGCTGCTGCTGTCGTACGCCGTACGGCAGCTGCTGTCGCCACTGGTGCGGGACGGGACGCTGGTGACAGGGGCCGGCGGTGGCGGTGCAAAGGGCAAGGGCGCGTGGGGTGCTGCCACGTGCCCTCCCGTGCCGCCGGTGGTGGCGCTGCAGTGGGTGTCGGCACTGGCGCTGCTGGCCCTGGGTGAGCGTGGGGAGGAGGAAGGGGAGGGCCAGGCAGCTGCATCGCATGTGGCGGTGCTCTCGGGTGCAGCGGCGGCTGCGGCAGCTGGCTGGCAGCAGTTTTTGGTGCGGGAGGTGGGTCTGGACGGCGTGTTGTGTGTACTCTGGGACCTGACATGGAGCCGGAAGCGCACCTCCCTCCGCGCGGCGGCGGGGACTCAGCGCTCCTCCGGGGGCCTCGCGCCGGACCTGCCGTATGAGCAGTTGGCCGAGGCAGCGTTCTGCCTGATCGCCGCATGCCCTGAAGAGTCCGAGAGGTGGCTTAGCGCAGCGTTCAAGGCTGGGCGCGGCAGCAGCAGCGGCAGCGGCGGCGGGGGTGTAGGCGGCGTTTGCGCTGACGACAGCGGCGGCAGTGGCGGCGGGAGTGGGTTGACAGCTGCAGCTCAGTCGCTCAACTTGCAGGTACGCGCCGCTGTGCAGGCGGCGATGCAACTGCAGCAGGCGTACGACAGGAAAAGAAGGGCCGCTGCCGCAGCAGCAGCAGCAGCAGCAGCGGAGGGAGGGCTGAGCGGCCGGGTAGAGGCAGAAGAGGGTGTGGTGAGGGCGCTCCGCGCGTTCCATCGGGCGGTGTGGGGCTTTGGCGACGTGGCGGCGTTGGCTCGGAGTGGCATGCGGGTGCGCGAGGGAGGGGCGGTGGCGGGGCCGGAGGAGCTGGAGAGCATGGTGGCAGGGGGCGGGGCGGGGACGGTGGGAGCGGGGGTGGCAGCAGCAGCGGCAGCTGCTGCAGCAGCAGCAACCGCAGCACGGGCGTCAGCTGCGGCGGAGGTGCCTGCCGAAGCAGCGGTGTCCGGAGAGACGGCCGAGGCACCAGCGGTAGTTGCGGACAGGACGGGGGCCGGAGGTGGGAAGGGGACGGTGACGGCGGTGGCGGGGAAGGAGGCGTGGGCGGAGGCGCAGACAGGGAAGAGGATGGGGGCTGCAGCAGCAGGAGTCACTTTTACGAAGGCACGGAAACGTGCTGGCAGTGGCAGCTGCAGCGGCAGCAGCAGCAGCAGCAGCACCAGGAGCGCTGGCGGCGGCGCAGGGCCGGTGTCTTGCGGTCGCAGATGGGAACCCCTGGCCGTGTCCACAATACTGCTGGCGCTCGCAGTGGTTGTGGCAAGGTACTCGTACCTGAGGGTGCTGGCGATGTGGCGGGCAGGCTGCTTGTCGCCGTGGCCCACGGGAGAGCAGTGCCTGGAGTGGGCGAACTGGTGGGACACGACAGTGGGGGCGCTCGCAGCCCTCACTGGATCCCTCCTGCTGTGGGCGGCGGCATACCTGCGGAAGGTTGCTCGTGGCGATGGCGGCGCATAAGCGGGCAGGTAGGTTGGCGCGGTACAGCTTGGGCTGCATGCTGTGCACTAAGTGGTGACTTTATAGGGACCTTGGTGGATCGTCTACCGAGAGGCACCGCCGAAAAGGGGCGCATGGGGGCGATTCAGAGGACGGGGAGAAGCCGGAGGCGGTTTACACTTAGGCCCGTATGTACAAAGGCGTCGGTGCTGAAGTGGCGGCAAGTGCGGGGCAGGTGCATGGGGGTTGAACAAAGTCCAAGTAAAGGTTGTAAGGATGTACTGCAGGTTGCTCACTGCTTGTTGGGTAACCCGGATGAGTTGCTATTCGTTTGAGGGTTTTGCGAGGGTCTACTGACGTGACTAAGCGTTAGGGAATTGCTGCCTGCAGATCTCTTACCAGTGTGCGCACGATTACCGCTTGGCGGTCTGCGCTATCATCGTCGCCACGTGGACCGCCAGGCTGCGTTCGGGGGCTGGGCGCGGCGGGTGCGGATTCGAGGCTGAGGGGGAAGGGGAGGGGAGGTGGTTGGGCTTGCAGGGTGGGCGGATGAGGAGGAGGGGGGCGCCGAAGGGGCAGCAGAGCGGTGGGAGGGGAGGTTAGGTGCGGCATTGAGCGCAAGCGTCGGCATAATCAACTCAATTTCCGTGCGGTAGGTGTCTGTGTGCGTGTGAGCGCGAGGAGCGCAATGCCAACATGCGGTTGGATAAGGCAGGTTTTGAGATTGTGGGTCTGTGGCCCCTTCCTTGAGCTGCGGTTCTGGAGCATTTGGGTCATCACCGGTACGCTTAACGGCAGCGCAGGGTTGCCAAGTGACGCATCCACGTAATGAGATAGGAGAAGCTCACCAGTGCCAGAGGTTGTATTCCATCTGGGTGTGCATTGGAGCGACATTCGCCTTAGCTTAGCAAGTGCAATCGAAACGTGGGTTGACATGTTGCACGCATGGGAAACAGCTGTCATAAGGGCAAGAGCAAGTTCAGCGCAGTGCGCGGGTGCTATCGTTGGGTTGGCCCCGTCCACTACGTTAGTGAAGATGTTCAGTTCGTTTCCTGAATGCGCATGCGTGCCAGGTGCCCTTGTCGAGCTGGGTCCTGTCAGGCAAAGGCAGGTAGGTTAGCGGCATCAGATGCTGCTGGCCTAATGCCCATGCATGTAAAACGGCTGAAACGGCTCAACGCCTCCCGGGTCGTACTGCTTCATCGTCCTGCTGCACATATGGCGATGGCTGGACAAGTCTGGGCGTCTGCCTGCCGTACGGTATTGACACGGCTGGTGACGTGGTGAGGCGCTGCTTGGCCTTGATGTGCGGCTGCTGGCCGCTAGATGGGCCCTGACCAACAAGTGCAGAGACGGACGTGGTACACCTGTTCTGGTATTTGCCAGCCAACGGTGATAGGATGTACCAGGTGGACGCAGGAGCGCCGTGCGTGCTCGCGTGCGGTTGCGCACGCAGCCGGCCGAGGTGCCGCTCGCTGCAAATGCTCTGGCCCCGTGCGGTACCAATTTGCATCACTACAAGACGGGTAGGCAGGAATAATACGGTTTGGAAGCTTGCACACCGAGCGCCCCGCGCGCCCAACACTTTTGCACAAGTAACCGCCCATGCAACCGCCTGTCTCTATGACGCGAGCACTTGCGACCGGTTCAACCACGCAAGCTACATCATAGGCCCGAAGAAGCATACTGCCATATCATACGCTAAGGGTACCTAGTTCATTTACATGTGAAAGGCTGGGACCGACGACCCATGGGACTGGTGGGACGTATGCCGTTCCTTTTCTTGCGCGCACAGACGCCGATCATACAAGTGGTATGAGGTACAAAGCAAGTCGTACACTGCTTCCAGGAAGGTGTAGCACATGCATGCTGCGTACAGAAAAGTATCGTGCGCCTCTGGTATTGCGAAATGGACCGCAAGCCTGTCAAATGACAATTGGCAGCGCTGAAGAGCAGTAAAAGATGTCTACTGGCCTCGGTGGCTCCTCGGAGTCGTCTGGCAGCGACTCAGCGGGCTTTCCCGCCAACTTGGCGCAACAGCTGTTTGAAGCAGTTGCGCCTGTGCTCGATATCATCGACGAGCAAGGTATTCTATACGATGGCCTACCTTCTACTGCTACCAGCGGCTGGGGAGCGGCAGGTTCAGCCCTGCTGGGAGGCTCCGCGCGCGGAGCTTCGGCTGAACAGCAGGCATCGTCCCTGGCGCGCAACGGGGGCAGCGATGGCAGGCAAACGTTGCAAAATCTCATGGAAGCGCAAGACCGTGTGCTGAGCTGCCTTCGCAGCGAGGACGCAGCTGTGACAGCGCAAGCGGCGGAGGCCTTGCTCTCGTGCAACGGTGTGCCCGCTGCGTCGTTGAGGCTAGCTTCAGCTTTCTTCCGCTGGAGACCCGCAGCTCAGGACGCTGAAACGGTCGAACGGCATCAAGGCGAGCAGCAATGGCAGCCGCAGCAGCACGTGGAGCCTTGGGTTAACGTGTTCATAAACGCCATCAACATCCTGGCCAAGCTGCTCGACGGGACCCGTGTCAGAGGCCCTGGGCGCATGGGCAGCGCAAGGGACGCAAGCGGAGGCCAAAGCGGCAAGGGCGGCACGAGCAGCAACAGCAGCAGCAGCAGCGGTAGCGGTGACACCGCGTTGCTGCGGCCCGCGGCCGTCCTCAAGTCCCTGGACCTGGGCTGCCGGCTGCTGCGCATGCGCGTGCTGCACAGCTGCAGCCGCCAGCTGGCCGCACTGCACCAGGCGCTGCACGGCGCACAAGAGCAGCTGCCGCTCCCTAGATCCGCAACAGGAGCAGCAAGCGCTGCGCAGGAGCGGTCAAGCAGCAGGGGCTCAGCGGCGGCGGTGGGAAGTGGCCCGGGAACGCTCAGCCCAGCTGCCAGCAGCTGGGTGCTGCACGGTGCCTTGATGCTCATGGTGCCGATGGTAGGCCTCGCATGCACTGCGGTACTCACACTGCGGCAGGACACCAGCCCCGCTGATGTGGGTCGGAAGGGGCCAGGGAAACAGCGCGCGAAGGAGGAGGGCCAGGGAGCGCGGAAGGGTGAGCGGAGGTGTGGAGGCCACGCGCATGAGGACGAGGCGGAAGAGCAGGTCCGGCAGCAGGAGAAGCATCAGGAGCAGCAGCAGCAGCTGAGGTGGCTATCCAGGCGGTTTTTGCTGCAGCTGGCGGAGGCGGTGCGAGACAGCGGCGTGCTGGACCACTGGGCAAGGGCGGGGCTGCTGCGGGCGCTGCACCCGCAGCCGCCGGCCGACAGCAGCACACCTGAAACAGACAGGGCCGCTAGCATCACAGAACACGTAAGGTTCTACATAGCGCATTGGATAGACATAGTGACATTCGCCGGCGCACACGACGCCGGCTACGGCAATGGCGCGCAACCCACCATTGCCACCTCCTACATGCCTCTTGCCGCGCGCGCCGCCTTCCGCCACGTGATCACTGGCCACAGCTCCCAGCACCTGGTGCTCTCCCTGGGCATGCGGGCCCTGTGTACGGCAGACGGCGGGCCGCAGTACGGCATGCCGCTGTCGTGCGCAACCGCCCTGCAGGTGGGCGTCGGGCCCGACAGCCAGTACCCCCACGTGCGCGTGGTGCAGAACAGATTTGTGGAGTGCCTTGCCAAGCTGCTGGCATTCGGCGGCGAGGCTGAATGCGAAGGGCAGCCGGGAGCGGCGTCGCCGCTGCTACCCGCGCTCAGGCCCCCGCGGAGGCGGCTGAGCCTGCTGCTGCGGATGGCACGACTGGCGGTGCTCTCCGCAGAGGCCTTCTCCGCCACCGCCGCCCTTGCCACCACCGCCGCCGCCTCCTCCGCCTCCCCCGCAGCTTCGGCCGCCTCTTCCTGCGTCCCCTCCTGTTCCGGCGCCTCATTCTCAGCTTCCGCCTCCTGTGCCTCCGCGGCCGCCGCCACCGCCTGTGCCGCAGCCGCCTCCTCGCCCACCACCGCCGTCACCTCCACCATCCCCGCTGCCTCCACCGTCGCCCATACCTCATCAGCAGCCTCCTCTGCCTCCGCGGCGGCCGCCTTCTTCCCCTCCATCGACCCTACCGCCTCCGCCTCTGGCCCTCCCTGCTCATCCCCAGGCAGCCTCCCCTGCTACCTGCCTTCCAGCGAGCTGTTCCCTGTGGCGGTGCTGTCCTTGGCCGCCGCCCGAACACTGCTGTGGCCTCGGAAGGAGCAGCAGGACCAGCAGCAGGGTCAGCAGCAGTGGCGCAAGCGGAGCAAGGACACACAGCATGACGAGGACGACCAGACGGCACAGCAAACGCACAGCGTGCAGCGTCGGCATCGGAAGGGGTTGCCTAATGCGGCGGCAACCGGGGCACGGGCGGCCCAGGTGCAGAGCGCAATGGCGGAGTGGTGGCGGGCGCTGACCGGTACGGCACAATACGCCCTGCCGTACAACAATACAGAGGCCCAGAGGCTTGCGCTGGCGCGTTGGATGAGCCTGGCCGAGCTGGGGGAGCCAAATCTGGAAGGTGGGCCTTAGCAAGTAGCCATAGCATAAGGGCCGTCGTCGATTATGGGTTCTGGGTCGTGCCGAAGGTTGCCCCCAATGCACCTTATTACGTCAGTGGCCTTGCATGCTTTTCCAGGCTCGGTAAATGTCAACCATGATAGCAGTGTCATTGTGAAAACTGCTGTGGTGAAGCGGTAACTGTGCTGTGATGTTGCGACAACACCAAGTACCATTACACATCATCGTCCCGCTACACATCCACTTTTGTTGCCAAATTAGCGTGGCTGGTACGCACCTACATGGCTCCGGTTAGTACACCCCGTATACAATCTTAATGGATTGCACCTTTGCATGTG
>VFQN01002210.1_pt1 | contig 30676 bp, 33 predicted proteins | sample 3512371 | NCBI WGS metagenome assembly VFQN01 (sample SAMN10412370, study PRJNA504923) | tailings metagenome | isolation source: Replicate 2 from Balatoc abandoned mine | place: Philippines: Itogon, Benguet | collected 2017-08-28 | reverse complement strand
GCGGGCATCACGTTGCGGGTGCGTCACTCGGGCAGGTGTCGAACAAACCTAGACGGTAGCGGCCTCTCAGCCGCCAAAACTGAGCGGCTGCACTCGGCCATCAGCAGACATAGCCGTTGTGTCTCCATAGCGGACAGCCAACATCGATCTCGACCCGATCATGGGCACGCCATGGGGCACTTCCGACACGCCCCGCCGAAAGCCCACAGACCCACACCTCGGATTGATCAGGCAGGGCGAGCCGGTCAGTTCCGAGACGACGGCCGAAACATCTCACGGTGCAAGCCCCAATGCTCGACCGCGGCGATTAGAACGCTCGATTCACCGTCGTCAACATGCGCGTCGACTTCTGCAAGCTCGACACACAAGCGCAGCAACTTCAGCCGTAGCGCGGAGTCCTGGACTTCACCCATCAGGTCCGCCAGCGTGCGCTCGTCCACCGGGCAGGCGTCGGCCCACTTCAACTGGTCGCTGGACAGCAGATCCTCGCAGAAGGTGTCCAGCAGCGCGTGCAACTCATGCCGCGCCAGACCCAACTGCTCATGCACGGCAAGGCGGTCGAGCCACTTGATCTCAGCGTCGCCGATGTCGCCATCGGCGACCACCGTCAGTGCGACGATGCGGGCTGCGGCCTGCGGGCTGTTCACGGGATAACTGCGCATCATGGGTCTCCCTTGGGTGCAGTGGGTCGCGGGTCAGTCGAAGATGTTGCTTAGCCAGGACTTCCTGCGGCCGCCCTGCTGGCCTCGACCATGCTCGTAATCGGAGTCCGCGAACTGGGGCTGTGATCGGGCGGCCGCGTTGCCGGCTGGGACCGGTGGTGCCAGGCTCGCCGAGCGCTCGATCAGCTTGTCGAGTTCGCCGCGGTCCAGCCACACGCCGCGGCATTGCGGGCAGTAGTCGATCTCGACGCCCTGGCGGTCGCTCATCACGAGTGCGGTGTCGGTGCAGGTGGGGCATTTCATGGGGTGCTCCTGATGAGGGTTCATTCATCCGAGTTGCCGAAGCCGAACAGGCTGAGCAGACTCGTGAACAGGTTGAAGATCGAGACGTACAGCCCGACGGTGGCCAGCACGTAGTTGGTTTCGCCACCGGTGACGATGCGACTGGTCTCGTACAGGATCAGGCCGGCCGACAGCAGCGCCACCATCGCGGCGACGGCCAGGCCCAGCGCCGGAACCTGCAGGAACACCGCGCCCAGGCCGGCAATCAGCGCGATGACCATGCCGGCGAACAGGAAGCCGCCCATGAAGCTGAAGTCGCGACGGGTCGTCAAGACCCAGGCCGACAAGGCCAGGAAGGTGGCGCCCGTGGCCGCCAGGGCCATCGTCACGACCTGTGCACCGCCGGGCAGTGCCAGCGACTTGGCCAACACCGGCCCCAGGGAGTAGCCCATGAAGCCCGTCAGCGCAAACACAGCCGGCAAGGCCCAGCCGCTGTTCTTGAACTTGTAGACAGCAAAGAGCAGGCCGAAGTAGCCGCCCAGGGTCAGCAGGATGCCCGGCGCCGGCAGCTGGAACGTCACGCTGGCAGCAGCGATGGCCGCGCTGAACAGCAACGTCATCGACAGCAAGGCGTATGTGTTGCGCAGCACACGGCTCGTACCTACGACATCCGTGGGTGTCGCGTTGCCTGCGGCGATAGACGCCGAATGCGCGGTCTCCGGGCGAGTGGTCGAGGGGATGGGCGTCATGGAGTTCATGGAGTCGAGTCCTGAGGTCGTTCGAGTTCAGCGTTCGTGACCGATGAAGCGCTGGCGCATGCGACGGGAGTCACTGCCCCGGCGCCACAAGCGCATCAGGAACCGCGCGGCACGCGCCAGCGCGTTGTCCAGCGCCGTGCGCCAGTCGCTCGCCACGGAGGCGACGACCACCGACCCGGCGCCATCGGTCCGGAGTTCCACCTGGCAGCGCTTGTCGATGCCGCCGCGCGGCCCGTTCACGTCCGACATCTGCACCTCGGCGCGCGGCACGAGCCAGCCCAGGCGTCGCAGCACGAAGCGCACGCGGCGCTCGGTCAGGTCGCGCAAGTCAGTGGCTTGCGGATGGCGGGACTTGAAGAGCACTTGCATCACGGATCTCCATCGGTTGAGGGACAGACGGAATGTGGGGTGCCTGGCGGTTCTGGAAAAGCAGTCTTTCGAGAACGTGAACATCGGATAAACCTGAACATAGGAAGGAGCTTCGGCCGCAGACTTCGGGGTTTGGCGGCTCAGGCCGGCACGCATTGCAGCACGCGTGCCTGCTGGCCCGTCACCCTTTGGAGAAGCACCAGATGCCCAACGCTCGAACCGCCAATGCCGTCCGTCTGGAGTTCGCTCCTGACTCCCTGGTTCAATCGAATCTGTCCGGCGCGGCCTTCACCGGCGACTGGCTCTGGGTGGCGGGCGACGAAGCCTGCGGCCTGGACCGCCTGCGCCTGCTCGCCCCGGTGGGGCGCGAGGCTTTGCGCTTCGGCGAGGTGCGCGACTTCCCGCTCGCCGATCTGCTGGACCTGCCCGGCACGGCCGGGGAAGAGGCCGATCTGGAAGGCATGGCCGTGGCCGACGGTTACCTGTGGCTGGTGGGCTCGCATGGCCTGAAGCGCAAGAACGCCAAACCGGACCGGGACCACGCCGACAACGCCAAGCGCTTGTCGAAGGTGGCGCTCGACGGCAATCGGCGCCTGCTGGCCTGCCTGCCCATCGAGCCTGACGCCAAGGGCGAGCCCTGCCTGGTACGGCAGGCCAAGGACGGCCGACGGGCGCTGCGCCTGAAGGGTGATGCGCAAACGAACCTGCTCACCCGTGCGCTCGCCGATGACCCCCACTTCGGACCGTATTTGGCCATCCCGGGAAAGGACAACGGCTTCGACATCGAAGGCCTGGCCGTGGACGGCCGCCGGCTGCTGCTCGGCCTGCGCGGCCCGGTGCTGCGCGGTTGGTCGGCGCTGCTCGAGGTCGCGGTCGAGACCCGCGGTGACCAGCTGCGCCTGGCGCCCCTCGACGACAGCGGCACGCTGATCCGCAAGCACTTCCTGCAGCTCGACGGCCTGGGCGTGCGGGACCTGCACTTCTCCGGCGACGACCTCTACATCCTGGCCGGCCCGACGATGGTGCTGAACGGCGACATCCGCGTCTTCAAGTGGCCCGCCGCCCGGCCCTTGCTGGCCGCGAACCGCGAGCCGGTGCGCTTCGAGTCGGCGCTGACCGAGTCGGTGCCCCTGCCACATGGTCGCGGCACCAACCGTGCCGAAGCCATCTGTGACCTGCCGCCGGCGCTGTCGGGCGGCAAGGCGCGCTGGCTCGTGCTGTACGACGCGCCTGGCGCCGATCGCAAGGAGGGCGAGCACACCGTCTTCGGTGACCTGCTGCGCCACGATTGAAATCGTCCGCCTCGGTCAGCTTCAGTCGCCTGGGCGAGCTGGCCTGCGTGGCGCAGGAAGCTTCGGCTGGTTCGCTGTTCGACGTAATTGTCGGCTCTGTTTCAAGGAAAACAAGAATGGAAATGCTGCTTTCACGGGTCGGGTCGCTGCTTTACGGCATGAGATTCACGATGTTGTTTTTCTATGTGGGTCTGGTGGCGATCATCTTCGGCATTCTGGGAAAGTTCCTGCTGGAAACCTACAAGCTGATGAGCACCTTGCTGTTCGGCGATCTCGAGAAGATCGACCTGATCATCAAGGTGCTCGAACTGGTGGACATGACGATGGTGGCGCAGTTGGTGTGGGTGGTCGCGCTCGCCGGTGTGTCGCTCTTCGTGACCACGGGGCACTTCGACAAGAAGGACATGAAGAAGCCCGACTGGCTGGACCACGTCAACACCTACAACCTCAAGTTGAAGCTTGCATTCGCCATCATCTCGATCTCAGGCGTGCATGCCTTGAAGACGTACCTGAGCGGCGATTTGACTTTGGAGAATATCCAGATCGTGACGATGGTGGCTGTCATTCACTTCACCTTCGTGCTCTCTGCCATCGGCATCTCTTTTGCAGAACGTTTGACGCGGGAAAAGACCTGAACGCGCCTTGGGCCATGGCCGCTCTCCCGGAAATCGACCCCACGTCTTCGCTGCAGTTCATCGTCAATGCGGCGGCGGGCAGCAGCGACGCGGAGGCGAAGCGCGAAATCGTCGAAGCCGCGCTGCGCGCGGGTGGACGGCGGGGTGACTTGCTCTTCTGCAGCCCCGCCGAGTTGATTGGCGTGTCGCACCAGGCGGCGACGAGGGCGATCGCCACCCGCACGGCCGTGGTCGCCGTCGGTGGCGACGGCACGCTCAACACCGTGGCACAGGCTGCACACGCTGCGGGCTGCGCCATGGGCGTGGTGCCACAGGGCACCTTCAACTACTTTGCCCGCACGCACGGCATACCCGCAGACCCGGCCGATGCCGTCCGCCAATTGCTGCTTTCGGTGCCTGCGCCGGTTCAAGTGGCCGGCATCAACGACCGCGTGTTCCTGGTCAACGCCAGTCTCGGGCTCTATCCTGAACTGCTGGAAGACCGTGAAGCCTACAAGGCCCGCTTCGGTCGCAGCCGCTGGGTGGCGTTCGTGGCAGCCTGTGCGACTTTGCTTCGTGCGCAGCGCCGCTTGCGATTGCACATCGAGATGGGTGGCAAGGTGCGCGACATGCAGACCTTGACGCTCTTCGTGGGCAACAACCGCCTGCAGCTGCAGCAGTTCGGCGCCGAGCCCGATGACACCCTGGCCGGCACGCCAGGCGACGGCAGCATGGCCGCGCTCGTGCTGCGGCCTATCGGAACGCTGTCGATGATCGGCCTGATGCTGCATGGCGCCATTGGCAGGCTGGGTGAAGCCGCAGGCGTCGAGCGCTTCGAGTTCGAGCACCTGGTGGTGCGGCCTACGCTGCCGCAGGGCCGCAGCGGGGTGAAGGTGGCCTTCGATGGCGAAGTGACGATGATGCGCGCACCGCTGGACTTCCGGGTGCTGGCCAAACCACTGTACCTGCTGATGCCACAGCGCGACGCTGCCGTTGTCGACGCCCGATCCAGCGCCGAAGGGGCAGCGCCTTGAGCGTCCTGCTGCAGATTTCCGACACGCACTTCGGCACCGAGCAGGGCGCGGTCGTCGAAGCCCTGGGCACGCTGGCCCACCAGCAGCGTCCTGATGTGGTTGTGCTGTCGGGCGACATCACGCAGCGCGCGCGTCCGGCCCAGTTCCGGGCTGCACGCTCGTTCGTGGACCGTCTGGGAGCTCCCGTGCTGGCCGTCCCAGGCAACCACGACATCCCGCTCTTCGATCTGTGGGCGCGCCTGCGCAGCCCGTATGGGCGGTACAGCGCCGCGTTCGGCATAGACCTCGAGCCGGTGCACCGCTCCCCGGAACTCCTGGTGGTGTGCGTCAACACCACGCGACCCTGGCGACACAAAGATGGTGAGGTATCCGCGCTGCAGATCGACCGTGTCGCGCGACTTGTGGAGCATGCCGACCCCGCGCAGCTGCGCGTGGTCGTGGTGCACCAGCCCATAGCCGTCACGCGTGCCGAGGAAGAGCCAAACCGACTGCGCGGGCATGCGGCCGCTCTGCAGCCTTGGGCTGAAGCCGGCGCCGACCTCGTCATGGGCGGTCACATCCACCTCCCCTACGTCATGCCGCTGCAAGGCCTGGCGCGTTCGCTGTGGGTCGTGCAGGCGGGCACGGCCGTGTCGTCCCGGGTGCGTGATGGCATGCCCAACTCGGTCAATCTGCTGCGCTGGGGCGCGGATGCGGCGCCGGGATGCTGTCGGATCGAGCAGTGGGACTACAAGGGCGACGACCGGGCTTTCCGGCTCGCCAAGGTCAGTGAGGTCCGGCCGGACCGGACGTGAGTTCCGCTCTGCAACGGGCGCTCCATCTTCCGGCGAGTTCGTATTTTCCTGAGTTAGATGCTCGGAAGTATCGCTTCTTCAGAAGCAGGACAGGATGCATATTCCCGCCTGTCCTCACTTCCGAGCTCACCCGCCATGAAGCCTTCCTTCCGCTTTGCGTCCCTCGTACTTGCCCGGATCAAGCAGAGCCTGCGCTTGCTGAAGGAGGACCTCAGGCAGTGGGTGCCACAGCAAGCGCCAGTGCTCGTGCCCATCCCGATCCCGGCCGAGCGTCGTACACGCCAGTCTGAACGCCGGCATCCCGCCCGGGGCGACTGACTCTGAAACTCAGCTTGTCACCTCAGACTGACCTATCTCAACGGAGACCCATCGTGCGCAGCTACCCCCACAACAGCCCAGAAGCCGCCGCGCGCATCGTCGCGCTGGTGCTCATCTCCGACGGTCACGTGTGCAGTTCCGAATTCAACATCCTCAAGCAGTTGGGCGCGGAGCGCGAACTCGGGCTGGAGCCCCAGCTCCTGCCGCACATCGTTCACACCTTGTGCGAAGAGCTCCTGGCGGGTGGGTACGAGACCGGATCGCTCATGGGCAACGTCGATGACAGCGCCTTGGCGTCATTGATGGCCGAGATCTCCGATCCGGCGCGGCAAAGGAAGGTGATGCGCCTGTCCCTGGCCGCGGCGCGCGCCGATGGCCATCTGGCCGACGGCGAAACCTTGGTGGTGGAGGCCGCTCGACGCCACTGGAAGCTCTACGATGGCGAGGAGCCGAGCGCCACGAAGGTGGCCCATCGCCACGCCGCCTGATCGAGGTCGATCAGGACACCTCTAAAGTCGCGCCGCGGCCACCACCTGCGTCACCAGGGGGTGGTGCTGGCCGCGCCGCGACCGGATGGCGTGGATCTCTTCCTTCACGCCATCACTACTGCCCAGCAGCCGAAGGCCGCGCATCAGGCCGACGTCGTCTGCTCCGAGTCGGCTGACCGGGAACACGCCCAGGCCGCGAGCCGCAAACACCGCCAGCAGGGCGCTGTCCTCGAACTCCCCTACGATGCGAGGGCGCAGGCCCTGCGTTTCGAACCAGTGGTCCAGCGTCGGGCGCAGGGCCGAGTGCCCAGTGGGCAGCAGAACAGGCAAGTCGTTCAGGCTTTGCGGAAACCGGTCGCGCTCGGGCTTCCCGACCAGCCGGGCCGGGCCATACCACTCGACCGGTGACTCAACGAGGCGCTCGCTGGTGAGGCGCAGGTTCGGGTTGCGCGGTGCGGCCTGACCGGCCAGCACCAGGTCCAGGTGATGCAGCGCCAGTTCGCCCAGCAGCTGCTCGAACTCTCCTTCGTGGCAGACCAACCGAAGGTTGGGTGTGCTCAACACGGGCTCCAGCAGCGCATGGGCTGCAAGCTTCGAGATGCCATCGGAGAACCCAACCGCCAGGCGGGCCACCTTGCCGCTGGCCGCTTCGCGCACCTCGTCAGGGATGCCCTGGCCCAGCTGAAAAATCTCCTCGGCGCGTGCAAAAGCAGCCTGACCTGCTTCGGTGAGGGCCACGCCACGGCCCGAGGGCTTGAGGAGCTGGTGGCCCAGCGCCTTCTCCAGCTCGCGCACCTGCGCGCTGATGGTCTGCACCGCCATGTCCAGCCGTTCGGCGGCACGGGCGAAGCCGCCTTCCTTGCTGACAACCCAGAAGTAGTGGAGATGTCGGTAGTTCAGCATGTGTCCTCCGGTGCGGGAAAACCGAAGTTTAAGTGCGTGCGAATCTGGTTTGTGCGAAGCGCATTGGTCCCGATACTCTGTGCCATTCGAATACCATAGGAAGTCCAGTCATGTTCTACGTCCTCAGTTGGTTCTCCGTCGTCGCACTTCTGGCGCTGTGGTCGCTGGCTGCCTGGGCGCTGCATGCCGTTGCCGTCTGGACGGTTTCGAACGCGGGCGCGCTCACAGGGGCTGCATCAGGCGCCGGCACCATCGCTGTGCCGGATTGGCTGGCCCCCTGGGTGCCGCCCGAAGTCGCGCAGTGGGCAAGCCAACTGATGGCGGGCTTTGCGCCGTTTGTCGACGGCCTGCTGCAGGCCGCACCCGCGCTGGCGGGTGGCTTGACCGTGGCGACATGGGTGATCTGGGGCATCGGCAGCGTGCTGCTCGTGCTGCTAGGCGCCGGGCTGCACCTGCTCATCGCGCTGTTGCGCCGCCGCGGTGGCGGCTCAGGTCCTCAGCCGCGCCAGCCAGTGGCAGCTTGACTGGTAGGCTTCTTGGGCGTGGCACCACTGCAGCACGCGGGTCGGGTCTTGTGAGGGCCCGTGGGGCGGAGCAGGCCCAGCCCGCGATGCTGAGCCGAGCGCAGCCGCAGCCGCTCCCGGGTCTGATTGCGGAACTGGCTCTCAGGCCGACCGCTGAGTGGCCCAGGTGGCGTTGCAGCCTGCGGTGGGCGAACGCTTGCAGCTACAGTGCCAGATCATGAACATACTCATTTTTCTCGGTGGCCTGATCCTGCTGGTCATCGGTGCCAACGTGCTCGTCCGCGGTGCGTCCAAGCTGGCGCTGTCGTTCGGCATCAGCCCGCTCGTCGTAGGACTCACCATCGTGGCCTTCGGCACCAGCGCGCCCGAGGTCGCGGTGAGTGTCGGTGCCGTGCTCGACGGCAAGACCGACATTGCCATCGGCAACGTGGTGGGCAGCAACATCTTCAATGTGCTGTTCATCCTGGGCATCAGTGCGCTGATCGCGCCGCTGGTGGTCAACATCCAACTGATCCGCCAGGAAGTGCCGATCATGATCGGCGCGAGCCTGCTGTTGCTGGCGCTGGGGTTGGACGGCCGACTGTCGTTCTTCGACGGTGGAATTCTCTTCGTGCTGCTCGTGTCGTACACGGCGTTCCTCGTCGTGCAATCGCGGCGCGAGACACAGGCCGCCAAGGATGAGTACGCCCACGAGATCAAACCCGCCGAAGCGGGTGCTTGGGACGACCGGCTGCCCGCCCAACTGCTGCTGATCGGTGCCGGCCTGGCGGCGCTGGTGTTCGGATCCGAATACCTCGTGCAGGCCTCGGTGAACTTCGCCAAGGCGATGGGCGTGAGCGACTTGATCATCGGCCTGACCATCGTCGCCGCGGGCACCAGCATGCCCGAGGTGGCCACCAGCATCACCGCTGCCATCAAGGGCGAGCGCGACATCGCAGTAGGTAACGTCGTCGGCAGCAACACCTTCAACATTCTGGGCTGCCTGGGCCTGTCGGGCCTGGTGTCGGGTGACCTCGGCCTGGCCATGGCGCCGTCGCTGCTGGCCTTCGACATTTGGGTCATGCTGGCCGTGGCGCTCGCGTGCCTGCCGGTCTTCATCACAGGCCGTGAGATTGCGCGCTGGGAAGGCGGCGTCTTCCTCGGTTACTACGTCGCCTACGTGGCTTACCTGATCCTGGCCGCGCAGCAGCACGACGCGCTGCAGGCGTTCTCGGGTGTCATGCTTGGCTTCGTCGTTCCTCTGACGGTGGTGACGCTGGTGGTGGTGGTGATCCGCCGTCCGGCGGCAAGCAGCGTGCCGTGAGTGAGTTGATGAGCATTCAGGACAATCTGCTCAGTCCCCGCCGTGCCTTGCGGGACGACGTCGAGGCCCCATGACGGAATCCATCGTGCAGCGGCTGCGTGAAACAGCCGCGAACCTGCCTGCCGAGAGGGTGTCGATGCAAACCCTGGCGCAAGCCCACGGGCCTGCCGCGCACGGCACCTGGCTGCTGCTGATGGCAGTCCCGTGTCTCCTTCCCGTGCCTGGCGTCGGCACTGTGCTTGGCCTGGGAATGGCCGCGCTGGCGGCGGCGATGTGGCGGGGTCAGTCCTCTGCATGCCTTCCTCGGCGGGTGGCTGAACTCGAACTCTCACGCACCTGGGCGCAGCGGGTGCTGGGCATGCTTGCGTCTGCCTATTGCGTGGCTGGGCGTCTTGCCAGGGCCCGGCTGAGCCATCTTGCATCCCCGGAGAGACGGTCATGGACCGCCGCAGCGATTGGGTTGATGGCTTTCATCGTCGTCATGCCCATCCCCTTCGGCAACGTGCTCCCGGCGCTGGCGCTGATGCTCATCGGACTGGGGCTGGTGTTTCGCGATGGTGTTGCGGTTGTCCTGGGGCTGGCGATGGCGGCCCTGGCGATGTGCGTCACTGCGGGCGTCATGCTGATGGCATGGGCCTGGGGCAGTGACTGGCTCCTGGGTTTGTTTTGAATCTGAACGGAAGTTCGAAATGATCTACGCTGCCCTCAAGACGGTTCATGTGCTGGCCATCATCCTGTGGATCGGTGGCATGGCATTTGCGCACTTCTTCCTGCGCCCGGCCGTCGCCCAGCTCGAAGCGCCAGTCCGCTTGCGGCTGATGCACGATGTGCTCGGCCGCTTCTTCCAAGCGGTACTTGTGGCCGCGCTGCTGACGCTGGCCAGCGGCGTGTGGATGCTGGGCCGTGTGGCCAAGCAGGTGGTGCAGTCGGGGGGCAACTTCGAGATGCCGCTGGCCTGGACCGTCATGGCGGCGGTGGGCGTCGCGATGGTGGCGATCTTCATGCACATCCGCTTCGTGCTCTTCAAGCGGCTCGGCCGGGCCGTGGCAGCGTCCGAGTGGGCCGCCGGTGGTGCGGTCTTGGCGCAGATTCGCACATGGGTCTCGATCAACCTCGGCCTGGGCGTCTTGGTGCTGCTCGTGACGCTGATGCGCTGGACGACCTGAGTCCTGACCCTGCAGACCACTTTCCGGCGTCGTGGACGGCACCGATACGGTCAGCCGACCAAGCTGCCCGACCAAGCACAAACTCGGCGAAGGCATCCAAGGTGACGCCTCTGAAGACGGCGGCGCGTACGCGCCAGGTCAGTGCCACTCCGAGCGTTACCACCGAGAGGCCGTGGTTCGCCGCTGCCGACGGGTTTCACGTCAACGAGCGCGCATGCGCCCTGGTCTCAAGGAAGCTGCAGCCGTTGGGGTCGCCCTTCGCCGCGGGAATGACCGGTCTTCTGTTTAACCGCCGGCTGCTGTGGGTCGATTTCGGCCAGCCAACTCGACGAACAGTCTGCCGTAGACCGGTCATTGAGCTCCGGCCCTGCGCCCGCCGCGACGTGAGTAACGTTAGTTCGAAGCGAACTCATCGCCCAAGATCGCTGCGAGGTCCTGGCGCTCGCCCAGCAGCCGGACGACATCCAGGTCATCTCCGCGTTCGAAGTAGCACCACAGCAGCGGGAACTTTGCGACCCGCCAGGTCCGAAGCCCTGGAATGCCAAGAAGCTTTCCGAGCGTCGGTGAGCCGATGCCAGGGTCGAGTTCGATCTGGTCAAGCGCGGCGTTGGTGGCCTTGGCCACCTTCACCGCCACGCGGGTGCCACCCTCCTTGCGGTAGTAGCGGACTTCGCCCTGCTGGTCGCGCAGCGCCTGCGGGCGCAGAACCGCCGGCTTCAATCGATCTCGCCGCGAGCGATCGCCAGCAGTTCCTTCTCGTCCGCCTTGGTGCGACGCCGGCCGGGCCCGGATGCCAGCCCTTCTTCGATGAGGTCGCGAAGCCGCTTCTTGGCCTGCTCTTCCTGGTCGCGCCGGACCAAGTCGCGGATGTACTCGCTGGTGTTGCCATAGTTGCCGGCGGCGACCCGGTTGTCGATGTACTCGCGCATCGACTCGGGCAAGGCGAAACTCATGGTTTGTCGGCTCATGTGGGCATCTTGGGCGGTTTGACAACCGTTGTCAACTCCGACGGCTGACCTTCTTCCAGTTCTGCGTGTGCGGGAGCGGGTCCCGTCACGAAGCAGACCGAGTTGCCTGGCCCGGCACGCGTTGGATCAGCGCCGCCGCGAACTTCTCGATGCCGAATCTCATCGTGCCGCGGAAATTGATGTGCGAGAAGTGCGCCGGGCCGATGCGGCGCAGCCAGTAGTCCTCGACTGGGATCCCGTCTCGCTTGAGCCTCTCGACCACCTCGTGCATACGGGCAGTGTTCCAGGCCAGCACGATGTTCGTCAGCAGGGCGTGTGAGCCGGAGATCGCCTTCATCTCGTCCCGCCGCCGGCCGCGTTCGGGCGCCACCTTGCCTGAGTACACGGCGCGCTGCAGCTGATGCACCGACTCGCCACGGTTCAGCAAGGTATGGATCTCGCGGCGGAAGTCCTCGATGGCGATGTAGTCGCACAGGAACACCGTTCGCAGCAGCCGGCCCAGGTGCTCCGCCGCCCGGTGCAGTGGATCCCCCTGGGCAGCCGACCCGAAGCGCTGCAATGCCAGCGTGGCGGAGACACGTCCCGAGCGGATTGACGCCGCCAGGCGAAGCAATTCATCCCAACCGCGCTCGATGGCGGCCAAAGACACGCGCCGAACGGTGACGACTTCCAAGCCATCGGGCACGGTGAATCCACGAGGCAGGTAGAGCTTTCGTTCGGCCAGGTCCCGCAGGCGGGGGCACAAGTCAAATCCCAGCAGCTTGGAGATGGCCATCGCCGGATTCGTGTAGCCGTGCGTGTCGACCGCCAGCAGCGAGATCCGAATCCGATCCGCCGCGCTGTTGTGCTGCTCGATGCCCTCGATGGCGACGCCGGCCTGTCGTTCGTTGAGCACGATGGGTTGGTCGTAGACGATGCCCCAGCGGTCGCGCACATGGGTGTAGAGGCCTGCGGCGTAGGTGCGCCGGCGTGGGTCCACACGGGCGTTCCACAGGTGGCGCGAAACGTCCAGCGACATCATGTCGGCTGATGCCTTGTCCCCGTTGCCCCACAGTGCCGCGATGGGGATCCGGCTCTGGAACTCGGCCACGCGCTCGTTGGCGCGGCGCAGGCGGCCACTTCCTTCCAAGGCGCGCATGGCCACAGTGACTTGTGTGGGCTCCAGACCAGGGATCATCGACGCCACGCCCTTGGCGTCCGCATCGGTACCGTGCGCCAGCAACGCGCCGTACAGGGCCACGAGTTCGCCGGTGGACTGCGCGCGGTGGCCGAGCAGCGCTTCGCTGTACCCGGTGGCGGCATCCACCTCCAACAGCATGTCCGGAAACTGTACGCTGCCAATCAAGTTGTAGATGGTCTCGCGTGTGCGCACCGGCTCGCCTTGATCCGGCAGTGCCGTGATCGCAGGCAGGTGGAGCATGCCGTCGGCGCCGATCTCGACCTTGCCGCGCCGCTGGGCCTCTGCCACCGCAGACATAGCGGCCATCAAGTTGGCCAGCAGGGGCTCCAGGAATTCGGCCGCCGACTTGGGCATGCCCAGCAACTCAACCTGCTCGTCCCGTTGCAAGACCCAATCCGCCGGCGGGATGAGCATCTGGTCTCGCTCCCGAAAACTCAGCGAGTGGTCCAGCCAGACACTGCCTCGGCGAAGGCTCTTGCGCAGCGACATCATCGTGCAGGCCTCAAACGCCCGAAACCCTGAGCGGGGGTCCAGATCGCGGACCAGGCCGTGCCAGGCTGTGCCAACATCTGGCAGCGGTACGCCCTCCTTCAGCTCGGTCACACCCTTGCGCTGCAGATCCGTCCAGGACTTCCACTGTTCGAAGCCCGGATCGCCGGGGCGGCCACCGAGGTCCAGATCTTTCAGCGCTCCCAGGCAAGCGCGCACGCGCTGGCTGTCTTCCGCCAAGGCCTTGCGAACCAAGGACACGAAGCTGCCGCTGGCGGCTTCGCCGAGCTCGGCGAGCAGTTCTCTGGCTTCCAGGACTCTCGCCTGCCAGGTCTTCGTTTCGTCGTACAGGACGGATCGCGCCTTGGCCGCCTGCTGGATCAGGCCTGTCGTGCCCCGGATACGGTTTGATTGCGCCTTGTCCGCCGCCTCGCGGAACAGTTGCTGGCTGCGCCGGCTGGTTTGCAAGAGGGCGACATCGGTGAGTTCGAGCAGCGTCACCCGCAGGAAGCACACCAACTCGATCAGCTGGCGCGATGGCTTGATCTCCCGCGTCTTCACGGGGCGCCTGGCCTGGACCTGACGGGCATAGGCCTGCTGCTTTGCCAGCGACACGGCATTCAGGTTCCAGTCGTGGGCACCGAGCTCTTTCAGGTAGCGGACCTTGTCGATGGTCTCCGCAAGGGTGCTCGGGCCGTGACGCTTGGACGGCGTCTTGAGCCACTCCAGGCACGTCGTGTCGGTGCCCGGCCGCGTGCTGTATGCGGCGTCGACAACCTTCTGCGCCGCTGCCGGTGGTACGGCGGCATTCACCGCGCTGAGGATCTGCGCCTCCACCGCGGCGAATGCATCTCGGGCCCAGTCCTGCAGGCGGCGCGCTCCTGGGATCAGGATGCGCCGCGTGAACAGCCAGTGGCTGGCCGACTGGACCAGGTCATCGGCGTGGGAGGCGTCGGCTGCTTGGGCCAGCAGGGCCGCGGTCAGCGCGACTTCGTCGTCGATTGCAAGTTCGCGCAGGCCGAGATAGGTCTTGGCCCAGAGCTGGTGCTTGAAGAGGGTCTGCCGGCGCTTGTAGATCGACCGCAGGCTGGCGATGGACGGCGGCGACACGGCCAGGACCTGGGCGGTGTGCCGGAGGAGGTTTCGGGGCAGCACGTTGAAACCGTCGAGCGGTCGGCCGGCCACGCGCATGAACATGAGCATCAGCGCGGCGGGCAGGCGGCGGTCGCTGCGGAACTGCTCCCGGAGGGCCGCCACGTCCGCCGACGTGAGCGAAAAGAACTGCTCCCGATCAAACTCACTCAGGCGAGGCGGCAAGGCCTCTTGGCCGACGAAGCGCAGGGCGAAGGCGGGCATGGGGTTGGGCAGCGGCAGGTGGGCGGTCAATGTACCGCCGCGGCTTCCGTCAACCCAACTGAGTGATCAGCTTGCGGGGGTGGCGACCCGCGGGAACCCGCATGGATGTTGGGCTTCAGGCGAAAGCGCACCAATCTGCACGAAAAGTACGACCACCCCAACATCGCCTTCGACTTGGTCGTTGTAGGCTTCGTATGGCTCTTCCTCCAGCGCCGTTACCGCAGCTTGATCGAACGCACCTTCGTTGCGAACGCCCTCCAACGAGCAAGTTGGGATTGCGATGCAGTAGCTTGCCGCGCTAGTTGAGAACTCCAGCATCAAGGCCTGCTCACCCGCCGCAAACTTGATGGTCGACACTACGCCGAGGTCCGCCACGGCTTGCATGGCAACGACGAAGTCTTTGGTGAGCACGCAGACTGCCAGTGCCTCGCCTGTTGCCGAGCCTTCGGGAAGCGCGATGACATGGTCGAACTCGAAGACGCCGTTGCGATGAACGAACTCCAAGCGCAGCGTATCGCTGCTGAACTCAAGTGAGAGCACGCGCCAGTGGCTGCGCTTGATGTACCTGCCGTGCGTCTGTATCCATGGCAGTGTGAACTGAAGGGCGAACTCTCGGAACCATGGCAGCGCCAACACCGCACGCCACGACAAGGCCTGCATGGCGCCAGGAGCTATGCTCAACTGCTCGCCGGGCACAACGCTTTCGTTTCTGTACGGCCAAAAGTCGAGGAACAAGAAGTCGGACTCTGCGAATCGGTTCTGCAAGCGCAACACATGGCTTGCCGGACCAACCGCAACAGAGGGAATCACATCGCGATTATTCGGCTCGTACAGATTGAAGTCTTTGCCGCTGATCAGCCTGCGCTCGAGCGCACGCCTTGCACGCGTCGACAACAGAGCATCGAAGCCAGCATCGGGTCGAACCTCAAGAGGAATGTGCACGGGCGCCGCGATGGTCACTACGCCGCTCTTCGCGCGAATTGGACTTAGCACAAAGTCACCAATGTCGTGCCGGTAAAGCACGCGGCGAGTGGCCTTTCGCGCCTTCACCGTAGTTGCTGCGTCGATCAGTGCGTCGTGCATTGGCTGCAGACGGGCGGGCAAGCACTGCGTGCTGACAAGCTCAGCCAAACAGCGGATCGAAGGCAGCAGTGCTGCGAAGTCGCGCAGGTACGTGTGAACGAGTAGAGGGCGAACGATGCTGTCGTCGTTGCTCGACCCGACAAGCTGGTGTGCGCCGTCGCGGGCACTGACAAGCACGAGGCTGAAGCCGTCGGTCGTAGCTGGCAACGTCGCCTTCAGCTGCGTCGATGCGGGATCAGGAACAGTGGCATAGAACGCCTGGGCGCTGTCGTATAGATCCGCAATCGCGGCCTCCACATCAATCGCCCTCTTCGCCGGCTTCGCATCTGCTTCGTCGTCGCCGATGCTGTCTTCGTCGTCGTCGTTCTCTTCTGCAGACCCGTCCTTCACGACACCATCGACACCGCCGACGGACTGCAAGTAGTTCTGCAGCTTGGCGACGGTATCGGTGTGGTACTGCTTCTGCGTCTCGTACAGCTCGTGGAAGCGGTTGAGCACAATGCTGTACCGCCTCGCCTTGTCATCGTCGAGTCCGTTGTACCGCCCCCAGACCAACCAAAAGACGGGCGCGAAGTTGAGACCGTAGTTGACCTTGCGCTTGTAGCGGATGCCAAGCCGCGCGTACTCGGCATCGAGGTAGCCATCGAGAGCGTTTGCCGTACGCCACCACACGTACACCTGCGCCAAGTGCTTGTAGAAGTCCCGATTCGTCGCTCGAATCTGAACTGCAACGACCGACGCAGCTTGTTGAAGCTGTGCCAGTGCGCCGCTGAGACTTGCGGGGGTCGCTTCGACGGCTGAGGTCATCATTGGGCTTGCTGCATTCTGCTGTATGCCCAGGGAGCCTACGCGAGATCACCGTATTTGTTGATCAGCGCCGCCATCGCCGTGCCCTCGCCGCCCGCAAGCTCCTTGGCGTACATGAGTGGGGTGATGTGGCTATAGTGCGTTTCAATCATCGCCGTGCTCGTGCCACACTGCTTCGCGATCACCGAAGTGGGCATGCGGTCCAGCAACATGTGAGTGATGTACGTGTGCCGTAGCGAGTACAGCGTCCGCTTGCCGCCTGACCCTTGATTGAGCTTCAGCCGCCGAAGAAGCACGGTGAAGTTTCTGCCAAGCCCGTCCGTCGTCGTGCCGTCTGGCAAACGAAACACGAGCGGATTCCAATCGTCGGGCACGCCATGCTCCGTGTCCTGCCCGTCGAGTGATGACGCGTGCATGTCGAGGATGATGTCGAGCACTGCCCTGTTGCCCACGACGTGCCGGTTTCCCGTATGCAGCGTCGTCTTGCCCTTGCGCACGGTGATGACGACGTGATCGGCCTTCATCTCGATGTCGTTCCAGCGCAGGTTGTCCATCTCAGTTCCCGGGCGAAGACCTGTGAGTACGGCGACGTTGAAGTAGTAGTACAGGAGCTCGCGAAGCTCTCGGGTCTGCTGCTTCCTCGATTCAGCAATCCAGCTAGGGAAGGACCTATGTATCTTGTCGATCTCTTCGGCGGTGAAGTAGTCGCGCCGCGTCGCCGCAAGACCGCCGGACGATGACAGCACCGGAACTTGCCCGGGCGTCATCCACTTTCTGAGTACCGCTTCCTCGAACACCTTGTGCAACGCGGCGTTGTGCGTCTTCAGCGTGGACTGCGCGGGCGTACGACCAAGCTGTTTGATGCGCCAGGTATCGAACTCAGACAACTTCTGTGGATCAATGCTGGTGACGTAGATCCTGTCGAAGAACGGGATGTGGTACTTCAACAGCGCCCACTCGTGATCCTTGACAGTGCTGGCACCGCGAACATTGGCCGGCCGCTGTTGCATGCGCTCGATGGCGAGCTTGGCAACGTCCCTGAACGCCCTGGTCTGGATGGCGATGCCGTGCTCGTGCTTGATCTCGCACTCGGCCCGCACTTTGATTGCCGCCGTCGCCGCTTTGTCACGCTCTCGCTGCTTCGTCGTCCGCGACATCCACCTGCCGCCAACCTTGAATCTAGCGATCCATACCTCGCTGTTCGCTTGCAGGTAGATGTGCAGCGCGTCGTCTACTATGTGCCTATCTATCAGTTCGCTCATCGAGCCCTTGCTGGGTGGAGGCAAGGACTGCAGTTTTGCAAAGAACTTGCAAAGTTGCGACCGACGGCGCTATCTTATTGATCTGCAACGTGATTTTTTGAAGCGTTGCCCTTGAAAGACTGCGCATCTGGCAAGCGACGCGAGCGTCGCGTTGATTTACAAGGGTTTTTTCGCTCCATGGCGAGCGAGCGCGGCTTGCAAAGACTTGCAAAGAATGCGGTCAGCTAGGCTTCCGAAGCTGCCCACTACACTACGAGGCGACCTCGATTGGAGAGATGGCAGAGTGGTCGAATGCACCTGACTTGAAATCAGGCGACGGGCAACCGTCCGTGGGTTCGAATCCCACTCTCTCCGCCACCGGCCCCACGGCTCTAGCGCAGCTATCACTGAAATTCAGTGATACGGCTCGACGCACGCAGGTGCGCGTTCAGAATATGGCGCCAATTTCGTGGACGCAGTGCCAGCCCTCGACCGTTCGTGAGCCTCTCTCGGCTCTAGCGGTAAGGCTTGATGGTAGACACCACTGTCGATCGCTGAGCCTTAGCCAGCTCAGCCCTGCTCTTCTGAATCTCCAGCCGTTCAGCGTTCATGTCGGCCTGAGCCTTCAGCTGCCGCGCACGATCCTTCGCCGCTTTAGCGTTGGCCTTCATTGCCTTGACACGCCTCTCTACGGCATCAAGTGCCAGCTCTTCTAATCTCACGTGACCTCCTTGCTCGACCAGCTATTTAGCCGTCGTCGCCAGGGCTCACATTGCCGCTGCCGATGTCAACCGCGTCGAGGAAGAACCTGCCGACATGAGGCCCTATCACGGCCGAGCCCGCCGCAGCTGACTTGCGCTCAGTGAAGGCATGGACCGGACCATCCGGCGGCTCGCCTGGATGAACATCTCGGCGCTTGGCGCAAGGGTTCGATTCTTCAAGCGAATAACTCCCACTGGTATGCCGGACGGCAGATCAACCGGCAGGACACGCAAAGACTTCGGCGCGTTCCCGAATCGGAGAACTGAACCGTACATGACGGTGAGGAAAGATCCCGTCGCGATCAGCTCGCATCGGACAAGCATGGACATCGTGGTGATCGCTGCCTCCGGGATGGCCAGTCCTTGTCGACCAAATTCGCCCTGAAGATGCGCTGTGACCGCCCCTTCCGTGGGCAGCACCCAGTGATGACGCAGGGTTTCCTCCAGGGAAATCGATCGTCGCTCAGCCAAGGGATGCTGCGATCCCGCGACGACGAACAGCCGATCTTCGAACAGTCCCTCGAAGACCAGGTCGTGGCTCTCCCTGACAGCATGCTCGCGACCGAGACCCAGATCGAGCGACCTGCCGACAACTTCACTCGCCAACTTACCTGACTCGAGCTCTGCGACATGAAACTGCAATCTGGGGCGGTCGCTCCGGACGGTGCCGATGATGCGAGGCAGCAGCCCCGCACACATGGCCGGTGTGCCGCCGATGCGCAGCTCGCCATGGGCTGCGTCGGCCAAGGCACGCAGTTCATTGACGGCCTGACGAAGCTCCTCAAAGACTCCCGTTGCACGACGCAGCAGAACCTCGCCGTGCGGAGTCGGGGCAACGCCGCGATTGGTGCGATCGAATAGCCGCACCCCGAACGCGCCCTCCAGATCTGCGATGGATCGCGACAACGCGGGCTGCGTGAGTCCGATCTCGTTCGCGGCCTTGAGGATGCTGCCCGATCGGGCGACCGCGAGAAGCAGCCGCAGCTCCCGCAGGGTCACGTGCCTGGCGACAGCGTCTGTGGGGCTCATTGGCTATGCTCTGAAAGGTATATAAGATCGACGAGAATCGATACCGCAAGCATAGCTCGCAGTGTAGGCTACCGTCCATCAGTGATGTGAATGGACTCCGTAATGAACCGACGCACCAAGCTCCTCGCTGCCCTGTCCGGCGCAGCTCTCGCTGTGTCCGCAGCCTACGCGCAGGATCCGAAAGACGTCCCGCAAAAGACCGGGGTCACACCCAACGACCTCGTGGTGCGCGGAGTGGACGGCGCGGAGAACCTCGAGTTCATCGTCATCGACGTGAAGTACGAGCCGGGCGGTATCAACCGTCGCCATTACCATCCGGCGGCGGTAACCTTCTATGTACTTTCCGGGACACCGGTGTTCCAGGAAGAGGGCAAGGAACCCGTTACCCTGAAACCCGGTGACAGCCTGCTCGTTCCGGCTGGCACCACACATTCCCATTGGAACCCGAGCCGGACTCAAGGTGTTCGATGGCTGGAATTTATCGTTGCTGAAAGAGGCAAGGGAAAATCCATCCGAAAGCCTTAACAAAGCTGGGCCACTCCAAGGCTCGTCGAAAATCGATCAACCGATCAACCGATCAACCGATCAACCGATCAACATCCTTCTCCCGCGAAGCGCGCTTCCAACAGCGATAGCGTCGTGGCCGTGCGATCCGTCAGCAGTTCACTTCTTCTTTGCAAACCCGGCACGTAGGGCGCCGCTGGCCTGCTCGATCTGCGAGTCGAGTTCGCCTGCTGCCACAGCCTCCTTAACGGCTTCGAGCGCCGCGACCAGATCGCCCATACTGCCGACCTCGATGGCGTTCTTTCCCTTCGCCAACTCGATCCTTGCAGCGCCATAGCGCACTGCGACCACGACCTTCCCAGTCGGCGACTTCCACCACCACGGCTTCACGCGCGTAGCGATCTCGATCTGCTTCCGCTCGCCGGTCTCGCTGTGCTGCACGAACTTGGCACGCTTGGAAGCGTAGATGCTGCCTTCGGCCGCTGCATTGGCTGCAGCGATCTGGTCCGCGATCTTCCCAGTCAGCTTCGCCCTACGCAGAACCATCGGCGACTTCTTCTCGGCGTGAGCCGCAACCAGCTTCAGCTTCGACAGTGCACTCATTTCCTACTCCAGTTGTTGAACGTGTAGGACGAGTGTGCTTTCGGTCAGCGTACGAGGTCGACCGGTTTTTGCCGCATTTCAGCGGTGAAAACCAAAGACTTGCATAACTATAGATATGAGCACCCTGCCAACTGCCACACACTCGCGAGCCGCAATCAAGCTGCGCTCCGACGTACGGCAGTGGCTTCTTGACGCAACGCCGGCGGTGACGGAGCACACTGCCCACTACGCAGTGACCCTTACGTTCGACATCAATCGGATGTACGCCATGACTCCATCAGGAGAGCTTGCGCACGACGCCAAGATCGCATGGGCAAAGCGCGCCTTTGCCAAGTTCCGCCGTCGCCTCGATCACGCGATCCTCGGCAATGCCGCAAGCCGCTTCAACCGCGAACTCACGTACATCCCGATGATCGAGGGGCAAGGCGCAAAGCAGCAGCTTCACTATCACTGCGTGATTGTCACGCCGGCCAGGGTCTCTACACAGCAGCTTGCAGCAGAGGCAAAGCGGGCCTGGATGCAGACGGGGATTGGCGGGCATCAGATCGATGTGCAGCCCATGTACGACACGGGTTGGCTCTCGTACATCGCCAAAGAGGCATGGACAGTCAAGCGCGAGACGGTCGACTTCGACAACGTCCGCCTTGCCGCACGTCCGCAGCGTTGCTGAACACGGTTCCTTCGCTGGCCTGCGTGAAGCCGTACAGGCTTCAATTCCCATAGGCATGGCGTCGATTTCAGGTCCGCAGGTCAGCACCGACTTACACAGAACGCGGGGAGTGCAACGCGCAGCGCGCAATGCATGGGACAGCAGTTGCGACACGCTGTAGGAGGCCTACAGCAAGCGATCACGGCGCTGCGAGTACATGGGTAGCGAGAAGCGTGTGCGAACGCTTGTAGGGGCTGCTACAGCGCGCCGTCCAAATTGTGGGACCTAGACGACGACGCTTGAGCGTGCACCAGAACCAAAGCTAATCGCAGTTCTCATTGGTTCCGCACGTATCGCATAGAAGTGGCCCCGCAAATCTGAACAGGTGAGATAAAGCAGGCTCCGTGCATTGAGCCGGCCCAAGGCGGGCTGGCCATAAGGAGCTTGTGATGAACAAGAAGGCATCTGGGCGGCGCACGCGCCGCTCCCACAGCGCAGCGTTCAAGGCCAAGGTGGCGCTGGCTGCGCTGCGCGAGGACAAGACCATGGCCGAACTCTGCAAGGAGTTCGAGCTGCACCCCACGCAGATCAACGAATGGAAGCGCCAGCTGCTTGAGCGCGCGGCCGACGTCTTCGGCGCCGGCTCGGCCCCCCAGCCGGTCGATCTGGCCCCGCTGCACGCCAAGATCGGCCAACTGGCGCTGGAGAATGATTTTTTAGAAAGCGCGCTCACCAAGGCGGGATTGCTGAGCGCAAAGCGATGATCGACCGTGAGCACCCCTTGAGCGTGGTGCGCCAGGCCCGACTGCTGGAGATCAGCCGCGGCGCTGTCTACTACCAGCCCCGCCCCACCAGCGAGAGTGACCTGGCGCTCATGCGCCGCATCGACGAGCTGCACCTGGAGCATCCCTTCATGGGCGCTCGCATGCTGCGCCGTCAACTGCAGCGCCAAGGCATTCATGTCGGGCGGCGCCACATGGGCACCCTCATGCAGCGCATGGGCATCCAGGCCCTGTGCCCGCAGCCCGGCACCAGCAAGCGCCACCCACACCACAAGGTCTACCCCTACCTGCTGCGCAAGGTGGCCATCCGCCGCGCCAACCAGGTCTGGGCGCTGGACACGACCTACATCCCGATGAAGCGTGGCTTCGTCTACCTCACGGCCGTGGTGGACGTGGCCAGTCGCCGGGTGCTCGCTCACAAGGTGGCCATCACGCTGGAGGCCAGCCATGCCAGAGAGGTGATCGAGCAGGCGTTCGCCCGCTTCGGGGTGCCCGAGATCGTCAACACCGATCAGGGCAGTCAGTTCACGGCCGAGGAGTTCACCCACGCAGTGCTCTCACGGGGATGTCGTCTGTCCATGGACGGCAAGGGCGCCTGGCGCGACAACGTGTTCGTGGAGCGGTTGTGGCGCACCATCAAGTACGAGCGGGTGTACCTGCAGGCCTACGAGGCGGTGAGCGCTGCGCGCTCAGACCTGGACACCTATATCGACTGGTACAACCGCGAGCGCGTGCATTCGCACATCGAGGAGCGCACGCCCGAGCAGGCTTACTGGGCGCTGCTGCCGGCGCTGGCCGTGGCTGCCTAGAATGAAAACCCCGGTGCGCCCCGAGTTGCCCACCGCGTCGGTCGGTTCGTCGCACAGCGACCACCGCCGCCGTGGACAACTCTGCATCTCTTCAACCCGCACGCAGTCTCTTTATCTCTCGGGGTAAAACTGTTCAGACAAGCGGGGCCACTTCTTTGTTTTCAACACTGGAGCATCGGATGCACCGAAGAAGAATCATGCCGGCCGGGCGCTGGCATCACGCCGCCCGCGCCACCCTGGCGACCGTAGCCAGTACGGCACTCACCGCAGCGCTGATGGGCGTCGCGATCGAAGCGCGTGCGCAGACCCCTGCTGCACCCAGCGAGCCGACCCCGCCCACGCTGCGAGCAGCCTTCGAAACCGCCTGGGCGCGGCAGCCCGAAGCGCAAGCGCTGGCAGCGCGGCGCGACGCGGCACGCGCGCAGCGGGACGCGGCCCAAGCATGGACGCCCGAGCCAGTGGCGATGGAGCTGTCCACCAAGACGGACCGCCTGAACCGAAACCTCGGCACCCGTGAGGTCGAGGTCGGCGTGGCCATCCCATTGTGGCTGCCGGGCGAACGTGGCCGCAGCCAGGCCCTGGCCGACGCCGAGGGCCGTGCCATCGAGAGCCGTACCACGGCGGCACAGCTGCGCGTGGCTGCCGCTGTGCGCGAAGCGTGGTGGGCGTGGCAGCGGGCCCGTGTGGAGCTCGATGCCGCACGCGGCCAGCTCGACAACGTTCAACGCATTGCCGCCGATGTCGGCAAGCGGCTCAGAGCCGGTGACCTGGCCCGTGCCGACCAGCACCAGGCCGACGGCGCCGTCGCGGCGGCCGAAGCGGCCGTGGCGCAGGCCGAAGGCGCGCTCACGGCCGCCTGGCAGCAGCTTCGTCCCCTCGTCGCCATGCCAGCGGCTGCCGCACCCAGCGCCGCGCCCGGCGCCGACGCCGAACCCGAGCCGTCCACGGCGACCGGTCCTGCAGACGGCCTGGACACGCATGCCGAACTGCTCTCGTTGAAGGACCGCTCCGCCGTCGCCGACGGCGTGGCTGCACTCGCGGCCACGCAGTCTCGCGCCAGCCCGGAACTCACCATCGCCGCCACCCGCGATCGGGGCACTTACGGAGAGTCCTACCAGCAGACCTTCACGGTCGGTGTGCGCATCCCCTTCGGCGCCGGTCCCCGGCACGATGCCCGCGTGGCCTCTGCGCGCGCCGAGGCGGTCGAACTGCAGGCGCAGATGGCATTGGAACGTGCCCGCCTGGCGGGCGAGCGCGAAGCCGCTCGCGCGCGCACCGACGCGGCGCGGGCGCAGCTGGCCGCTGCCGATCGTCGCGCCCAACTGGCGCGCGAATCGCGCGGCTTCTTCGACAAGTCCTTCCGCCTGGGCGAATCCGACCTGCCCACGCGCTTGCGCATCGAGGCCGAGGCCGCCGACGCCGAGCGACAGGCCGTGCGCGCCCGCATCGAACTCGCCGCAGCCATCTCGGCGTGGCGGCAGGCCCTGGGCCTGCTGCCGCAGTGAGCCGACGGCACACGCCCCCACGAACACGCTCAGCGAACCCCATCAGGAATCCCATCCCATGAAGTCTTCCCACTCCCTGGCTGCGCTCTGCCTTGCATCCGTGCTGCTCGGCAACGCCCTGCCGGTCATCGCCGGCGATGGCCATGACCACGGCGACACCGCCCCGGCCGCCACGGGCACCGCGCTGCCCCGCTTTGCGGCGGTGTCCGAGACCTTCGAGCTCGTCGGCGTGCTCGATGGCAAGCAGGTCACGCTCTACCTCGACCGATTCGTCGACAACACCCCGGTGCGTGGCGCGCAGATCGAACTCGAGATCGACGGGACCAAGTTCAAGGCCGAGGCCCATGGCGACGACGCGTATGAAGTGGTGCTCAAGGAAGCGCCCAAGCCCGGCGTGCTGCCGATCACCGCGACCGTGACCGCTGGGGCGGAGGTCGATCTGCTGGCCGGCGAACTCGACTTGCACGAGGCCGCCCACACCGACGAGCCTGCGCATGAACTTTCATGGAAGGAGGTCGGCGGATGGGCCTCCGGCGGCCTGGCCGTCCTTGCCGTGCTGGTATTTGGCGGGAGACGCCTGATGGCCGCCCGCCAGGTTCGCGCCGGAGGTGCAGCATGAAGCGCGCTTCTTTGCATCGCCTGGCCTGGCTCGGCGTGGTGCTGGCACTCGTGGGCCCACTGACCGCGCAGGCCGGGGAAGGCCATGACCACGGCGACGCACCCGCTGCGCCGAGCGCAAACGGCCCCCAACGCCAGCCCGACGGCAGCGTGTTCCTGCCCAAGCCGGCCCAGCGCCAGCTGGGAGTACGTACGATGGTGGCTGCTGAGGCCGAGCTGCCGCGCTCGGTCGAGCTGAACGGCAAGGTGCTGATGGATCCCAACGCCGGCGGCAAGGTGCAGCCGCTGAACGCCGGCCGCATCGAGCCCGGTCCACGCGGCCTGCCCAACCCGGGACAGGTGGTGCGCAAGGGCGAGGTGCTGGCCTACGTGGTGCCCTCGACCGCGCCCATCGAGAGATCGAATCAATCCGCGCAATTGGCCGAGTTGCGCGCGGCCAAGTCGCTCGCCGACAAGCGCGTGACGCGGCTGAAGGAGTTGTCGGATACCGTGCCGCGCAAGGACATCGAGGCGGCCGAAAGCGAGGCAGCCAGCCTGGCCGAGCGCATGGCGGCCGTTGGCGGCGGCCTGGCAACGCGGGAAGCGCTGGTGGCCCCGGTGTCGGGCGTGATCGCCTCGGCCCATGTGGTGGCCGGTCAGGTGGTCGATGCCCGCGAACTGCTGTTCGAGATCATCGACCCGAGCCGCTTGCGCATCGAGGCACTGGCCTTCGAGCCCTCGCTCGCGGCCAATGTCGGCAGTGCCACGCTGGCAGTCGGTGACCAGCGTGTGCCGCTGGAGTACCTGGGTGCGGCGCGCAGCCTGCGCGAGCAAGCGCTGCCGCTGGGCTTCCGCGCTCAGGGTGCGGCCCTGAACGGCTTGGCCGTAGGACAACCCGTGCGCGTCTTCGTGCAGACGAAGCAGAAGGTCAAGGGCATCGCGGTCCCGGTCGCGTCGCTGATGAAGAACCCGGCCAACCAGACCGTCGTCTGGGTCAAGACTTCGCCCGAGCGCTTCGAGCCTCGCAGCATCACGACCGAGGCCCTCGATGGTGTGAACGTCGCGGTCACATCGGGCCTGAAGGCCGGGGACCGCATCGCCACCCAAGGCGCCACCCTGATCAACCAGGTGCGCTGACATGTTCAAGTGGCTACTCGACAACAGCCTGACGAACCGGCTGCTGGTGATCATCGCCAGCGTGGTGCTGATGGCCTACGGCGCGTTCACGCTGTCCCGAACGCCGGTGGACGTGTTCCCCGACCTCAACAAGCCGACCGTCACCATCATGACCGAGGCCGGCGGCATGGCCGCCGAGGAGGTGGAGCAGCTCATCACCTTCCCGCTGGAGACGACCATGAACGGTCTGCCCGGCGTCGAAAGCGTGCGCTCGACCTCGTCGGCCGGCCTGTCCTTCCTCTACGTCACCTTCGACTGGAGCACCGACATCTTCCGCGCCCGGCAGCTGGTGTCGGAGCGGCTGTCCTCGATGGAGGAAGGCATCGCCGAAGGCGTGGTGCCGCGCATGGGCCCGATCAGCTCGATCATGGGCGAGATCATGCAGATCGCCATTCCGGTCGATCCGAGCAAGATCAGCCCGATGGCGGTGCGCGAGTACGCCGACTGGGTGCTTCGACCGCGCCTGCTCTCGGTGCCAGGCGTCGCGCAGGTCATCCCGATCGGCGGCGAGGTGCGGCAGTTCCAGGTGCAGCCGAACACCGCGCGCATGGCCGAGCTGGGCATCACGCACGACCAGCTCGAAAGCGCGCTCAAGGGCTACTCGTCGAACACCTCGGGTGGCTTCCTGGAGCTGAACGGCCGCGAGTACCTGATCCGCAACCTCGGCCGCACGTCCCGGCTCGACGACCTGAAGAACCTCGCGCTCGCGGCCAAGGGCGGCCAACCCATCCTCCTGCGCCAGATCGCCGAGGTCACGTTCGCCGCGGCACTCAAGCGCGGTGACGCAGGATTTGAGGGCAAGCCGGCGGTGATCCTGGGCATCCAGAAGCAGCCGACTGCCGACACCATCGCGCTCACCAAGTCCATCGAAGACGCCCTCGTCGGACTGAAGGCTTCGCTGCCGGCCGGCATGGAGGCGCCTCGCGTCACCTTCCGTCAGGCCAGCTTCATCGAGGCCTCGATCACGACGCTGCAGGGCAAGCTGATCGGCGCCTCGATCTTCGTCGCGGTGATCCTGTTCTTCTTCCTCGGCACCTTGCGGCCGACCGTCATCGCGCTGACGGCCATTCCGGTATCGATCTTCATCACCGCTCTGGTCTTCAAGTACTTCGGCCTGTCGATCAACACGATGACGCTGGGCGGCCTGGCCATCGCCATCGGCGGTCTCGTCGACGATGCGGTGGTGGGTGTCGAGAACGTGCTGCGGCGGCTGAAGGCCGACCGGGCCAACCATCCGCACAGCCGGCTGCACCTGATCGAGATCGTCGCGCACGCGACGATGGAAGTGCGATCGGCCATCCTCTATGCGACGGTCATCATCGTGCTCGTCTTCATCCCGCTGTTTGCACTGCCGGGGCTGGAGGGCAAGCTGTTCGTGCCGCTGGGCATCGCCTTCATCGTCTCGACGCTGGCTTCGCTGATCGTCTCGGTGACGGTGACGCCGGTGCTCAGCTTCTACCTGCTGCCGCGGATGAAGAACCTGGACCACGGTGACACCAAGGTCCTGGCCTGGCTGAAGGCACGCTACCGCAGCGGCCTGCAGGGCGTGCTGGACCGGCCCAAGGCCGCCATGGCGGCGGCCGGTGCGGCCGTGCTGGTGGCCGCAGTGGCGGTGCCGTTCTTCCCGACGACCTTCCTGCCGCCGTTCAACGAGGGCACGCTGCTGATCGGCCTGCGCCTGAACCCGGGTGTCACCTTGACGGAGTCGTCGGCCTTGGCACGCCAGGCCGAGGTACTGGTCAAGCAGGTGCCCGAGGTGACGCACGTCGGTCGCCGCAGCGGCCGGGCCGAGCTGGACGAACACGCGGAAGGCGTGCACGTCAGCGAGCTCGACGTGGGCCTCAAGCCCACCGCCGAGCTGACGCGCAGCATGGACGAGATCAAGGCCGACATCCGCAAGCGCCTGATCAACCTGCCGGCTGCGCTGGAGATCGGCCAGCCCATCTCGCACCGCATCGACCACATGCTCTCGGGCGTGCGCTCGCAGATCGCGATCAAGATCTATGGCGAGGACCTCGACGCCCTGCGCGGCCAGGCCGACGCGCTGCGAGCGAAGCTGGCGTCGATTCCCGGCATCGCCGACCTGCAGATCGAGAAGCAGGTGCTGGCGCCGCAGATCAAGGTGCGCATCGACTACGCCGCCGCGGCGCAGTACGGCGTGCCGGCGCCGCAGGTGCTCTCCGCATTGCAGGCGCTGGTCGAGGGGGAGAAGGTCACCCAGATCGTCGAGGGAGGCCGGCGCTTCGCACTCGTGGTCAAGCTGCCCGAGTCGGCGCGTTCGGTCGAAGGCCTGGGCCAGATCCTGATCGAGACGCCGAACGGGCGCATCCCGCTGTCGAAGATTGCGGCGATCGAGGACGGCGACGGCCCCAACCAGATCAGCCGTGACGACGGCAAGCGGCGCATCGTGCTGTCGGCCAATGCGTCCGGGCGCGCGCTGTCGGAGATCGTGGCCGACATCCGCAAGGTGGTGGCCGAGACGAAACTGCCCGAGGGCTACTTCATCACCCTGGGCGGCCAGTTCCAGGCCCAGGAGGAGGCCTCGCGGCTCGTCGGCCTGCTGTCCATCGTGTCGCTGACGCTGATGTTCGTGGTGCTCTACAGCCGCTACAAGTCGGCGGCGCTGTCGGCGCTGATCATGGTGAACATCCCGCTGGCGCTGGTGGGCGCAGTCATCGGCCTGTGGCTGTCGGGCCAGCCACTGAGCGTCGCCGCTCTCGTCGGCTTCATCACGCTGGCCGGCATCTCGGTACGCAACGGCATCCTGAAGGTCAGCCACTACATCAACCTGATGCGCTTCGAGGGCGAGTCCTTCGACCAGAAGATGATCCTGCGCGGCTCGCTGGAGCGGCTGAGCCCAGTGCTGATGACCGCGCTGGTCACCGCCTTTGCGCTGGCCCCGCTGCTGTTCGAGGCCGAGCAACCCGGCACCGAGGTGCTGCACCCGGTGGCCGTAGTGATCTTCTCCGGCCTCATCAGCTCGACCCTGCTCGACACCTTCCTCACGCCCGCGATGTTCTGGCTCTTCGGGCGCAAGCCGGCCGAAGCGCTGATGGACGACAAGGACGCCGAGGCGCTTTGAGCGGCTTCCTGTTCACCCCCAAACCCTGAAAGGACTCTCATGAAGACGCAATCCATCCTCGCCTCCATCACCCTCGCCCTGGCTGGTTCTGCCTTTGCCGCCGGCGACAAGCACAACCACGCCCACGAGCACAAGCCGCTGCATGGCGGCGTCGTGGTCGAGGTCAAGGACATGGACTACGAACTGGTGGCCAAAGCCACCGTGATCCAGCTCTACCTGCGCGACCACGGCAAGCCGGCCGACGTGTCCAAGGCCAGCGCGAAAGTGACGCTGCTGACCGGCACCGAGAAGCAGGAGGTCGAGCTGAAGCCCGCGGGCGACAAGCTCGAAGCCTCCGGCAGCTTCAAGGTCGGCCCCGGCACCAAGGCCGTCGCTGTCGTGATCGTCGGCGGCAAGCCCGCCACCGCACGCTTCACAGTGAAGTGAACGCCATGACTGCCGACCGATTGACCTGTGCCTCGGTGGTCTTGGTGGCTGGGCTGCTGGCGGGCTGCGCCACGCCGCCCGCACCCGATCCCACCGTCGAGATCCCGTACTGCCACAAAACCAACAAGGGCCGGGTGATCGCCTGCACCACGGCTCCGGCGCCGAGCCTGAACGCCGATGCGCAGGCCAAACAGTTCGCGCCTGACCCGAACGCCCTCACCGTGTACGTCGTGCGGCGCAACTGGGGCGACGGCCGGAACTTCGTGAAGGTTCAGGCCGACGGCGGAGCCGCCGTCGAGACCCTGCCGAACACGATGGTGCGCTACCGGCTGAAGCCGGGTTCGCACTCGATCGCCTTCGACTTCGAGGGGCAGCGTCCAGCGACGACGGTCGCGGGCAAGGCGGGCGAAGTGCGGTTCGTCCGGCTCGACGGCATGGTCTGGGCCTGGAAGAGCACGTTCACCTGGGCGACCGAATCCGAGGACGCGATCCGCGAACGAGCGCTGAAGGCAAGGCTGGTGGCCGACTTGGCGGTACGCTGACCCCATGAGGACATTTGCCCTGTTCATCGCCACGGCCCTGGCCGAGATCGTTGGCTGCTATCTGCCCTACCTGTGGCTGAAGCAGGGCAGGTCCGCGTGGTTGCTCGTTCCGGCGGCGGCGAGCCTGGCCCTCTTCGCCTGGCTGCTCACGCTGCACGAGACGGCGGCGGGGCGGGTGTATGCGGCGTACGGCGGGGTCTACATCGGCGTCGCGCTGCTTTGGCTGTGGATCGTGGACGGCATCAGGCCGACGGCATGGGACGTGGCGGGCGTCGCCGTCGCGCTGACGGGCATGGGCCTCATCATGTTTCAGCCGCGCTGATGATCAGTTCGATGCCGTAGCGTGCAGCTTCTTTGCCGGTCTGCGCGCGGCCGACCCCGGCTTGAGTGACTCCGCCGCTGTCAATCGACAGGTACATGTGATGCGCGAGCTAACGACTTGCGAACGTCTGCTTAGACGCGATACGACTGACTACAACGGGTCGAAAGCTGCCGGCGGGGCCATGAAGGGCGAACTTCCGCCATCAGTCTGTTGTGGACTCTGGGATGTAGCGCCGACAGTGCACTGCGAGGGCCACTA
>VFQN01002209.1_pt1 | contig 30681 bp, 33 predicted proteins | sample 3512371 | NCBI WGS metagenome assembly VFQN01 (sample SAMN10412370, study PRJNA504923) | tailings metagenome | isolation source: Replicate 2 from Balatoc abandoned mine | place: Philippines: Itogon, Benguet | collected 2017-08-28 | reverse complement strand
GGTGGGTGGTGGGTGGTGGGTGGTGGGTGGTGGGTGGTGGGTGGTGGGTGGTGGGGGGTGGGTGGTGGGTGGTGGGTGGTGGGGTTGCAGGCGGGCGCCGGGTAGGGCGCCGGGTAGGGAGCCCCAGCCGTACCCGTGCACAACCGTGCACACACCGTGTGGGCTACCGTGACTGCGCCTACTGCTTCTTGATAACAACAATAATGGCTCGTGGCACTGATACTTCTGACGCGAACCATACCTACTGCCGCTGCTGCTGTTTGCTGCGGCCGCAGGTTGCCGACGCGTGGCTGGGGCCGGAGGGCCTGGCGGCCTTCCTGGAGCAGTGCTCCCTAGGCCGAGTGGCGCTGCCGGAGGCGTGGCGGCAGCAGCAGGGGTTGGAGGACGCCGTGGCAGCCACCCGGGTGGGTACCTCCGTGCTGTGCAGCGGATGCAGCGGCACGGGCTAGGTTGCTGTAGCGCCGCGTAGATAGGCTGCGGCACTCCGCAACGCCCTGGGGTGCCTAGGGGCATGGCCGCCGCACTGGTACTGGCAGCGCAGGTGGTGTCCCCCGTGTGGGTGGCGGCCTAGTGACACACCGCGGCCAGCCATCGCTGGTCTTCCGTATCAGCCGGCGGACCCCATGATGTACGTGTCGTGCAGAGGATCGTCAACAGCGTGTCCCTGGAGGACGTTATTTCTTCGGCCGGATCTGTCGCCGTGGGGGCGGCCCTGGGACAGCCACAGGTGTACGGCACGCGGCGGCGCAGCACGCTCTGTGCGTGTACCTGGTAGCCCGGGACATCATGCAGGCAGAGGTGGGTAGTGATGCACTTGCGAGGATAGTGCTCTCAAAAGCATAAAGCAAGCAGATACGGAGTGGGGCGACGCCAGTACCACGGGCTAGTGCAGTAGACACTTTATGCGAATGGTGGGTGCTGTGTGCGCTCAGTCACCCGTGTGTTACATGGACTGTCAAGCTAGCGGAGCTGACTTCTGTACATTGGGGTACGATCCGCTCCTCGACCTTGGTGGGTTGTACAGCTGTCCTGCACCATACCGTCCGGCTTAGTGAAGCGATGACTGCATCCCCACAGCACATATCACGGTACCTCGTCACCTGTGCCTTGCAGGGGAGTTATGTTGGGCAGTACGAGCACAGGCTAATGGTGTTCCCAGAGGCTGTGCTGGAGGCAGCGCGACGGCGCTGCCCGGGCGCAGATGCAGCAGCAGCAGTAGCAGTAGCTGCTGCTGCCACTGCCGACAATGCGGCGGCCCAGGACGTGCACGAGGCCACCGGGCTCCCGGCAGCCTACTCCAACGTCCTCTTCTGTGGGGTGTGGGGTTGCAAGTAAGTGGTGGCTGGTGGGCTGACAGCGCTACTGCTCCTGCTGGCGTCATGTCGGTCCTTATGTTGGAAAGACTGCCGGTGTACCGTATGTGCGTGTTCAAGGGTCGCCAGCTGCGGTAGGCAGAGTGGCGGCTAGTGCGGGTGGGGCTCCGTCCCAGGGCCCCTGGCACCTGCTCTCCATAACGATGCTCCATGTACTGTGTCCCTAGTCCAGGGAGGCACCATAATCAAGTCTGGTGTATGCATTTTGGCGCCTGAACGAGTGCAAAGTAGCCCTCGCACGACACGTGCGCGCACGCAGGGCGACCGCGTTCCTGACTGCGCCTCCAGCGGCTGGCGGCGTACCCCTGGCGCTGGAGCAAGTCGTTTCAAAGGTACCCGGATGGGCATGCTAGTCTTTCTTTAGCGTTCCGGTTCAAACTTTGCTTGTCGCGCGCGCCTCGGGACTGACGGGCACATTTCCTTTTCGTACGACACGGCATGTGTCCCAAGGTAGGCGTATTGCTGTCGCGCTCGCTACAAGGCCTTCCCGCCCGCAGGCTGCCATCTCATCCAACGCCTGCCAAGCGCCTTACAACACCACAACGCCATAACCTCGCATTGAACCTCAGGGCCGCGCTTCCTGGCTTACCTTCCCATGCAGTGGCCATCCTGCAAAAGCGAAACTACCGTGGCTGCCCTGCAGCCCGCGCTGGCCATTCCCCATGTCCCGCCGCCGTGCCCGGTGCCAGGTGTCATATGCCACGTGCCCCTGTCCCCAGGCCGCCATCCGCGCCCTGGGCCTGCAAGTGGGCCTCCAGGACGCCAAGATGCAGGACGGCGGACCCGACGCAACCAGCGGCCTCAGCGTGAGCACATGGCAATAGCGACGTGCAACACTTGTCCTACAGCAAGGCCAACTGCTACAAGGATGGTAGTGGTAGCGGTACTGCAGGCGTACGGAAAGCGCACGGGCGCCGGTGCATGCCGTAGTTGGCACAGCGCGCTTAGCAGAACCCTTAGGTATTGCTCAGGCCGCCTTAACTGCTTACTTATGCTTGTCCCCGTGTGCGCGCCCCACCGCCTTACGCCCCCAGGGGGGATGCAACGGAAAGCATTGGCACGGGTGTTGGTCGTTGCACCACGCACAATTGCCGCAACCCTTTGTCACAGGTTAGGGGGGTGTGACCGACGGTGAGTTGAGATACCGGTACCTAGGGCGATACGCCGAGTTGCTGAAAGCACAGACCCTGACGCACTCAACACAAGCGCTAGGAGGCGCGCAACCGCCTGCACGCCCGTCTACAGTCTACAGACATGTCGGGGGCTGGTTGTGGGCCCTGCATCCGCCCAATGCAGGCGGTAGGCACGTTGCCAAGGATACGACATGCCTCACGCCTTTGGCCCACGCCGCCTAGCGTTCCGGTACTCAGCAACGCACCATGCTGCGTGCTGCTGCTGCAACCCAGTATCCCTTACACCACTCACATGCCGCTCCCCTGCACTCAGGCTACGTGCTGGGCTGGCTGGAGGTGGATGTGGATGAGGAGATGGAGCTAGGCAACCTAGCCGAGTGGGCCGAGCCGCGAGAGTGAGTACGCTTGGTCGTGTGCTTGTCTGCCCTTGATGTCTTGAGCCTCAAGCTCGTGCATGGGCCGTTGCGCTTGCGAAGGCGATAAGTCAGCGGTGTGTGCAACACTGATGAACTGACTACTTGAGGACCAGCAAGGCTGTTCAGGGCTACAAGGCGTGTTCGTGTCCTTGGTATTTCGCCCCCTAGTGCGCAGTCAGCCGTGTGCACGTTGCGGCTCGCCCGTTTTGAGGTGTAAGGAAGACGGTGACGTGCTTGTGGGCGCCATGCGTGTGCACAGGTACCAGCTTGCGGCGCTCGGCAGCCGCGCCCGTTGCCTGCTGCGGATCAACGTGGACTACTACGGCATCAAGAACGTACATTGGGTGGTGTTCAGGTGGGGCTGCCCTGCAGAAGAGCGGGCCATAAGCTTACGCTGATCAGCTCTTTCGAAGGGTTTCTGGGGCATGTGGGTTAGGGTACGCGTGAAACGCGAGGAACCGTGTGAGGCGTCAGGGGGTCCACGGGGGTTGGGGGCATGGGGTGTGATGTAAGAGGGGCAAAAGGCAGTAGGCGCCAGGCACCTGTCCATGCCATTATACGAGACGGGAAGCGCATCCCGTCTGCATTTTGCCCTGTCACGCTACCTGCATGTAGCACACCTGCGGTCACGGACAACTGCACACGCACCAGCAGCACTCGTGCACCACAGAACCTTTGCCCTTACAAACGACTAGCAGGCAAAAGTCCTCGTTCGCCTACCGGTATCCATCCATGGCCCCCTAATATACTGCGCAGGATGTCCGACCCCTCCCTGGGGCTGTACAGCGCCACGGAAGGGCAGCACCAGGTGCTGGTGTACCGCATGGACCAGGAGCGGGCGGGCGAGTTCCTGGGCCAATACGATGACCCAGCCGTGTGGGGGCCTGCCACCGATGGTATCGCCCCCGTGGTCGCCCCGCTGCGCATGGGGGGTCAGTAAGCTTGTCTGGGCACACCAGGGGGACGGGTTGGGGTGGAGCACAGCGTGTCGACAGCACCGCTGGCACCTTTTGAATGCGCGATCTGCGCAACACCAGAGCGTAGCGCCCAAAAAAGTGCGACAAGGGAAACATCTACTCGCTAAAGCATACGGTGGCGTCTCCGTGGAGTTAGGCAAGCTCCATGGGCCTCAACACACGTACCGTGCATGCCGGGGGGTTGCCGGCATGTAGATGGCAGCGTGCCGCCCTGGCCCCTGGACCATAACAGTTACGCTGCCCTTCTCACACCTCCTGCCCCGCGCTGTTCCCCCCAGGAGCCGAAGCGCCCCAGGGCTACCTGTGCGTGCGGTTCGATGAACAGTCCGTTGACACGGAGGCCCAAACAGCACGGGTGCAGCTGTGCGCCGCCGCCACCCCGGACGCGCCGTGCTGCTCCGTGCGGGCCCCGGAGTTCCAGCTGCAGCTGCCCAGCCCGCCTACCGCTTCCCCGCCGCCTCCAGGCGAGCCTCTCTCACGCCCCCCGCCACCTACACCGACCGCTCCCTTTCCCTCCTACCCTCCCTACTACGCCCCGGCCTACTCCCCTGCCTACCCCACACCCGTGCCCAATTACTCCCCGTCCTACTCCGGCCGCCCGCCGCCGCCACCGCTTGAGGAGGCCCCGCCGCCAGGCTACGGCTCTGGCAGCCCCGCCCAACGCCAAGACAGCCAGGAGCCCCGGCGGCGGTCTCGCCGCCTGCGCCTACGGTAGCCAGCATGCGGCATGCTTCTAGCTGGTAGCTACAGCAGGACAGGCGTGCTTTGTATTGCTGTAGTTGTGTAGTCAGGACCCAACGGGGTCTGTGAGCGCGCCGTCACGTGGCACGTGGTGTGCGCGTGCTGGGACAGGCTTTGGACACCCGTGTTGGTCACGATCTGCGTATCCTTTCCCCTTGCGGACGTGAATAATGCCCGTGTGACCCGTGTTATGGGCAGTATTAAGCGTTCCTGAGCGTGCGTAAATTTCAGAATTTTGGCCGCGCCTTATAGAAGAGATGGGGGTGAACGGCAGTGTGTCGCGTTCTCTGCTTCAGGCTCATGAGGGCCATGACCCCCAAGCCACCACCATTGATGTGCACCACGCTCACTGTGCTGCCTACATTTAATTATTCATCTATCAGTTTGTCTTCCAGTTAGCCTTTCAGTTAGCTGCCGTTGTTGCAGGCCATGCGGCTGTGGCTGGTTGCATTGGTGTTCCACGTCAACACCTCGCTCCCACCGCTCCACCGGACCGCGTTGGGACGGGTGCTGTGCTCGGCTGGACATTGCCACACTTACGGTACCCTGTTGTCACACTCGCAGGAACTTGTGTCCTGAAGCCGCTGAAGGTACCGTACCGGTACTTGGCTTGCCGTTGGTTGCTGTCAGCTCCGTGGCTCTTTGTATGGCGACTACCGGTAGTGTATGGGCCACTGGGTCCATCGAGTAGCAGTCGTTCAATTCAGATCGGTTCGGTTGTTACACGTGGCGGGCCGCATGCGTAACTTCCCGTACGCGCCCGTACTTTTCGGTGTACCATGCGGCAACAGCCAGTGGCGGGCGGGCGAGGGCTTGCAATTGGTAGTGGCGTGCTGGCATCCGGCATCCGGCACGTCCGACATCGCGTTTGTATGGTCGAACGGCTCATGTGGCCACACGATCCTTACTGCTCCCGACCACACCTTGAGGAATAGGGCCACCTAGCATCGTCGCTGCTGTACACGAGCTGTGAGCTGAATTAGCACGCGGCGTGGAGCGTCATGCCTGGGCTAGCTTGCGTGGCAAGGCGAGCGCTCACGCTTCATGCATGTCGTCACACGCAAGCCGAGGGGCCTTGACTTTCATTTAGGGATGATACCAGGGGGGCAGGTGTGGGAGGTGTGGCCCAGGGAGGGGCCAGGACCCGGGCGGTGCCAACGTGGCTTTTGTAACAGTCAGTGCTGCGGTATGAGCACAGCAGGGAGATAGAGAGGACATGGATGTTGTGAGGTCGGGCTTAAGCGCAGGCGCCCTGCAGAGGCAGCGCTGACAGCTTAGCCGAGGGCATATTGGCCCCCGCAGTGCATGCAGCCTTTGTGCGAAGCTGCCTACAGCTGCCTACAGCTGCCAATGCTGGTGTTCGGGGCGGTAGCGTTGTGGAGCCGTTCCTTTATGACCCTAAATGACAATGAGGAAACGATCTGTCAACCTTCGTCACGCGCCTGCGGAGGGGTGTCGTTACAAGTGCAGAGCGTTGCCTTTCCGGAGCTCGCCGGACTCTGCTGTGTCCGAAGTCCTGGGCCGATGGGTTCTTCTGTGTCCTGATGGTGGTAAATGTTGGGTCAGGGGCTCAGGGGAGGCCCTGCTGGCCGGGGCCATAAGGTGCAGGGAAGCTCCTCCGTCCGGCAGTGTGGGAGCTCCCCTGGTGCGCCCCTCCAGCCAAGCCTGCATTAAAGTTGCACGGTATCTTGCAGACGCATCAATCAGGGGTGCACGTAGCACGGTGTAAGGAGTGGCATGGCGCACGGTGGTTGGGGCCACCGCAGGGCTACCCTAGCCACGTGTCATCGGGCCTGCAGTCATGCAGATGTAGACAGCGGTGCTTGGGACAGTACTTTTGCAGAGCTTTCTTGCAGTCTTTGTACAGCGTCTTTCCACTGTATAGGAGAGGATCACTTTGCCGTCTGTCGGAGCAAAAGTGCAAAGTTTCGACCGCTGCGCAAGTGACGCGAAACAGAAGCTATGCGTATACATGTATACTGATTACTTTGCAGCACAAATATTAGTCACCAAATAGCCTGCGCGAATAGCGCACTGCCGCCGAGAACAAGGCATCGTCAAGAATTGCACATGATGTCCTGCACGAAAGAGAGGAGCCGATTCGGATACTTACGTGTTCAGGTGAAAGGTCAGGGCATATGTTGCGTTGGGCCAAGGGTGATTACCCTCAGTTGAGCCAGCCAGCCAACGTGGACCTGGGCGTGAGGAAGGAGGTTAGTGCAACCCTCGTGCCAGTGAACCACGGTGCATGCCAATGCGACAGCATAGATGGCAATTGGATCGGGGGCAGCAATGCTGCTTGCAGGTATACAATATCGGTATGCAGATTCCACGCTCATTCAAGCAGCATGCTTGGTTACAGCACGCAAATGCTGGGGGCACAGGATCCTGTGGCGCTGCCAGCAGTCAGGCGGCTGCAGCTTGGGTCCTTCGCACGGCCAGGTGACTTCACTCGGGTCTCAACACATGCTTTACTTTAAATATCAACGCATGTCTTTGCTGCCTGCTTGCAGTGTTCACGTTGGGGAGCAACTGCTGCGGCCTTCAGCCCTGTTGAGCCCTTCCCAGTGGGCTGTATGTGGCTGCACCCCAGCATCGGCTGGTGGTACAGCCCGCCGGCTGAGGGTGGAACGCGGAAGCCCCGGCTCCGCCCGGGCTTGTGCGTGCCCGCCCGTCCAAGATCCGATCACCTTCCAGCCGCGCGCGGGCGGGTGGGCGGGCGGCGAGGGTACACAATGGCTTTCAACAGCTCCCCGCTGCTGCAGCGCGTGCCCTCTGCTACTGGAGGCGGTTGCTGCTGCCTGGGCGCGGACGCATTGCAACAGCGGCAGCAGCAGCACGCAGCAGGGAGCTGCCTCGGACCCTGTACGTGATGCCCGGGTGAAAGTCGTCATGATGGCTAGCGCTACCACGCAACCGCTGGCGCTGGCGCTGGCGCGCCCTACCTGCGTTGAGTCCGGGCGCGTCAAGCAAGGGTGGCGCCAGGCACAGCGGCCAGCAGGTGGGCGACGGGCGTGTCGCGTGAAGTGCATAAGGAACATGTGTTCACATATCTGCAGAAAGAACGGGTACCCGGTGCAGCACCGGGCACCAGGAAGGGTCAACGCCGCTGCATGCAGAAAGTGTGGCGCATGTTACTACCGCCACTTGTGCTAGGCTGGGCGCTTGGGTCTCCCACGGCCATGGAGGCCTTCCACGACATGCGCTGAGCAACAAGAGCATATCTACGTGGACGGAGGAGTTTGGAAGCCGGAGAGGCGTCAAACCGTACGAGTTGGTTGATGAAGACCGTTTGGCTGGAGCACTCTTTTTCTTTAATCCATGCGCGCCACATCTAATTATCAAAAGGATTTGACTTGGCTACATATATACGTTAATAGTTCCATAAGACAAGATGGCAATCTCCGTGGAGAAGCGGCGTTTCGGCTGTCATAGGGCGCTTGGCTGGGCAGTCGTCCTACTGCTGGCAGGCAAGTCGAACCAGGGGCTCCAGTTCTGCGTTAGCCATGTCATGATATCCTGCTGTGTGGCCTTATGTAGTTAATAACCTGAAAGGCCATCCCTTGTTGCGGTGTGAAAAAGCCTGACCATCGTAGCTGCGCGCGAACCTGTAGCTGCTGTCCGCGCACACTGGCAAGATTCTTGCTAGTATATTTTTTAGTTCTACAGCTGGGGCTTATGCTGGCAGACGAGGGGTTGCTGAACGGGCGCGAAAGTGTGTCGTCCGCCGAGCGCCTTGACCGTCTGGCTGGCACCTAGACTGCGACACCCACAACATGTTGTTATTCACTGACATATTACTTACATTGTCGTGTCTCAACCTCCGACTGCTGCATTACATCCATCCCTAACCTGCCCTCACTACTTGTTGCACGCTGCAGGTGTGCTCCTGAGCGCGTCCGGCCAAGTCCAGGCCCAGCCCCAGAGCTCTTACGAGGTCATCAGCACCAATGCCAACCTGACCATCCTCAAGGCGGCCATCGACACCGCCGGCCTTAACGGCACCCTGTCCAACACCTCCCTGGCCTGGACCGTCTTTGCGCCCACCAACGATGTAGGTGCTGCACGCCGTAGCCACTCCTCACGCTCCCTTTCGCCCGCCCGCCTCCATGGTCCTCCACTGCGTCCACATCCACCAGCGACCATTGTCCGGTTCCAACCCGACCCGCTGCTGCACACCAGCTGGCGTGTCAGTCACACCCTGAAAACCTGCCTGGCCACACTGTACTGTCACTCCTGCCTTCTGCCCCTTGCCTGCCCCTGTCCCCGCCAGGCCTTCACCGCTGCGTTCGCGGCGCTGCAGTGGTCTGGGAGGACAGTTGAGGAAATCCTCCAGTTCCGGTTCCAGCGGGCCGACCTGCAGGCCCTGCTGCTGTACCACGTGCTGCCCGGCGCCTACAATGCCGCCAGCATACCCGAGGCCGTCACCGCCCTCACCACCCAGGCGTGAGCAATTTTTCCTATGCGACCGCTGCCCTGCTGTACTTTGGACTTTGCAGCGATTAACGAGCGAAAAACTGCCTCACGGCATGGCAAAGGCGCAGGTGCAGTGTTGCCTTGGCCAGCGCCTTGCGGAACGCTGCTGATTCGGTAATGACAACGGCCGTGCTGGTGTCTCGTTTGCTTCCTCCCCGCAGTGGCGCCACACCCGGCAACCTGACCGTCCGCCGCACGGGTGCTGCTGTCACCGTGGCCGCCCGCAGCACCACCGCCAACGTCACCACCGCGGACCTGCCCGCGAGCGCCGGCTTTGTCCACGTGGTGGATGCCGTGCTGCTGCCCTTCTATGTCACCCGAATGCAGGTAAGCGCGTTGAGGGGTCCTGTCTTTCCACTCAGAGTAGCCGGCAGTAGCAAGCTGGCATCTGCGTGCACGGAGGTTCCTTTGGTACTATGGCCGTCCACTGCCTGCACAAGGCTCTGAAAGGCCCTGCCTCCAGGTCTCAACACTGGTGAATGCAACCCTTGCTTGACCTGCCCAGGCTGTGGAGAGCAACCCTGACCTCTCCACCATGGCTGCCTTCTTGAGAGCCGGCAAGGAGGGCCGGTTCTGGAATTTGGTTGGCTACGGCGGCACCGTCTTGGCCCCCACCAGTGAGTCACACACAAGTGCATGTCCACCTCCATCCTGCTCCAACATGCATACATCGTCCTTGGAACACAGGAGCGCTTAGTTTGAGTACGTAGCTCAACCTGCCTCAATGCTTGATTGCGCGAGCCTGCGTCAGGGGAAATGTACGTATTGTCGTGGCAACCCCGCCCGCTTTGCAGACGCCGCGTTCAACCGCACGCTCACCGCCCTCAAGATGACCACCGAGCAGCTACTGGCGGACCCCGTCAGGCTGGGTCACGTGCTGTCGTACCTATCAGTCATACCGACGGATGCGTACTCCCGAGACCGCGTGCTGTTGTCGGCCAACTTCACCGACGCCCCCATGCCGCTGTTTGTCCAGACCTCCAGGTGCGCACCCGCTGGGGCCTTTGGACAGCAGCAGCTCGTGCGCCTCCTGCGGCCCCGTGCGTGACACCGGGCAAAGATCTCGATGCAGTGACGGCGGGGGTGATCAAGGCGTGCAGTCAGGGCAGGTGTCGCGCAGGCCCTTTTCTTTATCTCTTTATGAGTGCTGGCACACCAGGGTAGTTGTAGGGCCCCTGTCGTGCATGACGTTTGCCAGGGCTTTTTATGAGTGGCTGCGCGTGCAGGTGCAGCCTCAGCAGCTTGCTTCTTCAGTACAATCGCGCCCTGCTGTGTGTCCACGAGCTCTGGTTACCACCTGTATCTGCGTGCCCTTGATTGCTGTCTTCCTCTGCATGCAGCGGTTCGCGCAACGTCACGGCTGTGCGCCAGAACGGCAGCGTGGTCTTCCAGACAGCTACAGTGAACGCCTCCATTACGGTGCGTGGCGCGCATATCTTGGGGCACAGCACGTGCACGGCGTGCTTCGTGCTGGCTTGCCCGGAATCCAGGACAGCTGCTTGCAGTGCCGCGCCGCCTCCAAACTGCGACCTGGGTTCGCGCATGCTGCTGCACACCTGGGAAGCCTGGAAGCTGATGTGTTGCTTCTGCCTCGCAGGTTGCTGACATCCCCATTTTCTTTGGCAACGACAGGTAAGGCGGGCAAGAGTGTGTGCCCCAGCGTAGACAGTTAGCGGCACGCATGGGTGGAGTGGGGCAACGCAGAGTGTGGGCCCTTGCAATGCCCTGCGTCTTTGTGGGCCGCTGCACACAGCAGCTCGTGCCCTTAGCAATCCTGAGCATGGCACAGACTGACAACTCGCCACACTTACCTCCTGTCCTGTAATATGCTATTGTTACCCCGCAACTGCACGGCATCGCTACACTCACCTCGCCTCATACGTATGCACCTCCAAATCCCCTGTTTTCCCACTTCCACCCGACAACAGGGCCGTGATGCACCTGATTGACGCCGCCTTAGTGCCCGGCTATCCCACCTTGGCCGCCACGCTGGCCAGCAACCCGCAGCTCAGCACCCTGGCCGCCGCCGTCGCCGCCGATGCAACCCTCGCCGCCATTGCGTCGGGCGCCGCACCCTTCAACGGCACCTTCCTGGCGCCGAACAACAAGTGAGCCTGCAGGACTCCCTGAACAGTAGCCGTCAAGTTGTCGAGTATCCTAGTCGTTGCCTGCGTGTGCTATAGTTGCCAGCTCCACTGCAACCGCCGCCCCTTGCTTCCAGAGCGTACCTCTACCGGTGCCGCTTCCACTGGCGCTGCATCGCGCACGTTTCATCACGTTCCAAACGGCGTGGCCCAACACGCTTGGCTGCACTCGTGCACTCGTTGCATGCCTTGCGCTTACTGCTGGTATGGAATGTGGGCTTTCGCACAGTCAGTACTTTTCTCGCCCTGTCCTGCGTGCCGCCAACTCTGTTTCGTCCTGTTGTGCCCCTGCCCGTGCCCCTGCCCCATGGTGCAGTGCCTTCGCGCAGCTGCAGCAGGACCTGGGACTCAGCGCGCTGCCCAGCGCCTCCGTGCTGAGGCCTATCCTGCAGGTGCGTGCAAGAGGTGGTTGGTGAAACGTTCGTATCTGGAGGAGGGCGCCATTGGGTCTCTTGCTGATAGCTGGACTGGCGTTTTTCGTAGTACGCGTGGAGTCTACAGCTGGGCCGCTTTTTACTCTTGTCGAAATTCGACTTTCCGTTGCCGCTGTGTGGCAGCAACGCCACTGTCGACTACGACATAGCCTGCTGTGTGCGGTCTGGAGTGTGTTGTCTGGCGGTAGCTTGAAAGGAATGGCATTCCTATGCAACAACCAACGCGTTCTTGCTGCGCATGCTCCCCACGTGCTCCCTGCAGACCCACCTGGTGCTGGCCACAGTGCTGAACACGGCGGACATCTTCGAGGAGCTCATCCCCAGTACGCGACCCAGTTCTACACCCAGTCCTACGCCCAGTCCTGTACCCAGTCCTGCACCCAGTTCTACGCCCCCATTCGGCACATTTACGACCCTCAAGTGAGTAGGGATTCCAGTGAATGCCATGCTAGTGCTGCCGGGCCTTCCACCCTATACTTGTCCGCTAAACTCAAGGATGTCGCAACATGTATATCGACGCGGCTGGAGCAGGAATGACCACTCGTCGCTTGGACTGCCTTTATGTTATGGCGCTGCATGGAGTAGTAGATCATCATGCGCGTATGCACTTTAACATCGTTGTCCATACAACAGTGTGCACCGGTTTTGTGATCCATGTGAGCACCGCTCCGCCTTTTGACACCCTACTCGGCTACTGTACCTGGTATGCCGGTGCGGCAGCCGGTCACTCCCGGCACGCGGCCAAGGCTCACGCTCCCCTGCTGTCTGCTGCCTCTGTCTGTGCCTGCAGCGGCCAGACCCTGACGATGAAGATTGCTAACATTGACGGCCCCCCTGGTTATGAGACAAGCATCCGCGGGCCCAGCAACAACGGCAGTGGCGCGCACATTGTAGGCGACGAGATCTGGATCAGCGGAACGTAAGTGCTGGTGCAACCGCCGCGCCGAAATGGTTGCTTCTGGCAACCAGGTCATCCACGCGTTGCTAACTCGCTGTGCTGCGTCCAAGGCGCGCATGTGATGGCCGCACATGCACGACGGGAAGCCCTAAGCTAACCCACCCTTTCCTTGACCGCATCGTTGTCCTGTGTTCTTGGACACCGCATTGCCGTCCCATGCCCTCAACACGCAACAGGGCGTCCATCCTCGTTCTTCCCTGTTTGTTGTACCGAAGATCTCCCTATGCATAGCGAACCTTCCGTTGACAGCTTCGTTGTCCTTGTTGGTGCACCACAGCGCCTCCATGCTGGTGCTGGACGCGGTGCTGCTGCCCTCCCCGCCAAGCCCGCCCCCGCCCGCGCCGCCCTCCCCCGGCGCCGCCGCCGCCACCCTGCCCTCCCTGTGCCTGCTGGCCACCAGCGCCCTGGCCGCGCTGGCGCTGGGACTGTTCGCGCGCCTGCAGTAGAGCGGTGCTTTGGTTCAATGCAACGATCAAGGCCCGTACGACTGTCTTACTGAGCGGCTTAAGCCGTAAGCCGCTGTCCTTAACGAGGGCCTTGTTTGGTACCTATCTACCGTAGGGAACGGAATAGCAGCTCGTAACCCGAGGTTGCTTATGTCGTACGCGTGCGTACATTGTCTACAGGGTGGGCCCGTATCAGTGCCCCGATGTGCGGCTGGTGTACCGGGTTCGAGCAGGGCAGGGACTGAAGGCGTGTGAGCTCGTGTCACAGTGGACGGAGGTGGCGTGCGCGTGCACCCGCCCTTACTCAGGTGGTGTTGGTAGGGGTGGCCTCAATGCATGCTGCAGACCCGTTTCGCCATTCATGCTGCCCTTCAATTTGTTGATTCATGCATTCGAATTGGTGCTTGTTGGGTTGCGCTTGACTACATACATGTGCGGACTTGGACATGCGCTACCATTGGTACACGACGTTTTTGCCATGATTCAAGACATCCGCCGCGCTTTTCAATTTAGGCTGCTGTCATCCTTGATGACGAGGCGTGGAGGGGATGCAGCATCGTGTTGGTTCCACCCTGTCGCAGATAACTCATGATTACATATATTCTTTACTTTTCAGCACACCGTGGCGCTTTTGCATAACTCTCGGACCTCGGCTGCTCGGACGTGTCGTCGACCTGTGCAAGCTGCCCTGCAGGCTTCAGCGTGCACAGCCACCCACAAGGGTGTGCAGCTGCCACAGCGCAGGCCCGAGACAGAGCTGTGCAAGTACACCATTGACTTTTTGTGTGTTACTTGCAACTAGATGGCGCGCTTCCCTACTGACCCTCGTCTCACTTGCTTGTGGATTGACCCTGTGAGTGACTGTGGCTCAGTGTTACGGACGGGACATAATATATCATACCGGTATGCACCAGGCATGCGCTCATGCGTCGGCCTGCTGCTACATCTGAACAACGGGCATAAGCTTTTTTGCTGCTGCGCACATGTTTCACAGCAAGAGATGCTGTGGTGCGTGGTGAATTGCACAGTGCTTGATCGGTCACCGCACTGTAGGTTTGTTGCGGTCGGGTCTCCCCTGGTTGCGCTTAATTGTGCCTAATGCAGAAGGCCTAATGGTACCCTGGGGCCCCAATGGGTGTTGCACACGCCCAGTGTAATAACGAACTGATCCAGACTGACCGTGCCGGTATGTGGCCCTGGCGCCTGGGGCCAGTCAGGTGCTCTCCGTATGAGTAAGACGCAGCAAGCAATGGCAGCCCCTCCAAAGGAGGCTGCTGTCTCGCTCAGTGCCCACCACCCCACAACCCCTGAAGCACTGACAGCAGACATGAGAGGCCCGCTCCGTAACCACCCAATCACCAGTGTGCCTTACGCACCGTACGCGCCTACGTCTAGGTTTAAATCACTTTACATGTCCTTCTTTGCCATGGTGCCATGAATCGCTAACGAGCTCCCGGTGACGTATCGTAGAGGCCGTTGCGACAGCCTGACGACAGCTGACTGAGTGACCTGTAAAGACGTGGACCTGGCTATGACGGACTACAGACTGTTACAATCATAGACCTTGCCGGCGATACTGCCTATGTGCTAGGGCAGCAACACACCTCTGACGCGGCAAGCATCAACATCGCGGCAAAACTGGAAAGAAGGCGGCACATTCCTACGGCTACCCGGTGGACTACTTGCTTTCACCACTACGGTCAAGTGTCGCGGCCTGGGTAAGCTGCGTTGTCTCCTGGTCAGGGCTGTGGTCCACCCCACAACCCCACAACCCCACAGGACGGTGCAGGCACGAACAGTCTACCCGCAGCAGACCCCAGCGGGCGCAGCTAGCAGCCAAGGCTCACAGCGCCTGCCTACGTAGCCACGCTGTACGTGTTGCCAGCTAGCTTGTACGATACGCAGTATGAACTGCACGATTTGTTTGCTGCGCCTCCGGCATGCTGTCGTGCAGGGGCCGACGGGCGTGCTGCGTGCTCACAGAGGCTCGAAAGCATCGTCCAGCAGCCCCTGATCTACCATCCTTTCTACCGTTGCGCACTTTAGCCGTCGTACACCTGCACAGCTGCGCATTTAGTCTGAAGGCATCCAGCCAGCGCCCTTGCTCACTTCATGCCCCTGGCCCGATCTTGGTGTTTGTCATGCAGGCCGCTATCGCGCCTCACCTGGAGTCCTTCGGCAGCTACAGCACACAGTTGCAGGGACGCTGGGCGGGTGGCTCACCATGTGGCCACTGGGCCGCAGACTGCGGGCTCGGTGCATTGCAGCGGCAGTGGGGAGCTACCCCGGACCCTCTACTTGATGTCGTGCGATGCCTGTCGCGCAAGCCGTCGTGGCTTGTGGGTTCACCAAGCAACCGCTGGCTCCGTGCGGCGAGGCTGAGCGAGGCGATGTGGGAGATGGCACTCAGGGCGCTACGCACACGCTGCAGGTGGGTGATCGTCGTGTCGCAGAGAGGAAGCACGAAGCAGGCACAGCTGGTGCACAGTACCGCCGTTGCACGCGGCGGTGGTGGGTGTCGGTCCTGGTGCATGGCTGGGCGCTGGGGTCCTCCTGGCCGTTGTCTCCCTTGACGTGCACAGCAACTGCCCAGCTGGGCAGGTAACTCCTTGCTTGTTCCACAGGTTTAAGCTAGCTAAGCATTGCATTATGAGCTTGATATTGGCGCAAGCTTGATTGTCTAGCAGCCCTTATTCTGTTCCTCATCCCGCTGTGTGCAGTCGACGGTTCGTACGCTTGTCGGTACGTGTCGATCAACTCGAGGCAAGCTCGAGGGGGACGCGCACGCCTGAGTCTGTTACGGCCGGAAGGAATGCAACCACTTTCGCACCTTCCGCTGCTTCTTTGCGACAACGTCGCTTTGAGCCGGGCTGGCAACCCTGAACCGTCCCTGCCTAGGCCAGGTGATTTCCCACCGACGCATTACTCGACTTGCCTCGTATGCTTGCAAAGCGTCAGTAGGCGCTTCCATTTCAGCAGCAAGCAGTGACGCTGTACTGCTTGCGTCGCAGACAGTGTCCGCTGGCAAGCTCATCAACCCGGAGCAGCACAGTTCCACCCGCGCACATACCCGCTTCGTACCTGTGGGAACTCTTCTATCTGAGCCCTGCCGAAAGTCGTATGGCAAACAGGGAGGCGCACACCGTTGCGGCTCTGTGCTGGCTTCTGGCTTTGCTGACCGGTAGGCACAAGCTAGCCGTGCGTTGCGTTCTGCGCGGTGGGGCTGATAAAGCCACATGACAAACCGTCTGTTGCTGTGATGTAGTACGTAGAAGGACAACATACAGCGCCTTTTGTGACAGAGAGCCGCGACTTGAAACACGCACGAGGAACGCGGTGGCATCCATTGTCCCCCGCCGCGCAAGCGGTGACCCACCGACCCTTCTGGGCGTGCACGCACGGTGCTATGCTGCTACCGTAACCCTCGCACAACGTGGGGTTCCGGAGGACCCCTGCATTAGCTGCATACCTACCCAACTGCACCATCACGTCACCATGCACTCCCTTCCTCCCCTTACCCGCAACACGTGCCCGCAACCCCTGCAGTCATGTCGACGCTGGTGCGGTCAGGAGCCCACGGCCAGGAGCTGACGGGGCGCGTCCTGCTTCAGCAGGATGGTGGTGGTCCGCCCCCTGCTGCTATTGCTGATGGTGGCGAGCCTTGGTCGCCGCCGCCTGCTGACAAGCTGCAGGTGGTGGTGCCTCCGCCGCTTGACGGGGAGCCTGGCCGTACACCGCCTGACTGGCAGCCGCTCCCTCCAGCAGCCGCCCTGTACCCCTCACCATCAGCTAGGCTGCCCCTGTGCCTTGTGGGTGAGTCATGAGCCCTCAGTAGTGGGCCCGGTCGTGCACTTGAGGCTGTCCTGGTAAGCACGCTGGTGCCAAGCTTGGTGCTCACGTTGCTGGTGTTGTATGCAGGTGGGGCCGGCTGGGCCAGAGTACGGCATGTACCGGCAAGGCGTGCCCGATTGTACAACATGTGCTCCATCCCCCAGGCATGAAGCTCATTGTCGAGCCAATAACGTCCGGGCCGTGGCGCGACCAGCCCCTGCTCGTCATCTACACCAACGTCACCCTCGGCATACCCTGCGGCGTCAACACCACCATACGCAACTACACGGGGCCGCACCGCCTCATCCTGCTGGACGTGTCTGAGATGGGCCTGGAACGGAATGACAAGCTGCTGCTGTGCACCTTCGACAACGGAGTGGAGGTCCGGGGCACGGTGTCTGCCGAGGAGTGGGGCGACCCCTCCATGCTTGCCGTGCTGAAGGTGGAAAAAAGCGGCATCGTCTCTCGGTACAGCACGGTAAGCCACAGTCGCCGCATGACCTCTTGCGTCTCCCGTCGGCCAGTGCTTCCTGTCATTTGTGTTCCATACCGCAGTGTACCGCAGCTGCCTAGCTGCGCGCTTATTCCCCGGCATAGCACTGGGTGCTGTTGCACATATGTACGGTACGGTGTTAGCTGCAGTCATCGTACCATGCCATGGCACCCAAACCTGTCGCATGATTACACCAGAACGGAACAAAGCGCCAGCTAATAATGGCCCGCCCGTTTCCCATATCCCGCCTTCGTACGGTGCTGCAGTCTGGGGTATGCGGCATAGGCGCTTACAAAGTGCCGCAGCTGCTGCCACCCGAGGGCGAGGACGTGCTGTGGCTGCGTGCGGCGGTGCTGCCGGTGGACGTGGACACGGTGGACGGGAGCAGGTACTCGCCAGGCATTACGGGAGAGCAGGTGCGTGGAGGTGTGGGCGCCGCGGGTGCGCGGCACAGCAGCGTGCGTGGTACTACTGCGGACTCGCTGGGGCAACTTATGGCTCAGGCGTGTATGCCTTGTCGAACCATGGGATCCTTTCGTACCACGCACCATGCGCTAGCAATAATGGCCCTGCGGTACGCAACTAATCGTGCCCCACTGTGCCCACGGCGACTGCTTGCAGGTTGTAGATGCACTGTTGGGGCCCGGCAGCCTGGACGAGTTCCTGCAGAGCTGCTCCTTTCAGCGCGTGCGCCTGGCGGCGGCTGACCGGGACACGCTGTTTGGCAGCAGCAACCGGGTGGGCATACCGTCTGAGCAGGGCCATTGCAACCCTGTATCGGCATCCGTTGCGTCTGCATTAGCCTGGCTCCAGTGGCCAACCGTCCATGCATACGCAAACATATATACACGGGCGTGGGCACTTCTGTATGGCACACCTGTCGTGCACGCCCACCCTTACCTCCAAACACAGGCGCTCCTCAGCAGCGTGGACCTCAAGACCGTCGTCAGCGCCAGCAGCAAGACCGTGGTCGACGCCAGCCGTGTGCACCGCCTGTCCGGCCCCGAGCAGTGGACGCTGTGCGCCTACCAGATCATCCGGGCGCTGGAAGAGCAGGTCAACCTCGTGACGCGGCAGGTGGGTGCCCTTTTCCACACCGGGGCCGTTGCTGCCGATGCATGGTCCATGCCAGCTGGACTTAGTGCCCTCTATCTATCTCGCCATATCTATGGCCATAACCTGGCCTTAGGCACGCGACCGCCTGAACAGGGGAAAAAGTAACCGCCCCATGCGCATTGTAATAAAGGAAGAGCCAGGGCTACTCACTGAATAGTGAATACATACATATGGCCTGCCTTATCTAGCCCCGAAACAACAACCGAACCAAAGCACACACATCACCCCAGCAACAGCACTAGAACGAAAGGGCCGAACTCGCCTCAACTGTGTACAAGCGTTATTGCGTCCGTGCTCTCTTACCCGCAAGCCTGATCCCTTAACTTGCTACGGTACTTGGCCTCAGAGTACACAGGCTGTCACCCAGCGTTGCCTTGCAAGCAGCCATGCACTCGTGGCACCAACCCGTTCCGGTGGCACAGACTCAGCCACATGCGTTGGAACCTCGCTCGACTGTGCGTCAAGAATGGCTCGTAAAAGGCCTTGTGGTCTGGCGGCTCCTTGCACGATACACAGGATGGCAGCGGGCTGGTGCTGCGTGCCCTGCCGGAGCAGCTGCTGGATGCGGCACGTGCCGTGTGCCCTGGTGCGCCCTCGTCGCAGCCGCCCAGCCCCAGCACGTCAGGCCTGCTCCGGCCCGCGCTTGAGGCAGACACGTGCGGGGGTGGCATCGTCAATGGCGGCAAGTGCAGGTGCGTGCGTTTGTTGTCAACACGCGCGTACGGCACTATACCGTGTTACCATCCGTAGCGGAGCCGTGCAGGGTTCGCAGGAGTCTGTGCATTGAGTTCCTTGGCACAACACGGTGTGGTACACAAGGAGTAGCAGGGAAAGGCGTCAGGCCGGTGCAGTAACTAACGTCGCTCAGCCAGTCCGTGGTGGCTTTAGGCTGCGCTGTGTTGCGCTAGTACGGTAAATTGTGTGTTATACCTGCTGCCCGTTCGCATGCCTTGCAGGAGCTCCCTCCTTTTGGACTCCCAGTCTGCTGGTGACCTGCTGCGCAAGCAGGCTTTTGTACAGGTGAAAGGACTTCATTTAGGTGTAAGGTTGTAGTCAGTCAGTGTGATACGGCGAGGGGTTTTCCCTCCGCAGATGCAACGACCCATGTACGAGCCGGACGGAGGCTCAAGGGCCGACACATTCGACACCACGAAGGTGTCCCGAGCAGTGTCCGCGTGCCTTACTGTGCGCCTAACTGCCTATCCACTGTCCATCGGCCTCACGTCACGCTGCTAGCTACACCGGGGTGGCCCCACTGCCGTATCGGGGCATATCCCACCAGCAGCGCCCAACCTGTTGCCACCTGCAGGCTGCCATCCACTTCCTGGGCCTAAGCGGCATTGAAGGACGACCCATGCCTCGTGCCCAGTGTCCATGCCGCGTGTCCCCAGGCCGCCATCCGCGCCCTGGGCATCAACGTCGGGCTCAAGGACGCCCGTACGCCGAGGGACAGTCCTGGGGCCGAAGACACCACCAGCGGGCTGCGTGTGAGTGCACATGATGGCTGTACGACAATGTCGGCTCTTGTACTGAAACGTCACCTACGGTACTCAGCTACTTACATGTTACTGCACACCGTGCTGTGTGTTGGTGTACATGATCGAGACGTCACGACCTGCCATGCGTCTGTGCTGGTTCGCTACTACTACACTCTACCATACCGCATACTTGAATCCTCGTCTTCCCGTCTTGTTCTCTTCCGTCCGTCCGTATGTAGGGTGCGGCCACGTGCTACAACGGCCCACAAGGTGATTCGCCGCTAACTAACGCCCAAGCCATGGGGCCACCACGTGCATTAGACTTTGGGGACTGCCCCCCGTAGTACTGCCCCTCGTGCAATGGTTAGTCGGGACAAGCCTCGGGATGGCGGGAGTGAACTACATGTACAGTATAGCCTTGGAGCAACCATGAGGGCGCTAAGCGGCTACGGGAAGGGAGCGCAGCCCCAGGTGCGTGCCATGTAGTGTAACATGTGCCATTTGCGTCACCGACCCCAGCTAGGGGTTATCATTGCATGCCGCAGGTTGGCAGCTGGGCTGGGTGGACGTGCACCCTGACCTGGACTTCACAGTGTACGACGTGTACGACACAAAATGGGCGGAGCCGCGAGTGTAAGCCGGTTTAGTGGCACCGCCCTACTGATAGCTACATGGCCAAATTACTGCAGCTTTGCGTCCGCTTCGCGCGGACACACCCGATCACCATTTACTGACGACACTTTGTCCCAGGGGTGCGGCCGAACGCGATGTGCTTGCAAGCCCTTGATAAGCGCGTGAGGCTCCACACATGCACACCAAACCATGGTTGCGCTCGAAGGCTCGTCGTGGTAGACACCGTGGCCACTGCCGGTCCATATGAACCTGTACGTACCGCCGCACCTTGCACTGTGCGGCGTACGCTCTGCTACACCGGTACAGCAGTACGTTTGAAGACACTGCTCCGCTACGCACTGTTCCCTGCAGGCTGACGCTGCCTGCGTACGGCAGCCGGCGGGACTGCCTCATGCGCGTGGCCGTCAAGGACGAGTACGTGCTGGGGTTCAGGGACGACTACCCCTACGAGGAGGGCGCCAGGGCCGTCTTCTGGGTGACGCTGAGGTGGGGCAAGACACTACATATGTGCTCGCATGGCTGCCTACGGTATGTGGGTGTCTGCAAGGCAGCAAGGGCGCAGTGGACTACGCTGTGCACCACAGCACAACTGCTGGCGGACACGGCAGTTGGTACGTGCAAGCGGCAGGTTGGGCCGAAGGGACCATTACCACGCGTACCCAACTCGAGTCCAAGAGCACCACGTATGCACCTTTACTTCTCCGCACCCCATCACGCGGCTCAAGGTTGCACCACAGACAACTACTCGCTCCCTGCCAATACCGACATAGTGTCCTCGCGTGCCGTAGGGCGGAAGTCCGACAGTCAGCTCTGTTTCCTACCTGCATAGCTGTGCCTGCCTTACTGCGACAGTTTCAGTCCTGCATGCACACATCATGTTTGCTACCGTCCTCTGCAGGCTGTCGGACCCCTCCCTGGGCTGGTTCGCCTCCGCCAACCGTCACGAGGTGGCACTGCATGAAATGTCGCTGGAGCGGGAGGAGGGCGTGGACGACAAGAACGCGCAGGGCAGCGCCCTGCTGTGGGGCGTGGCGGGCGGGCGGGCCCAAGTGCTGGCGGCCCCTATCGTGGCGGAGGATGCGGAGCAAGGTGGGTAACCGTCCGGTCCATTCCGATACGCCAGCATCTCGATAGGGGTCAGCACTACACACGTACACGGCCACAAGTGCAGGGCCTGTTGGACGCAGCTCGAGAGGAAACTGTATTGCAGAAATGATCGTACGTGTAGCAATACATGGACCTGTCGCTGCGCCCTTTGGTGGAGCCTCAAAAGCGCCGCTCATCCGTGCCCGTTTGGCTGGGACGGAGTGGGTCTACGCGGCCTTTTTTGTTCACTCCTCATTGCAAAAGCCACCTCTCCCGCCCCGTGTGCAGGTCCGAACGGCGTTACATACATGTGTGTGCGCTTCGACGAACGGACAGTGGACCTGGTGGCCAGGTCGGCACGTGTGGAGGTGTGCATCGCCACGGAGCAGCGCTGCAGCTGCCTGCGCCCGGCTGCCGCACAGCAGCCGCGGCCCCCATCCCTCCGCCCGCCCTCTCCGCCGCCCCGCCCGCCTTCCCCGCCGCCCCCCTCACCGCGGCCCCCTCCACCCATGCCTCCTGCCCCAACAAGCACAGTTTGTCCAGATTACCCGCTCTACATGACGTTCACAGATGCCGACATTTCTGGCGGCACAGCGAACGACATCCGCCGTGTTGCGGCCAACAGCAGCCTGGGTGGCGTGGCGGCCGCCTGCAGCGCCAACCCCTGGTGCCAGGGGTGGAACAGCCAGGGATGGATGAAGCACAACTTCACGTTCTATGTCAAGACGAACGGCTCATGTGCGTACTGGAAGCAGGCCCCATCACTCGATATAGCAGGTGCGGCCGCAGCGCAGTGCTTGGGGGAAGGGTGAACTGGAACCCACCTGTGGTACCTGTTTGTGGTACGCACGGTGCATGCAGCAGTGTTGGGGATGCATGCAGCAGGATTGCTGCCTCGTACACGTAACTCGCTGCCTGTGGGACACTTCTCCTAGGCACCGCCGCCAACGCCACCACTCCATTAGACCGCGTGCGGATCGGCACGGCAACCGACAAGGTGAGGGCCCTGCGGTGTTTGAGCCAACAATGTGCGGCCTGCCCCTGCTAGTCAGTGGAACGAAGGGAATAAAGGAGAGCTCTACCCCTTGTCGTATGTGCGCCCACCACCTGATTCGCCCGTGGGGTTCCTACCTGCAGAGCTACGGCATGGCTTGCTCGTAGCGATGCACCCCCGCTGCCTGACCGCGCGTGCTGACCGCTTGGCCGCTTGCGTCCTCCCCGCCTCCAGTCCGGCTGCGTGGATATCCCGGCCAACATGCAGCGTCGTGGCGCGGTGCTGCAGCAGTGGCGCTGCAACGGGCGGGACTCGCAGCTGTGGACCCTGCAACCCCGGGGTGAGATAGACCGTGTCGGTCCGGTGGTACCTACTGAGTACGTAGGCTCTACCCTCGCACGAGCGCGAAGACATACCCGGAAGGCCAGACCGCAAGGTCATGCGGTGTGTGCATGTAGGGCGCCTGGTGGCGGGCTCAGCGCCTCCAGCCTTGCGCCACCACGCGGTGCGGCATGAACGGCACGCAATGCTGTAAAAGTCATTTGGCGCTTGCATCCGTACGCACCGCTTGCCCTTGGGTTTGCCAGGTGTTGCACACTGCTTACTTATGTCACACGTGTGTAATCCACAGGCCGCGGCTACTGGAGTCTGAAGGCAACTGGCGGCCTGTGCGTGGGCGCCAAGGGCGGCGGCACCCCCCTCACCCGCCTCACGCTGTCCCCCTGCACCGGGGCCTTGCAGCAGGAGTTCGCAGCATCGCCCACCAGTGGCGCAAGGGGGCCCTTCACGCTGAGTCCGCGGCATGCGCAGGGCGTGTGTGTTAGCGTGGAGGGAGGCAGCTCCAGGAACGGCGCAGGGCTGGTGCTGGAGCAGTGCGGCACGGGCCTCGCGAGGCAGGCGTTCCTTGCGCATTACTAGGCCAGAATTCCAATATGCATGAAGCCGTTGGAATATTTAGTTGTCATTGTGTGAAGGAGGGTAGGAGTAGGGTAGAAGCAGGGAATGCGAGGGAAGCTCCCCCGGACCTCGCGGCACACTGTGCACATGCAAGCCGCAGGGTGAGCCTTGCAGTGTGTTGTGCCCTTTCGCACGCTGGTGCCGCTAGTTTTGTTGTTGTATCATACGAGGGCATTACCGTACGTAGATGGATGTGGTTCTCCTCACATGCTAGACAACTGTAGAGCCGAGGAAGGCAAGCAGGTCGCACTTGGCAGCCCTCTGTTGCTGTTGCGGTGCACCCATACGGTACGGGACGGTGCAGATGTGTAGCAGACTTTGGTGCAGGGGCGGTGCACGCACCGTCCGTATACGTGTGCGCCGTAGCGCTCACCTAAGCGCGTGCAAGCAGAGAAAGCAGGGGAACGCACGCATGTCCCATTGTCCGACAGTTTGATTGTGTGACTTGGCTGCTTTCGGCTTAGTGGCCGGGTATCGAGCACCTGCACGTCTACACGGATGCGCGAGCGGTGAGCTGCCGAGTGCTATCCATGATGACGGTCGTGCAGATGACAAGTATCGAGTTTGTCTGCCCTTGACGGCGTGAGCCTCCGGCGCATACATGGGTCGTCGCACTTGCGGAGCATAGCACCGTTTACATGTGCACCGGCACGTGAAGGAAGCTCAGCCGCGTGGGCTTGCGGGGGATGGTACGGGATGGTGCGTGTGCATTGCCTGCGGTGCTCAGGACACGGAGGTGTGGGGCATAAGCCGCCGCACGCCCAGGCCAACACACAATGCAGGGGCGCGAGGACATAACGTTAAAATGCAGCACGCTTGCAAATGTCAGTGCCTGGCATTGTTTATGCAGGGACCCATCACCGCATGTCCCTAGGCCCTAGCCCTGTCCATGATCAGACGGTGTGAAGGGGCCCAAACCATATGCCCTACGTACGTAACCTCTGAAGAGGCAAGCCTGCGAGCTCCGACCTGGCCAACTGACCGGTTCTAACAAAGATGGTACTTATCACAAACACTGTAATGCGACACGATGTGTTAGCATGCCAAAGCCTAATGCAGAAGCCGTATATCAACTTATCTGCCTACACAAGAGGGAAGAGGCCAACATCACCGCCACAGTAGCTCTACCGATAACGCGATAAGGCAGGGTACCCGCCGTGGGGCCCCTTCGCTTAGGTGCTACATAATACATGTATCATATCACGCTGTGGAACACCCCAGCTTGCACCTAACAGGAAATCCGAATTGGAGCAACGATCGTGGCACAGTGCACCCGCTGCTGTAGCAGAGCTGCAGACCCTTCACGGACAGACCCTTCCCGGTCAGCACACCAGGCAGCAGTAGGGGAGTGCACCCATGGGCAGCACGCAGTCACATACGTGCACCTGCACCCAAGCACACGACAGTGCCAGGGGGACGGCACGCAAGACCCAGCTGTCGCCCTCACGGGACATGCCACCTCCTTTCTATGCTACACTCGCCCACATCCCTACACCACCGTCTCGAGCTGTTGCGCACGGCTTCGTCACAAGTAGCTCCGCCAAAGCCACCTTCGCGTCATGCACCCCGGGCATGCGGCCCCGCGGCAGGTACAGGTACGGCAGCCCCAGCGGCCGCCAGCAGCGCAGCTGCGGCGTGCACCACAGGCCCTCCAGGAACGCGTGCTGCAGGGCCTCGTCAGCGTCGGACAGCAGCCTGGTGCCGTCGCCGGGAGCCTGCGTCGCTGCCGCCGCCGCCACCGCCACCGCCGCCGCCGCCGCCGCCGCCGCCGCCGCCGCCGCCAGCGACCCACCGTAATACTCCCTCGCCAGCTGCGGCCCCGCAGCGCGATGGCGGGGGCACATTGGCCCCGGGGTGCGCCCCCGCTGCCGTCGCCACCGCCACACAGCATCCGCCGTTACCGCTGATGCGCCACTGCCGAAGTGGGCTGGCCACACATGTCGCCCCGGACATATTTTCACCAGGCAGTACAGCTGCAATTATGGCAGCGGCGGCACGGTCCTCTCATCCGTGATACGAGTCAGGTCCACATCCCGCCGGCCAAGGCTGCTGCTGCGGCCGCGAGCGTTACCGCCCCTCCGCCGCCTCTCGGGCTGACCCCCGGTGGGCGCGCGCAAGACCACACCTGCGCGCAGCCTGCATTCCCCCTGTCGCGCTACCCTCCCGGTCCGTCGCCGTCACCGTTGGAATAGGACCTACGCCAAATGTACAGTACAAACAACTTTACTACATCTGGACGGGACCGGCAACGTCCGGCCCTCCTCTGCCCCTATGCCCCCATTCCCACCTCCCCTCCCCGTCCTGCTGCCCCTCCCAGCCCCGGATAAGGCTTCTGCCTGCTTGTTGGGCACGCCGCCCTGCACGCACTCAGAGCTCATGCCCAGCAACCCCTATCTGCGTCGGTTGCAAACCTACACGCTGAGGGCACCTAGCAGCACTGCCCCGCGTGGCCAGCACTATCACCAGCACCAGTACCGCAATGTGACGCGCTGCGGCCACGGTGCGCTGGCAGGCTCACTCTCAAGACGACCCCCGTTGCGGCCCACCATGCATCATGGGCCTGGCCTCAGACCCTCTTGCCTTGCAGACCTCCGCGGTCGCTTCCGCGAGTGTAGCACCCTGGAGTTCGCACCCGCGGGTGCCTAAGGGGAAAGGGAGGCCAAGGGCGCAACGGCAAACACGTGCAGTGCCGACGTGAAGGACAGGGGGCACAAGGCAAAGCGTCCTGGGGCGCACGGCAATGGGCGCACCGCAGCTCCGCAGGCATGGGGGCGGAGCGGATGTACCGGCAGACGGCGATGGGTGCAGCTGCATGCCAGATGGTGACCGGCAAGCAGATGCGACCTTTGCTGAAACGCTGGCTGCAATCGCCCCCGCAAGGCCAACCGCGTCGCACATGCAACCCCATGCAGTACTCCTCCGCAACACGGTGGCCTTAGCTACCCTCAACTTGATTTGTCGGTTCGCCGCACGCTGCCCACCAGTATGTGCTCCCAGCCCACCTGCTTGCCCCGCTCGGCGCCATCGGCCGTAGCCTGCCCCCGCCACGTTGCCTCGCCCCCGGTCTGTGGCCCAGGGGCCTCCGGGCGTGCGGCCTCCCCGCCTGGGGCCGCAGAGCCGTGCCCATCCTCCCCTGCCGCCGCGCCTGGGGGCCCAGCCTGGGGCCGCCTGCCCCGTGACCTCGTCCCGGCCGGGTCCGCACCCCCCTCCACCACCGCACGGCCTGCAGCATCGCCGCCGGTGGCACGGAAGGCAGCGCCGGGCGGCTCTTGCTGCTGCGCTTGCTGCTGCTGCGGTGACTGCTGCATGCGGCGAGGTCTTTTCATTCCCACCGCTGCGACCGCCGCCCGCCCCTCCTCCCCAGCCTCCCCCTCACCCCGCACCAGCAGCCCCCACACGTACGCCTCCTCCGCTGCCTGGTCTCCCTGCACCACCTCCCACTCCCAGTGTGGCATGGATACCGGGTTGCCCTGCCCAAACACACGTGCCAGCTGCCGGTCACGCAGCATAGTCGGCCCGTCCTTGGTGTGCTTGTGCGGGCTGTTGCGCATGTAGTGCACGGGGCCATCCACCTCCACCGCCACCACCCGCCCGTCAGACCGCTCCACCAATATGTCAACCCGGCCGCGGAGGGCGGGGACAAGCGGCTCCAGCTGAACGCCTATTATGGCAAGGGCAGGCTTAGAGCCGAAGCTACTGTCTGAGGCGCTGCCTGTACGCGCGCTCGCTGCGCCAACCTGCGCCTGGGCCTCTTGCTCTCCCGCTGGCGTCCATGATGACGGGGCCCTGGGCTGCTGCTTCAGCTGCTTGTGCTGCAGCCGCCTCAGCGCCCCGGCCACACCTCGCTGCAGGGTGGACACAGTTGTTTTATCTCCGCCCTGCCACCCCTCAACCGCTGCTCGCTCCGTTGCGGCAAGCCTTGTCTCAGTCCCGGCCGCCGTCTCTCCGCCCCTTACCCCAACACCGTTGCGGCAAGCTCCGGGGAGGATGGTAGACAGGGCTGCTGGCCCACCGCCCTCCCCGCCCTCCATCGCCTCCAGCTCCATCTGCACCTGCCACAGCTGATGAAAGCCCTCGTCGGCAAAAGGCGCATCCTCCTCCCACCGCCTGGCCGCCTCCCTCAGCAGCACCCCCACCTCCCGCGCATGCGCCGCCAGGGCCCCTGGGCCCGCCACCGCCACAGCCCACAGCGCATTCGCGATGTCTTGATCCACCAAAGGCGCAATGCTGCCTGCTCCCGCGCTTCCTTCCCCTGCTGCACTGCACTCCCTGCTCCTGCCCCTGCTCCAACACCGCCGCCAGCCGCCCCAGCAGCAACCCCGCCAGCCGCTCCTCCCACACCCCCAGCACCGCAAAGGACCAGAGGAGCAAAGCACACTCCCGTGGTGGAAACTGCCATCCGAGGCTTGCCACAGCCCCTGCCGTACATTCCGACAGCTCCGGGGGCGGGCGGTGCCGTACGAGCGCCAAGGCAGACCACAGCTGGGTCCATGCCCTTGGTATTGCAGTGCTGGCAAAGGCCGGCCGCTGGGCCGCCGCTATGGCAGCCGCGAACCAGCCTTGGTCTGCGTGGCCCAACTGCGCCAGGGCCCAGGTGGCGTTGGCAACGTCCTGGGACTGGAAGCCTCCAAAGGACCGCCGTCCGCATTCGCCTGCTAAAGCCTCCCTCACCGCCGTCAGAAATGCAGACCAAGCTGTCCGTTTGCTGCCATCCTGTGCTGCCTGTGCAGCGCCCAAGATGTAGGCTGCAGCAGGGCCATGCCGTACAGCGTGATGGAGAGATCCTGACCACTAAATACCGGCGCCGCAGCACCGTTCACCCGTAGCCGCCTCTGGCCCTCCTGCAGCCCGCCGCACAGGCGCTGCACGACAGCGCCCACCAGCCGATCGAGGTCCTCCGGGTGCGGCACGTGCCCGCAGTCCTCACGCAGCTCCCCCAGGGCATACAGCGCGTTGGCTAGGGCCTGGGCGTCGGGGTCGGAAAACTCCACCAGGCAGCGTGTCATGTGGTGCACCAGGCGAGCGTCCTTGTACTGCAGCCGGGCGCACGCCAGCAGCACGTTGGAGCACACCTGCGGGACCACGCCTTTGCCCCTCATGCCCACCAGGCACTCGGCGGAAGCAGCCAGCAGCTGCCCCTGCGCCGCAACCAACTCGGGGTTGGGCGCCTCCGACAGAGCCCACCACAGGTTGGAGTGGTCCTGCGCATTGGCTTGCTGCAGCAGCGCACAGCCGTCGTCCCCCAACCGCCTCAGCAGCGCCTCCGCCAGCGGCACATCCCCTTCCCCGTCCCCTGCCCAGCCGTATTGCGTCTTGGCGCAGGCCCACAGCGGCATCACGCAGTACTTGGGGTGTGGCAGGTAGAGCACCAGCGGCAGGAAGCGTTCCGCCAGAGGGTGCGCATGATGTCGCGTTTCAGTTCGTCGGTGGCGGAGGAGGAGAAGGGGCGTCCGGCAGCGGGGTCGGGTCGGAGCTGTGGAGCAGGGAGTGATGGGCATGTAGGTTGCAAGGCCAGGTAGGCACCCAAGGGTCGCAAGGAGAAGTGCCAACAGGAGCAGCAGCAGCAGCACGTGCGGAGCACATAACTGCGAGGGTAGACTACAGGCGGGGGTATAAACCCAGCCAGGGCACCACGTGTCAGTCCTCAAACAGCTACTAAAGTTTGCCTCTGTGCAGCTTGACAGGCTGAAGGCAGCATCAATGTTACCTTGCCGGCTTCGTTGAACACCAGGAAGAATTCTTTGTAGTCCGTCTCATCCGCCCACTGCCCCGCCCCCTGCCGTACATACTCCTGCAGCTGCTCCAGGTGCGACGGGCGGGACGGGTCGGTGCTGGATCCCCGCCCCCGCCCCCGGCCGCTGGGTGCAGGTGCTCGTGCCCCTGACTGCCTGCCCCCACCGCCGCGGCCTGGTCCACGCCCCTGCCACCCGTCCCACCCCTGTAATCCCTCTATGCCCCTGCCCCCTTGCCGGCCCCGCCCGCCTGCATGGCTGTAGGGACCGGGGCGCGAGGGGCCGCCGTGGCCATGGCGTGACGAGGGCCCTGGGTCAGGGGCCGAGCGGACAGCCACCCCCACACCAAGAGCTTTACGAGCCGTACCGTCCGCAACAGAGGGGAGCGATGCAGCCCACGGTGCTGCCGCGGCGCTGAGGCGGTGGCAGGGTAGGGCGGGGCTGTGGTGCAGGAGCCCGAGACGCAGGGCGGGGCGAGCTCCGGCAAGTGGGCAGCACCGCACGGCAGGGCATGCGCCTCGCATAATTAAGCCGTGTATAGCTGGTTGCTGAAGTGGTTATGAGTTATGAGTGTAACCGGGATAACTGCGTACGGGATTCACGTGTCGGTCGTTTGCGATCCTTGACGCTAGTTTGCTTAGCGTGCTTTGCAGTGCCAAAAAGTAGGCCCGTCGTTACTTTTCTTCACTGTTATGAGGCGCATACAGCGGGGCAAGAGGCAAATGTGGCAGGCAACTTCTGGGTAGCTCGGGCCAATCCACGTCGGTATGCATAACATGCGATCGACTCAAATGTGCATAACTACGCTACCAGTGTATTGGACATAGACTTGGTACGTACTCGCACGAATGAGGCCAATGCACGCAGTGCACAGCCCAGGGGAGATCCGTGCTGCAGACCATTGAGGGCACCGTGGTGGATTGGCGGTACCGGTGCGCCAGTCAGTCGGACTGGGGGCATCGGCCCCCGTGCGCACGTGACGACACGAGGGCCAGCCGGCCAGCTGGGGCCAGCTGTGGGGCACCTTGCATGAGCCCATGGGCAGCTCCATCTCCAATGCGGTGCAATGCGGACCGGCACCGGATTGCCTGAGGGGGCTGTTTTTTTTTTCCTTCGTGAGAAGGTTACAGGGGCTAGGAGGCTGTTGAGGGGTAGTGAAGCTTGTGAAGGTCTGGGGCACTCAGGGGCAGCTGGCGCCCTGGCGGTTGCTGTTGTAGCACAGAAACCTATGATACATAGACATTAACGTATGTTAAACTAGAA
>VFQN01002208.1_pt1 | contig 30683 bp, 27 predicted proteins | sample 3512371 | NCBI WGS metagenome assembly VFQN01 (sample SAMN10412370, study PRJNA504923) | tailings metagenome | isolation source: Replicate 2 from Balatoc abandoned mine | place: Philippines: Itogon, Benguet | collected 2017-08-28 | reverse complement strand
TTGCAAGTTCGACCGGTCGAGTCCGGACCAGCTCAAGCGCCTGCTCGGCGCCGTCGCCGCCTATGCCGCCGGCGGACGCTCCGCCCTTCTGAAGTACGGCAGGGATCAGGGTGGCGCCGCAGCCCTTCTCACCAACCAGTTGAAATGACCACGGACCTGCTGGCTGCCGTCGAGCGCTTCTTCGACGAGGAAATCCTGCCGCGCCACCGCGATTGGGCAGCTCACGTATCGGCCCGCAAGGGTGACCCTCCGTTCATGGCCGACCTCAAGGAGAAGGCGCGTGCCGCCGGCCTGTGGAATCTCGGGCTGCCGGACCGGATGAGCAATCGCGCCTTTGCGCCGATCGCCGAGATCATGGGCCGGTTGCCGTGGGCGCCCGAAGTGTTCAACGCCCAGGCGCCGGACGTGCCCAACATGATCATGTTGCAGCATGCGGCGACGGCGGATCAGAGGATGCGCTGGCTGGACCCGCTGCTGGACGGGCACGTGCGTTCGGCCTTCGGCATGACCGAACCTGACGTCGCATCGTCCGATGCCACCAATATCGCCACGAGCCTGCGGCGTGAGGGGGCCGAGTGGGTGGTGAACGGCCGCAAGTGGTACATCACGGGCGCTGCCCATCCCGACTGCGCATTCGTCATCGTGATGGGCGTGTCGCGGCCGGAGGCGCCGCGGACCGGACGGCATTCCTGCGTGATCGTGCCGATGCCGTCTCCCGGCTTGCGGGTCGTGCGCGAACTGCGCTTCCTCGGATGGGAAGACAGTATCGCCCCCATCGCAGAACTCGACTTCAAGGACGTGCGCGTGCCGGCCGAGAACCTGCTCGGCGAGGAGGGCGAGGGCTTCGCGGCCGCGCAGGTGCGGCTGGGCCCGGCGAGGCTGCATCACTGCATGCGCGCCATCGGCGCCTGCGAGGTACTGGTGGAACTCATGATGGCGCGTGCCGCCGAGCGCCGGACCTTCGGCCGCGCGGTGATCGACTACGATTCGGCGCAGCAGGCCATTGCGCGCTCCCGCATCGAAATCGAGCAGGCGCGCCTGCTTGTGCTGCGCACCGCGGAGAGGCTGGACAGCGATGGCCACCAGGCAGTGTGGCGCGACGTGTCGATGGTGAAGGTCGCGGTACCGGAGATGGCACAGCGCATCGCCGACCGGGCATTGCAGCTGTTCGGCGCGATGGGCGGCAGCGACGACGCGCCCATCCATCGCGCCTTTGCCGTCGCGCGCATGCTGCGCATCGCCGACGGGCCGGACGAAGTTCATCTGCGGCAGATCTTCCGGCAGGAGCGGCCGGCCCGCTGGACCGTGTCGGATTCGCCCTATGTTACGCCGCACGATGACTGAGAACGGGCGCAAGCGGATCTACGCGATCATATTCGGCCTGATCCTGACGGGCGTCACGCTCTCGGGCCTGGAATTGCTGGCCTCGCTCGAAGCGCCCTCGTGGCCGGCGCGCGCACTGAGGTCGACGCCGCCGGTGAATGTCCAGCAGGCCGAGTTCGCAGAGTTCCTCGCCGACAAACCCTGGATGTTCGAGCCGTACAATTCGTGGGGCATGCGCGACAAGGAGCGCAGCACCGCCAAGCCGGCGGCGGATGGCTTCCGGACCGTCTTCATCGGCGACAGCTATCTCGAGTTCCAGCTGACGCGTCTCACCTTGCCCGGGGAGGTCGAGCGTCGATTCGTCGAGGCCGGGCAAACGAATGCCGAGATGATCAACCTCGGCATCTCCGCGACCGGCCCCCGGAGCTACTACTACCGCATGCGTGATGTGGCGTTCGGCCTTTCGCCCGATGCGCTGGCCGTGTTCTTCTTCTCTGGCAACGACTTCCTGTTCGACGGCCAGGGTTACGGCCAGGGATTGCTGCCCCGTCTGGTCGACGAGTCGCCGGGCGGATCGATCCTCGGCAACCTCATGCCGAACGCCAACTGGGTCCTGGTCAACCGCCTGCAGCTGTCGGAGATGCTGGCGACCAACAAGCAGGTGCCGCAGGAGTTCCAAACGCTGGAGAGGATCGCCCGCCTGCCGCCGGCGGAACGCACGCCGGCGCTCGTCCGGCACGTCAAGCGCTTCTACTACCCCGACCTCAGCGAGCAGCAGATCGGCGCGATCTTCAGCCGGGACGGCAATGCCTTCTGGCAGGCCTATGCCTCGGGGAAGGCTGACGACGAGTCGCTGCAAGGCTGGCTTCTGAACCTGATGACCAAGGCCGAGTTCGATAAGTCTCGCTATTTCGAGGCGACGACCAGGGAGTTGGCGGCAGGTCTCGTGAAGGACGGCGATATCCAGGCGACCCTGTCCTGGCTCGTTGCCATGGACCGCGCCGCCCGCGAGCGCGGCGTGCCGCTGGTCCTGTTCATCGTTCCGCCGGGCAGCGTCGATCCTGACTATGTCGACTACTGGAAACCATGGCCGCGCTTCTACGCCTTCAACGTGATAGCCGACTACAGGCAGGACAGGCTGCTCGAAGCGTTGAGCAAGACCTCGATCCGCTACGTCGACCTTCGCAAGGATTTCGAGGGCGTGCGCGGTGCCTACCGGCGCAGCGACGCCCACTGGACGGACAAGGGCGTCGAGATCGCGGCCAACCGCGTCTTTCAGGAACTGCGCCGGCTCGAACGCCGTTAGGCGGCACCCAGCAGCCGCGCCGTCCAGCTGCCCGGGAGCACCGAACCGAGCCAGACGCCGGCCTTGGTGCCGATCGGAAAGGCGATGCGCGGCTTGTTGGCGGCGAGGCCGCGCCGGATGATGCTCGACGCCCGCGCCGAACTCATCAGGAAGGGCATGGGAAAGGGTGCGTCGGACGTGATGCGACTGACGACGAAGCCGGGGCAGATGACGCTGACCCCGATCCCGTCCTTCTTCAGCACGTAGCGGATGCTCTCGCCCCAGACTCGCACCGCGGCCTTGCTGGCGTTGTACGAGGCCGAATAGGGCAGGCCGATGAAGCCGGCGAGCGAGGAGACGATGCCGATCTGACCGCGCTTGCGCGTCATCATCGGATGCAGCAGCGGCTCGACGGTATTGAGGACGCCGTTGATGTTGACGTCGAGCGTCTTGCGGATGATCGAGAAATCGTCGAGCGAGGAATTGTCCTTGTCGATCGAGATGCCGGCGTTGGCGAGCACCAGGTCCACCGGATGCGCCTCGTCGAAGGCGGTCAACCAGGGCAGGAAGCGCTCTCGATCGGTGACGTCGATCGTCTCGGCGACGACGGCGGCGCCCTTCGCGCGGCAGGCGGCGGCAACGGTCTCGAGCCGCTCGGGGTCGCGTCCGGTCAGGGCCAGGGCCACGCCCGGAGCGGCGTAATCGAGGGCCAGCGCCTCGCCGATACCGCTCGATGCGCCGGTGAGTACGATGCTGGAGAAGGTCTTCATGTGCGAGCGCCCTACTGTTGGGATTTCGTGCGCCAGCCCCAGGCGCTGGCCATTTCCCGCGCCATGCGGGCCGCCATCAGCGAATAGCCGCGGCTGTCCATCAGCTCCCGCTTGGGATGGATGTCGTCGCCGTAGATCGTCACCTTCTCGGTCCGGAAGAGGTCGAGAAGGCTGCGGACCTCGATGTTGCGTTCCCGGAGGGTGAGGAGGCGTCGGACGATCTCGACGTAACGCGGCCCGTAGCTGGTATCGGGGGTTCCGCGGATTTCCTCCGGCGTCAGCGATTTGTCGACGGCGGGGACGGGTTGCAGGAAGAACATCGACTTGATGCCGAAATCGCGGGCCGTGGCGTCCATGATGCGGATGTACTTGGCATACTGTGCGATCTGCCAGTCCATGTAGGCGGCGGGGGAGTCGGTGATACTGGAGGGAAGACTCATCATGGCCGAATAGGTCTTCGACCCGAAACCGTCATCGTGGTCGGCGGGCTTCTGATCCAGAGCCGAGGCGACGAGATAGGCGGCATGCGAGTGGCTGGTGAAGCCCGTTCCCAGCCAACCCGAGATCCGTCCCTTGAACCAGCTCACGGCGAGGCCGGCGAAGCCGTCCATGGCGACGATCGGGTTCACGCCGAGATAGTTGACGGCCGGCATCTCGAAACGCCGATTGAGGCCCGGCTTCATCAGGTATTGCTCGTTGTAGCCGTCGAGGGTGACCACCGCGTCGATGAAGTCGCCATAGATCGCCATCAGGATCAGCTGCTGCGGCTGCTTCCACGCGCCGACCCCGCCATTCAGGACCTGGAACGGCTTGCCGGTCGGACTGATGAAGGACCGGTTGAGCTCCTCCTCGATGAAGCTGCGCCGGCCCGGCTGGACGACCTGTCCCAACTGCGACGCGACGGATCCGCCGGCCAGGAGGATCACGTAACGCTCCGGATTGCGGGCGACCGGGTACTCGTCGCCCAGTACACCGATGTCATTGGCAGTCGGGACGCCGCAAGGATCGTCCCGATGATGGACGAAAGCCAGATAGGGGTGCGGGAACATCGTGTCGATGTACCGGCAATTGCCGCCGCCGTTGCCGGTGATGTCCCGAATGTAGGTGTTGCGGGACGTGGCGAAGAGTTCCTGGGCCGGGGTGTAGCGGCCGTCGCGGATCGTCAACCAGGCCGTCGAGAGGATCTCAAGCCCCGCCATTGCCGCGACGAGGCCGACACACAGCGCGACAGCCTTGAGGCCGGATTGCCGTGGAGCAACCTTCTTCACCATGACGAACGCTCGCCTCAATAGCCGATTGAATCGAAAAGCTGATGCTCTTAAGGATTAACAGTGCCCACGAAAAGGGCAGGGGGCAATTTGATCGCAAGTATGACGGGATACGCCCGGGCGCAAGGATCGGATGATCGGCGGCGCTGGGTGTGGGAAGCGCGCAGCGTCAATGGGCGGAACCTCGAAATCAGGTGTCGCGTGCCGCCGGGCTTCGACCGGCTCGAAAATCCCGCCCGGGTCGCCGTCGGCGGGAAGATGAAGCGCGGCAACGTCTCGCTCACCCTTACGGTGACGAGCGAACGCAGCGCCAAGCCGCTCACCATCAATCGCACCCTGCTGGCGGAACTGGCGACGCTGGTGGACGAAGTGCGCAGGACGACGGGCGCGGCCGCTCCCTCTGCCGACGGGCTGTTGCGGGTGCGTGGCGTGATCGAGGAAGAGGATGCCGGCGCAGAGACCGATGAGGCGCTCGCCCTTCTGGACAGGGAAATCCATGCGACCCTCGATGAGGCGCTGAAAGCGCTCGTCGCGTCGCGCGCCGCCGAAGGCAAGGCGCTGTCCAAGGTCATCGAGGGTCATGTCGTGGAGATCGAGGGCCTTTGCAGCCGGGCGACGGATCGCGCATTGGCGCAGATCGGCACAGTCCGGGCGCGCTTCGAGGGCCAGCTCGCCGAACTGCTGGGCCGGGTACCTGCCCTTTCGGAGGAGCGTTTCGCCCAGGAAGTCGCGCTGCTGGTCGGCAAGGCCGATGTGCGCGAGGAGCTCGACCGGTTGACCGCCCATATCGCGCAGGCGCGGACGTTGCTGGCCGATGCGCGCGCCGACAACCCGGTGGGCCGGAAGTTCGATTTCCTGTGCCAGGAGTTCAATCGTGAGGCCAACACGCTTTGCTCCAAGTCCGCGGATATCGAGCTGACGCGCATCGGAATCGATCTCAAGGGCGCCGTGGAGCGCATGCGGGAGCAGGTCCAGAATGTCGAATGAGGTGGATGCCGGCCAGATCCAGCGGCGCGGCCTGATGCTGGTCCTGTCGTCGCCTTCGGGTGCCGGCAAGACGACGCTGTCGCGCCAGCTCCTCGACAACGACAAGCAGATCCAGCTCAGCGTCTCAGCGACGACTCGCGCACGCCGATCCGGTGAGAAGGATGGCGTAGACTACCATTTCGTCGACACGGCGACCTTCAGCGGCATGATCGAACGCGGCGAATTCCTCGAGCATGCGCGGGTGTTCGACCATTTCTACGGCACGCCGCGCGCGCCGGTGGAGGCCGCGTTGATGGCCGGGCGGGACGTGTTGTTCGACATCGACTGGCAGGGCACGCAGCAGCTCAAGGAAAAGGCGGGCAGCGACCTGGTGACGGTCTTCATCCTGCCGCCGTCGACCCGGGATCTGGAGCGGCGGCTCATCACCCGGGCCCAGGACTCGATGGAGGTCGTGCAGAAACGGATGGCCAAGGCGGCCGACGAGATGAGCCACTGGGCCGAGTACGACTACCAGATCATCAATCGCGACATCGCGACGAGTCTGATGGAGCTGAAGTCGATCCTGACGGCCGAGCGGTTGAAGCGCGAACGCCAGGTCGGCCTGTCGAACTTCGTCAAGGCGCTGCGCGAGGGGCGGTGATCGGCGAGCCGGCGCCGGTCTGTCCCTGCGAGCGCAGGACGAGCTGGCTCGGCCGGTAGGGACGGCCTGCAAACTCGGCGATCAGCCGGTCGCTCGCGCTCTCGATCGTCTCCTCGAGACGGCGCATGAAGCTCTCCTTGTCGAGGCCCGTTTCGATCGCCGGCAGGAACTCGACGGCGGCGCGGCCGGCGCGCTTGCGCCAATCCCTGCGGTTCCACAGGAGACCGACCGACGTGGCGACCGGCGTCACCGGCAGATCGAGGTCGCGATAGAGGTAATAGATGCCAGAGCGATAGCGCTCGCGTTCGCCCGGCGCCATCAGGTTGCCTTCGGGATAGATGGCGATGTGCCGGTGGCTCTCGTAGGCGCGGCGCGCGAACTGGGCGAGATTCTCGCGTTCGCGGCCGCCGCCGCAGGTGTCGACGCGGATCATCTGGAGCCGATAGAGGATCGCGCCGATCAGCGGGTAGCGGAACAACTCCTGCATGGCGACGAATGCAATGCCGCGGATCCGTGCCGCCAGCAGGATGCCGTCGCTCTCGCTGTGGTGCTTGTTGGCCAGCAGCGCAGGGCCGCTGGCCGGGAGATGTTCGAGGCCGCGGAACTCGATCTTCATGCCGCCGATCCAGCGCATGCCCCACACGACGGCGCGCGCCCAGTGGAAGAGCAGGCCGCGCAGCAGGACCGGCGTGGGGACGGGAACCAGTATAATTCCGACGACCGCGACGAGCAGGGTGCCGACATAGAAGTAGGCGTTGAAGGCCAGTGACCGGATCATGAGTGTAATATTAGTGAGCGCTCACTCACCGTCAATGGCGCCGGCCAGTTTGACGAAGTCGTCAACCGACAGCTCCTCCGCCCGAGCGGTCGGCTGGAGGCCCACTCTTTCCAGCATCGCCACCGGATCGGCAAAGACGCCAGCCAGAGAGCCCCGCAACATCTTGCGGCGCTGTCCGAACGCGGCGGCCGTAACCCGCTCCAGGGGCCTGAGATCGGCCAGGCGTGCCGATTGCGGGCGGGGTGTCAGCCGCGCCACGGCCGACGTGACCTTCGGAGGCGGTACGAACGCGGTCGGCGAGACATCGAACAGGCGGCGCACTTCGCAGACATGCTGGGCAAGCACCGAGAGGCGGCCATAATCCTTCGTCCGCGGCACGGCCACGAGCCGGTCGACGACCTCCTTCTGGAACATCAGCACCATGTCGGCGATGTCGCTCGCCGCGTGGAGCCAGCGAACGAGCAGGGCAGTCGACACGTTGTACGGCAGATTGGCGACGATCCGGCGTGGTGCCGCTCCGAGGTCACGGGGCTCGATCTTCAGGGCATCTGCTTCGAGGAGATCGAGCCGCCGTCCCGCCGCGGCCTGCAACTCGAGCAGGGGCCCGAACGCCCGGGCATCGACCTCGACCGCCACGACGCGGGCGGCGCCTTCCAGCAGGAGGGCGCGCGTGAGACCTCCGGGCCCCGGGCCGATCTCGATAACGGTTCCCTCGTTGAGCGGTGCCGCGGCGCGGGCAATGCGCCGCGTGAGGTTCAGGTCGAGCAGGAAGTGCTGGCCGAAGCGCTTCCTGGCATCGAGCCCGTGTGCTGCGATCGTCTCCCGCAGGGGCGGCAGGGCCTCGACGGCGTCCATGCTCAGGCACCGCGCCGGCGCGCCATGTCGTCGGCCATGTCGATGGCCGCCAGGAGGCTCGCGGGATCGGCGCGACCGGTGCCCGCGATATCCAGTGCCGTGCCATGGTCGGGCGACGTGCGCACGAAGGGCAGGCCGAGGGTCACGTTGACGCCGCCGGCGAAGTCGATGGTCTTGATCGGGATCAGCGCCTGGTCGTGATACATGCAAACGGCGACGTCGTAGGCGGGGCGGGCCGCCGCGTGGAACAGCGTGTCGGCGGGGGCTGGCCCCTCTACCTCTATACCTTCGCGCCGCAGGGTCTCGATGGCGGGCACGATGATGCGCCGCTCCTCGTCCCCCATGGTTCCCTGTTCTCCGGCATGCGGATTGAGGGCCGCCACCGCAAGCCGAGGGCGTTCGATGCCGAAAAGGTCGCGCAGGCCCTTGGCGGCTATCCTGCCCGCACGCACGATCGCTTGGCCATCGAGCGCGCGCACCGCGTCGGCCAGCGACAGGTGGATGGTCACCGGAACGACCCGGAGCTGGGGGCACGCCAGCATCATCGCAACGTCGACACCGCCGGCGAGTTCGGCCAGGAATTCGGTGTGGCCGGGATGACGGAAACCCGCATCCTGCAGCGTCTTCTTCTGGATCGGATTGGTCACGATCCCGGCGACGCTGCCGTCTTGGGCGAACCGCACGGCCCGCTCGATCGCCTCGATCGTGGCGGCGGCATTCGCGACGTCCGGCCGGCCGGGTGTCACCGGGCTGCGGAGGCGAACTGCGAGCACGGGCAAGGCACTGGAGAAGGCGGCAGCGGCTTCCCCGGGGGCGCCAATCTCGTGCAGGGGAACGTCGATTCCGAGCCGACGTGCGAGTCCGGCAAGATGGGCCGGATCATCGAGCATGAAAAACGGGCGGCCGCTGAAGCGCCGTGCTTGCCACACCTTGAGGCTGAGCTCGCCACCGATGCCCGCCGGCTCGCCCATCGTAACGGCGAGCGGCGTTCCAGCAGTCATGACCGGCTCGTCGGCCGCGTCACGACTTTATGTCGATCGTGGCCTGCCGGCGGAGATCGCGCATGTACCGGCGTCCTGCCGCGTCGAGCTTCTGGATGAGGAGCTGCTGGGAGATGGCGTCGCGGGTCGGCAGGCCATCGCCGCCGGACTTGCTGCACAGCGCCACAACCTGCAGGCCTTCGGCGACGCGAAACGGGCCGGCCGTGCCGCCGACGGGGAGGCGGGGCAGCTGCTCGTACATCTGCGGGTTGGCCGCGAGATCGCCGACCCTGACACCGTTCAGGTCACCCGACGTGCTGCCCTTGATCTGGCGGGACTGGATATGGAGGTCGGAGCATTGGCGGACGCCCGACATTGCCTTCTGTGCCTCCGCCGTCGCCCGGCTGGTCTCGTCGGGGGAGGCGTTGGTCGGCAGCGCCAGCGTCATCTGGACCAGGTTGAGCTTCACGTCGTCGGGCCGGGCGGCCGCGAAAGGTCGTCGATCGACGACATAGAGGATGTGCCATCCGGATGCCGAGCGGACCGGTTCGGAGAACGTCCGCGGCTGCACCTTTTCGATCGCGGCTTCGAGAGAGGGATCGAGCGCGCCCGGTAGGACCCAACCAAGATCGCCGCCAGCCGCCGCGGAGGCACCTTGCGAGAACTGCTGCGCGACGGCGGCAAAGGGAGCGCCGCGACGCAACTGCTCCATGATCCGGTCGGCGCTTCGCTTGCCTTCCTCCACCGAATCGGCCCGATCGACCGGCACGAAGATCTCGGCGACGCGGGTCTCGGTCTTGCCGACGTTCGACCGCATGCGGTTCATCGCATCGTCGATCTCGGCCTCGGAGACGTCGACCTGCGAGCGAACCTTCCGGCGGATGATCTTGGCCCAGGCGATCTGCGCCTCGATCTGCTGCGTGGCGATGTCGGGGGTGATACCGACGCTCTGCAGGTACTGGCGGAACTGACCGCGTCCCAGGCCGGCGGCGCGCTCGATCTCGGTGTAGCGATTCTGAATCTCGCCTTCGGTGGGCTTGACGCCCAGCTTCTTCGAGTTCAGCACCTGAAGGCGTTCGTCGATCATCTGCCGCAGCATCTGCGGCGCCATGCGCTGGCGCAGATCGGGACTGTCCTGCAGGCCCGATGTCTTGATGGCGAACAACACCCGTTGCGACAGGTCGAAGTCGGTGATGGCATCGTCGTTGACGCGCGCCACCACGCGCAAGCCCTGGCCGGGCGCGGTCTGCGTTGCCGCTCCCTGGCCTGCCGGCCTTTGGGCCGACGCAGCAGCGGGCAGCAGCATGATCGTTAGGACGACGAGAGCGCGGGGGAGAGGCGCGAACATTTCACCGACGGCGTTTGAGAAGGAAGGTCATTATATTTCCGCAACATGGTCGCTGCAATGCACGGGACTAAATGCAGAAAGTGGCAACACACAGGCACGCTTGACGCTTGGCGGTGGGTACGTTAGCCGAACGGTCGCAGAGTTGGGGGCAAATAGTTCAGGCATGAGAGCGGCCCGCCGTTCGATCAGCGTTGCCGGCGCCTGGGAACGGGTCTGCTCGGGCATTGGCTATCATCTCGACAACATGGGCCGCTGGCTGATCGTGCGGGCGCCCACGATCGGTGCTGCCTATGCCGCGATCCTCGCGCCCGGCACCCCCCGGCTGGAGCCGCGGCCGGGCTGGCGGTTCGCGGAGGAATATTACGACCAGCGGCGCTGGCTGGCTTGCCGGCGCGGCGCCCTGTGGGAAGCGGCGCGTGAGAAAGAGCTGGCGGTGCCGCTCACTGTGCGCTGGCACGGCGGTACCACGGTCGACGTGACGCTGGGCAACGACAACAGCCTCTGCCTCTATGTCTGCGGCTCCTTCGAGCCCAACGAGTTCGCCTTCGTGGACCGCCTGCTCAAGCCCGGCATGGTGTTCGTCGACGTAGGCGCCAATGACGGTTACTACACGCTGTTCGCCGCCCGCCGGGTCGGCCCGACGGGCCGGGTGATCGCGGTGGAACCGAGTTCGCGCGAGCGCGCGCACCTCCAGCGCAATCTCGGCCGCAACGGCCTCGACAACGTCCAGGTCGTCGCCGCGGCGCTCGGCGCCGAGGCCGGCTACGTCGACCTTCACCTCGCCCATGGCGTTCACGCTGGTCACAACACGCTGGGCGACTTCGCGCATGACGACGTCGTCCGCGCGAGTTCGGAACGAGTCGCACTCGACACGCTCGATGCCGTGGTGGCGAGGCAGGGACTGTCGCAGGTCGACATGGTCAAGATCGACGTCGAAGGGGGCGAGGCCGGCGTCGTTGCCGGCGCGCGCAAGGTGCTGGCGACGGCGAGGCCGGTGCTGCTGATGGAACTGAACGAGCGGGCGCTGCACGCACAGGGCCAGAGTGCGGAAACCTTGCTGGGAATGCTTCGGCAGGAGTTGAACTATCAGATCCTGACTTTCTCGCAGGTCGGTGGCTGGCCCGAGTGCGCCGTCGAGGGAGCGCCCTTGTCTCCGAACGTCGTGGCCGTGCCCCAGGAACGTGCCGATTCCCTGCTCAAGCCATAAGGTCCCGCGCAACGCGCCCGACCGGGTTCAACCCTGATGTTCCGGGATGTTGGATCTGCCGCGACGTCGATGGAGGCGTGGTTGCGCGAGCAGGCTCTGCCTCTCTGGGCGACGTCGGGATTCGACCTCGAAGCCGGGCGATTCGAGGAGGGACTGACGCTCGAAACCCAGCGACGGCGCCAGGTGCCGATCCGGTTGCTCGTCCAGGCCCGACAAATCTTCGTCTACGCCCTGGCCGATCGCCGGCGGTGGCATTCCGGAGCCGCCGCGATCGTCGAACGCGCCTTCGCCTCGATGCAGAGAGATTACTTCCGCTCCGACGGCCGGGATGGATGGGTATTCTCGGTCACGCGGGACGGCAACGTCGTCGATCCCACCCGCGACCTCTATGCGCATGGGTTCGTGCTTCTTGCGGTTGCTTCCTATGTGCGTTCGACCGGCAAACGGGAGGCGCTTGCCCTCGCTCACGAAACGCTCGCGTTCCTGGATCGGGACATGGCCACCCCACCGGGCGGTGGCTATGTGGAGAGATTGCCCGTTCGGGACGGGCTTCGCCGGCAGAATCCGCACATGCATTTGTTCGAGGCCCTGCTCGCCCTGTGGGAGTGCTCGGGAGACCGTCACTTTCTGGAGAGAGCCGGCAAACTGTTCGATCTCTTCGTCGAAAGGTTCTTCCAGGCTGAACAGGGGGTCCTTCTCGAGTACTTCGACGCTGCGCTGAGGCCGGCCTCGGGTAGCGACGCGATCGTCGAGCCGGGTCACCATTTCGAATGGTGCTGGCTGTTGCGTCGCTATGAAAGGGAGACGAACGATGGTCGAGTCGGACCGGTCGTCGAGAGGCTATACGGGCACGCCGGTCGCGCGGGTTTCGACACGGATGGGCTGCTGGTCGACGAGCTTCACCCGGACGGCACGATCGTCAAGGCTTCCCGCCGTTTGTGGCCAGTGACGGAAGCCATCAAGTGTGATCTGGCCGAAGCGTTGCGCGGGCGGCCGGGGGCGGAGGAGAGGGCCGTTGCGCTCACGAACGCACTTTATGGCCGCTTCCTCCATCCTGCTCCCCGCGGTGGATGGGTGGACCGCCTGGATCGGGACGGCGCGCCGCTCGGCGATTTCATGCCCGCGACGAGCCTCTACCATCTGGTCGGCGCGGTCGATGAACTTTCGGGATTCCCGGCCGACGCACGGCGCTGAACCCGTGGATCAGCCGCCCTGGTCCCGTACCGAGACGATCGGATTCTCGACCGGCCACCAGATGTTCAAGGCCGGATCGTTCCAGACGAGCGTGAACTGGCCCGAACGATCGTAGTCGGTGGTCTGCTTGTAGTGGAAGATCGCCTGCTCGCTCATGACGACATGGCCATTGCCGAACTTCGGCGGCACCAGCACCTGCAGCCGGTTGCTCTCCGACAGGGTGAACGACGTCCATTTCCGGTACTGCGGGGACTCGGGATTGTTGTTGATCACGACCATGTAGAAGCTCCCCTGCAGGCAGGAGATGAGCTTCCAGGTCTTGTCGTCGCCATGGATGCCGCGCAGCACGTGCCGGCGCGAAACCGAGATGTCATCCTGGATGAAATGCTGGTCGATTCCGGCCTCGCGGTAGAGGCGCTCGTTGTAGGTCTCGACATAGTGGCCGCGGAAATCCTCGAAGATCGTCGGCGGCTTGATCAGCCGGACCGAGTCGAGGGTCGTCGGAAAGGTCTCCATGTGATTTCCCGTCGCTGTCAGGATTGGGGCAGGGTCTCGAGCTGGCGGTAGACGATCGTCGAGCCGGTGAAATCGATTCCCGCCGGTACGTGAAGGAGGTGGGAGAGGGCGGCCCGGACTTGCGGCTGCTTGTCCGGCGGCACGATGAAGGCCATGAAGCCCGCGCCACCGGCACCCAGCAGTTTTCCGCCGAGGGCGCCTGCGGACAGGGCGGCGGCATAGGCCTCGTCGATGCTGCCCGTCGTGACACCGTCCGACAACTGGCGCTTGAGCTGCCAGGCTTCGTTCAACAGCTGCCCGAAAGACTCGAGGTCGCCCCGCCGAAGCTGCTTCGCCGCCGGATCGACCATGGCGTGCATCTGCTGGAGATGGTGGCGCTTCGCGCCGAGATTGGAGACCAGCAGCTTCGCGATGGTCGAGGAAAGTCGCGTCGTTCCGGTGTAGAAGAGCAGAAGCCAGTCCTCGAGCTTCCGCTGGTTCTGACCCGACAGGTCGAGCGGCAAGACGTCGATCGTGCCGTCCGTTCCGAACCTGATGACGTTCAGGCCGCCATAGGCGCTGGCGACCTGGTCCTGGCATCCCACCGTTTCCTGCAGGATGTCGCGCTCGAGATGGATCGCGGCATTGGCGAGATCGCGCTTGTTGATCGTCTGACCGCGCATCGCATGCAGGACGTTGATCAGCCCCACGGAGAAGGCGGAACTGGAGCCGATGCCCGAACGCGCCGGAAGATCGCCCTGGTGGTGAATCTCGACGCCCCGCTCGTTGTCGAACTCCAGGTATTGCAGTCCCGCCCGGACCGCCGGATGGAGGATCTCGGAGATCGAGTTGACGGTCTCGATGTGGGACCACACAACCCTGTGGCGAGTCGCGAAGAAGGGGGGCAGATGGCGCCCGACGATGTAGCAATACCTGTTGATGGCCATCGACAGCACGCTGCCACCATGTTCCCGGTACCATTCGGGATAGTCCGTGCCTCCTCCAAAGAAAGAGACGCGGTAAGGCGTTCTCGACATTGCCATCGACATGTTGTCGCTTGCCGGCGGGCGCTTCATCTTTGGATGCTCTGTTCGGTTCTTCTGGCTATCGCGTCAGGAAACGGTTGCCCTCGACGGCGATCCGCTGGCGCCAATAGTCGAGCAGGTCCCGCATCGTCTGCTCGAAGGGAATCTCGGGCCGCCAGCCCGTGTGTCTCTCGAACTTCGAGGTATCCGGGACCTGCAGATCGGCATCGATGGGACGAAGCCGGTCCGGGTCGACTTCGACCTTGATTTCCGCGCGCTTCGGCGACAGCGCGATCAGATGGTCGAGGATGTTTCCGACGGTGCAGGAATGGGTGCCGCCGATATTGTAGTAGGCGCCCGGGACCGGATCCTTCGTCACCAGGAGATAGTAGGCGCGCACGGCGTCTCGCACGTCGGCCACCGTACGCAGCGATTCCAGGTTGCCGACCTTGACCACGGGCGCAACCAAGCCGTGCTCGATCATCGCGATCTGCTTGGCGAAGGTCGACTCGGCGAACACGTCGCCGCGGCGCGGGCCGGTGTGCGTGAACATGCGCGTGGTCATGACCTTCATGCCGTACGCCTCGGCATAGAAGCGACCGACGAGATCGGTCCCGACCTTGGAAATGGCGTAGGGCGACGCCGGATGGAAGCTGCATTCCTCGGAAATCGGCAGCTTCTCCTTCGGCACCCGACCGAAGACTTCGGAGGACGCGCAGACATGGATCACCGCGTCGGGAGCGGTGGTGCGCAGGGCATCCAGCACCCGCACCGTCCCGAGGATGTTGGTATCCATCGTGTCGAGCGGCGAGTCGAAGCTGGTACGGGGAAAGCTCTGGGCGGCAAGGTGGAACACATAGTCCGGCCTGGCCGCTTCGACGGCACGCTGGATGGACAGGGTGTCCCGCAGGTCGCCGTAGACCAGCCGGACCCGGGAGCCCGAATTGATCGGCCCGACGATGGCGCTGAGATTGTCGAGAGGGCTGCGCCAGCGCAGAAGTCCGATGATCTCCCAGTCGGTGTGCTTCAGGATGTATTCGGCAAGGTGCGAGCCGACCATTCCCGTGATGCCCGTGATCAGGGCGCGCTTGGCCGACATCTTGAAGTGCCTCTCGCTTGGCTTTGGATCCGCCCGGGGCCCATGCGGGACCGGTCGGGGGCCTCAATAGCCCGTCTCGCCTGTGAATGCGACCCCGGGATTGATCCCGGACTTAGACCGGTTCCCAGGCGACCACGGAGAAGCACTCGTGGAAGCGGCTGCCGAACTTCAGGCGCTGCACCTTCAGCAACCGGATGGAACCGGCCGTTTCCAGAGCGCGAAGATGGGGCAGGAGACCGCTGAGGTACTTGCGCTGCTGATGGTACCGGATGGCCAGGGCATCGTGGGGCAGGTCCGGATCGTAGAGCTCCAGCATGGGCTCCACATGCACCACACGCTTCGGGCGCTTCGCCAGGATGAAGTCCAGGAAAGGACGGAACCGGTCGCCGACCTGCTCGAGGGCGCACATGGTGAGCACGCTGCTGTTCGGGGCCAGCTCGAAGCCGCTGTCGGGCGCGAAGAAGTCGAACCGCTGGCCGGCGATCTTCATTCCGTGTCGCTCGCCCAGCAGATCGGCGATCCTGACCGCGGCCGGTGCCCAGTCGAGGGCCGTGATGGAAGTCTGAGGATAAAGCTTCGCATAAGCTGCGACGTTGAAGGCGCTGCCGCTCCCGAACTCGTAGAGATGCGAGGCATCCGCAAGGTAGGTCCGGAACAGCCAGTCGCGAAAGATCTCGAGGAAGGCCAACTCGAACCGCTCGGTGACGCCCTCGATGTAGGCGCCCTGCCAGCGCAGGAGAGCGGTGCCTCCCACGAAGCGCGGATTGAGGGCCTCCAGCGCATGCCCCGACCCGATGAAATCGTCCAGGTGATCCTGCCAGGCATCGCGCCAGATGGGAGCGCGATGCTCGCCCACGACCGTGAAACCGCGGTCGATATCCTCGGCCACCTTCGCGCGGGCGGCCGCCTGGGCTGCGTCGTCGAGCGGCGAGAAGAGAAGCGGTGTCGTCTCCAGCAGTGTCCTGGTGCGCTCGTCCAAGCTTCCCGGCGGGAGTCCGACCGCGACTTCGAATTCTTCCTGACCCAGGCGCTGATGCGGCGACATTTCCATTTTCCCGTCACTCGTCGGTTTGCGCGCGTTCCTTAGCACGTCCGGCGGTCCGGTCGACCGAACTGTGCGACAATCTGCCGGCCGGCGGTTACGGTCGGCGCGGACGGGCAGGTGACGGGAGACTGAGGGAAGATGACCATCGCAGTAGCGGGTGCAACGGGACTGATCGGACGGCACGTGGTCGAGGCGCTGGTCGGTCGGGGAGAGCCCCTGGTTGCCACCTACAGGTCGCGGCCGCCCTTTTCCGCTCAGCACGTCCGGTGGGTCCAATGCGACTTCACCGACCGCGCCCAGGCGTCGCGCGCTTTCTCCGGTTGCCGCACGGTCGTGCTGTGCGCGGGCCGAGTGTCGACCAGCGCGGTGTTGCGCGAAGAGCCCGTTGAATCGGTTCTCGACAATCTGCGCATCGTCACCAATGCCCTGGAAGCCGCGGCGCGCGGCGAGACGCGACACATGGTGCTGGTCAGCTCATGCACAGGCTATCCGCCTGCCACCGAGTTGCTGGAGGAGGAGCAGTATGAAACCGGCGATCCGCCCGGGCACTGGTTCGGGGTGGGATGGATGCACCGCTATCTGGAAAAGCAGCTCGAATGGTACGTCCGAACACTCGGCTGGCTCGACCTGGCCGTCGTCTTGCGACCGACTCTCGTTTACGGACCGTACGACGACTTCGACCCGAGGACAGGTCACTTCCTGCCGTCGCTTGTCCGCCGCGTCGTCGAACGGGCCAACCCGATACGACTGGCCGGGGACGGTACCCAGACGCGGAACCTGATCCATGCCCGTGACCTCGCCGACGCGGTGAAGGCAGTGCTGCGACTGCAACCGGGCTTTCACGCCTTCAACGTGGCCACCCCGGATGAAGTCTCGGTTCGGTCGATCCTGCAGGCATTGCTCGAAGCCGATGGCTTCGGGGACGCCGTGGTCGAACTGGAAGGCCAGAATCTCGGCCCGGCGATGCTGCGTGTCTCCGGTCAGCGTTTGAGGAAGGCGACGGGTTGGCGGCCGGCAACGTCGATCCGGGAGGGCCTGACCGATCTGCTCGCCTGGTACCGGGCCAACCGGCATGTTGAATAGTTGCAGGTGTGTCGCTAGGAGAGGCGGCAGTGGCGGCCGGAATGGCCGACTTTCAGGCTGGGGAATGTAGTTTGATGGACAGCGACGAGCGCTACCGCCGACTTTTCCGGACGGCGTTGACGATCCGGCTGGTCGAGGAGCGCATCATCGAGCTCTACCCTTCAGACAGGATCCAAAGCCCCGTCCATCTGTCGATCGGCCAGGAAGCCGTCGCGGTAGGGGTCTGCGATGCCCTGAAGCCCGAAGATCTCGTGTTTGCGACCTACCGCTCGCACGGCTTCTACATCGCCAAGGGCGGCTCGCTGCCCAAGATGTTCGCCGAGCTCTACGGCCGTGTCGGCGGCGTCTCCAAGGGCAAGGCCGGCTCGATGCACCTGTCGGCCCCGGAAGTCGGGCTGATGGGCTCCTCTGCCGTCGTCGCCAGTTCCATTCCCCATGCCGTCGGTGCTGCGCTCTCGTTCAAGCGCCGCGGCAGCCCGCGCGTCGCCGTCGCGGTGTTCGGCGATGGCGCGACGGAAGAGGGTGTGTATCACGAGAGCCTGAACTTCGCGGCGCTCATGAAGGTGCCGGTGCTGTTCCTCTGCGAGGACAACGGGCTCGCCGTGCACAGCTTCAAGAATGCCCGGCAGTCCTACAACCTGCTCGAACACGCCAAGACCTTCGGCATCGAATGCCGCCGGGTCGACGAGGGCTGGGACATGCTGGCGATCCGCCAGGCCACCCTCGACGCGCTGGCCGTCGTTCGCGCCGGCAGGCCGTTCGTCCTCGAGATCGCGACCGGCCGCTACAAAGAGCATGTCGGCGTCGGCGACGACTTCCATTTCGGCTATCGCAGCGCCACCGACATCGATACGTGGAAGGCTAGGGATCCGCTGCTGCTCGACGAGAAACTCGTCGCGGAGTTCAAGCCGGAGATCGATCGGGAAATCGCGGCCGCCGCCGAGTTCGCCGAGAACAGCCCCTTCCCGGGGCGAGACGAATTGCTGACCGACATCATCTAGGCAGGGCTTGAAGCATGAACGTCTCTACGAAAGAGCGTCCGTCGACCCAGACGCGCGTCCTGTCCTATGCCGGCGCGCTGTTGGAGACGATGGATGCGGCGCTGGCCGATCATCCGAACACCTTCATCATGGGTCAGGGCGTCGACGACTTTAAAGGCATCTTCGGCTCGACCACCGGCCTCGCTCAGAAGTACGGCGCCGAGCGCGTGTTCGACGTCCCGCTGATGGAAGAAGGCATGACGGGCGTGGCGATCGGCGCGGCGCTGGTCGGCGACTATCCGATCACCACTCACATCCGCGCCGACTTCTCGTTCCTGGCGATGAACCAGATCGTCAACCTGGCCTCCAAGTATCGCTATATGTTCGGCGGCATCATGTCTTGCCCCATGCTGATCCGCCTGGTCGTCGGGCGCAGTTGGGGGCAGGGCGCGCAGCACTCACAGAGCCCGCAGGCGACCTTCGCCCACTATCCCGGCCTGACGGTCGTCATGCCGTCGACCAGCCAGGCGATTCTGGACATGTATCCGCAGATCATCGCCCGGCATCCCGGTCCGGTGGTGAGCATCGAGCACCGGCTCCTCTACAATCTCGACTTCTCGGTTTCGGCGGGCGCACCCTCGAAGCCGGTCCCCCTCACCAGTTACGTCGCGCGCGAAGGCCGCGACGTGACGGTCGTGGCGACGTCGGTAATGGTGCTGGAGGCGTTGCGCGCGGCCCAGTACGTGGCCGAGAAGGCGGGCATCGAGGTCGAGGTCATCGACCTAAATTCCATCAGCCATCCCGACTGGGACCTCGTGATCGGCAGCATCCGCAAGACGGGCCGCCTGGTCATCGCCGATACGTCGTGGCTCGAATACGGCGTCGCCGGAGAGGTCTGCCGCCAGGTCATGCTGCGCGATCCCTCGATGCTTCGGCAGGCTCCGGCGATGCTCGGCATGGCCGCGGCGCCCTGTCCGACCGCGAAGAGCCTCGAAGACATCTACTACCCCAGCCAGCACGAGACCGTGGAAGCGATCCTGACCCAGGTCCGTGGCAGCGGCCACGGGATCGAGCTTCCGGTCGAGCGATCGATGACCGAAGGCTACAAGCGCTTCCGGGGACCGTTCTAGCGACGCGCCGGGCTGGCCGGGTCGTTTCGGTACCAGGCCAGGGTCCGCCGCAGGCCTTCCGCGAGGGATAGCTTCGCCTCGAAGCCGAGCAGCGAGCGGGCGAGTCCATTGTCCATCAGCCGCACCGGAACGGTGCTGGGCTTCGAGGCATCGAAGGTCACCCGGGCGTCCTGGAAGTCATCGACCTCCAGCAGCGTCTCGAGGACCTGCCGCACGGCGTAGCCCTGTCCGGCGCAGATGTTGATGGCGAGGAAGGGCAGGTCCGTCGAGACGGCGGCAAGCGTGCCCTCGACGAAATCGTCGATATGGATCAGGTCCCGGATGTCCTCCCCGGTGCCCCATACCTGCAGCGGGTTCTGTCTCTCGGCGACCCGTCGCACCAGGGCGGCCGTCACGTGGCTTACGGCAAAGTCGAACTTGTCGTAGGGACCGTAGACATTGGAGGGTCGGATGACCACGGTGGGCATCGGATTGGCAATTTTCTCGGCATAGGTCCGGCAGAGGATCTCGGCGTAGCGCTTCATCCAGCCCGCCGGGAAATAGACCTCCTCCGGATCGCCGTCGAACATCTCCGCCTCGGCGACGGGGCGGGCACCGGTGCCCGGATAGGCCGCCCCGCTGGAGATGAAGCAGACCTTCTTTACCTGCGCCTGATAGGCGGCTTCTAGGAGAAGGCTGTTGATCAGCACGTTCGGCGTCACGTGAACGAGCGGAGTCGTCCGAATGATGCCGGCCCCGGAAGTCTGGGCCGAGCAGATGAAAACGATATCCATCCCCTCGACGGCGCGAGCGCAATCTTCGGGGCGCCGAAGGTCGGCCTCCACCACCTCGGCCCCCGGAAAGGCGATCTGGAGCGGCTTGCGGTGAACCGTCAGCCGCAATGCGGCGCCGAGGGAGGCCAGCTTCAGGGCCAGGTTGGTTCCAAGGAAGCCGGCCCCGCCGGTGATCAGAACCTTTTTGCCTGCAAACTGCATTTGACCCTCGAGACACCGAAAAATCCCTGCTGGAGCATGGGATTATGCCCGTCAATCCTATTGCAATGCGAAGTGGGCCGCTCTACCTCTCAGGGCGACTTCCACCGATATTTCATCAATTCCTCTGGCTGGTTGCGCCACGGGACCGAGCGACAACGGGGCGCAGCGAATGTCCACGCCACACGCCGAAGAAGCCACCGCGCCGGCAGCACCTCCGACGAAGCCGCTTATTGTCGGTCTGGTCCAGATCAACAACTCGTTTTCCGGACAGAACTATCTCCCGTATTCGGTCGCGCTGCTGCAGACCTATGTGAAGAAGTTTGCCGCCCGGCCGGAGCTCTTTCGGTTCCTGCCGCCGCTCTACAAGCGTGTTCGCATCGCTGATGCGGTCGAGGCCCTGAAGGACGCCGACATCGTCGGCTTCAGCACCTACGTGTGGAACGGCCGAATTTCGCTCGAAATCGCCCGTCGCCTGAAGGCATTGAAGCCCGGCATCGTCATCGTATTCGGCGGGCCCCACGTGCCGGACCAGCCCGAGTCGTTCATGCGGGCCAACCGGCAGATCGACCTGGCGGTCCATAACGAGGGCGAGCGGACGTTTCTGAAGCTCCTGGAGACGTTCCACGATCGCGCGACCTGGGACACGGTGCCGGGCATCAGCATGGTGCGGGCTGACGACAGCTTCGTCCGCACCAAGAACCTCGACCGCGTGCGCGACCTCGACGAGATTCCATCGCCCTTCCTCGAAGGCGCCTTCGACGAGATCATGGCGGCCAACCAGACCGAAAGCTGGATCGGCCTGTGGGAAACCAATCGCGGCTGTCCCTTCCGCTGCACCTTCTGCGACTGGGGCTCGGCCACGGCGGGCAAGGTGACCAAGTTCGGCGAGGAGCGGCTTTATCGCGAGGTCGATTGGTTCGCCCAGAAGAAGATCGAGTACATCTTCTGCTGCGATGCCAACTTCGGCATCCAGAAACGCGACGTCGATATCGCCAATTACGTCGCCGACGTTAAGAAAAAGACCGGCTATCCGGTCGCTCTGTCCGTCCAGAATACCAAGAACGCGACGGAACGCGCTTACGAGACCCAGAAGATCCTGTCCGATGCCGGCCTGAACAAGGGCGTGGCGCTATCGATGCAGAGTGTCGACATGCCGACGCTCGAAGCCATCAAGCGCGACAACATCTCGCTCGGCACCTACATGGAGCTGCAGCGCCGCTTCACGCGCGACAAGGTCGAGACCTATTCGGACCTCATCCTGGGCCTCCCCGGCGAGACATACGAGTCGTTCGTGCGCGGCGTCGACCAGTTGATGGAAAACGGCCAGCACAACCGCATCCAGTTCAACAACCTCTCGATCCTGCCGAACGCCGAGATGGGCGATCCCGCCTACCAGGCGAAGTACGGCATGGTCACGGTCGAATCGAAGATCATCAACATTCACGGCGAGCGTATCGAACTCGACGACGACGTGCCGGAAGTGCAGGATCTGGTCATCGCCACCGCGGCGACACCGCTGGACGACTGGCGGCGCACGCGCATCTTCTGCTGGATGACCGCACTGCTCCATTTCGACAAGCTGTTCCAGATCCCGCTCATCCTGGCGCACGGAATTTCCGGCATTTCCTACCGCGACATGATCGAGGCCTTCATGGCGGCCGATGCCAGGCGGTTCCCGACGATCGCGGGGATCAATGCCTTCTTCGAAAGCGAGGCGCGGTCGATCCAGCAAGGTGGTGCCGAGTACGTGTTCTCCAAGGAGTATCTCAACATCTTCTGGCCGGCCGATGAGTACATCTTCGTGAAGCTCACGGCAGAGGGCCGGTTCGACGACTTTTACAAGGAGGCGGGGGAGCTCCTGTCCGAGACCGTGCGCGCGCGCAGCGACGGACTTCCCATCGAGATCGTCGAGGAGGCCGTCAGGCTCAACCACGCGCTGGTTCACCAGCCCTTCGCCAAGGGCGACATCAGGGTGAAGCTCGAATACGACCTGCTGGACTACTGGAACAAGGTACGCGGCGGCGAACCGGCCTTGCTGCGCAAGGCGCCGATCGTGGTGGAGATCGACCGGACCAGCCGGCCCTATGATGATTTCCAGAAATGGTGCCGCGAGATCGTCTGGTGGGGGAACAAGAAGGGCGCGTATCTCTACTCGCCTCGCGCCGTCGAGATCACGCCCGAGCTGGCCGGGCACTACTGAGCCTGCGGCCGAGGCGATGAAGTATCGCAAGCTGGGCGGGACCGGCATTCTGGTTTCGGAGGTCGGCTTCGGCGCCTGGGGTATCGGCGGAAGAACCGCCGGCGCCACGTCATACGGCGATACCGATGACGCTCAATCGCTGAAAGCGCTTCACCGGGCGCTGGACCTCGGCATCACCTTCTTCGACACGTCCAGCGCCTACGGGGCGGGGCATAGCGAAGTGCTGATCGGCAGGGCTGTGGCCGGCAGGCGCGACAAGGCGGTGATTGCCACCAAGGCCGGGTACGATGATTGGACCAAGCCGCCGGACTTTTCGGCGGCTGCCATCAGGCGGTCCGCCGAGCTCAGCCTGAAGCGTCTCGCCACGGACTATCTCGACGTCCTGCAGCTCCACAATCCCCCTTCGGACGTTCTGGCCTCCGGCGAGACCAAAGAGGTGCTCGCCTCATTGCTCTTCGAGGGGAAAATCAGGTCCTGGGGTGTTTCCGCCAAAACTCCCGCCGGCGCGGTCGAAGCACTCCGCCTGCTGGAAGCCCCGATCGTCCAGGCCAACTTCAACATGATGGACGTCCGCGTCGTCACGGAGGGCCTCCTCGACGAGGTCACCCGGCGGGGGGCGGCCTTCATCGCCCGGACACCGCTTTGTTTCGGCTTCCTCACGGGGACGATCGACCGCACGACGGTCTTCGCCGACGGAGACCACCGGGCGGCCTGGTCGCGCGCCCAACTCGACAACTGGATCGACGGGGCGAGCGATCTGATATCGGCGGTCTCGGCAACGCCGGGACGCGAGGCGGTGCTGAGCGCGCTGCGCTTCTGCCTCTCGTTCGACGGCGTTTCGAGCGTCATTCCGGGCGTGCTTCACCCGGCCGAGGCCGAGACCAATGCCCAGGCGAGCGAGCTCGGGGCTTTGCCGGCCGAGGCCGTCGACAGGGTGCTGGCGATCAACGCGAAGCGGAGTTTCTTCGTCTCACCGGTACGTGCGTCCTGACGAAGTCCAGAAGGTTCCCGCCGGGGAATCGATGGCCGGCGATCCCTGCGGCTGCGGCCGCCTGCATGTCGATGTCGCGATCGCCGATCATGAATGACCCGTCCATGTCGACGTTCCATTCTTTCTGAAGCTTCAGGATCATCCCGGGTGCCGGCTTGCGCATCTCCGAAACCCGCCGGTAGCGCTCGACCACCCCCTCCGGGTGATCGGGGCAGTACTCGAAGCAATCGATGTGCGCCCCGGCGTTCTGTAGCTCGCCCTGCATCCAGGCATGGAGCGATTTCACGTCGCCCTCGCCATAGTAGCCGCGCGCGATGCCAGCCTGGTTCGTGACGGCGAACACATAGTAGCCGGCGTCGTTCAGCCAGCGGATCGCGTCCTTTGCGCCGTCGACCCAGCGGATCTGCTCGGGCCGGTGCACGTAGTTGTCGTCGTGATTGATCACGCCGTCCCGGTCGAGGAAGGCAGCCGGCCTGCGCGTGAAGGCCGGCATGGCCTGCTGGGATCGCGCAAAGTCGTCGGGAACTCCGATGTCGATGAACGTTCCTTCCGCCGCGATTCCGAGGAGTTGGCCCTCCGAGGCAAGCGGGGGCAGAACATCGTTCTCGAGAGAACAGGGGACGCCCTGGATCCTTTCGAGGACGCGCCGCCGGACGAGATAGATGCCGGCATTTATGGGAAGGTCGCTTTCCCCTTTGGGAAGAAATCGCGATATGCGGTTTCCCCGGGTTTCGACCCGCCCATATCGCCCCCCTTCGATGCCGCGAGCGAGGGCGAGGTGCATCGTCCAATCGTCCCGCTGCAAGGCCGGGACGAGCGCCAGCCAGTTGAAGCCGAAGAAGGAATCACCATTGGTCAGGAAGAACACCGGATCGAGGGCGGCGGCCGCATTGGCCAGAGCGCCGGCCGTGCCCAGGGGAGTCTCTTCGACGATCACGTCGATCGACAGACCACCGACGACCCGGCCTGCATAGTGTCGAACCACGTCGCCGGCACCGTGTCCGGCCAGCAGCAGCAGACGCAGGAGGCCGAAGCGGGCGGCCTCGTCTATCAGATAGTCGAGGAAGGGCCGACCTCCGACCTTCAGGAGGGGCTTGGGCGTATTCTGCGTGAGCGGACCGAGGCGCGTGCCGAGCCCGCCGACCAGGCAGACGACCTGGCGGACGGTCATGGCGTGTCCCAGGCGGCGCGAACCACGGTCCGCTCGGAGAGGGCCTCGCGGGCAAGACCCCAATCCGCGTCATTCGTCACGAGGGACGTGTCGTTCTTCGCATAGCGCGCCGCCTTGGCGACGAAGTGGCGCTCGATCGACGGCGCGAGGATTTCTTCCACGCCGCGCACCCGGCGGCGGGGATAGTTGAGCCATACCCGCAGGTTCATCGCCAGTTCCCGCCGGTTTCGGCCAATCAGATAATGATCCAGGCGGAGCTGCCAGTCCTTCCAGATCGTGGCCACGCGCTGGGCGTGCGTGTTTCCATGCACGACCTTGTAGATGCATTCTTCCTGCCAGTGGACTTCGGAGGCGCCATGCGCCGCCGCAGCGTGAAGCGCAATCGAATCCGAATCCAGGCATAGGACCGTCGGGTCCTTCTGGTAGCCGCGGATCCCATGCCATCGCGGCGTCGACATCAGGATGAAGTCACCACAGGCATTGGTGTGGAGGTCGCGCATCTTCCAGTCGATGCTGTGCGTCAGCCGGTCGTTCCTGTGAACGACATGGCGCGCCAGCGAGGCCAGGAGTTCCTCATCCGGAAGGTCGAGCCAGGTCTCGTCGTCCATGCGGGCATCGAGCCTGTCGCAGCGATATACCTTGCGATCGTCGAGTTCGAGTTTGCCGATCGTCGCGACGAGTTGCTCCGAATAGAAGGTGTCCAGGGCCTTGGGCGTCACGAAGCGTCCCCGGGCGCGCCGGAAGCCGACGTTCGCGGCGTGGTTCACGTGCATCCCGCGCTTCTGCCAGCCCCTTGGCCCGCGATGGAACTGCGCAGGCACGGCGATGAACCGAACGGTCGCGTGGGATGTGCCGGCGAGAAATCCATTCAGCAGGTCCGAGAGGAGGGGAGTCTCCGGCGGGGGATTCCACTCCACGACGATCACCTCGGAGGGGATCTTGTGCCTGTCGAGCTGGCGGACGAGGAACCCCAGGGAATGTTCAAGGCGCTTTGCGTAGTTCGGCGTGTAGCCGTCGTTCCGTGCCCAGCCAACGATGCTGAGATAGGGCGGGGCATTCATTCTTTGGGCACCTGCTCGAACGGCCGAAGTGCCGTCTTGTGGGCCGGTTTGTTATCGATGCGGTAGAATTCCGTCAATTGCGTCCCTAGCGCGGCGGAGGCTGTGGGGGGTGATCGGTGCCTTGACGTCACTGCGACGCTAAGTTAGCGGACAGGCCGAAATGGCGGGTTTGGCGGGCCATCGGCATTCTCTGGCAGTTGTGCGAGCGATCTCGGGGCTGGATCGGGTCCCGGCCGTCTTGGCGGTTCAATCGGTCCCCTACCGTGCGGGAGCAGTTTTGTGAGTAACTCAGGGATGTTGTTGCGCCTGTCGGGAAGCCTGCGAGAGGTGCTGGGTACCCGTCGACGTCAATCGGTCGACGAATGGGTCCCGGGCAGCAATGGCAGCGAAGCGGAGCATCTCTTCCTGCGTGCGACGGCGCTCTTTCGTGCGGGTGACGGCGAGACCGCCATCCGCCTGCTGCGGCAGGCGAGCGAGATCGCCCCCGGTTTCTCGGACGCGATCGAGGCCGAAGCCGAAGCCCTCGACATGGGCGGCGACACGGCCGCGGCGTCCGCGAAGTACGAGCAGGCCCGCAGGCTCCGGCAGGTTGGACGGCCGGGGGCGCCCGACCGGCACTTCGTGCTGCGCCAGCAGGGATCTCACACCGCCGAGATCGTGGCCTACACGAGGGTTCTGAAGTCTCTCAAGAAATTTGCCTTGCCGCATCTGGCGCGCGGAAATGCCTATCTCGCCGACCGGCAGCCGGAACTGGCGTTGGCCGACTATGAACGCGCCTTGAAGCTCCATCCCAACTCGCTGGACGCCTTGGCGCTGAAGGGTGAAGCCCTGTCTGCCCTGGGCCGGTACGACGCCGCCCTCGAGGCCCTCGACAAGGTGATCGCCGCCCGCCCGAAGGACACCGAAGCCTTGAACGCTCGCGGGATCGCACACATGGCACTCGGGCACGTCGAACAGGCCAACGGCGACTGGCGGCAGCAGCTCGCCCTGTTGGGCGGTCGCCCGGCCGCGAGTGCCTATGTTACCATGCGACTGGCGGACCATGACGTCGCGCTGCCCCATTTGGAAACGATGGTCAGGAACGACAGGCGCGATCCCTACTGGACGGTCTATCTGCGAACCGCGTTGCTCCGGCTCGGACGGCCCCCTGTCGCCGGTGGGGCGGTCGTTACCGATCCCAAATCCTGGGTCTCATCGCTGCTGGCATTGCAGTCCGGAAGAGCTTCGGAGGCGGAAGTGATGGGCCGGGCCGACAATGCCGCTCGTCGTGCTGAAGCGCTGTTCCAGCTCGGCGTGGCCGCTCACGGCCGCGACCGGTCCGTCGCCCGCACATACTGGCAGCAGGTCGTGGATACTGCCCAGCCGACGCTGGTGGAATACGCAGCAGCGCGCAACGAGCTGGCCCGTTCCGCTTCCTGAGTGATTGCCCCCCACGCGAGGTATCATGTTCTCCGTCATCATCTATGGCCGCAACGACACCCACGGCTACAACCTGCACAAGCGGGCGGCCATCAGCTTCAATGCCCTCGCCGAAGTGATGTCGGATCCCGACGATGAGATTCTCTTCGTCGACTACAACACCCCCGACGATCACCCGACCTTTCCAGAGGCGATTCACGACACGCTGACCGAGAAGGCCAAGAAGCACATCCGAATTCTGCGGATTCGCCCGGAGCAGCATGCGCATCTGAAGTCGAAGACTCACCTGGTTGCGCTGGAAGCCCAATCGCGCAACGTCGCCTTGCGCCGCTCGAACCCGAGGAACCGGTGGGTCCTCTATACGAACACCGACATGCTTCTGGTTTCGCGCACCGAGGGCGAGTCGCTCAGCGATATCCTGGGCTCGGTTCCGGACGGCTTCTACCAGATCCCGCGGTTCGAGCTGCCGGAAATGCTTTGGGAGGCGGCCTTCGACCGCCGGGATCCTGCCGGCAATCTCGCCAAGCTTCGGGACTGGTCTGTCCGCTACCATCTCAACCAGGTCGTCCATAACTTCATGCCCATGAAGTACGACGCGCTGGGTGACTTCCAGGCGGCGCTGCGCGAGGACATGTTTGCCATCCATGGTTTCGACGAATCGATGCTATTGGGCTGGCACTGCGATTCGAATCTGGCCGCGCGCCTTGCGCTCTATCGCGGACGTGTCGACACGCTGATCGACAAGGTCTTCGGCTACCACTGCGATCATACGCGTGTCGCCGCCGCCAACAACAAGGGTCGGCAGACCCGGATGAACGACCAGGATCAGTACATCTGGAACGTATCGACGCCCTACGTTCCGGAGCAGGCCGAGAACTGGGGGTGGCCGGACGTCGAGATCGAGGAGATCCGGCTCGATCGCGAAACCTCTTACCAGCGCTTCACGGCAGGGCTCGATGCCGCCCTGAAGCCGGCGACGGTGCCGTATACGTCGACCAGCCTGGAATGGTTCCTCTACGACGATCTCACCTACGACATCGACCACACCTTGCCGTTCGTGGCCGATCAGATGCTGACATATCCGCGCTCGACATCGGTGATGATCGTGGGAACGCGCGGCGAGTTCGTCGAGCGGTTCCTGACGGCCTGGCGGGCCATGGGGTTCACCGGCCCGATCCTGGTGCCGAACGAATGCGAGGGCCTCCCGTCCGATCTGGAAGGATTGGAACGAGGCGCTTTCGAAGAGCTGCTGCCAAGGACGGAGATGTTCATCTTCGAGTTCGGTCTCGCGACGCAGCATGCGGATGAGCCGATCCGGATTGGACGTCAGGCGGGACCGCTGGACGTCAAGCGTCTCCGGGTGGTGAAAAATCTCTTCAGACAGGCGGCTTCGACGGAAGCGGAAACGCGGCCGCCGGGGCGGCGGACTCCACGCCGCTTCGTCGGCGTGAACGTGATCTACAACAAGTTCTGGCCGCTGTTCACCGACTATGTGGGCGCCAACATCAACCCGTTCTGCAGTCAGGTCCTCGCCGGATTGCCGCGCAACGATCCGAGCCTTCGCGGCAAGGTCCTGCGCTTCCGGGGACGCCGCGCGATATAGGCGGTCGACTTGGCCGGCTTCAGTTCTCCGGCTTGCGGTCGAACTGCACGAGGAGGCGATTGATGTACCTTTCCCGGGGCGTGCCCTGAAGCCTGGTCGGCACCAGCCGGATTCCCAAGGGACCTCTTTCGAGATCCGCCGAGTTGGTGTTGGGTCCGAGCCCGTACCGGGCCCAGATGAGCAGCCTGTCGGTGCGGGTCGGCACGATGCCGCGATGCAGGGCCAGGGTGTTCACGAGGAACATTGAGCCCGCAGGCCCGGTGAGCTGCACGGCCGCATTCTTGAAGTGCTGTTCGCAGGCGCGTGAAAAATCCTCGCCCATGTCGTCGACGAAGCTGCGCTCGACATCCATCTTGGAGCGCCACCACGGGACCGACTTCAGCAGCTTCTTCATCCCTTCGATTGAGTGCGATCCCGGGATCACCTCGTGCGGTCCGCCGTCCGCGCCGACGTCCGTGAGGTAGATGAACAGTGTCAGGAAGCGCCAGTCATCGGTGTCCCGGTGGAAGAACTGGACATTCGTCATCTCGGGTTTGTCGGCGGGGAACGTCCACCAGGCGTTGAGCGAATAAAGCGTCGGCACGCAGCCGAGGTACTGCTCGATCAGATCGACCAGCGCGGGATCGTTGAGCGCTTCCAGCAGGCCCGGTGCCTTCAGGACGAAGTCCGAGTTGTAGCCTGCCATCGGAAAATCGGAGCGCACGTCGGGGAGGGACCGCATAGTGCCGTCGAACGAGAAGACGTGCGCTCCCTTGTGAACCGGCAGCGTCCTGAAGTAGTCGCGAAGCTCGGCGGCATTTTCGAGCACGCTCGGTATCCTGACGTGCGAATGCTCCCGGAGCTCCGGCAGCAGCGCGCGGAAATCGGGTTGCGGCGCCGCCGATTTCAGTTCGGCCTCCACCTTTTGCCGGTCCCGGACGATCACATCGGCGATCTCGTCCCACTTGTGCCGAGGCGTGCTCCGGCGGATCGCCGTGATGGCCCTGCCGTTAAGGTCGGTGAAAACAGTCATCTAGGGAGCCAGTCTCGTTGCACGCGGGAAAGAATTCCAAGCGGATTGTGCGAGGTAAACGCCCGCAACTCAACAAACCCAGGGCGCGTGAAAAAGCCCGCGCGAGGCGGGCTTTTACATTCAGTGTTGGTGAATCGCCGGGCTTACCGGCCCGAGCCGAGATAGAGGAGGTCGGCGACCTCTTCGAACTTGTCGACCGGCAGGGTACGCCACAGGTCCAGCACGGTGAGGCGCTGGCCATTGCGCTTGCACCATGCGGGGTCGAGTTCCTTGTACTCCGGCCAGCCCGTCGCGACGATAAGCAGGTCGCACTCGCGCACCGCACCCTCGATCGACGAGGCGCCGACCACCTTGTCGCCCAGCACGGCCAGCGCCGCGTCCTGCGCCAGCGGGTCGTGGACGGTGACGATATACCCTGCGTCGGCGAGCTTGGCGGCGAGCTTCACGCTGTGGCTCTCTTCGACCACCGGCGTCTGCGGTTTGTAGGAGAGGCCCAGGATGGCGATGCGGGTGCCCGCCTTGGCGAACTTCGAGACGAGGTTGGAAAGGCGCTCGACCTGGAAGTTGTTGATCCGGTCGGTTGCCTCGGCCACGTCGGCGCGCGCGCCGATCTTGCGGGCGAAGGCGGCGAAGGCCACGTTGTCCCGCGGGAAGCAGGGGCCGCCATAGCCCATGGCGCCCTTGAGGTACTTGGCGCCGATGCGGGTGTCGGCGCCCAGCGCCTTGGTCACCGCGTCGACGTCGGCGCCGGGGATGCGGT
>VFQN01002207.1_pt1 | contig 30705 bp, 26 predicted proteins | sample 3512371 | NCBI WGS metagenome assembly VFQN01 (sample SAMN10412370, study PRJNA504923) | tailings metagenome | isolation source: Replicate 2 from Balatoc abandoned mine | place: Philippines: Itogon, Benguet | collected 2017-08-28 | reverse complement strand
CGCCAAGGCGCTGGACCTGCTGTTCATCCTGCACGCCGACCACGAGCAGAACGCGTCCACCTCCACGGTGCGCCTGGTCGGTTCCACCGGCGCCAACCCGTATGCCTGCGTCGCCGCCGGCGTCGCGGCGCTCTGGGGCCCGGCCCACGGCGGCGCCAACGAGGCGGTGCTGAAGATGCTGGCCGAGATCGGCCGCCCGGAGGACGTCTCCAAGGCCGTCGACCGCGCCAAGGACAAGAACTCGGGCTTCCGCCTGATGGGCTTCGGCCACCGCGTCTACAAGAACTTCGATCCGCGCGCGACCATCATCCGCGAGATGTGCCACAAGGTCCTGGCCGACCTGGGCGTCAACGACCCGATGCTGGAAGTGGCGATGCGCCTGGAAGAGGCCGCGCTCAAGGACGACTACTTCATCCAGCGCAAGCTCTACCCGAACGTCGATTTCTACTCGGGCATCATCTACAAGGCCCTGGGCATCCCCACCGAGATGTTCACCGTCATGTTCGCCATCGCGCGCACTGCCGGCTGGGTCTCGCACTGGCTCGAGCAGCAGACCGACCCGGAAGCCAAGATCGGCCGTCCGCGCCAGATCTACACCGGCTCGGCCGTGCGCGACTACGTGCCGCTGGCCAAGCGCTGATCGCAGGCCCGTCGCCCCGGACGCCCCGCCCCGCGCGGGGCGTTCGCGTTTCCGGCGCCGTGGGCGCAGCTTCAGGCGTCCAGCAGACGCGCCACGGCCGCGGGGCCCGCCCGCTCGATCGGTTCGTCATCTAGCAGGTCGCGCGGCGCCTGGCGGGCGGCCAGCGCGGGCAACACCCACAGCTCGAAGGGAATGCCGCCGGCCTCCAGGCGCCAGCAGGGCAGGGTGTCGATGATCCGCCCCGCCAGCCGGGCGCGGGCGCGGCCCTGCCGGGCCGGGATCCGCTGGTCGGCGAGGTGGCGCGCCACCGCGTCGGGATCGTCGGCATGCAGGTGCAGGCACACGGGATCGTCCAGGCCGGCGCTGCCGTCCAGCACCGGACCGGCCAGGCGGGGATCGAAGGCGGCCAGGGCCGCCATCGCGTCCAAGGCCGCCCGGCGGCGCGCGGCCAGGGCCGCCGCGTCGAGGCCGCCACCGAACAGCGCACGGTATTCGCGCAGGGCCTCGCGGATCTGCCGGCCCGAGGGCAGGGCGGCGGGCTCGTGGATCCCCAGGCGTCGCGCCGCCTCGCGCCGGGCGCCGGCGGCGTCGGGCGCGCCCCGCGCCAGCAGGCGGGCCGCTTCCCGAGCGACCTGCTCGCGGCGCCGGTCAGAAGATGTCGAAGGCCTCTTCATCGCTGAGCGCCGGCTCCTGGTCGAAGCCGCTGGTCACGATGCGCTCGTAGTCCTCGCGCTTGAAGTAGTCGCGCACCGCGCCCGGCGTTCCCTCGGGCACGAGGCGGCCGCTGCCGGCGTCCACCCAGGCCGTCACCAGGCCCGCGGGTGGCGCCGGGTCGGCGACCGGGACGTCCTTGAGCGCCGCGCGCATGTAGTTGATCCAGATCGGCAGCGCGGCCTTGCCGCCGTATTCGCCTCGGCCGAGCGAGGAAAAATCGTCCTTGCCGACCCAGACCGTCGTCACCAGGTCGCCGCCGAAGCCGGAGAACCAGGCGTCGCGGTGGTCGTTGGTGGAGCCGGTCTTGCCGCCCACGTCCGGCCGGCCGAGCTGCTTGGCCTGGGTGCCGGTGCCGCGGTCGACCACGTCCAGCAGCAGCGAGCGGACCAGGAAGGCGGTGCGTTCATCGATGGCGCGCGGGGCGAGCACGACCGGTCCGGCGTCCGCCAGGGCCTCGGTCTGCGCGCCTTCGGCCGGCGCCTGCGCCGGCGCCGGCGCGGCCGGGCCGCTGTCGCTGAAGTCGAAGCCATCCACCACGGTCGCCTCGCGCACGCCCTCGGCCGGACGGCCGGGGCAGCCGCGGCAGGCGCGGGCCGGAGCGGCCTCGGTCAGGACGTTGCCGTGCCGGTCGAGCACCTTTTCGATGAACCAGGGCTCGACCAGGTAGCCGCCGTTGGCGAACACCGTATAGCCGCGCGCGATCGAGATCGGCGTCAGCGAGGACGTGCCCAGGGACATGGACAGGTTCGGCGGCAGGCTCTCCTGGCTGAAGCCGAACTGGGTGATGTAGCGGCTGGCGAAATCCACGCCGATGGCGTCGAGCAGGCGCACCGACACCAGGTTTCGCGACTGCACCATGGCCTCGCGCAGGCGCATCGGGCCGGCGAAATTGCCGGCGTCGTTCTGGGGCCGCCAGACGTTGCCGGCGCGGTCGCGGAACACCACCGGGGCGTCGAGCACGATGCTGGCGGGCGAGAAGCCGCGCTCGAACGCAGCCGCGTACACGAAGGGCTTGAAGCTCGAGCCGGGCAGGCGCTGGGCCTGGGTGGCGCGGTTGAACTTGTTCAGGCCGTAGCTGAAGCCGCCGACCAGGGCGCGGATGGCGCCGTCCTCGGGTTCGATCGAGACCAGCGCGGCCTGGGCGATCGGGAGCTGGGCAAGCCGCGGCTTGCCTTCGGGATCGAACTGGAGGCGGATGACGTCGCCCCGGGCCAGGGCCTGCGGGCGCGTCCCGAAGCGAAGCGCCTCGGCGGGCAGGGCGAGCTCGGTGCCGTCGGCGCGGAGCACGCGGACCCCGCCACCGTCGGCCGGGCCCAGCACCAGCGCGGCGGGCAGCCCGCCCGCGCTGGGGTAGTCGCGCAGGCGGCGGCGCAGGGCCTCCGGCGATTCGTCGGCTGCCAGGGCCAGCTGGGCCTCCGGGCCGCGCCAGCCATGGCGTCGGTCGTATTCGACCAGGCCGTCCTGCACGGCCCGGGCCGCGGCCGCCTGGTGGTCCGCGACCAGGGTCGTGTAGACCTTCAGGCCGCTGGAGGTGGCCTCCGCGCCGTAGCGCTGCTCCATCTCGACGCGGACCATCTCGGCCACGTAGGGGGCGTCCACCTCGGTCTTGGGCTCGTGCGGGCTGGCGTTGATGGGCTCGGCCCGGGCCGCGCGCTCCTCGGCCTCGCTGATCATGCCCTCCTCGCGCATGCGCTGGAGCACGTAGTCGCGGCGCACCAGGGCGCGCTCGGGGTTGATGATCGGGTTGCCGCTGGAGGGGAATTTCGGGATCGAGGCGAGGGTCGCCGCCTCGGCCAGCGTCAGCTGGTCCAGCGTCTTGCCGTAGTAATAGTCGGCCGCCGCGGCGATGCCGTAGGCCCGGTTCCCGAAGAAACTCTTGTTCAGGTAGAGCTCGAAGATCTCGTCCTTGCCCAGCTCCCGCTCCATTTTCAGGGCCAGGAAGATCTCGGTGATCTTGCGGGTATAGGAGTACTCGGTGCTCAGGAAGAACTGCCGGGCCACCTGCTGGGTGATGGGGCTCCCGCCGGGAACGAGCTGGTTGTCGGTGGTGGACAGCAGCCAGACCGCGCGGGCGATGCCGAGCCAGTCCACGCCCGGATGGTCGTAGAAGCGGGCGTCCTCGATGGCGATGAAGGCGTCCTTGACCCGGTCCGGCACGTCCTCGATCTCGACCGGGAAGCGCCGAGTCTCGCCGATCAGTGCGATCAGCTTGCCGTCCCGGGAGTAGATGGCCAGGGGGACCTGGAGCTCGACGTTGCGCAGTTCCTGCACGTCCGGGAGCCTGGGGGCGATCAGCCAGTACAGGACGCCGATGCCCAGGACACCCAGCAGTCCAAGGCCTGCGAACAGGAAGATCGCCCGCTTCAACAGGCGCTTGATACGGGCCATCCAGGGCCTCTCCGTGGTTTACACCGACATGGGGCAGGGAGTATAGAACGGCGCAGGGGGGTGCTCACCGAGGGCTAGGCCGGGTCGGGACCCAAGTTGCGTGTAGAAGGGGGCGCGACTGGGGGGCGGCCGGCTGGCGGGGGCACCAAAAGCCAGGGGGCATTGCCATTCGGGAAAATTTCGTTATTTAATGTAACGGCGCACCATTCGTGTGTAAGCGCCCGTCGGAAGGGGAGAAACCGTGGGACTTTTCGGAAACGCAAAGGTACCGCTGGTCGGCCTGGACATCAGTTCCACGGCCGTCAAGCTGTTGCAGCTCACCGAATCCGGTGGCCGTTATCGCGTCGAGCACTACGCCGTCGAGCCGCTGCCGCCCAACGCGGTGGTGGAGAAGAACATCGTCGAGGTCGAGGCGGTGGGCGAGGCGATCAAGCGGGCGGTGACCCGCTCCGGCACCCGGGCCAAGCACGCCGCCGCGGCGGTGTCGGGCTCGTCGGTGATCACCAAGATCATCCCCCTCCAGGGCGACCTGGACGAGGACGCGATGGAAGACCAGGTGCAGCTCGAGGCGGCGAACTACATCCCGTTCCCGATCGACGAGGTGAGCCTGGACTTCGAAGTGCTCGGCCCCGCGCCGAACAACCCGGAGATGCTCCAGGTGCTGCTCGCCGCGTCGCGCACCGAGAACGTCGAGCTGCGCCAGTCGGCGCTCGAGCTCGGCGGCCTCTCCGCCAAGGTCATCGACGTCGAGGCCTTCGCGATGGAAAACGCCTTCAAGCTGGTCGCCGACCAGCTGTCGGTGCCGAAGGATGCGATCGTCGCCCTGGTGGACATCGGCGCCACCATGACCACGCTCAACGTGCTGCGCGGCCAGCGCAGCATCTACACCCGCGAACAGGTCTTCGGCGGCAAGCAGCTCACCGACGAGGTGATGCGCCGCTACGGCCTGAGCTACGACGAGGCGGGCCTGGCCAAGCGCCAGGGCGGCCTGCCCGAGAGCTACGAGGTCGAGGTGCTCGAGCCGTTCAAGGAAGCGCTGGTCCAGCAGGTCAGCCGCCTGCTCCAGTTCTTCTACGCCGGTTCGGACTTCAACCGCGTCGACCAGGTGGTCCTGGCCGGCGGCTGCGCCTCGATCGCCGGCATCGCCAACCTGGTCGAGGAACAGCTGGGCGTCCCGACCGTGATCGCTAACCCGCTGGCCAACATGGCCCTCGGCCCCCGCGTCCAGGCGCACGCCCTGGCGCAGGACGCCCCGGCCCTGATGATCGCCTGCGGCCTGGCCCTGAGGAGCTTCGACTGATGGCCAGAATCAACCTCCTTCCGTGGCGCGCCGAACGGCGCAAGCAGCGCCAGCAGGAATTCTTCGCCATGCTCGGCCTCGCGGTCGCCGTGGCGGTGCTGGTCAGCTTCCTCATCGTCATGTACTACAACGGCCAGATCGAAGGCCAGATGCAGCGCAACCAGTACCTGCGCGACCAGATCGCGGTGGTCGACCAGCAGATCGTCGAGATCGAGGAACTGGACAAGAAGAAGGCCAACCTGCTTGCCCGCAAGCAGGTCATCGAGGAGCTGCAGGCGAGCCGTTCGCAGATGGTCCACCTGTTCGACCAGCTGGTGCGCACCATCCCCGACGGCGTGCGCCTTGGCTCGATCAAGCAGACCGGCGAGGAGCTCACGCTCGAGGGCCACGCGCAGTCCAACGCGCGCGTCAGCTCGTACATGCGCAACCTCGAGGAGTCCGGCTGGATGGGCAACCCCGACCTCTCGATCATCGAGACCAAGGGCGATGACCGCGGCCTGCCGAACATGTTCTCGCTCAAGGTCACGCTGAAGAACCCGAACGCCGCGCAGGACGGCGAGACGGCCGAACCGGCCGCCGAGGCCCCCCCGGCCGAAGCGCCGGCCGCCGCCCCGGCCACTGACGGAGGTGTCCAGTGAGCAAGAAAGTCGACCTCCGGAGCCTGGACTTCAACAACACCGGGTCCTGGCCGATGCAGGCCAAGTTCGGTGCCTGCGTCATCGTCGCGGCGGTGGTCATCGCCCTGGCCTGGTACCTGTTCGTCTCCGACCGGCGCACGACGCTCGAGGGCGAGGAGCAGACCGAGGCCGCCCTGCGCACCGAATTCGAGGGCAAGCAGGGCCGTGCCGCCAACCTCGAGCCGCTCAAGCAGCAGCTCGCCCAGATGGAAGTGATGCTGCAGCAGATGCTGCGCCAGCTGCCGAGCAAGAACGAGATGCCCGACCTGATCGTCGACATCTCCCAGACGGCCCTGGCCGCCGGCATCACCAACGAGCTGTTCCAGCCGGGTGGCGAGACGATGCAGGAGTTCTACGCCGAGAAGCCGATCCAGCTGCGCATGGTGGGCACCTACCACCAGTTCGGCGCCTTCGTCAGCGGCGTGGCCTCGCTGCCCCGCGTGGTCATCATGACCATGCACGACATCAAGCTCGAACCGCGCGAAGGCGACGAGCAGACCTTGGTGCTCGAGGGCACGGTCAAGACCTACCGCTACCTCGATGCGGACGAAGAATCGGCGATCGCCGCGCCCGCGGATGCGGCCGCCACGGCCGATGCCAACGGGGGTGCCCAGTGACGCTGAAGACCCACACCAGGAAGGCGGCCACCGGGCTGCTCGCGCTGGCGGTGCTGGCCTCCTTGGCCGGTTGCACCCGCGACAGCCGCGAGCTCGAGGCCTGGGTCGCCGAGGTCAGGAACCGGCCGGCCCCGCCGCTGGATCCCCTGCCGGTCATGAAGCAGTTCGAGACCTTCGAGTACGCCGCGCAGGACATGCGCGACCCGTTCTCGGCGCCGGGCAACGACCGCGATGGCGGTGGCCTGCGCCCCGACCCGAACCGCCGCAAGGAGGTCCTCGAGGCCTATCCGCTCGACAGCCTGGACATGGTCGGCACGATCGGTGCCGGCGAAGGCGTCGTCGGACTGGTCATGGGGCCGGACAAGGTCACGCACCGGGTTCGCCCGGGCAACTACATGGGTCTCAGCGACGGGCGGATCACGGCGGTCTTCGACGACCGCATCGAGTTGATCGAGCTTGTTCCTGACGGGGCGGGTGGCTGGCTGGAACGTCCGGCCAAGATCGCCCTTGAAGACAATTGATTGGGGGAATGGACGATGACCGCGAATAAGACGATCGGCGGGGGCAAGGGCACCATGCGCAAGGGTTGGCTGGCCATGGCAACGCTCGCCATCGGCATGACGGCGTCGCTTTCGGTGATGGCCGCGAACGTCCTCAAGGACGTCCGCTACGCCTCCGCCGCCGGCGGCAAGGTGGACATCACCCTCGAGTTCTCCGGGCCGGTGGGCGACGTCCAGGCCTTCACCACGGACACCCCGCCGCGCATCGCGGTGGACCTCCCCGACACGACCAACGGCCTGGACCAGCGCCGCGTGGTGATCGGCAGCGGCGCCACCTCGGCGGTGTCCGCGGTCGAGTCCGGCGGGCGCACCCGGGTGGTCGTGGATCTCTTCCGCCCGGCCGGCTACACCGCGCGCAGCAGCGGCAACCTGCTGGTGCTCACCGTCGACGGTGGCGCCCAGCAGGCCGCGGCCGCCAACGCGATGGCCAGCCCGGCCGACCCGACCAAGAAGGTGGCCAGCGACCTCCAGATCGCCAACATCGACTTCCGTCGCGGTGACAACGGCGCCGGTCGCGTGATCCTGCGCTTCAGCGACGAGGGCGCGGTGGCCGACATGCGCAACGAGGGCGCCCGCGTGGTGGTGGACGTCCCGAACGCCGCCATCCCCGAGTCCCTGCGCCGCCGCCTGGACGTCCGCGACTTCGCGACCCCGGTCAACAGCCTCGAGCCGGCCGCCAATGCCGGCAGCACGCGCCTGGTGATCAACACCAACGGCGCCTTCGAGTCGATGGCCTACCAGACCGGCAACGAGTACGTGGTCGAGATCACGCCCAAGCGCTCCGCGGCCCCGGTCATCGCCGGCGCCCCGGGCCGCGCCGCGGGCGCGGTGGCTCCCGAGGCCGAGACCCAGCGCTACACGGGCCGCCCGGTCACGTTCAACTTCCAGGACGTCCCGGTCCGCACGGTGCTGCAGCTGATCGCCGAGGAGTCGGGCCTGAACGTCGTCGCCGCCGACACCGTCCAGGGCAACGTCACCCTGCGCCTGATCAACGTGCCCTGGGACCAGGCCATGGAGATCGTCCTGCGCGCCAAGCAGCTGGACAAGCGCCGCGACGGCAACGTCATCTGGGTCGCGCCGCAGAAGGAAATCGCCGACTTCGAGCAGGCCAAGGCCGATGCCCGCATCGCCCTCGAGGACCGCGAGGAACTGGAAACCCAGTACATCCCGATCAACTACGGCAACGCCGAGGAAATCGCCAAGCTGCTGACCGAGGACGCCAAGAACTCGGCGGCCGCGGGTGGCGGCGCCGGCGCCGGCGCCGGCCAGGGCCAGCGCGGCTTCCTCTCGGCGCGCGGCAGCGTCAGCTTCGACCGCCGCACCAACACGCTGCTGGTCATCGACATTCCGCGCAAGGTCGAGGAGATCCGCACCTTGCTCGAGACCCTCGACCGCCCGGTCGACCAGGTCCTGATCGAGGCCCGCATCGTCGTCGCCACCGAGGTGTTCGCCCGTGAACTGGGCGTGGAGTTCGGCGTGCAGGACCGCGTGGGCACCGTCCCGACCTCGGGCGGCACGACCACCGACTCCGGCTTCGGGGTCAGCCTGCCGGTGGACCTGCCGGCCGGTACCCTGAACCTGAGCATCCTGCGCAGCGACATCGCCCTCGACCTCGAGCTCTCCGCGCTCGAGGAGGAAGGCCGCGGCGAAGTGGTATCCAACCCGCGCGTGATCACCGCCAACCAGCGCGAGGCGATCATCCGCCAGGGCGACGAGGTGGGTTACTTCACCATCCAGCCGGCCACCGGCACCGGTGGCCAGCTGCAGACCACGGTCGAGTTCAAGGAAGTGCTGCTCGAGCTGAAGGTCACCCCGACCATCACCCAGGACAACCGCGTCTTCCTGAACCTCATGGTCAAGAAGGACGAGGTCAGCGAGGAGATCGTCAACCCGGCCGGTGGCTTCGTGCCGCAGATTGCCCGTCGCGAGGTCAGCACCGCGGTGCTGATCGAGAACGGCCAGACGGTGGTGGTCGGCGGCGTCTACGAGATCAAGAGCCGCGAAGACCTGCGCAAGGTGCCGTGGCTGGGCGACGTGCCGGTCCTGGGCCACCTGTTCAAGAACAAGAACCGCCAGTCCGAGAAGGCCGAGCTGCTGATCTTCGTGACCCCGCGCATCCTGCAGGTCGCCGGCAAGCCCTGATCGCTTCGACAGGCTGTCACCACGACGGGGCCGCGCAAGCGGCCCCGTTCGTTTTTGGCCCCGGGGCATTGGGTTGCTAAGCTGGCCGCCCGCTGGAACGGAGGACGCCGGATGGCCTCGACGCCCCTGCACACCCGCATGCTGGTCGGATTCATCGCCGGCGCGGGCCTCGGCCTGTTGGCCAACGCCTTCTTCGCAGACGCCGGCTGGCTCGCCGCGCTGATCGACTATGTCGCGGACCCGGTCGGACAGCTCTTCCTGCGCCTGCTGTTCATGCTGGTGATCCCGCTGGTGTTCTCGGCGCTGGTGCTGGGCGTGGTCGAGATCGGCGACCCCCGCTCGCTCGGCCGCATCGGTGGCCGGACCCTGGCCTGGATCCTCGTCGTCACCTCGATCGCGGTCACGATCGGCCTGGTGCTGGTCAACCTGCTGCAGCCAGGCAAGGGCCTGCCGCCGGAGCTCGGCCAGGCCCTGCTGGCGGAACAGGGCGAACGCGCAGCCCAGATCGCCGCCGGCGGGGAATCCGTTTCCGCGATGGCGGTCCTGCTCAACATCGTCCCGCGAAACCCGGTGCAGGCCGCCGCCAATGGCGACCTGATCGCGGTGATGTTCTTCGCCCTGGCCTTCGGCGTCGCCGCCACGGTGCTGCGCAGCGAGGGCACGCGCGCCTTCGTGGCGGCCACCCAGGGCGTCTACGAAATCTGCCTGAAGCTGATCGGCTGGATCATCCAGCTCGCGCCCGTCGCCGTCGCGGCCCTGCTGTTCTCGATCACGGCGCGGCTGGGCATCGGCGTGCTCGAGCAGCTGGCCTGGTTCGTGGCCACCGTGCTGCTGGCACTCGGCATCCATTTCTTCGTCGTCTTCCCGATGTTGCTGCGCACGCTGGGCGGCACCTCCCCGCGCGCCTTCTTCCGCGGCGCCCAGCCGGCGCTGCTCACCGCCTTCTCCACCTCCTCCTCGTCCGCCACCCTGCCGACCACCCTGAAGGTCACGGAAGAGGCGCTCGGCGTGCCGCGCCGCGTGGCCCGCTTCGTCTGCACGCTGGGCGCGACGGCCAATATGAACGGCACCGCCCTGTTCGAGGGCGTCACGGTGCTCTTCCTGGCCCAGTTCTTCGGCGTCGAGCTCAGCCTGCTCCAGCAGGCGCTGATCCTCGTGATGTGCATCCTCGGTGGGATCGGCGCCGCCGGCGTGCCCGGCGGCTCCCTGCCGGTGATCGCGATGATCCTGGCCATGTTCGGCATCCCGCCCGAGGGCATCGGCCTGATCCTGGGCGTCGACCGCCTGCTGGACATGTGCCGGACCGTGGTGAACGTGGGCGGCGACATGGCCGGCGCCGTGGTCATCGCCCGCTTCGAGCCCCCGGCCGGGGCGCAGGCTCCCGCCGACCCCGCGGCGGACCCGTCGGCGATCGGCGCCCCGCGCGCCTAGCATCGCCACCCGGCCCCCGCAACCGCGACACGCCCCCGCGCGCTGGGGGAAAATACCGCGCCCGCCCCGCGGGCAGCCCGCCCTCCCACGCCGAAGCCGCCCGCCATGACCGCTGCCCGTCCGTCCCGCCGCGAACTCGCCAATGCAATCCGCTTCCTCGCCATGGACGCGGTCGAGGCCGCCAAGTCCGGCCATCCCGGCATGCCGATGGGCATGGCCGACATCGCCGAGGTGCTCTGGAACGATTTCCTGAGCCACAACCCGAACAACCCGTCCTGGTTCAACCGCGACCGCTTCGTCCTGTCCAACGGCCACGGCTCGATGCTGATCTACGCGCTGCTGCACCTGAGCGGCTACGACCTGCCGATGGAGCAGCTCAAGCGCTTCCGCCAGCTGCACAGCAAGACCGCCGGCCATCCCGAGTTCGGCCACACCCCGGGCGTCGAGACCACCACCGGCCCGCTGGGCCAGGGCTTCGCCAACGCGGTCGGCATGGCGCTGGCGGAGAAGCTGCTGGCGCGCCGCTTCAACCGCCCGGAATTCAACCTCGTCGACCACCACACCTGGGTTTTCCTGGGCGACGGCTGCCTGATGGAGGGCGTCTCGCACGAGGCCGCCTCGCTGGCCGGCACCTGGGGCCTGGGCAAGCTGATCGCCTTCTGGGACGACAACCGCATCTCCATCGACGGCGACACCGCCGGCTGGTTCACCGACGACACCGCGGCGCGCTTCGAAGCCTACGGCTGGCAGGTGATCCGCAAGGTGGATGGCCACGATCCGCAGGAGATCGCCCAGGCCATCAAGACGGCCCAGGCCGAGACCGACAAACCGACGCTGATCTGCTGCCGCACCACGATCGGCTTCGGTTCGCCGAACAAGCAGGGCAAGGAATCCACCCACGGCGCGCCGTTGGGCAAGGACGAGATCGCCGCCACCCGCGAGGCCCTCGGCTGGACCCATGCCCCGTTCGAGATCCCGGCGGCGATCTACGACGGCTGGCGCGCCGGCAACACCGGCCTGGTGCGCGAGGAGCAGTGGAACCGCCAGCTCGAGGCCTACGCCAAGCTCTATCCGACCGAAGCGGCCGAGCTGCTGCGGCGCATGCGCGGCGGCCTGCCGGAGCAGTTCGCCCAGGCCGCGGCCGACTACATCGCCAGGCTGCAGCAGGACGGCCCGGTGGTCGCCTCGCGCAAGGCCTCGCAGATGGCGCTCGAGGCCTTCGGCCCGCTGCTGCCCGAGCTCATCGGCGGTTCGGCCGACCTCGCCCACTCCAACCTCACGCTCTGGAAGGGCAGCAAGTCGGTCACGTCCGACGACGCCAACGCCAACTACGTGCACTACGGCGTGCGCGAGTTCGGCATGAGCGCGATCAGCAACGGCCTGGCCCTGCACGGCGGCTTCATTCCCTACGACGCCACGTTCCTGGTGTTCTCCGACTACTCGCGCAACGCCCTGCGCATGTCGGCGCTGATCCCGACCCGCACGATCCACGTGTTCACCCACGACTCGATCGGCTTGGGCGAAGACGGCCCGACCCACCAGCCGGTCGAGCACCTGGCCTCGCTGCGCTACATCCCGAACAACGACGTCTGGCGCCCCTGCGATGCGGTGGAATCGGCCGTGGCCTGGCAGCAGGCGATCGAGCGCACCGCCGGCCCGAGCTGCCTGGTGTTCAGCCGGCAGAACCTGGCGCACCAGCCGCGCACGGCGCAACAGCTGGGCGACATCGCCCGCGGTGGCTACGTGCTGTCCGATCCCGCGGATGCACGGTTCGACTGCATCCTGATCGCCACGGGTTCCGAGGTCGAGCTGGCGATGGAGGCGATGCGCCGGCTGGCGGGCGAGGGCATCCAGGCGCGCGTCGTCTCGATGCCGTCCACCGAGGTGTTCAACCGCCAGCCGGTCGAGTGGCGCGAAGGCGTGCTGCCGTCCTGGTGCCGCAAGCGCGTGGCGGTGGAGGCCGGCGTCACCGGCTTCTGGCGCCAGTACGTCGGCCTGGACGGCGCCGTGGTCGGCATCGACCAGTTCGGCGCCTCGGCCCCGGCCGACCAGCTGTACAAGCACTTCGGCATCACCGTCGAGGCGGTGGTCGAGGCAGCCAAGGCGCTGCGCTGAGCGCGACCCGCGCGCCGGCTCAGCCCGGCGCGCAGAAGTTCCGGTGCAGGGCTTCGATGACGTCGTGCACCGTGCCATCCGCGACCGAGTAGTAGACGGTCTGCGCCTCGCGCCGCGTCTTCACCAGGTCCTTCTCGCGCAGCACCGCCAGGTGCTGCGACAGGGCCGACTGGCTCAGCGGCACCAGGGCGTTGATCTCGCCCACCGACATTTCCTTTTCGATGAGCAGGCACAGCACGCGCAGGCGCTGCGGGTTGGCCATGGCCTTGAGCAGTTCCGAGGCGGCTTCCGACTGCGCCTGCATCGCGCCGGCGACGGCACCGGCGTCCGGCCGCTTCTTGCGCGGGCTCATGCCTGCACCTCGCCCCCGCCCTGGGTCCAGCCCATGAAGCCGCCGGCCAGCGACAGCGGCTCGGCGAAGCCCAGTCGCTGCAGTGCCTCGGCCGCCAGGGCCGAGCGGCCGCCGCTGCGGCAATAGAGCACCACGGCCTGGTCGCGGTGCGAAAGCGCCGGGTCACGCTGGCCGTTCACGGCCGGGTGGCCGTCGACCTCGAACTCGAGCACGCCGCGCGGGATGTTCACCGCGCCCGGCACGTGCCCGGCCGCGAATTCGGCGGGTTCGCGCACGTCGATGACGGGCACGCCGCGGCCACGCAGGTCGCGCAGGGTGGCGGCGTCGATTTCCCGGATCCGGGTCTTGGCCTGGGCGACCAGGTCTTGGGCGGTTTGACGCATGTCAGGGCTCCTGGGGAACGATGGCGCCATTCTATGCTTGAAATCTAAATACGCAACTCCTAATATACGGCCCGTGGACCCGCACGGGCCCCAGCCAAGGGAGGTCGGACATGGCCAGGATCGTCGTACTGGGCGCCGGGATCGGCGGAATGAGCGCGGCCTACGAGCTGCGCGCCAAGCTGGGCCGGGAGCACCACGTGGCCGTGGTGGGCGACGGCCCGCTGTTCAGCTTCACGCCCTCCAATCCCTGGGTGGCGGTGGGCTGGCGAACCCCGGCCGACATCCAGATCCCCGTGCGCGCGTACCTGGAGAAGCAGGGCATCGACTTCGAGCCTGCCGGCGCCGACAAGGTCGTGCCCGGGGAGAACCACCTGCGCCTGCGCGACGGCCGATGGCTCGACTATGACTTCCTGGTCATCGCCACCGGCCCGCGCCTGGCCTTCGACGAAGTGCCGGGCCTCGGCCCCGAGGGCGGACACACCCAATCCATCTGCACCACGGGCCACGCCCACTCCGCGTGGAAGGCCTACGAGGACTTCCTCAAGGATCCGGGGCCGATCGTCATCGGCGCCGCCGCCGGCGCCAGCTGCTTCGGCCCGGCCTACGAATTCGCGATGATCCTCGACGCCGACCTGCGCAAGCGCAAGCTGCGCGACCGGGTGCCGATCACCTACGTCAGCCCCGAACCCTATGTCGGCCACATGGGCCTGGGCGGCGTGGGCGACTCCAAGGGCCTGCTCGAATCGGAATTCCGCCAGCGCCACATCAAGTGGATCGTCAATTCCCGCATCACCTCGGTCGAGGCCGGCACGATGCACGTGCAGGAGATGGACGCGCGCGGACAGCCGCTGCAGGAGCACGCGCTGCCGTTCAAGTACTCGATGGTGCTGCCGGCCTTCACCGGCGTGGAGGCAGTACGCGCGGCGAAGGACATGTGCAATCCGCGCGGCTTCGTGCTGATCGACGCGCACCAGCGCAATCCGCAGTTCCCCAACGTCTTCTCGGCCGGCGTCTGCGTCGCCATCCCGCCGGTGGAAGCCACGCCCGTGCCGACCGGCGCGCCCAAGACCGGCTTCATGATCGAGTCGATGGTGACCGCCATCGCCGAGAACATCGCCGCCGACCTGGCCGGCCGGCCGGCCACCGCCGTCGCCACCTGGAACGCGATCTGCCTGGCCGACATGGGCGACACCGGCGCCGCCTTCGTGGCCCTGCCGCAGAACCCGCCGCGCAACGTCACCTGGGCCAAGGTGGGCAAGTGGGTGCACCTGGCCAAGGTGGCGTTCGAAAAGTACTTCCTGGCCAAGATGAAGTCGGGCAACACCGAACCGATCTACGAGAAATACGTGCTCAAGGCGCTCGGCATCGAGCGGCTCAAGTAAGCCCCGGAAACCCCAAGGAGACACCCCATGAACCTCGACCGTGCCGTGATGTCCTTCGCCGGCGTCATGATCCTGATCAGCGTCGCCATCACCTATTTCGTTTCGCCCTGGGGCCTGGCCCTGACCGCCTTCATCGGCCTGAACATGCTGCAGGCCTCGTTCACCGGCTTCTGCCCGGCCGCGATGGTTTTCTCGAAGCTGGGCCTGAAGTCCGGCTGCGCCTTCAAGTGAGCTGAGGCCATGACCCGCACCCGCCTTGCCCTCGTCCTGGCCGTCGCCCTGGCCCTGTCGGCCTGCGGCGACGATGCCGCGACGCCCGCGGCGCCCGTGCCCGTGCCCTTCGCCACGCAGGTGGTCGAACCGCGCGAGGCCGCGCGCGAACGAACCTGGGACGGCGTGGTCGAGGCCGTGCACCAGGCGACGCTGTCGGCGCAGACCGCCGGCCGGGTCCTGGAACTGCCCTTCGACGTGAACGACTACGTCGAGGCGGGGCAGGTCGTGGTGCGCTTCACCGACGTCGAGCAGGTCTCGGCCCAGCGTCGTGCCTCCGCGGCCCTCAATGCCGCCCAGGCCGACTTCACCGAGGCCGAGGCGGCCTTCCGGCGCACCGAAGAACTGGTCGCGAAGCAACTGCTGGCTCGCGCCGCGCTCGACCAGGCCCGCGCACGGCGCGACGCCGCGCGGGCGGCGCTTGAGTCCGCTCGCGCGGGCGTCAGCGAAGCGGGCGAGCAGGTCGACTACACCGTCATCCGCGCGCCGTATTCCGGCATCCTCACCCAGCGCCACGTCGAGGTCGGCGAATCCGTGCGTCCGGGCCAGCCGCTGGTGTCGGGCCTGTCGCTGCAGCAGCTGCGCGTGCACGTGGAGGTGCCGCAGAGCGACGTGGCGGCCCTCCGCGAACACGGCCAGGCGACGGTGATCCTGCCCGGCGGCGGCCGCATCGAGGCGGCCAAGGTCGTCGTGTTCCCCTATGCGGACCCGGCCACGCACAGCTTCAAGGTGCGCGTGGAACTGCCCGAGGCCGAGACCGGCCTGCAGCCGGGCATGACCACCAAGGTCGCGTTCAAGACCGGCGAGGCCCGCCAGCTCTGGGTACCGCGCGCGGCCCTGGTGACGCGCAGCGAAATCACCGCCGTTTACGTCGTGTCGGCCGACCAGCGCGTCGCCCTGCGCCAGGTGCGCCTGGGCCATCGCCGCGGCGACGAGGTCGAGGTGCTGGCCGGACTGCGCGCCGGCGAGCGCATCGCCAGCGATCCGGTCGAGGCCCTGGCCTTCCTGGCCGGCGGGGAGCGCGGCGATGAGTGAGCCCCGGCTCGGCCTCTCGGGCCGCCTGGCCCGCGCCTTCCAGGCCAATCCGCTGACGCCGGTGCTGGCGGTGGCGGGCCTGCTGCTGGGCCTGTTCGCCACCGCCATCACGCCACGCGAGGAAGAGCCGCAGATCGACGTCACCATGGCCAACGTCATCGTGCCCTTCCCGGGCGCCCCGGCCGAGGACGTCGAGAACCTGGTGAGCTATCCGCTCGAGCAGGTGCTGTCAGAGATCGAGGGCGTAAAGCACGTCTATTCGACCAGCCGGCCCGGCTCCTCGCTGATCACGGTCGAGTTCGCCGTCGGCGTGCCGCGCCAGGACGCACTCGTCCGCCTGTACAACCAGGTCTATTCCAACGCCGACTGGGCCCCGCCCGGCCTGGGCGTGGGCCAGCCGCTGGTGCGCCCGATGGGCATCGACGACGTGCCGGTGATGGCCGTCACCCTGTGGACGGACGACCCCGCGCGCGGCGCCACCGAGCTGGCCGAGGTCGCGCACACGCTCGAGGCCGAGCTCAAGCGCGTGCCCGGGACCCGCGACGTCTACACGATCGGCGCGCCCGAGCGCGCGGTGGTGGTCGAGCTCGACGCCACGCGCCTGGCCTCGTACGGCATGAGCGCCGACGACCTCGCCGGTGCGCTGGCCGCGGCCAACGTCGTCGCGCTGCCCGGCGAGCGCGTATCGGCCGACGCCTCGACGCCGCTCACCGCCGGCCGGTACCTGGCCGACGCCCAGGAAGTCGCCGAGCTGGTCATCGGCCTCCAGGACGGCCGGCCCCTCTATCTTTCCGACGTCGCCGACGTGCGTCGCGGCGCCGACCTGCCCGCGCAGTACGCCTGGTACACGGCGCCGGAGGGCAAGGCGCGGCCCGAGGGCGGCATCGCCCCGGCGGTCACCCTCGCCATCGCCAAGAAGCCCGGCGCGAACGCCGCCGACATCACCCGCGCGATCGCCTCGCGGCTGGAGGCGCTGCAGGGCCGGCTCATCCCGGAAGGCGTCACCGCCAGCATCACCCGCGACTACGGCTACACCGCCAACGACAAGGCGATGAAGCTGATCCAGAAGCTGGTGTTCGCCACGTTGTCGGTGGTGCTGCTGGTGCTGTTCGCCCTGGGCTGGCGCGAGGCCATCGTGGTCGGCAGCGCAGTCATCCTGACCCTGGCGCTCACCTTGTTCGCGTCCTGGGCGATGGGCTTCACCATCAACCGCGTTTCGCTGTTCGCGCTGATCTTCTCGATCGGCATCCTGGTGGACGATGCCATCGTCATCGTCGAGAACATCCACCGGCACATGCGCCTGGGTGGCAAGAGCCTGCGCGAAGCGATCCCACCGGCGGTGGACGAAGTCGGCAGCCCGACCATCCTGGCCACGTTCACCGTCATCGCCGCCTTGCTGCCGATGGCTTTCGTGTCCGGCCTGATGGGCCCGTACATGCGCCCGATCCCGATCAATGCCTCCGTGGGCATGCTGCTGTCGCTGGCGATCGCGCTCACCGTCACGCCGTGGCTGTCGCTCAAGCTGCTCTCGCGCCATGCGCACGCGCCGGCGGGCAAGGGCGGCCATGACGGCCTGTCCGGCCGCCTGCGCGGCGTGTTCGAAAGACTGATGCGGCCCTGCCTGGACCCGCAGCACGGCCGGGGGCGTCGTCGACGCCTGTTCTTCGGCATCGGCGCCGCGGTGTTGGGTGCCGCCAGCCTCGCGGTGGTGCAGCTGGTCGTGCTGAAGATGCTGCCCTTCGACAACAAGTCGGAGTTCCAGGTCGTGGTGGACCTGCCCGAGGGCACGCCGCTCGAACGCACCAACGCCCTGCTGCTGGCGCTGGCCGCCGAGCTGGAGAAGGTGCCCGAGGTACAGGACATCCAGGGCTACGCCGGTACCTCCGCGCCGGTGAACTTCAATGGCCTGGTGCGCCAGTACACCCTGCGCCAGGGGCCGACCATGGGCGACCTGCAGGTCAACCTGGTGGACAAGCACGCCCGCGACCGCCAGAGCCACGAGATCGCCCGCGCCGTGCGGCCCGCGCTCGCCGCCATCGGCAGCACCTACGGCGCCTCGGTGAAGGTGGTCGAGGTGCCGCCGGGCCCGCCGGTGATGGCGCCGCTGGTGGCCGAGGTCTACGGGCCGGACGCCGCGCGCGCGCGCGCCATCGCCCGCGACCTGCAGCAGCGTTTCGAGGCCACCGAAGGCATCGTCGACGTCGACAGCACGCTCGAGGCGGAAGCCGAGCGCGAAGTGGTGGTGGTGGACCGCGACCGAGCTGCGCGCCTGGGCGTGAGCCAGGCGGCGGTCGCGCAGGCCCTGCAGTTGGGCGTCGCCGGCCGCGACGCGACCTACCTGCGCGACGGCGCCTCCAAGTACCCGGTTCCCGTGCGACTGCGCCTGCCGTCCGGCGACCAGGCCAGCCTCGAGCAACTGCTCACCCTGCGCGTGCGCGCCGGCGATGGCCGGCTGGTGCCGCTGTCCGAGCTGGTCGTGGTGCAGCGCCTGCCCTGGGAACCGGTCATCCACCACAAGGACCTGATGCCCGTGGTCTACGTGACCGGCGACGAAGCCGGGGCGCTCGACAGCCCGCTTTACGGCATGTTCGACCTGGTCGGCCAGGTGTCGGATGCGCCGCTGGCCGGCACGCCGGTCGAGCAGCGCTTCCTGTCGGCGCCGCAGGACACGTCCGGCTTCTCCATCAAGTGGGATGGAGAGTGGCAGATCACCTACGAAACCTTCCGCGACATGGGCCTGGCCTATTCGGTCGGCCTGCTGCTGATCTACCTGCTGGTGGTGGCGCAGTTCCGCGATTACCTGGTTCCGCTGGTGATCATGGCGCCTATCCCGCTGACCGTGATCGGCGTGATGCCCGGCCATGCGCTTCTGGGCGCGCAGTTCACCGCCACCAGCATGATCGGCATGATCGCGCTGGCGGGCATCATCGTCCGCAACTCGATCCTGCTGGTGGACTTCATCAACCAGTCGATCGCCGAGGGCCATGCGCTGGCCGATGCGGTGATCGAAGCCTGCGCCGTGCGCGCCCAGCCGATCGCCCTGACCGGCCTGGCGGCGATGGCCGGCGCCTTCTTCATCCTCGACGACCCGATCTTCAACGGCCTGGCCATCGCGCTGATCTTCGGCATCCTGGTCTCGACCCTGCTGACCCTGGTCGTGATCCCGCTGCTGTACTACGTGCTGCTCAGCGCCCGCGCCCGCCGGGCGGAGGCCCGCGCATGAACGAGACCCTGGTGCTGGCCTGCCCGCACTGCCACGGCATGAACCGCGTGCCGCGCGCCCGCACGGGCGACGGCCCCACCTGCGGTCATTGCCACGAGCCGCTGTTCGCCGGCCGGCCGATGGCGCTTGGCGTGGACGACTTCCGGATCCACGCCGAGCGCAGCGAGCTGCCGCTGCTGGTGGACTTCTGGGCGCCCTGGTGCGGACCGTGCCTGGCCATGGCGCCGCATTTCGAGCGCGCCGCGGCCATGCTCGAGCCGTCGTTGCGCCTCGCGAAGGTGGATACGCAGTCGCAGCCGACGCTGGCGCAGCGCTTCAACATCCGCAGCATCCCGACGCTGGTGCTGTTCCACCAGGGGCGCGAGATCGCCCGCCAGGCCGGCGCGATGGATGCCAACGGCATCGTGCGCTGGGTGCGGCATTTCGTCGGCGACTGAGCGGGCCCGCGGCGCCGCCGGGGCGCCGGCGGCTCAGAGCGCGTCGATCGGCAGCTTGAGGTAACGAATGCCGTTGCCCTCGGGCTCGGGCAGTTCGCCGGCCCGGATGTTCACCTGCACTGCCGGCAGCATCAGCGTGGGCATGGCCAGCGTGGCGTCGCGCGCCTCGCGCAGGGCCACGTAGTCACCCTCGGGCGTGTCCTCGCGCACGTGGATGTTGCCGCGCTTCTGTTCACCGATGGTGGTCTCGCAGCGCGGCTCGCGGCCGCCGGGGCCATAGTCGTGGCAGACGAAGACGCGGGTGGCGTCGGGCAGCCGGTACAGGCGCTGGATCGAGCGGAACAGCGTGGCCGCGCTGCCGCCGGGGAAGTCGCAGCGCGCGGTGCCGCCGTCGGGCATGAACAGCGAGTCGCCGGTGAACAGCGCATCGCCGACCAGGTAGGCGACGCTGTCGTTGGTGTGGCCCGGCACCGGGATCACGCGCGCCTCGAGGTGGCCGAGCGCGAACACCTCGTCGTCCGCGAACAGGTGGTCGAACTGCGAGCCGTCCACCGGGAAGTGTTCGCCGAGGTTGAAGACCGGCCGGAAGGTCTTCTGCACCTGCCGGATGCCCTGGCCGATGGCCAGGCGCGCCTGCGGGAAGTGGCGCTTGAACCAGTGGCCGGCGCTGAAGTGGTCGGCGTGGGCGTGGGTCTCGAGGATCCAGTCCACCGACCAGCCGCCGGCCTGCACGGAGGCCAGCAGGGCCTCGGCCGCCGTGGTCGACGTGCGGCCGGACTTGGGATCGAAGTCGAGCACCGGGTCCACCAGCGCGGCGCGGCCGCTGCCGGTATCGACCACGACGTAGCTCCAGGTGCCGCTGTCGGGGTGGTAGTGCGGGATGACGTCCGGGTTGGGGCTCATGGATTCGCCTCCGGGGGATCGATGCCGCGGATTATCGCGCGGTCGCGGCCAGGGCGCGGCGCAGCAGCCGCGCCTCGATGCGTTCGCCCAGGCCCGAGGGCGCCGCGAAGCCCATGCGCGCCAGCGCTTCGGCATCGTCGGCCAACGGGCCGCGCAGGGCGCCGGCCAGCAGCGACAGCTTGCCCATGCGCGAGCCGCCGCGGGCCTTGAGCCAGCCGAGCGCGCGCACGAGGCGCTGCTCGACCGGGGTGAAGTCGCTGCCCATCGGATAGTCGGGCAATACGCCCGAGGCGCGCAGCGGCGCCAGCCGCCGCGACAGGTCGGCGCGGGTGTTGCGCGCGGCCGCCGCCGGGAGCTTCGCGCCCGCGGGCAGCTTCAGGTGGCTGCGCGCGGCCTCGAGCAGGGCGGCCTGGTCGCCGGCATCGGCGATCGCCGCCATGGCCAGCACGCAGTCGGCGTCGCTGCGCCCGCGCAGGTCGGCGATGCCGTGTTCGGTGATGGCGAGGTCGCGCAGGTGCCGGGGGATGGTCACGTGACCGTAGTTCCAGGCCACGTTGCCGCTCCCCGCGCCGTCGCGGCGCGAGCGCAGCATCAGCACCGAACGCGCGTCGTGCAGGGCATGCGCCATCGCCACGAAGTTGTACTGGCCGCCGACGCCGCTGACCACGCGGCCATCGGCCAGGCCGTCGGAAACCGCGGCGCCCAGCGCGGTCATCATCATGCAGGTGTTGAAGAAGCGGGCGTCGCGGCGCTGCTCGCGCTCCAGCGCCTCGCTGCCGCCGTAGAGTTCGTTGATGTGGGAGACGCGGGTCATGCCGATGCCGCGCGCCTGCTCGGGCGGCAGCTCGCGCAGCCAGCGGTAGAGGTCCTTGGAGCCGAGGTAGAAGGCGCCATCGAGCCAGCGGCCTTCGCGCGCCAGCCGGGCCTCGTCGGCGGGCGTGGCCAGGCCGGCGTTGATGCGCGCCATGGCGACCGAATCGTCCACCACGCGCCGGCGCAGCACGCCGGCCTGCGCCAGCGCGCGGAACCCGTCGTTGACCATCTCGCTGGCGCCGTACACGCCGAGCGAGAACGGCGCGGTGCCGCCGATGGCCTGCACCAGCGGCGAGTCCGCCAGCCCCGGCGACAGCGCCTCGAGCGCGGCCAGGTAGTCGGCGTTGCGCGTGTGCCGCAGCACCAGCGCGTGGCAGAGCGCGTCGGCCAGCGAGCCGATGCCGATCTGCAGCGTGCCGCCGTCGCGGACCAGGGTGCTGGCGTAGAGGCCGATGGCGTGGTCCACGTCGCCGACCGGTTCGCGCACCAGGGCGAACAGCTCCGGCGCCGGGCCGGGCAGGTCGAGGACCAGGTCGAAGAAGTCCGCGGGCACCGCGCAGGGGCCGTCGAGCCAGGGCAGGTTCGGGTCCACTTCGGCGATCGCAAATGGGCGCGGCTTGCCCAGGCGCGCCAGTTCGTCGAACAGGTCGAAGGTGAGGTCGGGGTTGCAGCTCAGGCTCAGGCGCGTGCCGCCGGGCTCGCGCGCCACCTTCTGCACGATGGCGTTGGCGCCGCGTTCGGCCACCGCGCGCGCCACGTGGGTGTAGTTGAGGCTGACGTAGTTTGCCTGCGCCTGGCGCGAGCCGAGCAGGGCGCCCGACTGCATGTAGAACTCCTCGACCATGATGTTCCCCGGCAGCGCGTCGCGGCGCATCGCCAGGGCGTAGTCGAGCGCGGGGAAATCCTCGCCGAACTGGCGCGCGAGGAAAGGCCCGAGGAAGCGCGCCTGCAGGCCGTCGCCTTTCGCCGGCGGGGTGAGCGAGAGCGCGGTGAGCAGCTCGAGGCTCAGGACGTCGTCTCCCGCGACCCGGCGGGTGATGGCGTTGAGCAGGCGATGCGGCTTGCCCAGGCCCAGCGGCGCGGCGAGCACGAGGCGAGGGCCGGCCTGTGCGAGCAGGGCGTCGACGGCGGCATCCAGCGTGTCGCAGGTCTTCATCGCGCGGCTCCGGGTCGGGGGCCGCGCCAGTATCGCAGAGCCGCGCCGGGACGGCGGCGGTCAGCGCGCCGGGTCGAGCGCGGCGTTGATCAGGCGGGCCAGGCGCAGGCCGGCCTGGCGCACGCGGGTCTCGGCGGTCGGGCGGTGCGTGGCCAGGTAGGCGTCGCCAATGATCCGGCGGCGCTTGGGCGGGTACACGTCGGTGTCGGCGATGATGCGGCAGGACTCCAGGGTCCAGTCGCGCGGCTGGCCATCGGCGGCCGGCGGCGGATCGATCGCCAGCAGCTTGCCGACGTAGCCGGGGTTGTCGAGGCCGGCGCTCTGCAGCAGCCAGTAATCCCAGACGCCGTGCAGGTTCGTGCCCTGGCCGCCCTCGGGCGCGCCGGTGCCGCGGTACTGCACCTGGAAATTGTTGCCGCCGCGGTCGTGGGCGAAACCCGCGTGCATGGGCTGGTGCGCGTCGCCGACGAAGTGCACGAGGAACTTGAGGGCATTGCGGCGGTCTTCGTCGCTGCGCGCGCGGTCGGCCAGCACCGCGGCTTGCGCTTCGATGGCGCCGACCACGCAGTTGCCATCCGGGCACTCACGCTCCGGCGCGTAGTCGCAGCCTTCGTCGCGGAAGTTCACGTAGTGCCAGCGGCTGCTGCGCTCGCCCAGGGCATGGCCCTGCGGCGTGCGGCTGGCGGCGCGGATCTCGTCGGCCCAGGTGGCCACGCCGGCCAGGGTGGGCTCGGCCTCGCCGGCCAGCAAGCGCCGCACTTCCGCGCGGGCGGCGGGCGTGAGCTCGCGCTCGGCCAGTTCGCCCACGAGCTGGTGGCCTTGTTTGCTCCAGCCCTGGGCGGTGGCGGCGGAGAGCAGGAGGAGGGCGGCGATCAGGCTGCGTTTCATGGCCGCGGACTTTACGCCCGCGGCCGTGAATCGCGCCACCCCGGGGCGGCTCAGAACGTCCAGACGAAGGCCGCGCCGTAGACCATCGGGTCGATGTTCACGGTGCCGACGTCGCCGCCGTTCACCGAGACGTCGGTGTCGATGTCGATCCAGCGGGCGTCCAGGCGCAGCCACTTGTCCTGGCCGATCGCGAAGTCCAGGCCGGCGTGCGCGGCCAGGCCCCAGCTGTCGTCGAGCTTGAGCTCGGTGCCCGCCAGCGGGCCGGTGGTCTCTTCGCTGAAGAAGGTCGTGTAGTTCAGGCCCAGGCCGACGAAGGGCGACACCTTCTCGCCTTCGAAGTGGTACTGCAGGGAGAAGGTCGGCGGCAGGTGCTTGGTCTCGCCGGCCTTGACGCCGTTGAGCTCGATGTCGTGCTTGAAGGGCAGGGCGGCCAGCACCTCGATGCCCCAGTTCGGGCTCAGGAAGTATTCAGCCGTCACGGTCGGGCGCCAGTTGTCGCCGACGTCGGCGTCGAGGGCGCCACCGGCCAGGCTGCCGTTGCCGGACTTCGGGGCGACCACGTGGGCGCCGACGGAAAAGGCCCAATCGCCCTTTTCATAGGCCAAGGCCGGGGTGGCCAGGACCGCCAGGGCGAGCGGGGCGAGCATCAGGGACTTGCGCATGGGAGGGACTCCAGTGGGGAACTGGGGCTAGTGTCCCGCCGCCCCGGCCGGCGCCCTTTGAGCAAAATCAAACCGCCCCCCGGTTTGGGCCGGCCCGCCCGGGATTGCTAAAATGCCGCGCTTCCCCACCCACCCCCGGCCCCCGGCCGGCCCAGGAGAACCCATGTCCATCAAGGTCGCCATCAACGGCTACGGCCGCATCGGTCGCAACATCCTCCGCGCCCTGTACGAGTCGAACCGCACCCACCAGATCCAGGTGGTGGCGATCAACGACTTGGGCGACGCCGAGACCAATGCCCACCTGACCCAGTACGACACCGCCCACGGCAAGTTCCCGGGCACCGTGTCGGTGGACAATGGCGACCTGATCGTCAACGGCGACCGCATCAAGGTCTGCGCCGAGCGCGACCCGTCCAAGCTGCCCTGGGGCGCGCTGGGCGTGGACGTGGTGCTCGAGTGCACCGGCCTGTTCACCTCCAAGGCCAAGGCCTCGGCGCACCTCGCCGCCGGCGCCAAGAAGGTCATCATCTCGGCCCCGGGCGAGAAGGACGTGGACAACACCGTCGTCTTCGGCGTCAACCACGGCGTCCTGAAGGCGTCCGACACCGTCATCTCGAACGCCTCCTGCACCACCAACTGCCTGGCCCCGCTGGCCAAGGTGCTGCACGAGAAGATCGGCATGGTGCATGGCCTGATGACCACCATCCACGCCTACACCAACGACCAGGTGCTGACCGACGTCTTCCACAAGGACCTGCGCCGCGCCCGTTCGGCGACCCAGTCGCAGATCCCGACCAAGACCGGCGCCGCCGCGGCCGTGGGCCTGGTGCTGCCGGAGCTCAACGGCAAGCTGACCGGCTTCTCGATGCGCGTGCCGACCATCAACGTCTCGGTCGTCGACCTGTCCTTCGTGGCCGCCCGCGCCACCAGCAAGGAAGAGATCGACGCCGTCGTGAAGGCCGCCAGCGAAGGCGAGCTCAAGGGCATCCTCGGCTTCAACACCAAGCCGCTGGTCTCGGTGGACTTCAACCACGACCCGCACAGCTCGGTCTACGACAGCACGCTGACCCAGGTCATGGGCGGAACGCTGGTGAAGGTCTGCTCGTGGTACGACAACGAGTGGGGCTTCTCCAACCGCATGCTCGACACGACCGTCGCCCTGATGGCCGCCAAGTAATCCTCGCGCCCTTGGCGTGACGCGGGACCCCGGCTTCGGCCGGGGTTTCGTCTTTTGGGGTTCTAGAAGCGAACCACGGATGACGCGGATAGACGCGGATAAACGCGGATAGAGCAAAGACTGGAGTGGGTCCCCGTGGCGGCGGGTGTGACGGTTTCCCGACACAGGCGCCCGTTGCCGGCGCATCCACTCCAATCCGCTTTTGCCTTATCCGTGTTTATCCGCGTCTATCCGCGTCATCCGTGGCAACGCTTTTTCCCCTCAAGCACCGACGAATCAAGGCCCGTCGTCGGACAAGCCAGCGCCGGCGGCCGAGCGGCGCAGGCGGTCGTGGAGGGCGAGCCAGTCGGCGGATTCAGGCGGGCGTTCGGCGATCAGCAGGCGGGCGCCGCGGGCGTCGAGTTCGCGCAGCGCGGCGTAGAGGCCGTGCGCATAGCCGGCCGGGTCGGCGGGCAGGGCCAGGCCGCTGCAGCCCTCGGGCAGCGGGCCGCGCGAGAGCACCTCGACGCGCTGGCCCAAGGCGGTTTGTTCGGCCGCGGCCGCGGCCACCGCTTCGCGCGGCAGCAGCCACAGCGGGGTGCGCGGGGCGTAGTGCGCCTCGAGCGTGCCCGAAGCGCGCGGGCTGTCGCCGGCGGCGCCGGCTTCCACGGGCCCGATCACCGCCTCGATGGCAGGGCGCTCGAGCATGCCCGGGCGCAGGATGCGCGGCGTCGCGCCGCTGAGGTCGAGGATGGTGCTTTCGATGCCGACGCGGCACTCGCCGCCGTCGAGCACCACCGGCACCGCCTCGCCGAATTCGCCGCGCACGTGCGCCGCGGTGGTGGGGCTGACGTGGCCGAAGCGGTTGGCCGAGGGCGCGGCCAGGCCGCCGCCGAAGGCCTGCAGCAGCGCCAGCGCCACCGGATGGTCGGGGCAGCGCAGGCCGACGGTGTCCTGGCCGCCGGTGACTTCCGCGGGCACCTCGGCGCGCTTGCGCAGCACCAGGGTCAGCGGGCCGGGCCAGAAGGCCGCGGCCAGCGCGCGGGCCGCCGGCGGGACGTCACAGGCCCAGGCATCCAGCGCCTCCGCGCCGGCCACGTGCACGATCAGCGGATGGTCGGCCGGCCGGCCCTTGAGCGCGAAGATGCGGCGCACGGCCTCGGGACGCGAGGCGTCGGCGGCCAGGCCGTAGACGGTCTCCGTCGGCAGGCCGATGGCCTCGCCGCGGCGCAGGGCGGCCAGGGCTTCGTCGAGCGTGCTCACGCCGCCTCCCGGTACTGCCCGCGCAGCAGGCCGAAGATCACCGAATCGGCGAACTCGCCGCCGACGCGCCAGCGGTTGCGCAGCAGGCCCTCGCGCTGGAAGCCCAGGCGCTCGAGCAGGCGGCAGGAGGCCTCGTTGCGCGGATCCACGTCGGCCTCGACGCGCTCCAGGCCGAGGGTGCCGAAGGCGAAACCCAGGGCCATGCGCACGGCCTCGGTGGCCAGGCCGCGGCCCTGGCGGTCGCGGCGCAGCGAATAGCCCAGCTCCGCGCGATGCATCGGCCCGGCCAGGGCGAACAGGGCGGTGGTGCCCAGCAGGCAGTCGTCGCCGCGGTCGGCCAGGGCCCAGGCATAGACCGACGGCGGGGCGAGCGGCAGGCGCTCGGCCAGCCAGGCCTCGGCCTGTTCGCGCCGGGTCCAGGCCGGGAAGCTCCAGTAGCGGGCCACCTCCGGGTCCGAATACAGGGCGAACAGCGCGTCCACGTCCCCGGCGCGCAGCGGGCGCAGGCGCAGGCGGTCGGTTTCGAGCACCGGCAGGGCGGGGAAGGTGTCCATGGCGGCCGCATTCTCCCATGGCCGCCGGTTTGCCGCGCCCCCGCCGCGCGGGGGAAAATGCCGGCTTTCCGCCCCCGGAGCTGCCCCGATGACCATCCTCCGCATGGCCGACCTCGACCTGGCCGGCAAGCGCGTCCTGATCCGCGAAGACCTCAACGTGCCGGTCAAGGACGGCCGCATCACCTCCGAGCAGCGCATCCAGGCCGCCTTGCCGACCATGAAGCTGGCGCTGGAGAAGGGCGCCGCGGTCATGGTCATGTCGCACCTGGGCCGCCCGAAGGAAGGCACCTGGACCGCGGAGGATTCGCTGGCGCCGGTCGCCGCGCGCCTCTCCGAGCTGCTGGGCCGCGAGGTCCCGCTGGTGAAGGACTGGGTGGACGGGGTGGCCGTGGCCCCGGGCCAGCTGGTGCTGCTGGAGAACTGCCGCATGAACGTCGGCGAGGGCAAGGACGACGAGGCCCTGTCGAAGAAGTACGCGGCGCTGTGCGACGTGTTCGTCATGGACGCCTTCGGCACCGCGCACCGCGCCCAGGCCTCGACCCACGGCGTGATCCGCCAGGCGAAAGTGGCCTGCGGCGGCCCGCTGCTGATGGCCGAGCTCGACGCGCTGGCCAAGGCGCTCGAGGCGCCGGCGCGGCCGCTGATCGCCATCGTCGCGGGCAGCAAGGTCAGCACCAAACTCGAGCTGCTGTCGGCCCTGGTGTCCAAGGTGGACCAGCTGATCGTCGGCGGCGGCATCGCCAACACCTTCATCGCCGCGATCGGCCATCCGGTCGGCAAGTCGCTGTGCGAGGCCGACCTGCTCGACACCGCGCGCCAGATCATCGCCGACGCCAAGGCCCGCGGCGCCGACATCCCGCTGCCCACCGACGTGGTCGTCGCCCCCGCCTTCGCCGCCGACGCGCCGGCGACGGTGAAGCCGGTGTCCGAGGTCGGTGCCGACGACATGATCCTCGACATCGGCCCCGACACCGCCGCGCGCTACGCGGCGATGATCGGCAAGGCCGGCAGCGTGGTCTGGAACGGCCCGGTCGGCGTGTTCGAGTTCGACGCCTTCGGCAAGGGCACCGAGGTGCTGGCGCGCGCCATCGCCGCCTCCGACGCCTTCTCGATCGCCGGCGGCGGCGACACCCTGGCGGCCGTGGACAAGTACGGCGTGGAGGCCGGCATCAGCTACATCAGCACCGGCGGCGGCGCCTTCCTCGAGTTCTGCGAAGGCAAGGAGCTGCCGGCGGTGGCGGCGCTGAAGGCGCGCGCGGCCTGACGTGGCGACGCTGTTCTTCGACCTCGACGGCACCCTGATCGACTCGGCCGTCGGCATCACCCGCTGCGTCGCCCACGCGCTCGAGCGCCTGGGCGAACCGGTGCCGCCCGAGCCCGAGCTGCGCCGCTGGATCGGCCCCGCCCTGCGCGACAGCTTCGGCCCGATCCTGGGCGACCCCGCGCGCACCGAGCGCGCGGTGGAGCTCTATCGCGAGCGCTTCGACGTGCACGGCTGGCGCGAGCACGCGGTCTACGAAGGCATCGGCGAGGCCGTGGCCGCGCTGGCCGCCGACGGCCACCGGCTCGCGGTGGTCACGGCCAAGAACGAGCCGCATGCGCGCCGCATCGTCGACCACCTGCCCTTCGGCCACCATTTCCGCGACGTCATCGGCGCCACGCCCTGCGGCCGCCTGAGCCACAAGCCCGAACTGATCGGCGAGGCGCTGGCGCGCCTGGGCTGGTCCACCGCGGATGCGTGGATGATCGGCGACCGCCACATGGACATCCACGGCGCCCGCCACCACGGCATGGCCTCGGTCGGCGTGCTCTGGGGCTTCGGCGGCGAAGGCGAGCTGCGCGAGGCCGGCGCCACCCGGCTGGCCGGCGACCCGGCCGCGCTGCGCGCCCTGTTCGCCCCCTGAGCCGCCACGGGGCCGCCACGGGGCCGTGCTAGCGTAGCGACGACGAACACGACGACGAAGAAGACACGACGATGGACCACGCCCTGCGCCGCACCAAGATCCTCGCCACCCTCGGCCCCGCCACCGACGCCCCCGGGGTGCTCGACGGCCTGGTGCGCGCCGGCGTCAACGTGGTGCGCCTGAACTTCTCCCACGGCACGCCCGAGCACCACGCCGAGCGCGTGGCCGCCGTGCGCCGCGCCGCCGCCGCGCAGGGCCGCGAGGTCGGCATCCTGGCCGACCTGCAGGGCCCGAAGATCCGCATCGAGAAGTTCGCCGAGGGCAAGGTCGTGCTGTCGGCCGGCCAGGAGTTCACCCTGGTCTGCCGCGCCGACGCGCCCGAAGGCGACAACCACCAGGTCGGCGTGAGCTACCTGGGCCTGGTCGACGACGTGCGCGCCGGCGACACGCTGCTGCTCGACGACGGCCTGATGGCGGTGGAGGTGCTGGCCATCGAGGGCGAGCGCATCCGCACCCGCGTGCTCACCGATGGCGTGCTGAGCAACCGCAAGGGCCTCAACCGCCTCGGCGGCGGCCTGTCGCTGGGCGCGCTGACCGACCAGGACAAGGAGCACATCCGCATCGCCGCCGGCCTCGGCGTCGATTTCATCGCGGTGTCGTTCTGCCGCTCCGCGGCCGACATGGACGAGGCCCGCGCCCTGGCCCGCGCCGCCGGCAGCGACGCGTTCCTGGTGGCGAAGATCGAGCGCGCCGAGGCGATCGAGAACCTGGTCGAGATCACCCAGGCCTCCGACGTGGTGATGGTGGCGCGCGGCGACCTCGGCGTGGAGATCGGCGACGCCGAGCTGCCCGGGCTGCAGAAGAAGATCATCCGCACCGCGCTCGAGCTCAACCGCACGGTGATCACGGCCACGCAGATGCTGCAGTCGATGGTCGACAACCCGATCCCGACCCGCGCCGAGGTGCTGGACGTGGCCAACTCGGTCATCGACGGCACCGACGCGGTGATGCTGTCGGCCGAGACGGCCTCGGGCAGTTACCCGGTGAAGGCGGTCGAGGCGATGGTGCGCATCTGCCTGGGCGCCGAGCGCCAGTTCGACCACGACACCGACTTCGAGAAGGCGCCGCGCAACCTGCAGCGCGCCGACCAGGCCATCGCCATGGCGGCGATGTTCCTGGCCGAGCACATCCAGGTGCGCGCGATCGTCGCGCTGACCGAGTCGGGTGGCACGGCGCGCTACCTGTCGCGCTTCCGGTCGGCGGTGCCGATCTACGGCCTGAGCCGCCACGACGGCGCGCGCCGCAAGATGGCGATGGTGCGCGACGTGTTCCCGGTGGCCTTCGACAGCGCCGGCATGGCGACGCGCGAGGCGGCCCGGCGGGCGATCGCGCAGCTGTTCGAGGCGGGGCTGCTGGCCGAGGGGGACCGGGTGATCATCACGTCGGGCGACCACATGGAACTTCACGGCGCGACGAACACGATGCGCCTGCTCCAGGTCGGCCCCCGCGGCCGCGCCGAAGGCCTCGGCGAACTCTGATCCGCCGGAACGGGGTCAGGTTCACTTAAGTCCTCGCTGAGACTGGCCTGCGCGGCGGGCTCGCCGGGTTCCGGGCGCACGGGCTTTCGCGTTGACGTCGTCGCGCCGCCGGGAGCGTGCAGGGGGAGGCTCGCCCGCCCGATCGTAAGCGGCGTCCTGCCCAACTCACGGGCGGCCGCTACGGGCTTCCTGCCCTCCGCTT
>VFQN01002206.1_pt1 | contig 30707 bp, 28 predicted proteins | sample 3512371 | NCBI WGS metagenome assembly VFQN01 (sample SAMN10412370, study PRJNA504923) | tailings metagenome | isolation source: Replicate 2 from Balatoc abandoned mine | place: Philippines: Itogon, Benguet | collected 2017-08-28 | reverse complement strand
GAGTACTGCGTTCGGGACGCAGGAGTCGGAGGTTCGAATCCTCTCACCCCGACCACCATTTTCTGGATGCCGGCCGGGCCGTTTCCGACGGCCCGGCCGGTCTTTCCGGGTCCGGAATTTTTTCGATGGCGCGGATGGGCTGCGGCCGGCCGGTTCATATCTCCGTCGCCCGCCTGCGATGACGCGGGATCTCCCTACGTTGCCCTTTGTCCGCTGCGGCATTCGATGCGCCGCGGCCCCGCCCGGGCGAGCGTGAAATCACCGAACTTGCGGCAACCACCGGGGCTACAATCGGGGCTCGCGTTTTCCGGGTGTGCCGGCCGTCGACCCGGGGCCGGCGTGAGCCCGGGAGCCGGCGCCCTGAGGCGCTGTTGCGCGTGATGCATGACGGGTCGTCCGGTTTCCGGGGATATTGATTGATGGTCAAGTTCCTGCTTGTCGCAATTGTTGTGGCGCTCGTGATCTGGCTGCTGCGCGGCCGCCGCCGGCCGGGCCGGAAGCCGCCAACCGCGCCGCCACCGGAAGACATGGTGAGTTGCGCGCACTGCGGCATTCATTTCCCGCGAGGCGAGGGCCTAGTGGCCGGAGAGCGCCAATTCTGTTCGGAGGCCCACCGTGACCGGTTCCGTCCATCACGCTGAGAGGCGGTTTTGAGCGCACTGACGCCGCCGGTGGCGACCGAACTCCGTGAAGCCGGTCCGGCCCGGCATGCCCCCGAGGCTTACTGGCGCTCGCTCCAGCTGTTCAACGGTTACCGGCTCGCGGCCGCGCTGCTGCTGCTGCTGGCCGCGGCATTCTGGGGGAGCACGCTCCAGTTCGGCTCGCGGGACATGCGCCTGTTCCTGCTCGCTGCCGCCGGGTATGCCGCCTTCGCCCTGGCGATGTTCGCGGTCATCCGCACCCGCGAACATTTCACCTGGCAACTCGCGCTCCAGGTCGGCGGAGACATCGTTTTCGTGGTGCTGTTGATGTATGCCAGCGGCGGCCTCTCCAGCGGTCTCGGCCTGCTGCTGCTGACTTCGCTGGCTGCCGCCGGGCTGGTCACCCGCGGCCAGCTGACGCTTTTTTTCGCCGCCATCGCGACCATCGCGGTGCTGCTTGAGCACACCTACGAGGTGCTGCGTTTTTCCGAAAGCGGCGCGCAGTATGCGCAGGCCGGACTGCTGTCGATCGCCTACTTCGCGATCGCCTGGCTTGCGCATGCCCTCGCGACGCGTTCGCTGGCGAGCGAGCGGCTGGCGGCCCAGCGCGAGATCGACCTTGCCAACATGGCGCAGGTCAACCAGCTGGTGATCCAGGACATGGAGCACGGCGTGATCGTGGTTGACGGCGCCGGCATCGTGCGCCAGGTCAACACCGCCGCCGAACGCATGATCGGCGGCATGCGCGGCGGCGGCGTGGTGGCGCTGCGCGACCGCGCGCCGGCGCTGTACGAACGGGTCGAATCCTGGCTGCGCGACCAGCAGGGGCACGAATCACCCGACGCGTTCGAGATCGGCGCCAATCTGCGTGCGCGCCTGGTGCCGGTGGCGCCGCGCCGTGGCGCCGGTGCCGTGATATTCCTCGAGGACCTGGCGCGGATCAGGGCGGAGGCGCGCCAGCTGAAACTGGCGGCGCTGGGGCGCCTCACCGCCAACATTGCCCACGAGATCCGCAATCCCCTGGGAGCCATCAGCCATGCCGCGGAGCTGCTGCAGGAGGAGTCCGGGGTGTCGGCCGGCGCGCAGCGCCTGATGACCATCATCCATGACAACACGCGGCGCCTCGACCGCATGATCAACGATGTGCAGACCCTCAACCGCGGAGAACGCGCGAAGCGCGAGCGTTTCCACCTCGGAACCTACCTGCGCGGATTTGTCGACCAGTTCAATGCCACGGAAAAACTCCCCGCGGATCTCATCGAGCTGCACCTGGCGGACGACGTGAACGTGATGTTCGACCGTGACCATCTCAACCAGGTGTTGTGGAACCTGTGCCGGAACGCCGTGCGCCACTCGCGCCGCGCTCCGGGAAGCATCCGTCTCGAGGTGGCGCGGGCCGGCCGCGGCAATGCAGTAAAATTGGATGTCGTCGACGATGGCCCGGGTGTGCCGCCGGAGTCGCGCAACAAGCTGTTCGAGCCGTTTTTCACGACATCGCCCGGGGGCACCGGACTGGGCATCTACCTGGCGCGGGAAATCTGCGAAGCCAACGGGGCCGCGCTGGAATATGTCGATTCGACGGGCGGCGCGCGGTTCTCGGTAACCTGCGCCGCCGGGTAAACAGGAGAAACCATTGGCCACTGGGCAGGTGCTGGTCGTCGATGACGAGGCGGACATCCGGGAACTGCTCGGGATGACGCTGATCCGCATGGGCCTGGAGCCGCAGTGCGCAGGCAGCGTGTCCGAGGCCCTGTCGCTGCTCGGGAGCAAGGCCTTCGAACTGTGCCTCACCGACATGCGCCTGCCCGACGGCGACGGACTGTCCATCGTCGAGCACATCACGCGCAACCACCCCAGCCTGCCGGTCGCCGTGATCACCGCGCATGGCAGTGCGGAGAATGCGGTCGCCGCGCTGAAGGCCGGCGCTTTTGATTACCTTGGCAAGCCGGTGTCCCTGGACCAGCTGCGCGCCCTGGTGCGGTCGGCGCTGAAGCTGCCGCGTCCCGGTGCGGAGCACCGTGACGGCGAGGCGGGCGTGCCTGCGGTGGCAGGCATGCCGCATCTGATCGGCGAATCGCCGCTGATGGCACAGGCGCGGCAGCTGATCGACAAGCTGGCACGCAGCCAGGCGCCGGTACAGATCAGTGGCGAGTCGGGCAGCGGCAAGGAACTCGCGGCGCGCCTGATACACCTGAACGGCGCGCGCCGCGAAGGCCCCTTCCTGGCCGTCAACTGCGGCGCCATTCCCGAGAACCTGATGGAGTCGGAGTTCTTCGGCCATCGCAAGGGGGCATTCACCGGCGCGCTCGCCGACCACGACGGATTTTTCCAGGCCGCCAGCGGCGGCACGCTGTTTCTCGACGAGGTCGGCGACCTGCCCCTGTCGATGCAGGTCAAGCTGCTGCGCGCGATCCAGGAGAAGCGCGTGCGCAAGCTGGGATCGACCGGCGAGGATCCGGTCGACGTGCGCATCATCAGCGCCACGCACCGCCACCTGGCCGACGAGGTGAAAAGCGGCGCATTCCGCCAGGATCTCTACTACCGCCTGAACGTGATCGAACTGCGCATGCCGGCCCTGCGCGAACTGCGCGAGGACATTCCGCGGCTGGCCGCGGCGATACTCGGGCGCCACGCCGGCGGCGGCCGCGCGCTGCGGCTCTCGGCGCAGGCCGAGGCGGCCCTGCAGGACTATCACTTTCCCGGCAATGTCCGCGAACTCGAAAACATCCTCGAGCGCGCGGTGGCGCTGACCAGCGGCGACGAAATCCAGGTTGAAGACCTGCAGCTGACGCATGAGCGCGCCGCCGTGCCCGAGGCCGATATTGAAGGCCTGCCGCTGCCGGAACGCCTGGAGGCGATCGAGCGCAGGGCGATACTGGATGCCCTCGAGCGCGCGCGCTACAACCAGACCGCGGCCGCCAAGCTGCTGGGCATATCCTTCCGCGCCCTGCGTTACCGCATCCAGCGCCTGGGAATCCGGCAGGAACTGGATGCCAAACCCTGATCCGGCGGTCGCATGAACATCGACGCCGAAGGGCTGGCCGAGGGGGCCGATTACATCCCGTCCCCGAACTGTGACGAGCGGCCTGCCGGTGCGGCCGTGGAGTTGCTGGTCATCCACAACATCAGTCTGCCGCCCGGCGTTTTTGGCGGTGACGCGGTGATCGACCTGTTCCTGAACCGCCTCGATCCGCGGGCGCATCCTTATTACGAAACCATCGCCACCCTCCGTGTATCCGCGCATTTTTTCATCCGCCGCGACGGCGCGCTGCTGCAGTTCGTGCCTTGCGGCATGCGGGCATGGCATGCCGGGCAGTCATCGTGGCGGGGCCGCGAACGCTGCAACGACTTCTCGGTCGGCATCGAACTGGAAGGCACCGATGATGTGGCCTACAGCGATGCCCAGTATGACCGTCTCGCCGTGCTGGTCCGGGCCTTGCGCGCGCGTTATCCCATCGTTGCCAGTGCCGGGCATTGCGACATTGCGCCGGGGCGCAAGACGGATCCGGGGCCGGTATTTGACTGGCGCCGTTATTTCCGGACAACCGCGAAAAACATAATTTAAAAACAACCACTTGTGTTGTTTTTCCGGGCGAGCCCCGGTTTGCGCCGGTTTTGTCCGCAGCCGGCAGGATCCCCCAACGTCAAAACACGCTGCAGCCGCCCGGCCGGCTGTCGGTCCTGCACATTTTTTGTGCAAATAATCCGATGCTTATGGACGTCTTCTGCTGTTTTTCAGGAACTTATAAAAAAAGCGTCAAAACCTATTGCGGATTAAAAAACCGGCCACTAGAATTGGGCGAAATTCATGCGCAAACCACAACATATTGTGGTTGGCGGGCCGGGAGCTCATGTGCTGCCGGGGGTTATAAAACCTAAAAAAATCAAGGAGTAAGACCATGCAAGTCGCCGCAGAATCCACCCAATCCCGCACTGTTCCGCAAGCCGAGCCTGCAGAGGAGATGCAGCGCGAGGCGGTTTACGCGCAATACCGGATCATTCGCCGCAACGGCGCCGTGGTGGGTTTCGAGCCGGCGAAAATCGCCATCGCGATGACCAAGGCCTTCATCGCGGTCAACGGCGGCCAGGGGGCCGCGTCGGCGCGTGTGCGCGAGCAGGTGGCTGCGCTGACCGAGAACGTTGTCAACGCGCTGATGCGGCGCCAGCCCTCGGGCGGCACTTTCCACATCGAAGACATCCAGGACCAGGTGGAACTCGCGCTGATGCGCATGGGCGAGCACCATGTGGCCCGCGCCTACGTGCTCTACCGCGAAGACCGCGCCCGCGAGCGGGCGCGCCAGCGCGAGGCGCAGCCGGCGGTGGCCGCCCAGCGCGAGAACGTCGTCAATGTCACCGATGGCGGCGTTACGCGTCCGCTCGACGTGGCGCGCATCACGGCGCTGGTCGAAAGCGCCTGCGCCGGGCTCGGCCGCGACGTCAGCGCGCAGCCGATCCTCGAGGCAATGCAGCGCGACCTCTACGACGGTGTGCCCATCGAGGAGGTCCGCAAGTCGCTGATCCTCGCCGCGCGCGGCCTGATCGAACAGGATCCCGGCTACAGCTATGTCACCGCACGCCTGCTGATGCACACGATGCGCCTCGAGACGCTGGGCGAGGAAGTGACGCATGAAGAGATGGCCGCGCGTTACGCCGCCTACCTGCCGGAGTTCATCGAGAAGGGCATCAAGGCCGAACTGCTGGATGAGCGCCTGGGTCACTACGACATGAAGGCGCTGGGCGCCGCGCTCGATCACCAGCGCGACCTCAAGTTCGCCTATCTCGGCCTGCAGATCCTCTATGACCGTTATTTCCTCCACATCGAAGGCCGGCGCATCGAGCTGCCGCAGGTGTTTTTCATGCGCGTGGCGATGGGCCTTGCGCTGAACGAGCCCGAAGGCCAGCGCGAGGCGCGCGCGATCGAGTTCTACAACGTGCTGTCGAGCTTCGACCTGATGAGCTCGACCCCGACGCTGTTCAATTCCGGCACCCGCCGCTCGCAGCTTGCCAGCTGCTACCTGACCACGGTGTCCGATGACCTCGACGGCATCTACGAGGCGATCAAGGAAAACGCGATGCTGCAGAAGTACGCCGGCGGCATCGGCAACGACTGGACGCCGGTGCGCGCGCTGGGCGCCTACATCAAGGGCACCAACGGCAAGTCGCAGGGCGTGGTGCCCTTCCTGAAGGTCGTCAACGACACCGCGGTCGCCGTCAACCAGGGCGGCAAGCGCAAGGGCGCGGTATGTTCCTACCTGGAGACCTGGCACCTCGACATCGAGGAATTCCTCGAACTGCGCAAGAACACCGGTGACGACCGCCGCCGCACCCACGACATGAACACCTCGAACTGGATTCCGGACCTGTTCATGAAGCGCGTGATGGAGGGCGGCGACTGGACGCTGTTCTCGCCGTCCGACGTGCCGGACCTGCACGAGAAATTCGGCAAGGCTTTCGAGAAGGCCTATGTCGAATACGAGGCCATGTGCGCCCGCGGCGAGATGAAGCTCTTCAAGAAGGTTCCGGCCAACCAGCTGTGGCGCAAGATGCTGACCATGCTGTTCGAGACCGGGCACCCCTGGATCACCTTCAAGGATCCCTGCAACCTGCGCTCGCCGCAGCAGCACGTCGGCGTCGTCCACAGCTCCAACCTGTGCACCGAGATCACGCTGAACACCGGCCCCGACGAAATCGCGGTCTGCAACCTGGCGTCGGTCAACCTGCCTGCGCACCTCGATTTGTCGACTGGCCTGCTCGACATGGAGAAGCTGAAGCGCACGGTCGCCACCGGCATGCGCATGCTCGACAACGTGATCGACCTCAATTTCTACAACGTCAACAAGGCGCGCAATTCGAACTTCAAGCACCGTCCGGTGGGCCTCGGCATCATGGGTTTCCAGGACTGCCTGCACATGCTGCGCATCCCGTACGGCTCGCCGGCTGCCGTCGAATTCGCCGACCGCTCGATGGAGCAGGTGGCCTATACCGCCTACTCGGCGTCGTCCGACCTCGCCGAAGAGCGCGGGCCGTACTCGACCTTCAAGGGCTCGCTGTGGGACCGCGGCATCCTGCCGCTGGATTCGCTGAAATTGCTGGCCGAGGAGCGCGGCGGCTACGTCGAGTGCGACATGTCGACGAAGCTCGACTGGGATGCCCTGCGCAGCCGCATCCAGCGCGTCGGCATCCGCAATTCGAACTGCATCGCCATCGCGCCGACGGCGACCATCGCCAACATCACCGGCCTGTCGCAGTGCATCGAGCCGACCTACCAGAACCTCTACGTCAAATCCAACCTGTCGGGCGAGTTCACGGTCGTCAACGAGTTCCTGGTGCGCGATCTGAAGAAGCTCAACCTCTGGGACGAGGTGATGATTGCCGACCTCAAGTACTTCGACGGCTCTCTGGAGAAAATTGACCGCGTGCCGCCGGATGTGCGCAGCCTCTACGCCACCGCCTTCGAAATCGACGCGAGCTGGCTGGTTGAATGCGCGGCGCGCCGGCAGAAGTGGATCGACCAGTCGCAGTCGCTGAACATCTACATGGCCGGCGCGTCAGGCAAGAAGCTCGACGATACCTACAAGCTGGCCTGGTTGCGCGGCCTGAAGACCACCTATTACCTGCGCACGCTGGGCGCGACCTCGGCCGAGAAGTCGACCGTGCGCGCGGGCCAGCTCAATGCGGTGCCGGCGAACGGAGGGCTGTCCGAGGAGCAGCCCAAGGTGTGCTCGATACTCGATCCGGAGTGCGAGGCCTGCCAGTAGGCGGGCGGGGAACAGGTCAGGCGGGGCACGAATCAGGGACGAAAACGGAAACACGAAGTTGTAGGTTGCTTTGCGGGCAGCGCGGCGGGTTCACCCCCAACAATAACCAAGAACCGCCGCAGCCCTGGAAGGTGTCCACCGACAACGCCAATAAAGGAGACTGAAGATGCTGCAATTTGAAGAAACCCCGGCCGGCACTGCTGGCATCCTGCGGCAGCCTGCGGACGCCGGCCTGCCGCCGGCGCAGGCCCCCGCGGATGGCGCGGAACTGCGCCGGGTAAACGTTGCCGACAAGCGGATCATCAACGGCCAGACTGACGTCAACCAGCTGGTGCCGTTCAAGTACAAATGGGCCTGGGACAAATACCTGTCGGCCTGCGCGAACCACTGGATGCCGCAGGAAATCCAGATGAGCCGCGACATCGAGCTGTGGAAAAACCCCAACGGCCTGACCGAGGACGAGCGCCGCATCGTCAAGCGCAACCTCGGATTCTTCGTGACCGCCGACTCGCTGGCGGCGAACAACATCGTGCTCGGCACCTACCGCCATATCACGGCGCCGGAATGCCGCCAGTACCTGCTGCGCCAGGCCTTCGAGGAGGCGATCCACACCCACGCCTACCAGTACATCGTTGAAAGCCTCGGCCTCAACGAAGGCGAGATCTTCAATGCCTACCACGAGGTGCCGTCGATCCGCGCCAAGGACGAGTTCCTGATCCCGTTCATCGACGTGCTGACCAATCCCTCGTTCAAGACCGGCACGCCCGAGAACGACCAGAAGCTGCTGAAAAGCCTGATCGTCTTTGCCTGCCTGATGGAAGGCCTGTTCTTCTACGTCGGTTTCGCGCAGATCCTCGCGCTGGGCCGCCAGAACAAGATGACCGGCGCCGCCGAGCAGTACCAGTACATCCTGCGCGACGAGTCGATGCACTGCAATTTCGGCATTGACCTGGTCAACACCATCAAGATGGAGAACCCGCACCTGTGGACCGGCAGCTTCCGCGAGGAGCTGAAGGAGCTGTTCTACAAGGGCGTCGAGCTTGAATACAAGTATGCCGAGGACACCATGCCGCGCGGCGTGCTCGGTCTCAACGCCGCGATGTTTAAGGAATACCTGCGCTTCATCGCCAACCGCCGTGCCCAGCAGATCGGCCTTGACCCGCTGTTCGAGGGCGCAACCAATCCCTTCCCGTGGATGGCGGAAATGATCGACCTGAAGAAGGAGCGCAACTTCTTCGAAACCCGCGTCATCGAGTACCAGACCGGCGGTGCGCTGTCTTGGGATTGAGCGGAGGCGGCATGCAGACCTGCGGAGGCAGACACGGACCATGCTAGTAAAAACGCGGATTCCGCTGCGAAACGGAATCCTGTGCTGATGCAGCACCCGGCCGGCGGCGCCCTGTCCTGCGGATTATCCCGCAGGGCGGCGCCGCCGGTTTCTTTTGCGGTTCCGTTGTTCAACCCGATGAAGAGGTGAATCCTTGGCACTCAGTCTGAAGTTCCGGCGTTACCGCAGCCGCAGGCTCAACCTGCACACGGTCACCGAGCTGCGCGCAGAGGACAACTGCACGCTGTGGCTGCGTTTCGATGACGGCCTCGAGGGGCATGTCTATCTCGGCGACCTGGTCGGGGGGACGGCGCTGGAAGTGCTCTCCGATGCGGCGCTGTTCCGCCGCGTGGCCTTCGACCCGGTGTCGAACGTGCTGACCTGGAGCGGCGGCATCCGCGTCGATCCCGATCTTCTTTACCGCGATCTGGCGAACAAGGCGGGGGCGGCGTTGCACTAGCGGTTTTTTGGGTGGAGGGGGGCGCGCCGCTGGCGGCGCGCCGACAGGCGCGAAACTCCGCACGGAGCCGCGCGTAGTGGGCAGACATGACGGAGGTTCCTATGGCGAAAGCGAAGAAGAAGGCGGCAAAGAAAAAAACGGCAAAAAAAGCGGCGAAGAAAAAAGTGCTGAAGAAGAAGGTCCTGCGCAAGGCTGCGGCGAAGAAGGGTGCCAGCCGCAAGGCCGCGCCTGCGAAGAAGGGGAAAAGCGCCGCGGCAGGCAAAAAAAAGCCGGCTCGAAAGCCGGCGAAGAAAAAAGCAGTCAAGAAAAAGCCTGCAGTCCGTAAACCCGTGGCGGCCTCGAAACCGGCGACCCGGATGACTCCGGAGCCGGCGCCGATGGCGCCCCGTCCGATTGCGATCCCAGGCGCGTGGCCCTTCCCGATGGGAAGCAAGCCCTGATACTGGCACCTTGCGGCGGAACCGGTCTCGGGAGTAGTCCGGTGCCCGTCGCGGAAGGTGGTTCGCAAGCGCAGACAGCAGGGCGCTAAAGATACCCAATCCGCCCCGCCGGGGCAAGGCGCGGCGGCGCCCTTGCGCCCTGATCGACCTTAAAATATCGTTTAAAATCAATAGGTTATAGTATCAAAAAAAATTCTCGGCAACGCTCCGGAGCCTGTCGCAGGTCGGCCGCAAAAGCCTTACACTGAGCACGGGAATAGCTGAATCCGGAGGGGCAACGATGCGGAGTTTCCATCGATGTTTTGCTGTCGTGCTGCTGCTTGCAGCGGCTGTTGCGCATGCGGCAGCGCCGGCCGTGCAACTGCGCACGGTCAAGGGCACATTCAACGATGTGCGTGAGCGGGTGGTGATGGCGCTGGAAAACCGCGGGCTGGTCATCAACTACAACGCAAAGATCGGCGACATGCTGGAGCGCACCGGCCGCGACCTCGGACGCGAGCGCCGCATCTACGGCAATGCCGAGGTCATCGAGTTCTGCAGCGCGCGCCTGTCGCGCGACACGATGGAGGCCGATCCGCACAACATCGCGTACTGCCCCTATGCGATTGCGGTGTACACGCTGCCGAAGTCGCCGGGCGTGGTCTACCTGGGTTACCGCGTGCCTGATGCCGCAAGCAGTGAAGCCTCGCGGCGCTCACTGCGGGCGGTCGAAAAACTGCTGTCCGACGTGGTGGCCGAGGCTGCGCAGTAGGCGGGTCAGACCTCACCAGCCCCCGTCACATGGGCGTAATCCACGCCCAGTGACTCGAAGTGCGCCCTGCCGCACTGGATCTTCATCCACTCCGATCCGCGCAGTTCGAGTTCCTCTTTCGTGCCCTTGGTTTCCCGGACCAGGTACACCTTGGCGTCGTCCTTCTTGACGATGGCCCAGTCCGGGTTGTAATTACCCACCGGAGTTTCGACCTGGAACCACGGCGGCAGCTTGATGAACAGCTTGATGTCATCGCGCGCGCTCATGGCCTCGGCGAAGCTTTTTTCCACATCGGAGTCGTACGGAACCACGTCGTAGATCGAATGGTCGACCTCGATCATGCTGGTCAAGTAGCCGCTGATTTCGTGCTGCTCGAACAGCATCATTTCGTATTCGCGGCCGGCGATGCGCTCGTACTTGATGCCGGCGACCATCAGTTCACGCAGTTCGTGCTCGATGGCGGCGAGCGCCTGGTCAAGAAATTGCTGCGGGTTATTTTTCACTTCGCCGAGACGGCCGGAGCGGATCAGGATCGCGGCCAGCGTGCCGCGGGTCAGCTCTGTTTTCTCCTGCAGGTAACCCAGCAGATCCGGGATGGGCCAGATCCGGTAATCGGTCGTAGCCTGCGTGGCCCGCTGCAGGGTTGCCCGCACCCCGTCCCCGGTGATTTTCACCCCGGCTTTCCGGACCTGGATGGCTGAAGGCCGGATTGCGTCCATGCCGGCGAGCTTGCGGGCGGCGGCGTCGATCAGGGTTTCACTTTTGTAATCAACGGCATAGCGCGTGCGATGCTTGATGCGCTCCCACAGGGCCTGAAAATCCGGGTTGAGCTTCCAGCCCGGCCGCAGCTTTGCCGTGCGCTGCTTCCGCTTGTCGGCGATACGTCCTTCGAACTTCACGCCGCATTCTTCCTCGATCTCGGTCTGCAACTGTCGCGCGAAATCGTCATAACTCTCGTTGGCGATGACCGTCAGGCGGTTGATCGCCGGATCGAAGCAGCGCTCGCCCGAGTCCAGCACCGGCAGCCGCAGCCCGCGGCCGATTTCCTGGCGCTTTTTGATTTCGGACTTCGTCTCGTTGAGCGTGCAGATCTGGAACACATTGGGGTTGTCCCAGCCCTCGCGCAGCGCCGAATGGCTGAAAATGAAACGGAGCGGCTCCTCCGGCGACAGCAGACGCTCCTTGTCGCGCATGATCAGTTCGTAGGCCTCGTCGTCGGCAGCGCTGTCGCCGCGGGTGTCCTTCGGCACGCCCTTGGCCTGCGCGAAATAGCTGTTGTGCACCCGTTCCACCGGCAGTGGTTCCAGTTCCGGGTATTTTGCGGCCAGTTCGTTGTAAGCCTCGATGAACCACAACCGGATTTTTCCGTCGGCCGCGGCATAGTTCGCCACGCGATCGATGAAGAACAGCGACAGCACCTTCAGCCGCTGCCCCGCCGGCAGCAGGCGGCGGATGCGTTTTTCCTTCTCGAAATGCTCGCGAACGGTCTCGCGGATCTGCACCCGCATCACCTCGTCGCTGCGCCCGCCGTGGGTCTGTCCCGCGGCCAGCGCGAGGCCGTTGGCGAAGCGGATGCACTGCTCGCCGGCGTCGATCTCGTCAATGACGTAGCCCTTGTACCCCGCACGTCCGCCGGAGAGTGCCTGCAGGTCGGCGCCGGCGGTGCTGACCGAGAATGTCCTGCGCTGCGGTCCGCCCCTGCCGCTGACGTCGATCGCGAGTTTCGCGGTGATCTTCCTCGCCGTGGCCTTGATCGACTCGACGCGGATGTAGGGCTGGTTGAAGTCCGGATCGTCGAGCACAGAATCGACCTCGATGCGCTTGACCAGCTTCAGGTCGTAGGCCTTCACCGGGTCGAGCCGGTAGAGCAGGTTGTAGGGATTGCGGTGCGTGGCCGAGTAGCGCAGCGTGCACAGCGGGTTGAGGCCGGCGATGGCCTCCTGTGCCGGTGCGCTTTCCATGTTCTGCGGCTCGTCCATGATGACGATCGGGCAGGCGGCCTGGATGAACTCGACCGGCCTGCGTCCCGACATGCGGTCGTTGTCGCGGTGGATCACGTTGTTCGACGGCTTGTTGAAGGCGTCGATGTTGATCACCAGCACCTGCAGCGTGGTCGCCGCGGCGAACTGGCGCAGCTTCGACACCTGTTTCGAACCGTAGGCCCAGGCATCGACCGGCACGTTGCCGTAGAGCGCGGCGAAGTGCTCCTGCGTCAGCCGCAGGCTGGCCAGCACGCCCTCGCGGACCGCCACGCTCGGCACGACGATGATGAACTTGCCGAAGCCGTGGCGCCGGTGCAGCTCGTGCATCGTGCGCAGGTAGACATAGGTCTTGCCGGTACCGGTTTCCATCTCCACCGAGAAATGGCGGCCGGCGAGCGCCGTGCTTTCGGCGATGCCGTTGCGCTGCTGTACCCGGCGCAGATTGGCGAGCAGGGCGTTGTCGTCCAGCAGCAGCCGGTTGCCGCGGCCCAGTTCGCTGAACAGGCTACCGCTGTACTCGGTGGCATGAAGGCTGAACTCGAAGGCACCCGCGGCCAGCGGCTGGCCCTCGAACAGGTCCAGCACCGCCGCCATCGCGTCGAGCTGGTAGGCCTGGCCACCGTCGAAGCGGATTTTCATGCTGGCGGGCGAGAGCTCAGACCGTGTGGAAGGCGACGCCGTGGCTGCGCGCCTCAAGCACGATGCTGGTCTTCAGCGCGTCGTCGCCGGCAAAGGCGGCATCAAGGCACAGCATCTGCTGCGGCTTGAGCGCGATCATCGCTCGCAGAGATTCGCGAGTGGCTTTTTTATCCAGTGAAATCAGAAGCTTGCCGCCATCCACCGACCAGGCGCTGCCGCTGGCGATCTTGGCCGCGGCTACCGTGGACGACAGCGGTAGCCCGCTTTTCAGGATCAGCTCCCACAGCACGTCCTGCTCGCCGCGCGCGACGCCGGCGTTGTCGGCATGGAGTTGCAGCTGTTCGGCGAGCTTCGCTGCGTCGTCGGGCGCCTGATCCGCGTTCCAGATGCGGAAGTTGCTAGAGGACAGCCTGAAGGCGCGGAAGCCGCATGTGGATTTCTTGCTGCCGTCTTCCTGGTCGAGTTTGGCGATCACCCGACGGACGCGCTCGCGGGTGATGTGGGCGATGGTCGGATATTCGGAAAGGTCTGTTTTTTCAGGTAACTGGGACAAAATAAAACTGCAATTTGTATCGTTGTCTTTGTTGTAATCGATTGCGGCTTGGCCTGTTGTGCCAGAGCCCGCAAAGAAATCAAGAACGATGTCGTTGCTATCACAGCAATGCTCCATCATTCTTTTTATAAGAAGCGAGGGTTTCGGTGTATCGAAAACCTTTGTCTCGAAAAGACTCTTGATTTCGGCATTCGCCTGATCAGTATGCCCTGCATATTGGTGCGGCCAGAAGTTGATGGGCGTCATTCCCTCCCTTACTTCTGAAAGAAATGTTTTTATATCCGGAACTTTTCTATCTTTGTCTTTCCCCCACCAAAGACGATTTTCCTCAAGAAGCCTTTCAAAAACCGACTTTTCGTACCGCCACGCTTTCTTCGAGGGATTCTCGACGTGGCCAGTGAACGGGTTGGTTATTGGATAACAGAGATTGGGACGTCGCTCCGGGGCAACTTGATTGAGAAATGGAGTGGCTTTCCAAGGGCCGCGTGGATCATTGTCTGGATTGGTGAAGCGTGCATTGGCCTCATCGTCACGGGCAAGCAACTTAACTTTGAAGGCATCACTGCGCTGGTACACGCATATGTGATCGATGACGGACGTAAAATTGTCCGTATTGTTGCTTCTCGTATATCGCTTTTGCCACTCTATTTGCGTGACAAAATTTTCTTCCCCGAACACCTCGTTCATCAGCATCCGCAGGTTGTGCACCTCGTTGTCGTCGATGCTGACGAAAATCACCCCGTCCTCGCGCAGCAGGTTGCGCGCGAGGAACAGCCGCGGATACATCATGCTCAGCCAGTCGGAGTGGTAGCGGCCGCTGCTGTCGCGGTTGGTGCTCTGCGCGGCGCCTTCCGCATCGACCTGACCTGAAAAGCGCAGGTAGTCGTCCAGCGACTGGCGGTAATTGTCGCGGTAGATGAAGTCGTTGCCGGTGTTGTACGGCGGATCGATGTAGATCATCTTGACCCGGCCGTGGTAGGGCTTCTGCAGCAGCTTCAGCACCTCGAGGTTGTCACCCTCGATGATCAGGTTCTCCGTGGCGTCCCAGTTGACGCTGTCTTCGGGCATCGGCAGCAGAGTGCCGACCGAAGGGGTGCGCACATTCTGGAAGGCCTCAGCCTTGCCCGCCCAGCCGAGGCCATAACGCTCGGGGCCGAAATCGACCTGATCGCCCAGTGCTGCGCGCAGCCGCTCGAAATCGACCTTGCCTTCGCTGAACACCTGCGGCGCCGCTGCGCGCAACTGTTCCACCAGATCCGCGACGGGATCCGGTGACGCGAGCGGCAAGCGGGTGTCCTCCGGCATGTTCTTGCTGTTGTGGTGTCGTGCGCGGACGGACGTGCCGTCGCGGATGCAGGCGCCCCGCGGGCGCCGAAGCGGCCATGTTACTTTTGGTTATCATTAATCGCAACTGATAGTAACTTTGCGGAATGCTACGGTTGCCGCCATGGCAAACAGCGATGGCCGCGAGGCATTCAGCAGACGCTTGCGCGAAGCCCTGCAAAAGGGCGGGGTGGGGGCGGATAGCCCGACGCAACTGGCCCGCGACTTCAACGATCACTACCGAGGCAAGCGGGTGACGCAGCAGGCCGTGCGCAAGTGGCTCAACGGCGAAGCGATTCCTTCCCACGACAAGATCCTTGCCCTGGCCGGCTGGCTGGAGGTGGGCGCGGAGTGGCTGGAATATGGGAAAAGCGGCGCTTCGGAGCCGGCTGTGCACCAGACGACGCCGGCCTACCGCGATGTACTGTCAGATGACGAACTGCTGAAGCGTTACCGCCGGCTGAGCCTGCGCCAGCAGCGCGCGGTCGGGGACATCATTTCAGGACTGGCCGGCAAGGACCGCCGGCGTTAATCCCCGCAACTCCCGGGGTTGCAGCGCGGATGAAGTGTGGCGTAATCCGGGGGATTTTGCGTGTTCCGCAGGTGATGAAAGTCCTGCCGCTGCGCGGCCCCGGATTCCGGCCTTTGGCCTGCATCCGGGCTACGAATCTAGCGGATGCCGCCGGCCCGGATTCCGGCGCAGGCGGCAATCGCCGCATCCACTTCGGCGTCGCCGATGTGGCGGTGGGTCACGAAGCGCAGCGAGCGCGGATCGGCCGGGCTGACCGTGATGCCGTGCGCCCTGAAATCCTCGGCCCACTGCGCGGCGCTGCGGCCGGTGTGGCCGACATTCACCCGCACGATGTTGGTCTCGACGCCGTCCGGATCAGTGAGCGACGCGTCGATCTCGTGGAATCCCGCGGCCAGTTTTTTCGCCATCGCATGATCATCCTTCAGCCGGTCGATCATGGTTTCCAGCGCGACGACGCCGGCGGCGGCGATCGAGCCGGCCTGGCGCATGTTGCCGCCGACCATGCGCCGGAACGCGCGCGCTCGCTCGATGAAATCCCGGCTGCCGCAGAGCACCGAGCCGACCGGCGCCGACAGTCCCTTCGACACGCAGAAACACACCGAATCCGTGTGCCGCGCGATGTCCGCGGCCGACACGCCCAGCGCCGCCGCCGCATTGAACAGCCGTGCGCCGTCGGTATGCACGGGGATGCCGCGTTCCCGCGCCAGCGCATGCACGCGCTGCATGTGCGCGAGCGGCAGCACGGCGCCGCCGGCGCCGTTGTGCGTGGTCTCCATGCAGATCAGCGCGGTGCCGAAGTTGTTGCGGGTCATCGGTCGCACCGCTTCGCGCAGCAGGTCCTCGTCCATCGCGCCGCGCGTGCCGGGGATGGCCTTGTAGTACACGCCGGCCACCGCCGACAGGCCGCCCAGTTCGGTGTTGAGCATGTGTGCGCCGCGTTCGAGCAGCACTTCACCGGCGCGCGAGGTGTGCGCGAGCACCGCCACCAGGTTGGTCATCGTGCCGCTGGGCATGTAGAGGCCGGCTGCCTTGCCGGTGCGTTCGGCGGCGAGCGCCTCGAGGCGCATCACGGTCGGGTCGCCGTCGCGGGAGTCGTCGCCCTGGGTGGCCTGCTGCATGGCGGCGAGCATGGCCGCGGTGGGCTGGGTGACGGTATCGGTGCGCAGATCGATCATGATGGTCGTGTGACGGGTGATTGCCGGATGCGAATCATCGCATTTCCCGGAGGCTCAGTAACATTCTTCCTGTCCCTCCGGCTGCCGCGGGCGCGCGACAAAACCGAAACGCGAGGGCACTTCCGCGGCGCGGACCGGATTCACCGGGATGCCCGCCGCGCCGGTATCCAGCAGCAGTCCGGCGCTGTTGCCTGCCTGAAGCGCATCCAGCGTTGCATCCAGCGCGGCCTCGCCGGCCAGCCCGCCTGCAGAGAAACGCGGCAGCAGCCGGTCGAGGTCGGCGTCATGCACGAGGCCGATGCCGAGATCGGTGTCGAGCAACAACTGGCCGGCCTCGTCGATGTACGCACCCCGGATCGCCGCCACCGGCGTTCCGCTGTGCGCGGTCCAGGCCGGTGCCGCATCCGCGGTTGCATTCATGCGGAAAACAAAAGGCGTGTAATCGAGCGCGACATAGACCCGCTGCGGGCCGTTCTGCAGGAACCAGCGCCCCTGTTCGTCATGGCCGTAATTGCGGCCGAAAAATTCGACGATGCCGGGATTACTGACGCGCTCGCCCTTCAGCAGCCAGTGGCCGCGGCGGTCCAGCGACAGCCAGCCATAGACCGCCGGCACATTGGGCCACTTGGCCATGCCGCGGAGTACCAGTTCATCCATTCCGGGGAGCGTCCGTTGTGCCGGCGGTCCGACGCTGCTGCCCGCAAACGGGCCTGCGGCTAACGAGTCCGCAGCGTGCCGGCACATTGGGCCACTTGGCCATGCCGCGAAGCACCAGTTCATCCATCGCCCCAATCTATCACAGCGCCGTTTAACCCCGAATGCCGGGTCGCCGCGTTAGCAGGAGGGTCGCGACACTGCCGCAGCCTTTCCCGAAGGAGGTCCAGATGAAACGCATCCTGCTGTTTGCCGCCGTGCTTGGCGGCCTGCTGTCACTGCCGGCCGCAGCCGCCGGCCGCCTTGCCGCGGTCGAGATTTACGATCGCGCGCAGAACCGCACGCTGCCCGTGTACCTGCACCAGGGCCGCCATTACGTCGCCGGCAACCCGGGCAACGAGTATGAAATCCGCCTGCGCAACCGCCAGCCCGGTGACCTGCTGGCGGTGGTTTCGGTGGACGGCGTCGATGTCATCACCGGTGACACGGCGGACTGGCAGCAGAGCGGTTATGTGCTGGGATCGCGGCAATCCTTCGGCATCCGCGGCTGGCGCAAGAGCCTCGATCGCGTGGCGGCGTTTTATTTCACCGCGCTGCCCGATTCCTATGCCGCGCGCACCGGCCGTTCCGACAATGTCGGTGTCATCGGTGTCGCGCTGTTCCGCAGGAAAGCGGAGCCGGTCATGCTGCAGCAGCCGTCACGGCTGTCGCGTGATGCCGAAGCCGCGGCCGCCCCGGCACCTGCCGAACGCAGCACCGCAGGGCCCGCCGCGGAAGATGCCGGCAGCGCCGCAGGCATGCGTGCCGAGGCGGCGCGGAAGTCGGCACGGCTCGGCACCGGTCACGGCCGCAGCGAAACCTCGATGGTGACCTACACCGAATTCGAACGTGCGAGCACCACACCGGCGGAGCTGATCACCATTTATTACGACAGCCACCGCAACCTGGTCGCGCAGGGCGTGATCCGTACGCCGGTCGCCGTGCGCCCCGATCCCTGGCCCGCGCTGCCCGGACGTTTCGCGCCGGATCCGCACTGAACGGAGATGGTCGCTGCGGTTGCGGCGGGTTGCCGGCCGGCGGAGGCTTCTGCATACTGGCACCCCGTGATGCCCACGGATGCCGACGCCACGGATGAAGCGCTGATGCTCGGTTATCGCGACGGCGATGCGGCGGCCTTCGACGTGCTCTACGGCCGCCACAAGGGCGGCGTCTACCGCTACCTGCTGCGCCAGTGCCGCAACGCGGCGCTGGCCGACGAACTGTTCCAGGATGTCTGGATGAACCTGATCCGCGCCCGCGCCGGCTACACGGTGCAGGCGAAATTCACGACCTGGCTCTACCGCATCGCCCACAACCGGCTGATCGACCATTTCCGCCGCGGCGATGCGGCCGTGCTGTCGCTCGACGATGAAGGTGCGGCCGCCAGCCTCGCCGAACCGGCTGCGCCGCGCAGCGTCGAGCCCGAGGCCGGCGCCGCCGCGCGCGAACAGGCGGTGCAGCTGCTGGCGCTGCTCGACGCGCTGCCCGAGGAACAGCGCGAAGCCTTCGTGCTGCAGCAGGAGGGCGGCCTCAGCGTCGAGGAGATTGCCGCCGCCACCGGCGTCACGCGCGAAACCGCCAAAAGCCGACTGCGTTACGCGATCGCGAAACTGCGGCAGGGGATGCAGGCATGGCGATGAATCCCGGACCGGACATGGAGCACGATCCGCGACTGGCGGAGATTTACCGGGCGGGCGCCGAAGCCGGGCCACCGGCGCGGCTTGACGACGCGATCCGCGCCGCCGCGCGGCGGGAAGTGCAGGCCGGTCCGCGCCGCGGCGGCCTGCGCCGCTGGCAGTGGCCGCTGTCGCTGGCGGCGGTGCTGGTGCTGTCGGTGAGCGTGGTGACCCAGATGCGGCAGCAGGGCGCCGACCGGCCGGAAGCGCTGCTGTCGCCGCCGGCCGATGTGCAGCCGCGGGCCGCTGAACAATCGCGGGCCGAGCCGGCAGCGCCTGCCGCCGCCGAAGCCGGAGTCCGCCGCCGGGACACATTTGCGCCGGCCCCGGATCGCCCCGCGGCACCGGCGATGCCGCCGCGGGCGGAAGCACCGCCGCCCGCGATGGCCGCCGAACAGAAGAAGACGATGGCGGCACCGGCCGAATCCCCTGCGGCCCCGGCGCCTGCCGATGCTGCGCCTGCGGCTGAAGAGGCCGCCGTCGCTGCGGAACGCCAGGCGCCGCGGCCGCTGCTGCGTTCGGCGCCTGCCCCCCTGGCCGACCGGCCGGCCGGAGCTTCCGTCGCCGCTCCGGCCCGCCCGGCGCTACAGGCTGCAGCGGAACCGGCCCTGCTGTGGCGGGATCTGGTCACGGCGCCGGCGGAGCGCTGGATCGAGCGCATCGTCGAACTGCGTCGTGCCGGCAAAACCGCCGATGCCGATGCACTGGCCGCCGAGTTCGGCCGGCGTTTCCCCGACCGGCCGCTGCCTGCGGAGGCGCGCTGAACATGGCGGCGGAGTACGATCCCAAGCCGGAGAAACCGCAGGAGCCCGAATCCTGGGAATGCTGTGGCAGTGGCTGCGATCCCTGCATTTTCGATCGATATTGGGAGGCACTCACTAACTATGAGGCGGCCCTGCGCAGCTGGGAGGCGAGGCAGGGCAAACCCGGTCCGGATCCCCAGGACGAGTTTTAACTGATTGTTTTAAATCAGTTTTATCTGCATTTTGTGCGGCCCAAGCCAGGCCGGGAACTCTTTGTGGCGCTGCCGCTCAAAAGAGCGGTTTTTGTCGGTTCAAGCCTGCTGCAAACCCCAAAAATGTAAAATTATTGTTTTAAAACAATAACTTATATTTTTATTGCAATGCATCAGGCCTTGCCGTTAAACTCCCGCCCCGGTCCGAACGTGGAATCGCCCGATAATGCGCTTCCGTGGTTGCGGTCCACAGGTTGAATACCTAGAATTAGCCAGTTTTTTCGAGTGGCCCACAACCTATAGTGGTTGCAGGCTATAACCAGTCTTCAAGGAGACACCCGTTACCGTAGCGAGGTAACCCCAGCTGAGGCGCCGGCCACCGTGCGGCGCTACTCCCGAAAGGAGGTTTTGCGTGTTTGCAAAATCAATCTCAGAAATATCCCCCGATACTTCCGGGGAACCGCCGGCCGCAACGCCGGACCGGACCCGCAGGATGGCCACTCTGGCGACGCTGTTCGCCTGCATGTGCGCACTGGCCCTCCTGCTCCACGAGCGTCATGGAAACCATTGGCTGACCTCGGCTTATGCCGTCGTCGAGAGCGAGGCCAAGGCCGTATCCGAGCGCGTGCTGGCTGCCCAGCCTGCCGCTCCGGCCGCCCATCCCGATGCCCCGCGCCACGCGGCGCTGGCCGAATTCCTGGCCAAGCGCTACAAGGTGTCGCAGGACCTGACCCTCGAGTTTGTCCAGATCGCCCATGCCGAGGCCCGCAAGGCCGGCCTCGATCCGCTGCTGATCATGGCGGTTATCGGCATCGAGTCGAGCTTCAACCCCATTGCCGAAAGCGTGGCCGGCGCCAAGGGGCTGATGCAGATCATTCCCCGCTTCCATGGCGAGAAACTGGCCGAGTTCGGCGGTGACCGCGCGGTCTACGACCCGGAAGCCAATATCCGCGTCGGCACCCGCATCATCCGCGAATACCTGACCCGCACCGGCAACCTCGGCATCGCCCTGCAGATGTATGCCGGCGCGCTCAACGACGAAAACGACACCTATACCAACAAGGTGTTCGGCGAGAAACAGCGCCTGCAGCGCGTGGTGGCCTCGTTTGCCGAGCCGGCCGCTCCGGCCGCGCCGCGGCTGCGCGTCGCGACCCGCCGCACCGATCCGCTGTTCGGCGACTGAACGCCCGGCAGCGGCCGGTGGCGGCGATCCGCATCGTCTGGCCGGCCGCATCGGCAATCGCCGACCTGCGGCCCGGGCCTGCCGCCGACCGGCTGCTGGCCATCCTGCCCTGCACATCCCGCATCAACACCTGGGGCGAGGAAATCTACTTCACGCCGCCGCTGCGCCTGGCCCTCGAAGCGGACGCGCGGCAGGTCGTTGATCCGGGCACGGTCTGTTTCTGGACCGAAGGCGGCGCGCTGGCGCTGCCCTGGGGCCGCACCCCGGCCTCGCGCGGCGATGAATGCCGCTTGGTGTCCCCCTGCAGCGTCCTCGGCCGCCTGCGCGGCGATCCGGCGGAACTGGCCTCGGCCCGCGACGGCGACATTGTCCGCGTCGAAGCCGCCTGAGCCCCGCGCGCCTATAATCGTCCCGTAACCCGGAGGAGCGATCATGGCCGAACAGGAAGTGCCGAAGGATTTTTTCGAATTCATGCAGAAAATGTGGAACCCGATGGGGTTCCCGATTCCGGGCATGATCGCGCCGACGATGAACATCGAGGACCTCGACAAGAAAATCGCCGAACTGAAGGCGGTCGAGACCTGGCTGACGATGAACACCGGCTTTGTGCAGATGACCATCAAGACGCTCGAAATGCAGCGCGCCGGCCTCGAAAGCCTGCAGGCGGCCGGCAAGGCGGCCGCCGGGGGCGCGAAAAAGGTGCCGGAATAAAAAACGCCGCGATCAGCGGCGTTTTTTAATTGGAGAGCGCGGCAGACTATTTCGCGGCGATCCGGTTGCGCAGCAGCCCCAGCCCTTCCACCTCGGTTTCGAGGATGTCGCCCGGCTTCATGAACTCCGGCGGATTGCGCGCGTGTCCGACGCCGGCCGGCGTGCCGGTCAGGAACAGGTCGCCCGGCTCCAGCGTCAGCCCCGCCGACAGCTCCGCGATCAGCCGCGGCAGCTTGAAGTACATATAGCTGGTGTTGGAATCCTGCTTGGTGACGCCGTTGACGCGGCTGGTGATGCGCAGGCCCTGCGGATTCTTCACCTCGTCGGCCGTCGTCAGCCACGGACCCATCGGGCAGTGGCCGTCGAGGCTCTTGCCCTTGAACCACTGCTGGCCGTGCTGGCGCTGCACTTCGCGCGCCGACACGTCGTTGGCGATCATGTAGCCGTAGATGTGTTTCATCGCATCGGCTTCCTTGATGTTGCTGCCGCCCTTGCCGATGACCACAGCCAGTTCGACTTCCCAGTCGAGCTTCTGGGTGACGCCCGGGTGCGAGGGCACGTCGGCGAAGGGGCCGTTGACGCACAGCGGCTGCTTGCTGAAGAAGGCCGGATGTTTCGGCAGTTCCGCGACATGCGGCCGCGCCTTGGCGCCTTCCTCGAAATGCTCGACGTAGTTCCAGCCGACGCAGAACACGTTCTTGCGCGGGCGCGGGATCGGCGCGTGCAGCGTGACCTTGGCAAACTTGTGGTGGCCGGTCTTCAGGCCGGCGACGGCCTTTTTGACCAGCGCGAGGCCGGACTTGCCGGCGGCGACCAGCCCGATCATGTCGTTGGCGGCAAAGGGCAGTTTCACACGCGCCTTTTTGGCGGCGGTCGCGAGATCGATGATGCTGCCGTCGGCGGCGATGACGCCGATGGCCACGGGGCCGCGCTTGGTGGCGGAATAGCTGACCAGTTTCACTTCATTCTCCCTTGGTGACTGATGTGTTGAGGTGCTTGAATTGTTCGCAGGCGCGGACCAGTGCCGCGCAGATGCCGGGTTCCCAGGCCGAATGGCCGGCGTCGGGCACCACATGGTACTCGGCTTCCGGCCAGGCGCGGTGCAGATCGTCGGCCGAAATGATCGGACACACCGCGTCATAACGGCCCTGGACGATGATGCCGGGAATGCCGCGGATGCGGCCGACCCGGTCGAGCAGGGCATTGTCCGGCAGGAAAATGTTGTTGATGAAATAGTGCGCCTCGATGCGCGCCAGTCCCAGTGCGACCACGTCGCCGGCGAAATAGGCGACGGTCTCCGGGCTCGGCAGCAGCGTCGAGCAGGAACCCTCGTAGGTGCTCCAGGCGCGCGCCGCCGGCATGTGCACGGCGGGATCCGGATCGGTCAGCCGCCGGTGGTAGGCCGCGAGCAGGTCGCCGCGCTCGGCTTCGGGAATCGGCGCTGTGAAAGCGCGCCAGGCCTCGGGAAACAGGTTGCGCAGGCCGTAGAGGAACCAGTCGATCTCGCTTTTGCGGCAGAGGAAAATGCCGCGCAGGATCAGCCCCGTGCAGCGCTGCGGATGTTCCTCTGCATAGGCCAGCGCCAGCGTGCTGCCCCAGGAGCCGCCGAACACCAGCCAGCGTTCGATGCCCAGGTGCTCGCGCAGCTTCTCGATGTCGGCCACCAGCAGGGGCGTCGTGTTGTCGGTGATCTCGCCCAGCGGCGTCGAACGCCCGGCGCCGCGCTGGTCGAAAATGACGATGCGGTAATGCGCCGGATCGAAAAAGCGCCGGTGCGCGGCTGCGGCGCCGGCGCCGGGCCCGCCGTGCAGGAACAGCACCGGCGCGCCGCGCGGATTGCCGGACTCCTCGAAATACATCCGGTGGCGTCCGTCGAGCGCAAGCATGCCGCTGTTGAAGGGCTGAATCTCCGGATACAGTTCGGCGCGCAGGGCGGGGTGGACGTCGGGCATGTGGGTGCGGTCGTGGCGGTGCGAAAAATGCAGCGCAACGGTAGCACAAAGGCCGCGCAGCGTGGGGCCGGAGGCCACGGCATGGCGCGCGCGGCCGCAGTGCGGAACTACATCATGCTGACGTGGGCGGCGACCACGCGCCAGCCCTCGGGCAGGCGCACCCAGCTCTGCATCTGGCGGCCGATGCGGCCGCCGCGATCGAAGTGCAGGCTGGAAGTCGCGAAATCGCGGCCGTAGGTGGTGATGACCTCGCGCAGCACGGTGCGCTCGAGCCCGACCGAAGGCCGCGCCGCGCGGAAGCGGGCGATTTCGTCGTGGCCGTAGAGCAGCTCGGCCGCGCCGTAACGCACGGTATGCGGGCTCTGCCAGACCAGCTCGTCCAGCACCGCCACGTCATTCGTCACCAGTGCCCGCTCGTAACGGTGGCAGGCCGCCGTCACCTCCGCCAGCACTTCCGGAATATTGATGTCCATGCTTCCCCTCGATCTGAATGGCAATGTCCCGGTCGGGCATCGCAGTGAACTGCGCGGCGTCACCATACCTCATTTTTTCGGCATCACGAACCGCTTGCAGGTCCGCCGTGCGGGCTGCCGGCAGGAGGGGCTACGGTATAATTCCGGCTCCCGCGCAGCCCCTGGCGCGCGGTCGAATCTTCCGAAAGGCGGTTCCCAGAAATGCCCGACGATCAACTGCGCAAGGCAGCGCTGGAATATCACCGGCTTCCCGTGCCGGGAAAAATTGCGGTCACCCCGACCAAGGGACTGGTCAACCAGCGCGACCTCGCGCTGGCCTACACCCCGGGCGTGGCCAAGGTCTGCGAGGAAATCGCCGCCAATCCGGCCGACGCCAGCCTCTACACCGCGCGCGGCAACCTGGTCGCGGTGATCACCAACGGCACCGCGGTGCTGGGCCTCGGCAACATCGGCCCGCTGGCCTCGAAGCCGGTCATGGAAGGCAAGGCGGTGCTGTTCAAGAAGTTCGCCGGCATCGACGTCTTCGACATCGAGATCAACGAACCCGATCCGATGAAGCTGGTCGACATCATCGCCGCGCTGGAACCGACCTTCGGCGGCATCAACCTCGAGGACATCAAGGCACCGGAGTGTTTCGTCGTCGAGCGCGAACTCCGGAAACGCTGCAAGATCCCGGTATTCCACGACGACCAGCACGGCACCGCGATCATCGTCAGCGCCGCCTTCACCAACGGCCTGAAAGTCGTCGGCAAGGACATCTCGAAAATCAAGCTGGTCGTCTCCGGCGCCGGCGCCGCGGCGCTGGCCTGCCTCGACCTGCTGGTGTCGCTGGGCCTCAAAAAGGAAAACATCACCGTCACCGACATCGTCGGCGTGGTCTACAAGGGCCGCACCGAGCTGATGGACGGGGACAAGGCGCGTTACGCGATCGACACCAAGGCGCGCACGCTGGGCGAGGTCATCGCCGGCGCCGATGCCTTCCTCGGCCTCTCGGCCGGCAAGGTGCTGAAGCCGGAAATGGTCAAACAGATGGCCGAGCGCCCGCTGATCCTTGCACTCGCCAACCCCGAGCCGGAAATCCTGCCCGAGTTGGTGAAGGAAGTCCGCCCCGACGCGGTGATGGCCACCGGCCGTTCGGACTACCCGAACCAGGTCAACAACGTGCTGTGCTTCCCCTTCATTTTCCGCGGCGCGCTGGATGTCGGCGCGACGACGATCAACCGCGAGATGGAAATCGCCGCGGTCAACGCGATCGCCGCGCTGGCCCAGGCCGAGCAGTCCGACATCGTCGCCGCGGCCTACGGCGAGCAGGACCTCAAGTTCGGCCCCGACTACCTGATCCCGCGGCCCTTCGACCCGCGGCTGATCAGCACCGTCGCGCCGGCGGTGGCGAAGGCGGCGATGGACAGCGGCGTGGCAACGCGCCCGATCACCGACTTCGACGCCTATGTACAGCGCATGAACGAGGTGGTCTACCACTCCGGCCTGATCATGAAGCCGGTGATCGCCGCGGCGAAACAGTCGCCCCGGCGCGTGGTGTATGCCGAGGGCGAGCAGGAGGTGGTGCTGCGCGCGGTGCAGGTTGCCGTCGACGAGGGCATCGTGCGCCCGATCCTGATCGGCCGCCCGGAGGTCGTCAAAACCCGCATCGAGCGCCTCGGACTGCGCCTGCAGCGCGACCGCGATTTCGAGCTGGTCAACCCCGACGACGACCCGCGTTACCGTGAATACTGGAGCGAGTACCACCGCCTCGGCGCGCGCAGCGGCGTGACGCCCGACATCGCCAAGCTCGACATGCGGCGCCGCGCCTCGCTGATCGGCGCGATGATGGTGCGCCTCGGCGCGGCCGACGGCATGCTCTGCGGCCTGCTCGGCCGCTACAGCAGCAACCTGCGCTTCATCGACCTCGTGCTCGGCAAGCGCCCCGGCGTGCAGAACTTCTCCGCGATGAACATGGTCATGCTGCCCGGCCGCACCGTGTTCATCTGCGACACCTATGTCAACTTCGACCCGACCCCCGAGCAGATCGTCGAATCGACGCTGCTGGCGGCCGAGGAAATCAGCCGCTTCGGCCTGGTGCCCAAGGCCGCGCTGCTGTCGCATTCGAGTTTCGGATCGGTCGACACGCCGACGGCGCGCAAGATGCGCACGGCGCTGGAGATGATCCGCGAGCGCGCGCCCAACCTCGAGATCGAGGGCGAGATGCACGGCGATGCCGCGCTGTCGGAGGAAATCCGCATGCGCGCCTTCCCGAACGCGCGGCTGAAGGGATCGGCCAACCTGCTGATCATGCCGACGCTGGACGCGGCGAACATCGCCTTCAACCTGCTGAAGACCGCTTCCGGCGACGGCATCACCGTCGGCCCGATCCTGCTCGGCGCGGCGAAGCCGGTGAACGTGCTGACCACCAGCGCCACCGTGCGCCGCATCGTCAACATGACCGCGCTGACCGTGGCTGACGCCAACGCCCAGCGCGGGGAACAGCGCCCGCTGCTGTAGTGTTTTCAAGTATTTGATTTTATTGATATTTTTATAACTTATCTGTGTAACTCAAGACCATGGCCAAATTCCGCACCGAACACGACACGATGGGCGACATCGAAGTCCCCGACCACATGCTCTGGGGCGCGCAGACCGAGCGCAGCCTGCACCACTTCCATTTCCCCGGCGAGACCATGCCGCTGCCGGTGGTGCACGCGCAGATCATGGTCAAGAAGGCCGCCGCGCTGACCAACATGGCGCTCGGCGTGCTCGACAAGAAAAAGGGCAGGGCCATCGTCGAGGCCGCCGACGAGGCGCTCTCCGGCAAATGGAATGACCATTTCCCGCTGGTGGTGTGGCAGACCGGCTCCGGCACCCAGACCAACATGAACGTCAACGAGGTGCTGGCGAACCGCGCCTCCGAAATCCTCGGCGGCAAACGCGGCGCGAACCGCCTGGTTCACGAGAACGACGACGTCAACAAGGGCCAGTCCTCCAACGACACCTTCCCTACGGCGATGCACGTCGCCGCGGTGATCGCGCTGGAGAAACAGCTGAAGCCCGCGGTGAAGAAACTGCGCAACACGCTGGACAAGAAGGCGCGCGCCTTCATGCACATCGTCAAGATCGGCCGCACCCACCTGCAGGACGCGACGCCGCTGACGCTGGGCCAGGAATTCTCGGGCTACGTCTCGCAGCTCGACCACGGCCTCAAACACATCGACGCCGCGCTGCCCCACCTCTGTGAACTCGCGCTGGGCGGCACCGCGGTCGGCACTGGCTTGAACGCCCACCCGAAATTCGCGAAGGACGTCGCCGCCCAGCTGAAAAAACTCACGGGCCTGCCTTTCGTGACCGCGCCCAACAAGTTCGAGGCCTTGGGCTCCTGCGACGGCGTCGTCGCCGCCCACGGCGCGCTGAAAACGCTGGCTGCGTCGCTGATGAAAATCGCCAACGACATCCGCTGGCTGGCCAGCGGCCCGCGCTGCGGCATCGGCGAACTGAGCATCCCGGAAAACGAGCCCGGCTCCTCGATCATGCCGGGCAAGGTCAACCCGACCCAGTCCGAATCGATGACCATGGTCTGCTGCCAGGTCTTCGGCAACGACACCGCGATCAACGTCGGCGGCTCGATGGGCAATTTCGAACTCAACGTGTTCCGCCCGATGGTAATCCGCAACTTCATGCACAGCGCCCACCTGCTGGCCCACGCCTGCGAGAACTTCGAGGAACACTGCGCGGTCGGCATCGAGCCCAACCTGTCGCGCATCAGCCAGCTGACCAACGACTCGCTGATGCTGGTCACCGCGCTGAACCCCCACATCGGCTACGCCAAGGCCGCGGCGATTGCCAAGAACGCCCACAAGAAGGGCCTGACGCTGAAACAGTCCGCGATCGAACTGGGCCACCTGACCGAGAAGCAGTTCGATCAGTGGGTGAAGGCCGAGGACATGGTGGGGATGAAGATCAAGAAAAAGAAGAAGTAAACCACTCTGACTCCTTCTCCCCGCTGGCTAGCGGGGAGAAGGTTGGGATGAGGGGCAACAACAAAACGCCCGCCAGCTTCAGCCGGCGGGCGTTTTGTTTGTTGCGGGTTACCTCCAGCCAATCCAGTTCAGGCAGCCGGTTTCCGGAGAATCTTGTCCATCGCCTTGCCTTTGGCCAGCTCATCCACCAGTTTGTCGAGGTAGCGGATGTTCCGCATCAGCGGGTCTTCGACGTCCTCCACGCGCACGCCGCAGACCACGCCCTTGATCAGCGAGCGGTCGGGATTCAGCGCCGGCGCCTCCGCGAAAAAACCTTCGAAATCCGTTTCCTGCCTGATTTGCTTCTGCAAGCCCGCCTGGGTGTAACCGGTCAGCCAGCGGATGACCTGGTCGACCTCTGCCTTCGTCCGGTTCTTGCGTACGGCTTTCTGGACGTAGAGCGGGTAGACCCTGGCAAACTTCATGGAGAAGATTTTGTGCGGGGGCATCGGTTCTTCTTGATAGCTACATTTGATCTGAAGTCAGAAAGGATGCGTATTTAAATCGAAAACTTGCCTACTTATTCAATGCGCTGTTATGCCAGATTACGTTGGCACTTATATAAATTTGTACGAGTCTGCAAGTTATTGCTCAGGAGGATCCTATATAAGTCCCTTTGTTGCTAGCTGTCTGTAGTGTTCACCGAGAGCCGTGAGGCGAACAGTCTTGCTCTCCATGGCAGCATGCCACATGTGCGGCGCATCCTCAGGAACGAGAAGTCCTACGCGATTGTACTTTTGAAGAATCTTGAAAATTGCGGTGTTATTGGGATCAGGGGCCGGTATGCCTTGGGGATTCGTAGTCCACGAGTCGTGCCGTTCAGGTTCATAGCTCGGGTCGAGTTGGAATTGAAAACCAGACTCAGGGAAAAATTCGGAAATCCGTCGAAGCTCGGCAAGCTCCAGGGTTGGTTGTACTTTTCGCAAGGAAACGAACCGCTTGACGTTGGTTTTAAAAACAGGTCTTTGCGCCCACGGTCCGAGTGATTGATCAACGTGTGCGTATATGCTGCCTGGTGTCACGTCTCCGACGAGATTTGCGGCAGCACCTCCGAGAGCATCGACCAGCAGATTGGTGAATACACCAGCCCCATTTTCTTCGGTGGCGTACTGTTCTTCAGTCGAGGCTGTAAGGATGGTCACGCCATCGCTGATCTCGGCCACCTTGTGTTGTAACGCGCTTCCACCCGCGACGCCGCTATGGCAGCTGTCGAGGATAATCACGCGGTTTTGTATTCTCGACTGATTGGCCATGGTCATGATCTCGGCCAATGGAACACCGTCGTTTCCAGTCTTTACGTCGGAAGAGCAGAGATAGCCGCCAGTCGCCTCAATGTGTCCGTGGCCAGCAAAGTAAAGCAATGCAACCTCACCATCGCCAGCGAACAAATCTTCGATTGCCTGCCGAAGTTCGTGTCGCTCCACTGGTCCGCTTGGTCCAGCGGCAGATAGATGTTTCACGCCAAAATTCACCGAACCATCGGCGTGCCGGTCAAGCATGGATTTGACCGCGAATGAATCATTCACGCACCCGTGGAGCGCAGAAACGTTGGCGTAGTAATCGATGCCGACTATGAGTGCTTTGCGCATCAGAGGCTATCTATCCAATTTGCGATGTTGTCCCATGTCCAGACCATCGTGTTCACGCCAGTAAGGTTGGTGCGATCATCTTTGTAGGCCCAAATTCCGCGAATCTTCTTTTTTTCTTCTTTGGCACACTGAATTTCCCATTTTTGCCCACTTGATGTCAGGGAGTTCTTACTGACAACTACCAGGACGCCATCAGATCGAAGAATGCGTGTCCGCACCTTCTTTTTCCACTCCTCGTTATAGGCTTCTTTAACAGACATATCTACGTATTCGAATGGCGATTTGGTATTTAAAGACTGCCCCTTGATCATGTTTCGTATGTTCTCGTCCTCAATTGCAAAGGCAACGAATATGACTTTCTTGTCAGCCATGGTAAGGCTCCTCCTTTAGATGTTTGATTGATGTCAGGATGTAGCGTGTATCGGTTGACATTTTTAGTTGAAAGTTTGCACCGATCCGATACCACATCATAGGCTGTAGTTTTGTGGGGCGTAAAGAATCAACAGCTAACCGGATTTGTGTTGGCTTGGCCCGTGCAATGTTTCGGGACAGTTAGAGTTGCTGGAAAAAAATTTTAAATTATTAAATATAATCAAATAGTTATTGCGCATCTCCTGCGTCACTGCCTATCCGCTTGTCCTGATCTATGCCCAAACTGAATCCTGCCAGCCCACTGCGCGCCTTGATGGAAACCTTCCCCCATGCGGGCAAACTCGAATGGATCGGCCTGCGTTCCGCACGTCGTGCGCCGCTGCAATCCTTCAACCATGTCGAAGTGATCGCCGACCACGGCCTTGCCGCTGACCACAAGGCGAGCCGCGCGGGCTGCAAGCGTCATGTCACGCGGATCCAGCGTGAACATCTCGAGGTCGTCGCGAAGCTGCTCG